>Ga0194113_10011473_pt1 | contig 10478 bp, 10 predicted proteins | sample TA2MahC200mmetaG_FD_146193 | JGI IMG/M metagenome (GOLD analysis project Ga0194113, IMG submission 146193) | Freshwater microbial communities from Lake Tanganyika, Tanzania - TA2015017 Mahale Deep Cast 200m | ecosystem: Environmental > Aquatic > Freshwater > Lake | place: Tanzania: Lake... | reverse complement strand
CGGTCCATCGGAATAAGATGGGGGACGAAGGTGACTGCAATCTTTCTCTGACCCAGCAAACTCAACTCTTGCTCAATCTCAGGAGTGTGTCGGTGTGCAAAGATCTTATACGCCTTGACTCCCTCATTCACCTCACAGAAAAGCGATTCCAGGACCACATCCCTTCCCGCACCGCTGACTCCCGACTTGGAATCAACAACAATACCTTCGTGGGAAACCAGTCCACCCTTCAATAAAGGCGCTAAACCAATCAATGCCCCAGTAGGATAGCAACCTGGGTTGCCCACAATCTTAGCGCCTCGGATTTTATCCCGATGGAGTTCCGGAAGTCCGTAGACGGACTCGCCAAGAAGATCGGAAGCAATATGCTTCTGATACCAGCGTTCATAAACCGAAGCGTCCTTCAATCGAAAATCAGCGCTCAGGTCAACCACTCGTTTGCCTGACCGATAAAATAGAGGGACTGTTTCCATCGCAGTCTTATGGGGAAGCGCTGTAAAGATCAGATCTGCTTTCTTTGATATCTGCTCTATGTTGAGCTCCTCACATGTTATCTGGAGGGCTTTCATTAAGGATGGAAAGACCTGTCCAATCGGAAGGCCTGCATATTTTTGAGAGGTCAGCGCCGTCACCTCCACCTCAGGGTGATGAAGAAGAAGACGCAGAAGTTCTGCCCCTGTGTACCCTGTTGCTCCAATAATGGCCACTTTTGTTTTCATCCGTCTTCCTTTCCTATTTTTCTGAAGAAATTTTATCTAAAAACGCATTCGCGTTGAGTATCTTTATATCCCGATATCCGCCTAACTTCAACAGATGAACATCTCCGGTAACAATGTAACTTGCTCCGCCTTCCACCGCACATTCCAGGATTCTATTGTCCTCCGCATCTTCCGAAACCACACATAGGGTTTTCGAAGGGTTTACAAAATCCGAAATGGCAATAAGTTCTGCGAGGATAACCTGAACCGCTTCAGGGGAGTAGTCAAACTTAGGCCTTCGCAAGACTCCTCTCAACTCTTCCAGAATGGGTTCTGATAGGCAGAGTTGGATTTCTCCACGGATGACCTTCTCCAGAACTCGTCTGGGTTTGCCTCCAAAAAGAATGGCGGAGATCAGAACGTTCGTATCCAAAACTACCCTGACCACTATTTTTTCTTCTCTCTGCGATAGGCTGCAATTTCAGATTCGATATCGGATTCTACCATCCCTTGCTCGGCGGTTTTCATCTTGCCCGAATGAAATATCTGCCTCCAGCGATGCCTGCGTTCAATGTAGCCTCGTGCCGCCTCCCGGATCAACTCGGAACGCGACCGGGATTCTTCTTCTGCCACCCGATCGATCTGCTTCAGGAGATCATCATTGAAAGAGATATTGACTGTGCTCGATTTCATCGTCATCCCTCCCATCACCATCAATATACATACAATCTTTGTATATTGTCAAGAGGCCACTGTGGAAACAACAGCAGGAAACTCAATAAAAAAGGGGAGGCATAAAGACCTCCCCTTTCCTTTAAATCCGTAGGATCATGGAATTAACGTTTTGAGTATTGAGGTCTTCTTCGAGCTCCTCTCAATCCGTACTTCTTACGCTCTTTAATCCTCGAATCCCTTGTCAGAAGACCAGCCTTTTTCAGGGCATCTTTAAACTCCGCCTTGACTTGGAGCAGGGCTTTTGAGATCCCATGCCGGACCGCTTCGGATTGACCAGCAATCCCTCCACCATGGACGTTGGCTTTCACATTGAATTGATTCCGGGTCCCTGTCAGATCAAAGGGCTGCATGATGACCATCTCGCAGGTCTCCCGACCAAAATACTCCTTCAGAGCCCTTTCGTTAACGACAAATTTCCCCTCCCCCGGTTCCAACCAGATCCGGGCAATCGAGGTCTTTCTCTTTCCTGTGGCATAGATGGGTTCTGACACTTTTTTCTCCTTTTTAAAATATCCGAATTATCCGAATGACAGCAAATTTAGCGAAAAGTTCGTTTCATTCGTTTCCATTCGTTTATTTATTCGGTATTAAACCTGAAGTGAAATGGGTTTCTGGGCTTCATGGGGATGTTTGGCCCCTGCATAGATCTTCAATTTTCGTATCATCTGACGGCCCAGACTGGTCTTAGGCAACATCCCTTTCACAGCGATCCGGATCATTTCAGTGGGTTTCTTGGCTAACAACTTTTCAGCGTTCATCTCCCTGATCCCACCCGGATGCCCTGTGTGATGATAGTAAATCTTATCCTTCATTTTCTTTCCGGTCAAAGCCACTTTCCCGGCATTGACGACAATGACAAAATCACCCGTATCCACATGGGGAGTATAAATCGGTTTCTTTTTTCCCCTCAGGATGTTAGCCAGTTCAGTCGCCAATCTTCCTAAGACTTTCCCTTCTGCATCGACAAGATACCACTGATGTTCCACTTCTTCTTTTTTAGCCTGATAGGTCTTCATAAAATCACCTTAATTAGCGTTTTAGTTTAAGACATTCGAAACGTAACTGTCAAGAAGTTACCTTTTTCTCTATCTCTTGCTTTCACTCACACGAGGATGAGGAGCGGGGATGAATATCTAACGTTTCTTCTTCCTGCTAAACTGTTTATCCCAGAACAGTACGACGGGGCTAGCTACATAGATTGTAGAATAGGTTCCGGAAATGAGACCCACGATGAGTGTCAGGGCAAAATCGTGAATTACTGGCCCTCCGAAAAAGAAGAGAATCAGTACAACCATCATCACGGTTCCCGATGTGAGGATCGTCCGTCCGAGAGTCTCGTTGATGGCGGTGTTAAAGATCGTTTCGAGGTTCTCTTTCCTGTATTTCTTGACATCCTCCCGAACCCGATCGAAGATGACAATGGTATCATTGATCGAGAATCCGATGATCGTCAGGATAACAGCCATCAGGGGCAGGGAATATTCAAGGTCGAAAATGGATATGGCTCCGTATGCGATAATGATGTCGTGGACCAGGGCGGCAATTCCTCCCAATCCGAAAGAGATTTGCCTGAATCTCCATGCCACGTAAATGAGGATGGCGATAAAAGAGAGAGACACCGCCCAGAGAGCCTTGGCCTTCAAATCTTTTCCCACTTTTGGGCCAACCACTTCCACTCGCCGGATTTCCAGGTTTTTACCCTGAAATCGCTGCTGAAGATCCGCTTGAATCTCTTTTGAAATTTTCTCGAGATCATCCTCGCCTTTTTCAATCCGGATTAGAAACTCATTCTCTCCTCCGAATTTCTGAACCATGGCATCTTTTGATCCTATCGCCTCCATGGCATTGCGAACTTCGGAGATATCCACATTCTGAGCAAATCTGATCTGGAGCAGGATGCCTCCTGCAAAATCAACCCCGTACCTCAGGCCATTGTGAAGGAAGATGGATCCAAGGCTCAAGAGAATAGCGATCCCTGAAATCCAGACCGTAATCTTCTTCTTTCCGATAAAGTCAAATTTCGTCCCTGGTCTGATTAACTCCATAGCATTCACTCACTTAAATGCTCAACCGCTTGACATTCACCTTCAGGGTGAGAAAATCAAAGATCCATCGGGTCACATAAACAGCTGTAAAGATATTGGATAAAAGACCGATACACAAAGTGACGGCAAACCCCCTCACTGGACCTGTCCCAAACTGATAAAGAAAAAGGGCAGCAATTAATGTGGTAACATTCGAATCCAAAATGGTGACAAAGGCCCGCCGATAACCCTCGTCAATGGCGGCCCTAATCGTCTTCCCCCATCTCAACTCCTCCTTGATCCTTTCATGGATGAGAACATTAGCATCCACTGCCATTCCAATCGAAAGGACAAGGCCTGCAATGCCAGGAAGGGTGAGCGTGGCCCGAAAAATTGCAAGCGCCCCCATCACCAAGATGATATTGAGGATGAGAGCGACATCAGCAATCACACCTGAGACACGGTAATAGAAAATCATGAACAGCGCAACGAGAGCAGCGCTGATCAGTGTAGCAATGATCCCTTTTCGGATGGAGTCCTGCCCAAGCGACGGTCCTACGCTTCTCTGTTCGAGGATCTTCACGGGTGCGGGCAAGGCGCCTGCCCTGAGCACGATGGCCAGGTCGCCTGCTTCTTTCATATCAAATCGGCCAGTGATCTGCGCCCTTCCTCCTGCGATCTTCTCCTGAATGACTGGAGCGGAATAGACATTGTCATCTAGAATGATGGCCAATCTCCGCTTCACATTGGCTCCGGTGATTTGCTCAAAGAGTTTGGCTCCGATATCATCAAATTCGAGCGCCACATAGGGTTCATTGAACTGGGTGTCGAGGGTAACCCGGGCATCCTTTAACACCTCTCCAGTCATCAATGTCTTCTCTTTTAAAAGGAAGGGATTCTTCTTCACCCCTCCTGTCTTCGGATCGACAAACCTCTGATAGAGGATGATGCTCCCTTCTGGTGGATTCCCTTTCAATGCCTCTTCAAGATTGCCATCTTCATCCACCAGTTTGAATTCCAATAAAGCAGTCCTTCCGATGAGTTCGATCGCCCTCTGGGGATCTTTGATTCCTGGGAGTTGGATCAGAATCCGGTCTGTTCCCTGAAGGGTGATCTCAGGCTCTGCCACACCGAATTGATCGATCCGGTTCCTGATGGTCTCGAGTGCCTGATCAACGGCGCTTTTTCTGACCTGTTCGGCCTGACGGCTGTCCAGAACAAGAACAACCTTCCAGATCCCTTTATCCAGAGAAGTGGTGGAAAGTTCCTGCATGATGCTATAACGCTGGCTCAGGAGTTTCTCCCAGTTAGCCTTGTCGCCTGAAACCTCGAGAACAATCTGATTGCTCTTCTCCCTCTCCAATTTTCCGACGGGGATGGCCTTATCCCGAAGGTCATCCCTCAGATTATTTTTAATCCTTTCCACATAGCTCTCGACTGCCTTCTCCGCCTCCACCTCCAGGATGAGGTGCATTCCACCCTGTAGGTCAAGCCCAAGGTGGACCTTTTCCGTGGGAATGATTTTATAAAACAAGGTCGGCAGCTCGGGAGTCAATGTTGGCAGAAAAAGCAGGACAGCAAAAAGGGATACTGCCGCATAGACGATCAAACGCCATTTCAGGTTTCTCAACATAGTTATCAAACCCTCACAAAGAGATTTCTACAAAGGCCAAGAAATCTCTATATCTATATAATCTGTGAAATCATTTTTAAAATCTTTGAAATCAGAGAGCAAAGGTATTTTCAGAGCTCTCACAAAATGAATCCAAGGGTTTCTAAACCCTTGGATTTCAAAAACATAGCCTATCATTCGATTTTTTTCAAGAGGGAAAGTAATAAAAAAAAGGCCCAAGGGAAATTCACCCGTTCGACCGCGCGAAGTTCTGTCTTTAAAGGCGGGGAAGGAAACTTTTCGATAGACTTGAGGCTATGAGTTGCGTGAAGCACGGGATCGAATGGCGCGGCTCAGGGTGAACCTTGAGCAAGCCCGGGCGTTCACGCCAGAGAGTCGAAAGGTTCACTTGGGCCTGGAACCTTTTCATTGACCGCGCTTTACTTCGTGTCGCTCCATTTACCGTATTTTTCTCTCAATATCCGGTGGAGAATCTTTCCGGTGGGAGTCATGGGCATCTCTTCGTCCTTAATAAAATCAACTGTTTTAGGAATCTTATATCCTGCGATCTTCCCTCTGCAATGATCGATCAACTCCTTTTCCGTTGCTGCCTTGCCCTGATTTAATGTCACAATCGCTTTGACAGCCTCACCCCATTTCGGGTCTGGAATACCAATCACAGCCACATACTTAATGGCAGGATGGGACCCAAGCATATTCTCCACCTCCGAAGGAAAGACATTCTCACCGCCGGTGATGATCATATTGGCCTTTCGATCCACCAGAGTAAAGTATCCATCCTCGTCCTGATAAGCCATATCCCCTGCCGAAAACCATTCCCCCTGAAAAACAGATTTGGTCTTTTCAGGATCTTTCCAATACTCCTTAAAGACATGAGGAGTTCGTGAATAGAGTTCCCCCACCTGTCCTCTGGGGACTTCCTTGCCGTTTTCGTCAAGAATCTTGATCCTGTCCGTTCCCCAGATCTCTCTTCCAATGGAGCCCAGTTTCTTAAACTGTTCTTCAGGCCTGAGTAGGGTTACCAGTCCGGCTTCTGTTGAACCATAGGCCTCCCAGAGCTCCGCATTCTTGAAATAGTTCATGATGGCCATCTTGGTGTCTTTTCTAGCAGGAGCCGAAGAGATGAGAAGCTGCCGAATCGAGCTGACGTCGATGTTATTCTTTACCTCGTCAGGAAGTGAGAGCATCATAATATAATGGGTGGGGACGAGAGAGGTGAAGGTAATCTTCTCTTTCTCAATCGTCTTCAACAGATCCACAGGATCGAAACTGACCATATTATAAACAAATACCCTCCCGCTCACATAGGTATAGGTGAAGGAGTAGTAGATGGAATTGATATGGCACATGGGCATGACCAGCATCACGCAATCATCCGGCCTCAACCCCATATTGATTCCATTTAAAATATACTGGGACAGGTTCCCTTCGTGTGTTCTCACCACTCCTTTTGGTTTTCCTGTGGTGCCTGAGGTATACATAATATTCCACATGTCGTCTGCATCAACCTCTACATCCGGCTCCGCAGGAGAGGCTTTCGCCAGAAGTGATTCATAGGATTGATATCCCTCAGGGATCTGATCATCTCCGAAGTAGATATAATTTTCCGGAGGTATATTGGTCAGTTTATTACGGATGGAGTTGACCATAGGAACAAACTCTTTTGCTACGATGAAGGCTTTGGAATCGGAGTGCTTGACGACATACTCGATTTCAGGAGGAGCAAGCCGGAACATCACTGGTACTGTCACCTGTCCCCTCTTTGCCGAGCCTGCATAGAACTCCAGCCATTCCACACAGTTATACGCAAGAATGGCAAAACGATCCCCCTTCTTAACCCCTAACCGATCTAAGGCGTTGGCAAAACGGCAACTTCGATCATTCCATTCTTTAAATGTCATCTTTCGGACTTTATCAGCAGCGCCAATCTTATCCGGATTTTGCATTGCCATCATCTTCAGAATCGTCCCTGCAGTCATCCATTTGCTGATTGTCATATCCCCCTCCTTTTTTCCCTATTATCCCGCAATAAGAGGAAATAGGGAGATAATCTTATTAGCTTGTGATAATTTTTACATTCTTTACCATCATTGTATTTATTTGTCAAGAGTCAGTTTTTTTTGTTGACATTTCAGATAGTTAAGGAATTTACAGAATCGGTGTCAATCTTTTTATTTGTGTGGTTTCTCTTTTGCTCTATCCGCAATAACAGTTACCGATGAGGTGAAGATATGGAGGAGCTTGGAATGGGGAATGTAAACAAACCAAACCAGGCTGGGAATGACATGGGCATACCAGAGGAAGTGAGGATTGATCGTGATGTCCTTCAGAAAAAGCGACAGGAAATATCCAAAGAATGAGATCCAGTTATTGGCGCTTGGGGGAGTGAAATTGGCCATATAGACTCGGTTGGCCACGACTTCGGCATGAGCAATCCGGTATCCCTCGATGAAGAAACCAGACAGTTCTAAGTATAGAATGAAGAGGAGTGTGACAATATCTTCCTCCTCTGTTTTGAGTTGTTGAGGACGAATAAAGAAACGCCTGACAATGGCCAAAATACAGCCGATGAGGATAAGAAAGCTGAAAAATTCGAGAAAAAAGTCGAGATAGGGGCGAATCGCTCCTGTTTCAAAAACATGGGCAAAGGAAAAGAAGGGAATGGAATGGCTTAATTCGACAAGATAGCCTGTCGTAAATCCCTTGATCATGTCAACGATAAACGTGGCGATAAAACCAAAGACGAGCAAGGTGTGGGCAAGCCAGCGATAGAAAGATTGTCCGAAGAGTCTCTTATGAAAGATGACATCCGTAATGAGAATTTTGATATACCAACCGGGTCTCTTCCAGAACCTCTGCCAACTTCTATCCGTGAGGATTGTCAGCTTCCGCCATGGGGTCGCGTTCTCCGCGCCTTCGATCGTGCCCTGAAGGTAGAGACGGATACGAAACCACATCCCCCAGAAAAAGAGGACCATGGAAGGGATGAACATCACGTAAAAGATAAGGTGTTTATTCATGAGATGAATGACCCAGGGATGAACGGAATTTCTTTCCCCTCTGCTTTAACTCCGTTTTCCTCCATATGCGTCAGGACGAACTCAGCGATCGAGGCCGTCTTTAAACGAATCTTCATCTTCCTGGCAGTGGATTGAATGTTCCGAAGACACTGCTGACAGGAAGTGATGAGCAGATCCGCTCCTGTTGCCTGGATCTCTTTGATCTTCTCCTTGGCGAGAGAAGCGGCCAGTTCCGGTTCGATCATCTCAAGAAGGCCGCCTCCACCGCAGCACTTGCAACGCTCTCTGTGGTTTGGCAGTTCGACGAACTCCACGCCGGGCATCGACCTCAGAATATCTCTCGGGGCTTCATAGACGCCGCTTGCCCTTCCGAGATCGCATGGATCATGGTAAGTGACCCTGATCTTCTTTTCATCAAATCGGACCTTCCCCTCTCTAATCAGACTCAGGATGAATTGTGTCGAGTCGAAGAGTTTCAAATCGGTTTGATAATCCTCCAGCCAGGTGTGATAGCAGGAAGGACAGGAAAAGATGACCGTGTGAGCTCCCTTCTGTTTTACCGTTTCGATATTGTGTTGAAACAGTGCTTGGGCTTCCTTTCTGAAACCCCCGACCAGTAGCGGAAATCCACAACACCACTCTGCCCCTCCGAGAAGAGTGAAATCAATCCCTGCGCGCTCGAGGATTTTGACAAAGCTCTGGGGTATTTTATAAGCCATCGGATAATAGGCGGAGACGCATCCTATGAAATAGACGACGTCCGCCCTCTCTTTCTGGTAACGGTCTGCCGGAAAATCCTCCATGGCTTCGAGCCAGTCCGTTCTCTGGTCATTATCATGGCCGGAGATGTTATGGTCTTTGAGGATATTTCCCATCATCAATTTCAGCTGTTTGGGATAATGCCCCTGATCGACTAAAACCTCTTTAAATGCAAGCCAGAGGTTTCTTGAATCGATCGAAACAGGACACTGTGTTCCGCACTCGCCGCAAAGGGTGCAGCGATAGACCATTTCAGAAAATTTCTCCAATTCCGACTCGCTTAAGCTTTTTTTGCCGAATATCCTTGCCCAGAGGCCATACTGCCCCCGGATAAATTTCTTCATCGCTTGGATCTTCCCTCTCGGATTGATCCCTTCTTCGGTTTTCTGGGTGTAAACTGGGCAGATCCTGAGGCAATCGCCACAGCGGGTGCAGGCATCGATTTCCAATAGTTGTTTGGGAGATAGTTTAGTGAGGTCCACGGCGTTTAAGATGGTCTAATTGAATCTACCAGAACTCAATATACGATTTGCCTAAATCGCCTTTCTACTTTTTTCTATAACAAACGAGTTCCCGATTGTCAACCAAATCTAAAAGGTAAGACCAATATACCATTTGTGCAGGAGTTGTATTTTTGCGAAAAAAAAGGCGTTCGAATGGAACGCCTATCTATTTCTACGATGGTCAAGCCTTTAGACCTATGTCGGCTCGCCGGGGTCTTTCTACTCTTTTGTCTTCTTGACCCGTTCGATTTCAGATTTGATGAAATCGCCCATTTGGCCAATCTTCATCAAGCCCTTGAGATCTTCCTGGAGACTGGAGGAACTGATCTTAATGATCCAACCCTTCTCATAGGGACTGGTATTGATCAGTTCAGGGGAGTCTTCGAGTTCCTCATTCGAAGATTGAACTTTTCCGGAGACAGGGGCATAGATCCTGCCTACCCATTTGCCGGATTCCATAGAACCACAGGGCTTCCCCTGCTCAACGGTTTTGCCAACTGAAGGCATCTCCACAAAGACGATATCGCCTGCCAATTTCTGGGCAAAATCAGTTGTTCCCACGGTCACTATCTCCCCCTCAACTCTTGCCCAAAAATGTTCTTTATGATAGTAAAGATCATCGGGGAATACGTATCCTTCGATTTCCATGAAATACCCTCCTTTCGCTTTTTTCTGGCAATATACAATAAAAATCATAACTTAACAAGTCTTTTTTATTCTTTCTCATAAAAGCTTGACCTCACCACACAAATATTATATATAACCTGTGAAATTTTGCTCAAAATGATTTTATAATACCTAAATTGAGCGATTCTTTTTGAAAACCTCTTTAGCTACAGGCTTCTGCCTAGGTTTAAAATCACCCAAAGGGTGATTTGTAGCGCAAGGCTTTAGTCTTGCTTGCCCACCGCAGGCAGGCTTCAGAAGCAACCCTAAAGGGTTGCGCTACAATGAAATTTAAGAAAATCGCTCAATTTAGTGTAGTGTCTCATAAACAACTGGAGTTATTTTTTCTCTTACGGATACGTGGCAATGTACAGCCCGGCTGAATTCTTTCGAGAGTTTGTTTGCAGTGAGCAAGTTTCTCGATGATTGAGTTGACTGTT
>Ga0194113_10011463_pt1 | contig 10483 bp, 13 predicted proteins | sample TA2MahC200mmetaG_FD_146193 | JGI IMG/M metagenome (GOLD analysis project Ga0194113, IMG submission 146193) | Freshwater microbial communities from Lake Tanganyika, Tanzania - TA2015017 Mahale Deep Cast 200m | ecosystem: Environmental > Aquatic > Freshwater > Lake | place: Tanzania: Lake... | reverse complement strand
TAAAGGCCGCCCGATTGAGCGCTAGTTGAGTTTCCTTTTCGCCTTGGCTGATGACCAGTAATACCCGGCCTTCATCCGGCCTTTCGGCGATACTCAAAATACCCCCGTTGATACCGTCAAGCTGGAAAATACGGCGCGGTGGCTGCATGAACATGGAAGTAACTCCTATGAGATTAAACCCGGCCTAGTTTTTCCCGGATCGAGAACTCCGGAAACCCGCCAGACCGGTTAGCGGTGCTGCTTTCTCCATTTAACGTCCCGAGCCTAGCAGCGAAAGAAGACAGGTATATTATACATATATGTATAACCCTGTTAAAGCAAATTTAACGCGATTGAACACGCAAAGATACTCACAGCCGACGCCACACCCAGCACGCACCCAAGCCCAGCGGGCCAGACCCGGAGACCCACCGACCCGGCCCAAGCGGGGGAAGTTGACCAGGCGGAAAACCCAGCGCCCAGGCGTACACGGGCAGGCCGCGCGCGGCCGCGAGCCGGCCAGCGCCCAGCGAGCCGCGCGACTGGGGCGAGCCGAAGACCAGGATCAGGCCGCCCTCGGCCGCGGCGACGACCGCGCGAGTGCGCGCCGCCAAGCGCGCCGCGATCGGCATGTCAGGACCGCCACCCGCCCACCACGACACCCGGCCGCCCGCGTGGAGATGCTCCGCCACTTCCCGCACGGCTGAAGCCGCGCAGGCGCCCGGCGCGCTATAGCGCGCGTTGGGCGCGGGCCAGCTCGGCGACACCGGGCCGAAGGCCGCGAGCACATGCACCCGCGAGGGCGCGAGGGCGCCGGCGGCGGCGATAGCCGCCGCATCGGCGCCCTTGGCGCACCCGACGACCAGCGAACCGCCACCCTGGACGACCCGCGCGGCGAGGGACCGGGCGCGAGCGGTACCCATGTCCGAAAGGGCGCGGGAACCGCCGAAAGCGAAGACATGAGCGCCGGTGATGGACAAGCTAGACATCTGAGCGTACTTCCGAAATGTGCGACACCCGAACCCAGCCAGACCCAGCCGCGCGAAACAGCAGAGAGCCAGGCACGGCGCGCGCGCAAACAAATGCAGATTCGGGGCGCATGAAGTACCGCCGCGAAATTGCCCAAGCTGTTGCGCCTGCGCCCCCTCGTGTTTCGACCATGAACCGGCGCTTAGCCGAAGGACCGTAGAGGTTGTCGGTTGCTGTTGTCATGATGAGCCTCCGCTTGTTGGCCGGCGGCGTAGCCGCCGGCCAGGCAGGCCTGGAACGCTGGATACAGCGGGGCCAGGCGCTGACGCGCGGCAGCGGCGCGCATGCCAGCGGGGAGGCGGACCTTGACCGCGAACGGGGGGACCACCAGGCCGCAGGCCTGCCAGACCCGGGAACCGGCCGACCCGCGGCGAACCACCGTGGACCAGCCCAGATCGCGCGCGATGCGTTGCGCGAACAGGCAGGCCAGGCGGCCATCCGGCGCGGGGAAGAACAAACAGCTAGGCGCGGGGTGCCAGCCCGGACCAGAGGGCAGGGCGCGATGCGCCCAGATGACGCCGCCCGAAGCGCGAGCCACGATGCCAGCGCCACGATAGCCGACGACAGACACAAACCCGCGAGGCAGCGGGGCCGAAGGGGTAGCAAGTGATGTGGACATGGGAAACCTCCGAAACATGGGAAAGCGCCTGGGGGGAGCCCCTGCACAGCCCCCCCGCCCGCCATGACGGCGCACTTTTGCATGTGGAGCGGCATTGCAAGGGGTGAGGGCGTAAATGGGGGGGGGCCCATGGCCCACAAGTTGGCAGGGACCAGACATCGTGATGGCGTTGTGAGTGACGCGGGGCGCTGATGCCGGCAAGCCATGGGGGGGAAACCGTTTAAGAGCCCGAATCCCCTTGCAAAGCACGGCGAATCTGGTGAATGCCTACCTATGCGCGCAGTCCCTAAGCGGCGGTAACGTGGCCGTGCGGTGCCGGGCCACATGCAAAACATTGCTTGTGGTGGGCGGGGGGGAACTACGCGACACGCCATCGAATAAAGGGATTTGGCGTAGCCCACAAGGCCAAGGCGGGCGCGAGCACGGCGACCCGGAGCCGCGCGGAGGGGCCGCGCGCAGTGACCGACTTGCCCCGCCGTCTGGCGGTGCGATAGCACGGCCACAAATGGCTGTTGCCGGGCGGAGCCGGGCAACCACCACACCTGAAGCGCCGATGTCGGATCTCCCGTCTGAGCGAGGCATGGCCCACGCTGAAGCCGGGCAGGAAGCCGGGCGTTCCTGGCCATGGACGGCCGTTGCGGGCTGGCTGGCGAGCGCCCGGCGGGGCAGTGTTGTGCAGGATTGATACCGCCCCGCCGGGCGAACGAGCCTGCCGGCCCGCCCCCCTGCCGGCCATGGATGGCGGGCAGGTCTTCCCAAGGATGGGCTTCCGGTGGGCGGGGCGGCGGGAGTGTGCCAGCCCGTGATGGACTAGGGCTGGCGCCGACCAGAGCCGCGGCCACCGGTCTACTTCAACGCTGGGCCGCCCCAAGCGGGCCAGCCACAAGGCCAGCAGCCTTTAACGCAAGACCACGTTTGACGGCGAGCGGCGCACGGAAGCCCGGAGTCTTGCCGCCGCGTAGCGGAATGCAGGTGGCGTGGCGCGTAGGCTGAAGCCAGCGTAGGCGCGGGGCCGCGGGCGTAGGCGAAGCGGGGATGAGCGCCACAAGACCGGCGCGCCGCGCGTGCCTGCCACAACAAAAAGCCGCGCTGATCCCCGCGTAGCCGAAGCCCGCAGCTCCCGCGCCGTAGCGCCGCGAAAGCCGAAGCACCACGCCGCCGGAATGCAGCGAAGGGCGGCAAGGCGGAGGGCTGGAGTGGGCCGCGAGCCGCCATTCACCTCCGCGCGATTCGCTAAAACTCGCGGCGGTGCGTAGCGCAGCGGAGCACGGCCGCGCACCAGGCCCATGACCACAACAACCCACCAAGGCGCAAACGCGAGCGGCCGACCAGGGGCACGGCCGGCAGGGACGCCGGGCGTTGCCCTGGGCGGCCGTAAGCGGGTATCGACGCAGGCATCGAGAGCCACTGGTTGGCCATGGATGGCGAACCGCTTTCGCCATGGACGGCTTCCCCGTTGGCGGGCGCGGAGGGGAATCGCGGAACGACCGGATGAGGGCCGCGATTCCCTGGAGCGCGCGACAACGGGACCTATTCAACGTCTGGCGCGCGTTAGCGGGCCAGCCACAAGACCCAAGCCTGCCTGCCGGTAACGCGCTGATGGGCGCGCAGGCGGGCCAGGGAGCTTGCGGCGGGATACCGCAAGGTTCCCGGCCCGTCTGCGCGCCTGGCACACCGTTGGAGTTCGGTACTCCTCAGCCGGGCAGGGATGCCGGGCGGTTCTTCCAGGGACGGTCTTCCCGGTTGGCGGGCATGCAGGGAGAGTGCGGCCCGTGATGGATTAGGGCCGCGCCGACCGGAATGCGCGACAACCGGGTCTACATCACTGCTGGCTCGCGCCAGCGTGCCAGCCACAAGGCCGGTGAGATCGTAGTGCCCACGGTCCAGAAGGGCATAGGCGCGCGAAGCTCCGCAGCGGGGCCGTCTGGAGCGACACGGCGGGGCTGCGGCGCGTAGCAGTGCGGGGCAGGCATGCGCGTCAAAGGAAAAACCTGGCAGCACAGGGACGTTGTGCCAGACAAAGCCTGCGGATGCCTGCCCCGTGCTGCGTAGCCTCGCAGACCCAGAGTGGCGCGTAAGGCGGCGTCGCGGAGGGGCGTAGCGGGCCGTATGCCCTGGTCACCTGGAACGTATCGGGCTAAAGCTGCTGGCGCGCGGCCTTTTTCTTCGCGCGGGCCAGCCACAAGACCGGTGAGGTCGTAATGCCCACGGTCCAGAAGGGCCAAGCCTTGCGACGTCCCGCGCGGCGTAGTGCCTGACGTGCCATGTAGGGACGGCGGCGCGAAGGTGGACGCAACGGGCCGGCGCACCCAAGCGAAAGCCGGGCGGTGCATGGACGCCGCGCCCACAAGGCCCCGCGCTGGCCCGTTGCGGCCGCCGTAGCCTCGCCGGCCCGGAGTGGCGCGGCAGGCCGAAGCCGCACGGGGTGGAGCATGGCGCCGGCCCGCTCAGCCGGGAACGCGATCTACTCAAACTCGCGCCGGTGTGAGCCTCAAGCGAACACGGGCGCGCACCACGCCGGGCCTGGAACAGTCCAGCGGTCCGCGATGAGCGGCCCGGTTGGCGGGCGCCTTGCGGCGGGATGAAGCCAGGCGGCCGGAAACGGGGCCGCGAAAGAACAGCCTGGAACAGTCCGGCTCTTCAGCCGGCCAGGGATGGCGGGCGGTTTTCCCATGGATGGGGCAGCCTGCGCACTCGGGAGGGCCTTGACGCGCGCCCGGTGGAGCCCGACGTGTGGCCCCGTGAGGGATGAGGGGCCACGCGAGGGCGGAATGGGGCGCGCTCGGTACGGCGTGGTGACGGCAGGGGCTTTCCGCAAGCAGAGGGCAGGGATGCCGTGCCCGATAGTCGGGGACAGGGAGGGCCTCCCGGCGGGTGGGCCTGGAGCGCGTAGCCCGCGGGCGGCACGGCGGGATGCGGGTTACGCGACTTCGATCATCCCGGATTACGCTGTGCTCCATCCGGGCCTCGCTACCTCGCTATTTAGGCACCGCCAGACGAAAGTGGCGGAAACAGATAAGCCGGGACTAAAGTGATGGCGACCTGCTCTCTACTCTACCCTTTTTACGCCGAGCTTTGCCATTGCGCCTTACCGCGTTTTCTACCTGCACCACGTCGGCGCGACAGGCTCATCAAAATTGACCATAAGTTTGTACGCGGTAGAGTTTCCAGTCTCAACGACAAATAGACCATTGCTTTTGTCCAGTGACTCTCTCCGACTGAATAATATCCACTTTTCATCTGGCGACCAATTCGGCTGGGAGTCAATTGCACCAGAAGTAAGAGTGCGAGTCTTAAGGGTACTGACTTCTGTTGTGCGGATCTGCCAAAGTGTTCTGCCGCTTTGAAGCTTGTCCTGCCGTCCCGCCCAGAAGTAGGCGATTAATTTACCAGTGGGTGACCAGCGTGGGTCGCCGCCAACGTCTGGTATAGAGTCTCGGCGCTTGGCACCCGTCTGAGCATTCACGAACGAGCCCTTCCCAGGGTCAGGAAAAGAAGTGCTGAACGAGAATATCCATTTGCCATCGGGACTCCACGTAGGATCATATCCCGCGATTTCTTTGCCCTCGCCGTCCACAAATGGTGTTACTTGAAGAGTCTTGGTGTCAACTAGGTACCAATACGGGGGGCCAAAGGAGGTCGGCGGCCAGCGGTGACTGCTAGTCGCAAGCAGTTGCGAACCGTCGGGCGACCACGTTGGCGCGCCAAGGTCTAGCATGTTAGGGTCGGAGACTTCTCTTTCTGTACGACTCTCCAAGTCGAGAATAATCAACCGAGATTTGCCGAATTGTCCACCTAAATGGGGTATGCCACCGCTGTCCGTCTGTTGCATGGCGATTTTCTTACCATCCGGACTGCATACCATCTGATCTACGCTTGTAGCGAAGTTGCTGTCGTGTGCTCGAGGCTGATAAACCATCTGCGGGTCTGTGCCGGAAGTTATCCGGTAGAGGGCCTCAACTCCAGTCCGTGTTTCTCTTGCAACAAAGTATATTGACCCAGGCCAAGTGCTCTTGAACGGTTTAGGGGTTGTAGTGGTGACACAAGCGACTAAAAGTCCGAGAGTCAAGCAAAGTCCAATACAACTAGATAAGGCGAAGGTTCGCATAGCTATCTCCAATAAGCCTACGTAGAGCGGACAGGGCTAGTCGATTTGATTCATGCATGAGAGGTGTTAGAAACTATGGCGAAGCAATGGCCCATGACTATCGTGGGTTAGCCTTATCCCCCTATAGAACTGGCCCGATATTCGACGGTAGGTCTCCTACCCGAGCATAACTTGGTGCCTAACGTGAGGGTAACCAGCAGCGGCCACTGAACCTGGATTTTTAAAAGAGGCAGCCCCCCGCCGTCTGGTTGACCCGTTGGTTAGGCGTACTTTGCCACTCATTTCCAGAACTGCCACCACTTTTTCGCACTGCGAACGTCTGCCGACACTTGTTGACCCTTCAAATACCTATTGAGAGTCTTCATACAGTTATCGCAGACATTCCAGTCTGAGACAGATAGATTGCCACTGATTACATTATGTCGCCATCCGTCATATAGGCTACCAATTCCCATGGTCTTCATAACGTCAACAACCAATCCCTCCTTGAATGGATTGAAGCCGATTTTTACTGCATTGCTCATATCTTTGGCTTTGACAATTGTGCCCTTGCCAAGGGCATTGCAGATATCACATACTGCCATAATGTTGTCTCCTTTCTTCTCGCCTAACAAATAGCGTTTATCTGCCGCGCCGTGCGTAAGAGTCGAAGAGCCGGCGTCGAACGCGGCGGATAAACCTCGTTGGACTGAACCGCTGGCACAGCAGTTGGTTTTGGGCTTATACGCCGGCTTAGTGAGCCGTGTCAAGCAAGTAGCTCGTATGTAGCGTAGCTAAATATGGGGATTCTGTGGCTCCAATCATCCCGGATTCCGTGATGCTCCATCCGGGCTACTCCGCTGTTCGCATGCTTTTTCGCAATTAGCGCGTGACTTCAATCCAGTCTGTAGCGATGGGTATCAGGCTGCTCTGCGTCGTTGACCCGCTAATTGGATACCCGATGGGCACCAAGAAGGCTCTGATGGTCGTCGCTAGCTCATCAATCCCGCCGGTAGTGATATCGGTGATGAACGTGCCGTCGCTGGGGTGGGGGTAAAAAGACTTAGTTGGATTGATGGCTGTGGAGGGGGAATCCCAGTATGGCTTGATCCACCAAACGCCATAGACCTCGATGAAGACAACCACCTTGAACTCCGAAGGCCGAGCATTGCTGACCTTGCCCCGGAGGTCCTCATAGCTGCCATAAGGAGGAACATAGGTGAAATTTATGGTAGGCGCAATGCTTGTCATAGCAATAGCATTAACTAAAATAGACTCTGGCAAAGTAGGATCGCCTGCAACTAATGGAATACTGAATCCACGCGGAACAACATACGCCTGAATTTTAGTTGCCAAGCGATCGTAACCACCTGTTACTAATCGTGTTTTAAAATTATTTCTAAAGGTTATCTGTGTAGCTGGTTTTTTGAATGTAGGTTTTACCCACCAACCACCGTCAACGTAGATATAGACAGCCACGACATAGTTTTTACGAGAAACATTAAAGACCTTACCCTTAACAAAGCGATTGCGGACACGAGTGAATACGATCGCGGGTGATTGTGCTTGACTCAACTCGGCAAAGATTTCCGATTGTGTGTTGTTCTCGACAGCCGCCGAAGCATTTCGAGGTATTGTGACAAGAATACCCAACATGACGACAAAGGCTAATAGTGTCGTTAGATATTTCATGGTGTCCCTCGCTTGAATATTAGTAAGCACTAACGAACGAAGCTAGGCTTGAACAGTACATTTAGCGGGTGGTCATGTCGCAATGCCGCTAAGACGCGGTGCAGCCAACGTGAATGCCCACTCTCACACCCCTCCGCACTACTCAGTCAACACCCTATTACACCTTCCAGTTAAAACTTTCAACCAAGTATTTCTGTCAACAATTATCCACTCCCCAATACCCACGCTTCACCCTGACCCGCTCCGCCTCCGCATGCCGCCCATACCCGGGTCAGCACCCCATCGCCGAACAGGTCCTGCCGCGGGTGCGGTTCGTAGTAGCGGGTATCCCGCTCCCAGCGGGAGGCGAGGGGGGGAGATATCAGGCCAGGCGATGGTGCGGCCAGGCCTGGAAGGGGAGGATTCACGGCGAGTGGAATTACTTCCGTCTCTGCGAAATCCGCCGGATGCGGAAGACCGCATGTCCGGTGGTGTGGGAGGGGTAACGGGCGCAATCCCGTTACCTCGACCCGATCCGGGCTCGGTCAGACATGTGCGGAAAAGCCCAACGCCAAGCCTCAACGGACCCGCGCGCCTGTGGCGCGGGGTCCGCTGGGGTACGTTAGGCTGAATTAGTTCGCAAGTCTTTTCGCAATCAGCGCGTGACTTCAATCCAGTCTGTAGCGATGGGTATCAGGCTGCTCTGCGTCGTTGACCCGCTAATTGGATACCCGATGGGTACCAAGAAGGCTCTGATGGTCTTCGCTAGCTCATCAGACCCGCCGGTAGTGATATCGGTGGTGAACGTCCCGTCGCTATTGATGGCTGTGGAGGGGGAATCCCAGTATGGCTTGATCCACCAAACGCCATAGACCTCGATGAAGACAACCACCTTGAACTCCGAAGGCCGAGCATTGCTGACCTTGCCCCGGAGGTTATCATAGCTGCCATAAGGTGGAACATAGGTGAATTTCATGGTAGGGACATACGGTGGGTTATAGACCTTTTCAGGAACTACCATCCCGGGCTTTAATGTGTATTGTGCGTTGAATAATCCCCAACAGCCGCCCAAGCCACCACTGCCTTCCTTTTTCCACGCTTCGTCAAAGGCTTCAAAGGTTAGGTTTGGAATGTTGCTAGTGCGAGTCCAGTTTTGGACTCTACTGAAATACAGGGCAGCATTTGCTGGCGTGGGCACGGCCGCGCCGACTGCCCCTCCACACGTTGGCCAGCCGGTTTCGCCAATCCAGACCGCCGAGCTGGGCTTACCCTTGGCCATAGCCAAGTTGCGTACATCGGTGTAACGGGTCTTCAAGACGCCCAAGGCGCGATTGATACCAATACCCTCCCAAAACGGGTAGATGTTGACGAGGATTATATCCACTTCATTAATTATTTGAGGATATTGTCTGTATATCTGGGCGGTTTCGGCATACGCAACCTTGACGGTTTTTGGAACGCTGGTCTTGACTCTTCGTATATAGGTAATCAATTGGCTGACATTGAGATCTCCTCGGGAGAGCACCTCGCTTCCAACCACAGCCACGTCAACCTTCCCACTCTTGGCTAGGGTAATAAGGCTGTTCAGTTCAACATCGTTCGCGACTGGATCTGTGTTTAACCACGCGCCCTGGGCTACTTTCAGCCCCTTTTCATGTGCGATGGCTGGCGCATTTTCAAGGCCCAGTGTGCTGCCGTAGCTTCGTATCCACCAAGTCTTGGGCGCGAGAATACTCAGTTGTTTGTCAATCGTCTCACTCGTTACAACGTCGCCGTTTTCGGGGTTTCCAGTGACGTATGGGCCGTAGGACAGCCCGAAAATCTTCGTGGTCTTGGCATCGGCATTGGCGGGTGGCATGGTGCATAAGCACAGGAAGGTAATAATCAGCAGGTTCCAAACTACGCCCCATGGGCTATCGGATGAGCGTTTCATAACATAACCTCCTAACGTTGTTGATATACTGGCTACTATGGTTTAGCACGGTCCCCCGGATTCCGCGATGCTCCATCCGGGCTACCCCGCTAACGCGATATGTTTGTCATGGCAATAGCATTAACCGACAGAGACTTTGGCAAAGTAGAATTGCCGGCCACTAATGGAATATTGAAATCACGTGGTACAACGAATGCCTGAATTTTAGTTGCCAAGTGATCGTGTCCACCCGTGACAAGATGCGTTTCAAACTTATTACCGGCTTTGATAAGTGTGGCTGGATTTGAGAATGTCGGCTTGATCCACCAACCACCTTCAACATAGATATAGACAGCCACGACATAGCGTTTACGGTCAACATTAAAAACCTTTCCCATAAGAGAGCCTTGGCGGATGCGAGTGAATACTATCGCGGGTGGTTTTGCTTGACTCAACTCGGCAAAGCTTTCCGATTGTGAGTTATTATCGACAGCCGCCGAAGCATTTCGAGGTATTGTGACAAGCATACCCAACATGACGACAAAGGCTAATAGTGTCGTTAGATATTTCATGGTGTCCCTCGCTTGCATAGTAGTAAGCACTCACGAACGAAGTCAGGCTTGAACAGTACATTCAGCGGGTGGTCATGTCGCAATGCCGCTAAGACGCGGTGCAGCCAACGTGAATGCCCACTCTCACACCCCTCCGCACTACTCAGTCAAAACCCTATTACACCTTCCAGTTAAAACTTTCAACCCAGTATTTCTGTCAAGAATTACCCTTTGCTCGATACCCCCGCTTCACCCTGACCCGCTCCGCCTCCGCATGCCGGGCCACGCCCGCCGCGTAGCTTTCGCACAACTCATGCCGAATCTGTCCCAGCGCCGTGCCTTTGCCGCCCCATACCCTGGTTAGCACCCAGTCGCCAAACAGGTCCTGCCGCAGATGCAGTTCATAGTAACGGGTGTCGCGCTCCCAGCGCGAGGCGAGCCAGGGGGCCATCAATCCTCGGCGGCGGGCTCGGCCGGGACGGGCCGGTCGCGCAGCGCCCGGGCCTCGATCTCGGGCAGCAGCAGGCGGCGTAGCAGCCGGTTCTGGGTGGTGTCGCCCTGCTCGGCCAGGTGGCGGATCATGGCCAGGTGGTAGTCGTTGACGCGGATGGAGAGGGTGATTTTGGCCGGGGCGT
>Ga0194113_10011452_pt1 | contig 10488 bp, 7 predicted proteins | sample TA2MahC200mmetaG_FD_146193 | JGI IMG/M metagenome (GOLD analysis project Ga0194113, IMG submission 146193) | Freshwater microbial communities from Lake Tanganyika, Tanzania - TA2015017 Mahale Deep Cast 200m | ecosystem: Environmental > Aquatic > Freshwater > Lake | place: Tanzania: Lake... | reverse complement strand
TGCTTGTCCGCCATCGGCAAGGCCTGCGCAAAGCCTCCGGCCTTGCCGCTGCCACCCACCCAGACTGTTACCCGGGTCTGAACCGGGCCACGAAAGGTAGAATCGATCGTCCGGAAACGTTGTCTGCCGCTGCCGGCGTTGGCCCATGGCGCTTCCCGCGGCCAGGGTCAGTCGGTCTTTGCCGGCTGGGCTTGGCTGTCCAAGAGAAGGGGGCCGGGCGGTGTCTTCCAGACGCGGCACAGGGGGCGTTCGGCTCTGTGCCAGCCCTCTTCTGGAGTAGCGATATTGGGCTGAGGCGGTGTGGCGGTCCTCGTAGAGCGGCACGAGGCAAGGATTTCTGTTCTGCTCGTCGTCGAGAGGCACGGCGAAAAAGAGCAGCCTGGCGGACGGCTCGGGCTGGGTCGTCAGGCGGATGAAAGAACCACTTGTGGCGAGGGCGTCTCGGGGCTCCCCAACGCCAAATTGGGCATTGCGGGGCTCCCTGGCAAACGCGATAAGAGCGCGTTTGGGGTCCCGGTCGCCCCTCCGGCGTCACTACAAACCTGTCTTGACAAACCTGTTCTGCCGTCGTATGCTTTTTATAGAGTAGCTATCGCCCAGGCGAGGGATATGAACATGAAAGACCGCTACATCAATCCGTTCACCGACTTCGGCTTCAAGCGGCTGTTCGGCAGCGAGCCGAACAAGGACCTCCTGCTGAACTTCCTGAACGAATTGATCAAAGAACGCGGCCGGATCGAAACCCTGACCTACCTCAAGGCCGAGCAACTGGGCCTGTCGGAGTTCGAGCGGCGGGCGGTGTTCGACCTCTACTGCGAAAGCGAAACGGGCGAGAAGTTCATCGTCGAGATGCAAAAGGCCAAGCAGAAGTACTTCAAGGACCGCAGCGTCTTTTATTCGACCTTCCCCATCTGCGAGCAGGCCCAAAGGGGCCAAGAGTGGGATTTCCAGTTGAACGCTGTCTACACGGTGGGCATTCTCGATTTTGTCTTCGACGAGGACAAGGACAGCCCCGAGTATTTCCATCATCACGTCCAACTGATGGAGACCAAGCGCAAGAGAGTCTTCTTCGACAAGCTGACGTACATCTACCTGGAGATGCCCAAGTTCACCAAGACAGAAGACGAGTTGGAGACCCACTTCGACAAGTGGCTGTATATCCTCAAGAACCTGCCCCGCTTGCAGGAGCGGCCCCAGCGGATTCAGGAGCGGGTGTTCCAGCGCTTGTTCAAAGCGGCGGAGATTGCCCGGTTCGATCCGTCGGAACTCGCGGCCTACGAAGAGAGTCTCAAGCACTACCGGGACCTCAAGAACGTCATCGACACCGGTCGAGAAGAAGGCCGAGAGCAAGGTCGGGAAGAAGGTCTTGCGGAAGGTTTGGCGATCGGTCGGGAACAAGGTCGGGAAGAGGGGCGGAAAGCAGGCCGGGAAGTGGGCCGGGAAGAAGGCTTGGCGCAAGGGTTGACGCAAGGCCGGGAACAGGGCCTTGAAGAGGGCAGAGTCAAGGGCCGCCTCGAAAGCGCGAAGGAGGTAGCCCGACAGATGAAAGCCGCTGGGGAGCCGGTAGCCAAGATCGTGGCGTATACCGGTCTGACCCCAGAGCAGATCCGTGAGTTGTAGAGATCTGTTGTCCGTCAAAACACATCCGGCCGGGCTTCGTTGTCGAGCAGCAGGAGGCCGGCTGGTGTCCTCCACACCCGGCACAAGGGGCTTTGGGCCCGCTGCCAACCCTCCTGGCCCAGTCGTGAGTCCGTAGAGTAGAGGTACGCGCCCGAGTCGGCGTGATGGTACTCATAGAGCGGCACGATCGATTCGTTCGCAGATGTCGGTCCGGCCGCCGGCAGGGCGTGGAATAGCGGTTTTGCCGACTCGCCGAGGGCCTTGGCCGTCAGACGCAGATGGCCATCGGGCCGCCTGTCGGCGTATACCGCGATCCTCTGATCATTCCCCCGGCCAGGCTCCATGGCGAAAAAGGCCACGGACTCCACCTCGCCCCATCCCCTGGTCTCACGGGCAGCGTCGCCGAGCAGATACGCGCGGCCATTCTGTCCGTCGCGTACCTGGTAGACCGGGACGGGCAGGACCAGACGGGGGTCGTCGAGGTTCAGGCGGTACATGATCTGGTTGTAGTCGTAGCGCGGGGTGGCCCGCTCCTCGGAGCCGGAGAAGGTCCAGGTGTAGGTGCCTTCGAAGTAGATGGTGCGGCCGCCGTCCTGGTCGAAGAGCGGATGGTGCTTGGGGTTGTAGAAGGAGTACTTGTGGTGCGTCAGGACCTTGCGGGCGTAGGCCCACGGCCCCACCGGCGTATCCGCCTCGGCGTACCAGATCTCGCCCAGGGCGGAGGAGACGCCGTAGAGTTGGGTGAAGATGCCGATCCAGCGCTGCCGGTGGGCATTGAAATACACCGTCCCGTTGTGCGGGATGATCTCACGGCCCGATGTGACATCGTAGACCCGCAGGTCCTTGGCCTCGGCTTCCAGTGCCTCGATCACCGCCGTCTTGCCGGTGCCCAGCGCCGCCAGCACGTCGCCGAAGGCGGCCCAGCGGGGTCCGTATGACGGAGGACGGACGACGGAGGACGGCGGGGACCGATACCCGGGCCGTTGTCCTCTGTCCTCTGTCTTCCGTCCTCTGTCCTCCGGCGCCAGGGCGGTCAGGACCTCGTACTGGTTGGCGTCGATCACGGCCTCCCACCGGGCGGGGACGCGCATCCTCGCGCCCATCGGCGACGGGGCGGTGAAATAATAATAGGGTTGCCCCTGCACCTGGACGGGGAAGGCGTGGCCCATGTTGCGGTAGGGCAGGAACTCCAGACCCGGTCGCACGAGCGGCTCGAAGGTGTTCGTGGCGTCGTTGAAGACCATCAGGCCGCGTTCGAGCACCTCGGTGAGAGTCCTGAGCCGGGCGAACTTCGCGACCATTCGCTCGTGTCCCTGCGGGTCCGGAACGGTCAGCAGGCCGTCCAGCCAGATCATGCCGGGCTCCTTCAGCGGGGCCATCTTGCGACTGAAACCGTCCGCGCCGACGAAGTACTCCAGATCGACGCCGACCGCCGGGTCCAGGTCGGGTGGGTGGGGTGAGGCCCCGGGATCGACAAGCGGTTGCGGTTGCGAAGCTCGGGGTGTCGCGGGCATCTTGCCCGCGCGTGTCGAAGGCGTCTCGCCTTCGAGTCGAGGGCCGGAGGCCCTCGGCACGCGCGGGCGGGACGCCCGCGACACGCCGAGTCGCGCAACCGTCCCACGCTCCATGTCCCTCGGAGGGGGCAGGTCCGACAGGGCGCCCGACATGGCGAAGTTGCCCAGCGGGTAGGAGGGTTTGCCGGTGTCGCCCCACATCCAGAAGATCCGGCCGCGATAGAGGCAGGTGAACACCGAGTCCTGGCCCATGACCTGGCCGTTGAGAACCGGATTCTTCAGGGGGACCGGACGGCCCAGCAGGACGCTGTCGCGGTAGATCCCCTGGCCGGTGACGCGGTACAGCCGCTCGGCGATGTTGAGGCGGTCGATCTTGATGATTGCCTCGTGTCCGGGCGTGGTCCGGAGCCGGACCCCGCGATACCCGAAACCGTCCGCGGGGACTTCATAGCCGTGGCTCTCGACGAAGAAGAAGACCTCCCGGTCCATCAGGCCCGGCTCAAGGAACGCAACGATCCCGTTGCTGTCCGTGAAGAGCCGGATGCTGTTGGTGGTCCGCAGCTCGACCAAAGGCACCCCGCGGCCGGTCTGCCGGTCGAGCACCTGGATCGTGAAGTACTGCCCCGCGGATTCGGCGCGGGATGCCTGCGACGCACGGCCGGCGGGGCTGCCGGTTGCCAGCAGGAACAGGACGGTTCCCATGAGCAGACGAATCGGGCGATGGCGTTGTGTCGTATCCATGGTGCGGCATGATACTCAGAACGTCCCCTCTGTGCCAGCGCCAAGCAGGGCAATTACCTGTGCCCCACGACCTTGGTGACGAGCGTTCGGAGTTCCGCCTTATGAGTTTTGACGAGCAAGTTCGGTAATGTGTAGGGTGGGGCTTGCCCCACCGCTTTTCTTGGGTCCGGCTTCCCGGTGGGGCAAGCCCCACCCTACAACCGCACGTTGCCTGGCGCGAGGCACATCGGCGAAACGACGGGTGCGGCGCGATTACCGGTCTTGTCCGTCAAAACTCATTAGGCGGGTCAAACCGTCCGACCTTCCTTTCTTCGTTCGTGTTCATAAGATATGGAGCCGGCGGCGCCGCAAGACTGTCAGAACCGCCTGAAGGCGGAACTCCAAACGGAACGCCCATGCTACTGACGGGCAGGATGCCCATGCTACTCATGGGCTGGACGCCCATGTGTGAAGGGCGGAGGGAAAGTGCGGCGGGTGGGACGCCCGTGTTATGGGCGTTTTGCGGCGTCCTGTTCCGGCGGGCCTTTGTGACTGGGAGCAGAGGATGGAAAAGAAATGATGGACACGCGGGAGACTCCCGCCCTATCATGGTCCCGCCGGAATGCGATGAATGACATTTGTGGTTGGCGAAGGAGACACAGCAATGGACGAGGTGAAAGTACCGACCGAGACCGGGTGCTGCCCGCGCTTCGATCCGGGGCCGTGGGACGGCAAGGAAGTGACATTCCAGGACAAGCTGTTCGTGAAGGATCGCGTCCGCAGCGTTCTGCACATCCCGCTGAACTTCGGCCGGGTGATGGTCCGCAACATGGAGAAGATCCAGGCGGCGGGGGCCTCGGCGTCCGAGCCGCTGCTGTTGTCGGACGAGAACTCGCTCTGGGGCGCGGACGTGTACATCGCGGTGGGCAAGGACGTGCCGGGGGCGGACATGGCCCGAATCTCGGGGACGTTCCTGACGCGAGTCTTCGAGGGACCCTACCAGAACGTCCGCCGGTGGGTCGAAGAGATGAAGACCTATGTCGACTCGAAGCAGAAGCAGCTCAAGAGACTCTATTTCTTCTACACGACCTGCCCGAAGTGCGCCAAGCACTATGGCAAGAACTACGTCGTCCTGCTCGCGGAGATATGAGAAGAGCGTCACGCAGTTGCGGTCGCGACGCTCGTGTCGGTTGGCGTGACGCGTGACACGGCCCAGACGCCGCTCGACGCCACCGCACCACGGCGGGTGGCATCGCCAAGGCCTCCGGCCTTGACGATGGCTCGTCCCATGTCAGGCTCCCCGAGTCCCTCTTGTGATCTGCCCCGGCGGCTACTCAACCCCGGCGTGGGCGGGCTCCGGCTCCGGCTCGGGCCTCTTCTCGTGCGCGCGGGCGGCCGCGGGGGTCCATTCGGCGAATTCGTTCGGAACGATCTCTTTGCCGACGACGGCGGCGTAGGCCTGCGTCATCTCGGCCCCCAGGAAGAGAATGATGGCCGAGTAGTACACCCACAGCAGCAGGATCACCAGCGCGCCGGCGCCGCCGTAGACCGAGCTGACACCGGTGGAGCCCAGGTACATGCCGACCGCGTACTGGCCGATGACGAAAAGGAGGCCCGCGATCACGGCGCCGGCGAGGGTGTCCTTCCAGGTGATCTTGATATCGGGGAGAAACCGAAACAGGATCACGAAAATCAGCGTGAAGACCACGAGAGAAACCGCGAGATTGATGATCTGGGCCGCGGGTCCGGCGCCCTGGAACATGAAGGAGATGACGGAGCTGGCGACGACGGAGGCGACAATGACCAGGCCGATGGCAAAGACCGTCAGCAGGGACATGAAGCGCTTGTAGAGCCAGCCCTTCACGGCGCCCCGCTTGGCGCGGACGTTGAAGATGCGGTTGAGCGAATACTGCAGTTGCACGAAGACGGCGGTGGCCGAGAGAATGACAGTCACCAGGCCGATGATCGCGGAGGCCGTCGCCGCCACCCGCTGGGCCGAGGCGTTCTGCAGGAGCAGCTCCAGTCCCTGGCTGGCCTGCGGGCCGATAAGGGTCTCCGTCTGCTCGATGACCCGCTGCTGGGTCGGCTCGCCGAGGAAGCCCAGCACCGTCAGGGCCAGGACCAGCAGGGGGGCCAGGGACAACATGGCATAGAAGGCCAAGGCCGCCGCCAGAGTGATCGCATCGTCCTGAATGAAATCGAGGACCGCTTTCTTGGGGGTCTGCCAGATCGCTCGCCACTTCATAGCTGCCTTGCTCCGTTGGGCCGGACGGCCGGATGGAGCATCCGGCCGTCCCGTCGTTGATCGGGAACTGGAGTCTTGCAAAATGGGGAGTTGGGCCTATTATTCTTCTCGGAAATCCGCTTCCCGTCCCGGCCCGGCGGCCGCCCCTGGGCCGGTTGGGGGCCGAATTCGAAAGAAAGAAATCGGGAAGCGGATTTCTGAGAAGAATCCGCCGCCTGCCCCGCCGGCGCGGGCGGCCGCGAACGGCCCCGGGGGCGCTTCCCGATTTCTTTCTTTCGCAAGTAGGCCCAACTCCCCATTCTGCAAAACTCCAGTCAGGAAGGTGAAGCGCATGGCCCTCGCGCTTACGTGTACGTCGAGAGAATGCCGCCGATGACCGCCGCGGCGCCGGAGGCCACCGCCGACCCGAAGGTCCACCACGCCGCCGTGCGCGCCGCTTTGCGGGTCTCCTCGGCCTCGCGCAAGGCCCGGTCCCGGGCGTCCTCGAGCCGGTGCTCGACCTCTGTCTTCATCTGCTCGTATTTGTTGATCGTCTCATCGCGGGCGTGGTCGAGCTGGGAGACGAGATGCTCGGCGTCTTCCTCGGACATGTCCTTGCGGGACGCCACAAGGGCCTTGCGCGTGTCGCGGTCCATGGCCCGCAGCCGGCGGATCAGCAGGTCGGCGCCCGCCTTGGGATCGTGAAAGAGCACCTGGAAGTCGTGCTTGAGGCCTTCGTACCGCAGCTCGGGCCGGCCCATGGAGTTGAGATAGTTGCGGATCTTGGCCTCGACGGACCGTTTCCGCGCATCCGCGGCTTCCGGCACTTCGGCGGCTTTGCCGCGGATCGTGTCTATCACGCTCATGATGCGATCCGTGGTCCGGTCGACGTCCTGCTCGCTCATGTTCTTGCGCTGGGCGAGAAAGGAGCGCAGCGTGGACCGATCGACGTGCGAGAGCCGCTCCCGCAGGGCGGCGATCCCTTCCCGCGGGCTGGTCACGAGCTTCTCCAGGTCGCGTTTGATGCCCTCGGGGCTCAGCTCCTCCTTGTGGGTGTCGCGGAGATAGGCCTCGATCTTCTCCCGCGTGGCCTGTGCCTCCTGGCCGGACTTGCCGGCCACCCGCATGGCCGCGTCGGTGACTTTCGAGGCGGTATCCTTGCCGGAGCCGTACTCCTCGCGGATCTTGCCGATGGCGTCCTTGACGCTGTTGGCCACCGACTGAGCCTTTTCCCGGCTCATGCCCGATTCGGTCACCAGGGAGGCGGTTACGACATCGGTATCCATGAAGGGGCCTTCGCCGTGCTCGATGATCGCCTGCAGGTCGGTCTCGTCCAGCAAGTCACGCAACGCATTCTTGATCTCCATCGGGGAAGGCGGGCGGAGTTGCTGAATGTACTTTTCGAGATCCTCGCGCAAGTCTTTGACATCCACGTCGGCGAACAGCTCATCCCGCACCGCGGCGGTGACCTTCTCGGCGGTATCGACGATGCGATCTTCTTCGGACTTGCCGAAGACGGAAGCCGTTGCCTTATAGGCGGTGCGCAGCCCGCCCGCGGCGGTCTGGACGAGCGAGCCGACCAGCGACGTCAACGCCGTGACCTCGATGGCGGTCATGATGATGTAGAACAGCGCCCAGATGGCCAGACCCAGCACGATGCCGTGGAAGACCACCAGCGTCGTGCTCAGCCGCACCGCCAGCCAACTGGCGAAGAACAGCGACAGGGTCGCCGTGACCAGCGTCCAGATCCCGAACAGATTGGTGGTCTTCTTCACGGAGGCCATCACGGTGGTCTCCTCTTCCGGGGCCCGCCTCTCCTCGGCCTCGCGGGGCAGCCTTCCCCGACAGTCAGGCGGGTCGGCGTCCATGACCACACTTTCGAGGCCTGCTCAGGATTCACTGGCGTTACGGCCCGCACGGTTGCAGGCACGCCATTCGCGTGCCTTGACCCCAAGGCTTCGGCACGGCCGGTTGCCCCGCCGCACCGCTTGGGTGGCTACCGGGGTGAACCGAAAACTCCCCGGACGGATCTCTCATCCGGTGGTCCTCCACGCCTTCGTGGCGCACTGGCTGTCCCTAGTATGCATAGTATCCAGAGGTTGCGGACGGCAGTGCCATTCGTACCTGCCACCTTCAGTTCACTCAGGCAAGCAGGCGGAGGACGGTAGTCGGCGACAGCGGTAGGGTGGGCTATGCCCACCAATCGCCCGTTGACGGGAGCGGAGCAAGACAGTGACACCTGCATCCAAAGCCTGACCCCTCTATTTTACTCCTTAAGGAACCGCCATTCGTTACTGTGTTGCCTCAGATGGAATTGGACATTCTCAGATCGTGTGTTAGTGAGTAAGGTAGTAGCTTTTTGAAAGGGAATGTTCATGACCGTACGACGCAGTTTTTCGGCCCCGGAGAAGGTACAGATTGTCCGGCTCCACCTGTTGGAGCACAAACCGATCTCGGAAGTGTGTGACCAATACCAGCTCAATCCGACGATGTTCTACCGCTGGCAGAAGGAGTTGTTCGACCACGGCGCCGCCGCCTTTGACCGGGCCGACAACGGGGCAGCCGACCGCACGACCCAGAAGCTCCAGAAGGAGAACGCGCAACTCAAGGCCAAGCTCGCCGCCAAGGATGAGGTGATCGGCGAGATCATGGCCGAGCAGGTGCGTCTAAAAAAACACTTGGGCTGGGCTGAAAGAGGCCTGGGCCGAACCGGATGTCCGCGATGCGGTGGTCGATTACGTCCGCCACTGGAGCGAACGGACCGGCATCAGCTATCGCCGGATCGTCCGGTGGATCGGCATCCCCCGCAGCAAGTTCTACCAATGGCAGCCGCGGTATGGCAAGGTCAACGAACACAACGCCTGGATCCCCCGGGACTTCCGGCTGCGCGACTGGGAGAAGCAGGCGATTCTGGATTTCTGGAGCGAACATAGTCGTGAGGGGTATCGGCGCATGACCTACCTGATGCTCGATGGCGATCAAGTGGCGGTCAGTTCCAGCACCGTCTACCGGGTCCTCCAGGAGGCCGGCGTCCTGCGGCGGTGGAATCCGAACACGAACTCCCGCAAGGGCAAGGGCTTCGAGCAGCCCTTGAAGCCGCACGAGCACTGGCATATCGATATCTCCCATATCAACATCCAGGGAACCTTCTACTACCTGTGCAGTGTCCTGGACGGCTTCAGCCGCTACCTCGTGGCGTGGGACCTGCGCGAATCCATGACGGAACCGCAGGTCGAGATCGTGCTCCAGCGGGCCCGAGAGCGATTCCCGAATGCCCAACCCCGGATTATTTCGGATAACGGGCCGCAGTTTAGCGCCAAGGACTTCAAGCAGTTCATCCGCCTCAGTGGCATGACCCACGTCCGCACCAGCCCCTATTATCCTCAGAGCAACGGCAAGCTGGAACGCTGGCACCAATCCGCCAAGGTCGAAGCGATCCGACCCAAGACCCCGCTGTCGCTGGACGACGCCCGCCGCATCGTGACCGAATACGTTGAACACTACAACACGGTCCGGCTGCACAGCGCCCTCGGCTATATCACCCCGCAGGACCAACTCGAAGGACGCGCCGAGCAGATCTTCGCCGCCCGCGATGCCAAACTGGAAAACGCCCGCCAGGCCCGCCGCAGCGCCGCGGCCACATCGGCCCAGGAAGGAGAACCCCTGTCCGTGCCATCAGAAGGACCGCACGAAGGGCGACAGCCCTGACCCTCGCAAAAGCCAACGGTAGGCCCCTGCAAGGCGGAGGCCACGCTGTCGTTGCGTGGCGGCCGACTTGCCGGGCCGGAGATTACGGAACAAACTTCGAGAGCCAGGGGCCTTCCTTGAAGGCCTCAGGGAAGGCCCCTGGCGGACGTGCGGACATAACGGCCCGTCCGCAGCGAAAGCACCCGGCGGCCGGCGCGAGCCGTCCCCGCCGAAGACAGCAAATGCAGAAGATGGGAGAGGAGAACGGGGACCCGGTCACCCTGCTCAAGACGCTGCTGGAGCACCCATACACCGAGTTGGGGCGTAAGAGCATCGACGGCGTGGCGGCCTGGGGCCTCCAGGCGTCCGATCCCAAACTAGGCACCAGGATGGGGTCTTTCATCAGCGGCGGCATCTTCGACCAAACGACGGTTCAGCTGTGGGGCGACGAAAAGCACGAGCTGCCCATACGAATCTACGCCACGGGATCATCCCGGGACGGCCGGGCTTCGATGGAGATGGTCTACGACAGGTTCCCGTGGGATATCCCGCTCGAGCCGGCCCGGCTCAAACCCCAGATTCCGGAGGACTAGGAACTCGGGTCGTACCTCATGATATTGGTAAGACTTTCTTGCGAAAACGACAATCCAAGGCCGATTCTTGTACGGCATTGCGTTCCTCAGCCCAGATGTCACGCTGGAGGTCGCTGACATGGACCGGGTG
>Ga0194113_10011424_pt1 | contig 10504 bp, 10 predicted proteins | sample TA2MahC200mmetaG_FD_146193 | JGI IMG/M metagenome (GOLD analysis project Ga0194113, IMG submission 146193) | Freshwater microbial communities from Lake Tanganyika, Tanzania - TA2015017 Mahale Deep Cast 200m | ecosystem: Environmental > Aquatic > Freshwater > Lake | place: Tanzania: Lake... | reverse complement strand
GGTGTTCGACCACCCGCCAGGGTGCAGCCCATCACCCAGGTGTAGGACCGCTTCATTTCGACACTTCCTGTTGTGGAACGTCATTTTCCCTAGCTATGGCCCAGCTATGAATGCTGTAAAACTCGAGACAGAGGACCCGTGAAACCTTGCCTTCTATCGAAGCCAAAAGCTCGGTACTGGGCTTGGCACCAGCCGCCAGCACTACGGTATCCGCTTCAACCACCTTCCTCTCTCCCACCCCACTTCTGATGACAACTCCGCTGTCGGTGACTTCCTCATATTCAACACCGGTGAGTATAGAAACACCCCTGTACTGCAGCCTGCCCAGCAAAGGTTCCCTTATGAACTGATGAACCTTGGTAGCCAGCTCCGGACCTCGCCGCATAATGGTGACCTTTTTGCCCCGTTCAGCCAAGTACAGCGCCGTCTCGCAGCCCACTAGCTCACCGCCTATCACTACCACACGCTCTCCAGTCTCGGCACCGACAAGAACCTGGCTCGCCGGAATAACCTTCTCGCTTTGTATTCCGGGTATCTGCGGGATGAATGGCGTAACCCCGGTGGCCAATACCACAACGTCTGGCTTTAATTCAGCCAGCAAGTCTGCGGTAAACCTTTGTCGCAGCCTCAGCTCAACACCTGATTCAGTTACCTGTCTCACCAGATATTGCCGTAATGTCTCAATAGTCTCCTTGAATGGTGGCTTCGCAGCCAGCAGCAACTGACCGCCTAATTCATCGCCTTCATCGAACAGGACTACCTTATGGCCTCTTAGTGCAGCAGCTCTAGCTGCTTCCATACCACCAGGTCCACCACCAACTACAATCACCCTCTTAGGACTTTCTGCCGGCTTTACTGCATATTCCCGCTCTCTGCCCAGAGTCGGGTTCACCGTACAACACACGCCTTCCTTTCGCCAGTTCAGGCTATCAAGACAGGTGAGACAGTACAGGCAAGGTCTAATGTCTTCCATCCTGCCCGTTGCCACCTTTTGCGGCAAGCCTGGGTCTGCCAGAAGTGGCCTGCCCATGGCGACGAAGTCTGCCTTGCCCTCACGAATAACTTCTTCACCGAGTTCAGGTGGAATTCGGCTCACAGCGATAACCGGGACAGAGACCACCTTCTTAATACCCTCAGCAAACGGCACAAAGGCACACGGTGGCTGTGCCATCGGAGGTCGTCGAGCCGGAGCGATTGTATGCGCTGAAACATGGATAGCATCCACACCAGCTTTCTCCGCCATTTTAGCCACCACTTGAGTATCCTCCAGCGTGATTCCTCCCTCCACACCTATCTCCACGGCGCTTAGGCGACACCAGACAGGATAGTCTTTCCCCACCCCCTCCCTTATAGCCTTTATCACCTCCAGCAGAAAGCGAGCCCTGTTTTCAATGCTACCCCCATAAGCATCCTGCCTCTGATTGGACAGCGGAGACAGGAACTGGCAGATGAGGTAGCAATGAGCACCGTGAATCTCCACCCCATCGAATCCAGCCCTTTTCGCCCGCTCTGCTGCCTCGCCAAAGCGTGTAACTAGAATTGCAATCTCCTTTAATGTCAGCTCTCTAGGCTGCTCGCCTCCAGGCATCGGAATAGACGAGGGAGCCACCGGCTGATAACCTGTCCACCTAGCTGAAGTCTGCCTCCCGGCATGATGAAGCTGTATCGCCGCCCTGGCTCCATGTCGCTTTATAGCCTCAGCCAGCCTGGTCAAACCGGGGATAAACCGGTCATCGTCAATAGCTATCTGCCTCACATTACCCTTGCCCACAGGGGAATCCACACAGGTAATCTCCACAATGACAAGACCAGAACCACCTTTAGCTCTTTCCTCATAGTAATCTATCTGGCAGTCTGTCACCGTACCATCTTTTAAGGCAAGACCCGTCGCCATCGGCGGCATGACCAGCCGGTTCTTAACCTCCATGCTACCTATACGTCCTGGCTCAAAAAGCTTGGGGAACTGCTTTTTACTCATTTCCCAGTCTCCTCCATTAGTCTATTGAAAGTCTGCCTAATCTAACACATTCCCTAGCTTGATTCAACACATAGCCCCTCTTTTCTACTTCTGAGTGCCTGCGTATGCTCATCTGTCATGCGAGTCCCGATGCAATCGGGATGACAATGTAGTGCGACCCTTTAGGGTCGCACAGCCACTCGGGCGAGGCTGAAGCCTCGCACTACATTCTATATTCCTCCTTCCGTTAAGGGAGAGGGGAAATGCTATTGGCATAAAGCTTGCTACTCAGGCTATAATAGACAGTCGGATAAGTCTCACCATTTTTGATGACCAGGTTTGGCTGATGAACTATGAATTTACTTTGGAAAGCTTTGATTCCATATACCCCTACTGGAAAGAAATTCAACATAATTCGCCAGTCAGCTCAATCTTCTCATCACCCGAATGGTCAAAGGTCTGGTGGCAGCAGTTCGGCTCTGGAGCCAAGATATGGCTGGGTGTTGTGAGATACCAAGGAAGAGCTATAGGGATTGCCCCATTCCTAGTAAGAAATAACGTCGCTTCCTTTATCGGCAGTAGCGATGTCTGCGATTATCTGGACTGCATCGTGGAACCGAGTAACGAAGAGGCCTCTTTTCGCGTGCTACTGGAAAATCTTGTGACAGAGAAAGTCTTGCAACTAGACTTGGCCCCTTTGAGGCCTGATTCCACAGTAATCACCAGCCTGACGAACATGGCTCAAGAGTTGGGATGGCACGTTTCCTGCTCTAGCGAGGATGTTTCCGTAGAACTCGACTTGCCCACCACTTGGGAGGAATATCTCCAAATGCTAACTGGGAAACAGCGACATGAGTTAAAGCGTAAACTGAGGAGGATGAGCGAAGAAGGCGAATTAAACCACCGCATCAACACAGATGCCAATAGACAGGATATTGACATCTTTCTGGAGCTGTTTCGAAATAGCCGCCAGGATAAGGCAGCTTTCTTAACTCCGGAAATCGAATCGTTCTTCAGGGCAGCGACAGATACCATGGCAAAGCAGGGACTGCTTAAATTAAACATACTGGAGCTTAATTCATCGCCTGTGGCTGCCACCATGTGCTTCGATTACAAGGACACAGTATACTTGTACAATAGCGGCTATGACCCCGGCTACGGATGGCTGAGCGTGGGATTGATTTCAAAAGCGCTGTGCATCAAAGAGAGCATTGATAGAGGCAGGAGACGCTTCGATTTCTTAAAGGGAGGTGAAGCGTATAAATATCACCTCGGTGGACATGAGCTGCCGCTATACAGGTGTCAATTAAAATACGCAGGATGAGTTTTGTCATGCCACAGCAACTCAGAATAGCCATGATTAGCCTCCATAGCTGCCCTCTGGGCATGCTGGGAGGGAGAGATACCGGAGGGATGAACGTTTATATTCGGGAAATGGCACAGGAACTGGGGAGAAGAGGGCATAGGGTTGACATTTATACCATGGAGCATCAACCGCAGCATGAGCAGCTAACAAGTTTGGGCAGAAACGTCAGGCTGATTCACCTCCAAACCGGCGGTAACGAGGAGATGCCCAAGGTGGCCCTCTATTCCTATCTTCAAGGGTTTATCTGCGGCGTAGAGAATTTCAGAAAATCCGATGATATCCGCTACGACCTGATTCATAGCCACTACTGGCTGTCAGGGCTGGTGGGCAAGCAATTACAAGTATGGTGGCGTGTCCCCCACGTAGTAATGTTTCACACCTTGGGCGCCGTCAAAAACAGCATCGGCATAGGCGAGGATGAGACTGAACTGCGTATAGAAAGCGAGCGAGAGGTGGTAGCCGATTGTGACCGCATTATCACTTCGACGGAGAGAGAAAAGGCAGAACTCGTCAGGCATTATGGTGCTTCTCCACAGAAAATCACCGTCATCCCTTGTGGCGTCAACCTTGACCTGTTCCAACCTATAGATAGAGAGATAGCGAGAGAGAAACTGAGCCTGAACCATCAAAAGGTCATACTGTTTGTCGGCAGAATCGAACCTCTAAAAGGACTGGACCAGCTACTGAGGGCACTGACACATCTAAATGGTAAGGAAGCACCGCTGCTTTTGATTGTTGGCGGTGACGAATATAGTCAGGGCCAGGTACAGGCATTACAGAAAATGGCAAGCAAGCTACACATTGATGACCGAATCACCTTTGCCGGTTCTATATCCCAGGAGAAGCTGCCACTGTTTTACAGCGCCGCGGATGTCTGCGTCATCCCTTCATATCACGAAAGCTTTGGCATGGTCGCCCTGGAATCTCTGGCCTGCGGCACGCCGATAGTGGCTACCGATGTGGGTGGCATGCAGCAAATCATAGGCCACAAGGAAATGGGACGCATAGTCAGTGATAATTCACCACATAAACTGGCCGGCGAGATATCCGGACTTCTTTTCAGCGAAGACCAGGTGCAAGATGCGAGAATAAGGCGAGAGGAAATGATTGAATTCAGTTGGCAACTTATCGCCGACAGGATGCTCCACGAATACAACAGGCTTCTCGTGGGTTGTTTATAACCCTTTTCCCCAATGTAGTGCGACCTTTTAAGGTCGCCCACCACCAACTTATATTTAGCCTCGACCCTTATGGTTATTGCTTGATTATCATGTCACATAACAGCATAAGGGGTAGCCTAGAGCATCCGCTCTAGTTATGATTGGAGCAACTATTCCAAAGTCATTTAGCTACGCCACAACTCAGATTGCCACTGTTGAAATAGCAAAAGGACGGGTTGTCGAGTCTATGACTAAGGCAAATAATCATATCACTAACTTTCTCCCGAGTAGCCCACGCAAAAATCATATTGCTCACCAACTTCTCCCGCAAAAGGTAAGGTTTTTCTTGTTGCTTGAACTCGATGTATAATTTAGCCAGATAGCTAAACCGAATGACCTCGAAGGTTGTCCATCTTGGATTGCCGTTGGCTATTACGTGATATGGCAGCTATGAGCTACAGAACTAATAAAAGCAACCGCACCTGTTTTTACACAATTCGATGCTGATTCTGACAGATAAATAGTAGGAGGCTATTCAAAAAAAGAAAGAGGTTTTCTGGAGCTTTTTGGGTTACGTTGAAACTAGCAATCTTTGAAAACGGTCTAAAGGCTGGGGGTGAATGGCTCTCAAAATTGGGCGAAATCGAAGCTAAAACAGAAATTAAACACCCTCTAGTAGAAATAGGAGGTAAAAGTCATGCCGACGAGTTTGAAAGACAAGTACGCTATTGTGGGAGTGGGTTATACTGACCAGGGTCGTGTTTCGGGACGGACTGCTCTTAGCTTCTATGTTGAAGCCTGTGCCAATGCTATTAAAGATGCTGGCCTGACGAGAAAAGACATAGACGGGCTAATTTGTTATCGATATTTTCAGCCAGCCATGGGTGAAAGGGAGGTTACGCCGTATCTGGTAGCACAGCATCTTGGTCTGTCTCCAAACTACCTGAGCCAGGAAGCTAACTGCGCCCGGACGCATCTCTACCATGCGATTGGAGTACTTGAAGCGGGCCTTTGTAATTATGTGGTTGTCACATATGCCGACAATGCACTTTCAGGTCGACGAATGATTGGTGAGATAAATCCAGATGATGCCGTATTTGGGCAATTCGGATATCCTGCTGAATACGCAATGGCAGCGCGACGTGCCATGCATATCTTCGCAACTGGACCAGAAACCTGGAAAGAAATAGCAGTCGCACAGCGCAGGTGGGCTAACCTCAATCCTCGAGCTTACTATTTTGACCGCCCACTTACATACGATGATTATTATAATTCGAAGTGGGTTGTGGAGCCATTCAGAACACCTGATGTTTGCCTAATCAGTGATGGTGGGCGAGCATACATCGTAACCTCTGTGGAGCGAGCCCGGGATCTGAGACACTCACCTGCAGTTATTATGGGAATCGGCCAGCATAACACGTCATCCTATATCGATCAGTCGACATATATGGCTGGGCCAACCGGTGCTAAGACAGCAGGTCAAATGGCATTCAACACGGCGGGCATCACCATTAACGACATCGATGCCTGCGAGATTTATGATTGTTTCACGTACACGGTTGAGGTTACCTTACAGGACTACGGTTTCTTTGAACCTGGCGAAGGAAAAGAGTGGTTCAAAGACTGTTCGATTGGACCTGGAGGTAGGTTGCCGGTAAACACTTCCGGCGGACAGCTATCAGAGGCCTACTTCATGGGACTCACCCAGCTAACTGAAGCAACCATGCAGCTAATGAGACGCTGTGAGGAAAGACAGTTGGGCCCCAAGACCAATAATAAAGAGCCTAAGATAATCCTATGCAGCGACAATGGCGCAACGCTTCAGACACATTGCTGCACCATCTTAAGGAGGTTATAGTTATAGATGACGTACAACAAGCCTTTACCACAGCCAAACGCAGATACCAAGCCCTTTTGGAACGGATGCAAGAAACACCAGTTGCGATTCCAGGAATGTCGGGATTGCCACCATGTTCGCTGGCCACCGTCAATCATCTGCCCGAAGTGCTACTCAAACGACACAGAGTGGATTTTAGCATGCGGTAAGGGGTGGATTTACACCTACGCTGTTTATCACCAAGCATTCCATGATTCCTTTAGGGATGACCTGCCATATGTAACTGCAATAGTGGAACTGAATGAAGGACCTCACCTGCTGACAAATATAGTTGGATGTAATCACGATGAGGTAAAGTGTGATATGCCCGTGGAAGTTGTATGGGAAGATGTTAATGAGGAGTTTGCCTTGCCTAAGTTCAGGCCAGCACAGCGTTGAGGACTGAGCATTTTATTACAGAAGGTGGCACAGACAGTTCATCTATGTCACAGTTGTCCATTTAGTGTAATAAAAAGCCGGGCGTCTTGATAAAAACACCCGGCTTTTCAAATGTTCATCCGCTCGTAATCGTTAACTCTTACCTATTCGAAACATCTTAGTTCCACAGGTAGGGCAAACGCCCTGAGTTGCGGGCTTACCATTCTTCATTTTTATGGACTTCGGATTGCTCATTTCTTTCTTTTTACGGCACTTCATACAATATGCTTGCATTGGTTACCTCCCTTTATTTTTCAGCATAGAATATACCACGTTCACCCCGAATGTCAATTTCTGTAATTTGAACTTTAGCCTGAGGTGTGTAGAACAGGCTGGATTAGGCAATGACATGGAGAAGACCTTGCAGTTTAAAACTGCGAGGCTTCCACGTTACCCATCTGATTGTTTCTTGACTGCTATATCCCCACCACAGTCTTCTGTACATCTCGTGCCTCAATCATCTGGCGGAGACGCTCGGGTCAGCAGCTAGTGTATACATGCAGGCACTCTAGTCTCCCCGGCCTATCTTCTGCACCCTAGCCACAAGCTCCTTGCCGACCTTGGCCTCTTCAGCAGCATAGACTGGCTTGGTTGCTTCAATGAACGGCTGCTTCTGAGCTGCGGTAAGAACCGTGACCTCCATTCCTGCTTTCCTGAGCTGTTCTAGAAGCGACTGATCGTCATTCTGCGCCCACTGGCGCATGGATATCATGGTCTCTTGTGCCGCTAACCTCAGAGCGTCCTTCAGGTACTGAGGTAACCTGTCCCAGAATCCACGGTTGAACCCTAGAACCACCGTGTCCCAGCTATAATCCCAGACAGTCAGGTATTTCTGGACCTTATATAGCTCAGACGAGTAGATGATTGAAAGGGGGTTCTCCTGCCCATCAAGTTCCCCTCGTTGCAGGGCAGCGTAGACCTGATTAAAGGTCATAACCTGGGCGTCGGCCCCGAGTGCCTTCATTGTGTCCAGATACAGTTTTGTCTCCGGCACGCGAATTCTAAGGCCCTGAATATCGTCAGGCCTGGCGACCGGCCGCTTACTATTAGTCACCTGACGGAAGCCGTTTTCGCCATATGCCAGACCAATAATGTTGTACTGTTTCATAAGGCACAGAAGCTCATTGCCAACATCACCGTCCACCACCCTGTAGGCAGCTTGCCGGCTGGTCATTACGTAGGGAAGACTGAACACCTCGAACCGCGGGTCTAGATTAGCATAGATGAGGTTTGAGTGAAGTGTAGCATCCACTTCCCCCTCCTGCAGTTTCTTCAGTGCAGCAAGGTTATCGCCGCCCGATAGTGAAAGTTCTGGAAAGACCTCCATCCTTACCTGACCGTTGGTCTTGGCGGTGGTTAGCTCGGCGAAGCGGATTGCAGCCCTGCCGAAGTTGGTCTGTGGGTTGCCCACGTGAGTCAAACGTACCACGACCGGAGCAGTCGACATGGTGGTGGTGTGGTTGCAGGCTAACAAGCCTAGGGCAAGAGCGACTGAAATTGCCAGCAAAGACCGTAGTTTCTTGCTCGGCGCTATACCAGATTGCTTTATTGGTGCTCTTGTCTCTGGCTTTGATAGGTTCTTTTTCTGCTTAGTCATAATCACCGCGTCGCTCATTTCTGAAACTCATACACCTTTACCAGTTACTCCGCCAACTTCTGGCAGTTTTCCTGCTCCGAAGACAATTGAAACAATAACCAAGATTAAAGTTCATTCTCCTAATCCCACACGCATCATTCTCTCCCGAGAAAATAATTTGGGCTGACTATACTTACAGCAATACGAGCGTAATTCTATCACCATTAAATGTTTTTATAAACTGGGCATTGCACTTCATCTTCTTCCCAATCCCCTCCAACATCATAACCATTTGAATTCCTATTGTGCTCACGACCATCAGTTCTGAGCCCCAGGTGCTCTTTGGTAAAGAGACGCAGTGGCTTCTATCAGGTAAACAACTGAAAGAAAATGATTTCGTATTTGGAAGCCCCGAAGGCAAACCAATGTATCCGGGCACCCTTACCCATAATTTTGCCAGAATAGTGCGGAAGGCGAATATAACTCATGTTCGTTTCCACGACCTTAGACATACCCATGCAAGTCTAATGCTTATGAGTGGCGTACATCCACAGATCGTCCAGGAAAGGCTAGGCCACGCAAGTGTCGCCTTTACCTTAGATGTGTATAGCCATTGCGTTCCAGACCTGCAAAACGCTGCTGCCAAGAGATTTGACGAAATACTGCAGACGAAGCTGCGCCAAGTAGAAGATGTCGGCAAAATGTCGGCAAGCCATGATGAAATAGATACAGCCAGCGGTCAGAGTCGAACTGACGACCGGCGGTTTACGAAACCGCTGCTCTACCACTGAGCTACGCTGGCATGCCCCAATTATATATGATGGGCTAGATTCGGAGCAACGACGTGTCATCCTGAGCTTTTCCCCTGTCATCCTGAGCAAAGCGAAAGATATCCACATGAGATTCTTCGGTCGCCCCGGTACAATCGGGGCTCCCTCAGAATGGCAGAAAAAGGCAAAGGGTCAACTATCAAAAAATGTAGGGTAGACCTTCGGGTCTGTCCACCCGCCCGTATTTTTGCAGTTTTATCCGTCATTTTGATTTTTTCCCGATAAATCCCGATAAATCGGGGTAAATCGGGATGGACTTTGATTTCTTGTGGCGAGCGTGCGGACTTCTTCAGGGGCTAGTTCACGGATGGTGCCTTCTTTGAGGTTGCCCAGGTTCAGGTTTCCCATCCTGATGCGCTTGAGTTCCATTACCCTGTAGCCAAGGTTTGCCAGCATGCGGCGTACCTGCCGCTTCCTGCCCTCGTGCATAGTTATGCTGTAGTTGAACGGCGGCTGAGATTTTATCTCCTTCACAGCAACGGGATAGGTCATACCGTCCTCGAGCTTCAAGCCCTTTTCCAGCTTTCTTTTCTCGTCCGGCTTGAGCCTGCCGTCTATATGAATCAGGTATTCTTTCTCATGCTCGAACTTTGGGTGCGTAAGTTTATAGGTAAGCTCGCCGTCGTTGGTTAAAAGCAACAGCCCGGTGCTGCCTTTATCCAGCCGCCCGACGGGATATAACCTCAGGCGGCGATACTTCTCAGGCAGAATGTCCATAACCGTCCTACGGCCTCGCTCATCGCTGGTAGTGGTTAGGATACCCGCCGGCTTGTTAACCATCAGGTATACTGTGCGCCTTGGCTTCAGGTCAACTATTTTGCCATTTACCGAGACGCGGTCAGTCTCCAAGTTCACCGTATGGCAGAAGTCCTCAACTGTCTCACCGTTTACCTTTACTCTGCCATTTTTGATGGCATCGGTTATCCACCTCCTGGAGCCGACTCCGGCTTCGGTTAGAGCCTTAAGCAAGGGGATTGATGGCGTATTCATTTGTTTGCAGGGCTAGGTTAACCCAACGAACTGATATACGTCAAATCAAACGACTGAGAGGAGATTCTGCTCCCGATAAATCGGGAGCAGAATGACAGGCGAGGCTGACCACTGGACATTTTTAGCGCCTTGTGGTAAATAGTAAGTGGGGGCTGGGAACATTAACCACACCCGGAATAATTAGGAGGGTGTTTAAAAATCGATGATTAATCTGTCCAATCTTCCTCGGAGGTTTTCAAGATCGAGAAATTAATTCTTTAAATCAAGTTTTCATTATCAAACTCCTCAATTTGAAGACTTTAGCACCTTAA
>Ga0194113_10011419_pt1 | contig 10509 bp, 7 predicted proteins | sample TA2MahC200mmetaG_FD_146193 | JGI IMG/M metagenome (GOLD analysis project Ga0194113, IMG submission 146193) | Freshwater microbial communities from Lake Tanganyika, Tanzania - TA2015017 Mahale Deep Cast 200m | ecosystem: Environmental > Aquatic > Freshwater > Lake | place: Tanzania: Lake... | reverse complement strand
GAAAGACCTGTTGTTTCATCAACCTCTTCCTTGACCGTTACTCCCTCAATGATGTCACCAAGGGCCACCTTGCCACCAAGCTCGGTGAGTATTGGAATAGAATATGGATCCCACTCGACAAGTCTTCGACCTATTTCAACCCTTTGTCCATTCTTCACCAGCAGTTTTGCACCATAAACAACAGAGTACTTCTCTTTTTCCCTGCCCTTTGAATCCACAATGGCAATGCTCCCATTCCTGTTCATAACGATGTAGAGTCCTTCCCTGCTCTTCACCGTACTGATATTGATGAATTTTATCGTGCCAGAGTTTTTCGCCTCAAGAACTGTCTGTTCTACTACTTTGGAAGCTGCACCACCGATATGGAAAGTCCTCATCGTAAGCTGTGTTCCAGGCTCACCAATTGACTGAGCTGCAATGATTCCCACTGCTTCACCTATTTCTACAGGTTCTCCTCTTGTAAGGTCTCTCCCATAACATTTTGTACAAACTCCATACCTTGACTGACAAGTAAGCACAGACCTGATCTTGACCCTGTCTATTCCTGCATCAATAATCTTTTGTCTCAGGTGTTCGTCTATCTCCTGATTCCTGCTAACGATTATTTCTTTTGTTATTGGGTCTCTTATATCTTCAACAGCGATTCTGCCCAGAATCCTTTCCTCAAGGTGCTGTATAATCTCACCACCTTCTACAAGTGAAGTGACTGTTATGCTGTCTGTCGTTTCACAGTCAACCTCCATTATAATTACATCCTGGGCAACGTCAACGAGCCTTCTTGTGAGATACCCTGCGTTTGCGGTCTTCAGAGCTGTATCAGCAAGGCCCTTTCTGGCACCATGCGTAGAGATAAAGTATTGAAGAGGAGATAAGCCTTCCCTGAAGTTCGCTGTTATCGGAGTCTCTATAATCTCTCCAGAAGGTTTTGCCATTAATCCCCTCATACCCGCAAGCTGCCTTATCTGTGCAGTGCTTCCCCTTGCGCCTGAATCAGCCATCATGAAGATACTGTTAAATGCCCTTCTCTCTTTAAGTTCGTCTTCGGAAAAAGGCTTGCCATCCTCAGCACCAAGCTCCTTCATCATTTCATCAGCAATCCGTTCGGTCACATTTGCCCATATATCAATCACTTTGTTATAGCGTTCACCGTGTGTAATGAAGCCATCTGCGTATTGTTTCTGGACCTCGATGACTTCCTGTTCTGCAGAGCGAATAAGCTCTGCTTTCTTTGATGGTATATGCATATCAGCTATGCAGATAGATATGCCTGATTTCGTTGCATAATAGAAACCGAGCTTTTCCAGGTTATCGAGAAAAACGACCGTTTCTCGTTTGCCGGATTTTTTGTAAATATATTCTATGAGCTTCCCCAGCTCCTTTTTCGTCATATCTTTATTCACCATAGAAAACGAGATTCCATCAGGCAGTATTTCACCGAAAATAATCCTTCCTGTTGTTGTTTCAACAAACTCCCCATTCATCCTTACCTTGATTTTTGCATGTTCACTCACAATTCCTGCGTCATACGCAATCCTGACATCCTCTGGATCCGCAAATATCCTGTCTTCGCCCTTAGCACCCTTTCTCTCCTTCATGAGATAATAAATGCCAAGAACCATATCCTGTGTCGGGACCATGATTGGTTTTCCATTTGCAGGTGAAAGGATACTATTGACAGCCATCATAAGGACCCTTGCTTCTATCTGAGCCTCGATCGAAAGAGGGATATGGACAGCCATTTGGTCTCCATCAAAGTCAGCATTAAAGGCGGTACAGACAAGCGGATGCAATTTTATCGCCTTACCTTCTACAAGAACAGGGTCAAATGCCTGGATACCAAGCCTGTGGAGGGTAGGTGCACGGTTCAGGAGCACCGGGTGTTCCCTGATAACCTCTTCGAGGGCATCCCAGACCTCAGGTCTCTCTTTCTCTGCAAGTTTTTTTGCTGCCTTTATGGTAGTTGCGTATCCCTTTTCTTCAAGCTTGTTAAATACAAAGGGCTTAAAGAGTTCCAGTGCCATGCTTTTTGGGAGACCGCACTGGTGAAGCTTTAAATCCGGGCCTACAACAATAACTGACCTTCCAGAATAATCAACCCGTTTTCCTAAAAGGTTCTGTCTGAACCGACCCTGTTTGCCCTTGATCATGTCGCTCAAGGACTTGAGAGGCCTTTTTGTTGTTGTCTTTAACACCTTACTTCTTCTTCCATTATCAAAAAGGGTATCAACAGACTCCTGAAGCATTCTTTTCTCGTTCTTGATGATTACACCTGGTGCCTTGAGCTCCATCAACCTCTTCAGTCTGTTGTTCCTATTAATAACCCTCCTGTAAAGGTCATTCAAGTCAGAAGTAGCAAAACGTCCGCCTTCTAACGGTACGAGTGGTCTCAGGTCAGGAGGAAGAACTGGTATAACATCCATAATCATCCACTCTGGCTTATTTCCAGATTTCCTGAACGCCTCAACAATCCGCAGCCTCTTTGTGAGCTTCTTTTTTACACCCATTGATGACGCTTCTTGTATCTTTGCCCTGAGATCTACATACAGTGCCTCGAGGTCGACCTTCCTTAAAAGTTCTCTTACTGCCTCTGCTCCTGTTCCTGCTTTAAATCTTGCACCAAATTCTGTTGTCTTCTTCTTGAGCTCTTCCTCGCTGAGTAATTCCCTTTCCTTGAGTGAAGTGTCACCAGGATCAACAACGACGTAATTTTCAAAATACAGTACCTTCTCGAGATGTCGCATTGTCATGTCAAGTAATGTCCCGATCCTGCTTGGCACCCCTTTTAAAAACCATATGTGCGCAACCGGGCTTGCCAACTCAATATGACCTAACCGCTCCCGTCTCACCTTAGACTGGATAACTTCAACACCGCATTTGTCACACACAACACCTCTGTGTTTCATGCGCTTGTATTTACCACATATACACTCCCAGTTCTTAACAGGTCCAAAAATCTTTGCACAGAACAGGCCATCCCGCTCTGGTTTAAAGGTACGGTAATTTATCGTCTCAGGCTTTTTCACCTCTCCATAAGACCATTCCCTAATCTTTTCTGGTGAGGCAAGCCGTATCCTCACAGCCTCAAAATCTGTTGGATCCTTTGGTTTCTGAAAAATGGTATAAATATCTTCTGCCAAACTATTCCCCCCTGCTCTTTTTCTCCAGAAGTTCTACTACATCAAGTCCAAGACTCTGGAGCTCCTTTATTAATACATGAAAGGATTCTGGAACACCTGGTTCAAGAGTTGCGTCACCTTTCACAATTGCTTCATACATACGAGCCCTTCCTGTAACATCATCACTTTTGACCGTCAAAAACTCCTGCAGTGTATATGCAGCTCCGTATGCTTCAAGAGCCCATACCTCCATTTCACCCAGCCGCTGTCCACCAAACTGAGCCTTTCCACCGAGAGGCTGTTGTGTCACAAGGGAATAGGGACCAATGGAGCGGGCATGTATTTTGTCATCAACAAGGTGATGGAGCTTCATCATATACATATGCCCGATGGTTACAGGCCTTTCAAAGGGCTCACCTGTCCTGCCATTGTACAGTGTTATTTCACCGGATGTTGGCAGGCCTGCCTTTTTCAGGCGATCCTTTATCTCGCTCTCTTTTGCACCCTCAAAAACAGGCGTTGCAACATGAATACCAAGAGCCTTTGCTGCCCATCCAAGATGGGTCTCGAGTATCTGCCCAACATTCATTCGCGATGGAACACCCAAGGGGTTCACGACAATATCCGCAGGGGTTCCATCAGGGAGATAAGGCATGTCTTCTTCTGGCAATACCATTGCGACTACCCCTTTATTCCCATGTCGACCAGCCATCTTGTCGCCTATCTGTATCTTTCGCTTCATCGCAATATATACCTTTACCAGTTTATTGACCCCTGGTGGGAGTTCATCACCCCTCCTTACTCTATCAATCCTATCATCATACCTTGATTCAAGATAGCGGACGTAGTGATTCATCTCATTGTTGATGGATTCTATCTTCTCCCGCACAGTAGTATCTTCTATCCTGATCCGTATGAGATGCTCATCCTTCACCTTTTCGAGATGTTTTTCTGTAAGTTTCTTCCCCTTCGGGCATATAATCTCTTTCATCTTTGGTGACTTGACATCATCCGATACGGTCTGACCAGTAAGAAGTTCCCTTATCTTCCTGAACTTTTCTTCCTTTATAATCTTCACCTCTTCTTCAAAATCCCGTTGCAGTCTCTGGATGTCATCTTCCTCTATACTCTTAGCCCTTTCATCCTTATCTGTTCCTTTTCGTGAGAATATCCTCACATCAACTACTGTTCCCTCTATTCCTGGAGGCACATACAGTGAGCTTTCCTTGACCTCCTCTGCCTTCTCTCCGAATATTGCTCTCAGGAGTTTTTCTTCTGGGGTAAGTTGTGTTTCACCTTTCGGTGTAACCTTCCCCACAAGGATATCACCCGGGACTACCTCTGCACCGATCCTGACTATACCGCTTTCATCAAGATCCTTCAGGGCTTCTTCCCCAACATTCGGGATATCCCGTGTGATTTCTTCCGGCCCGAGTTTTGTTTCTCTTGACTCTATTTCAAGTTCCTCGATGTGTACGGATGTAAACACATCTTCCTTTACAAGTCTTTCGCTAAGAAGAATTGCATCTTCAAAGTTATATCCACCCCACGGCATAAAAGCGACCATGACATTCTTTCCGAGGGCAAGCTCTCCATGGTCAGTAGAAGGACCATCAGCAAGTACATCACCTTTTTTTACAATATCACCAACATTCACGAGAGGCTTCTGGTTAATGCTGGTTGCCTGGTTCGATCTCTGGAATTTTATAAGAGTATAGATATCAACACTACCCCCATTTTCTGAAGTCCTGACAACAATCCTCGTTGCATCAACACTCTCGATAACCCCCCCTCGTTTTGCAAGTACAAGTGCACCCGAATCCCTTGCTGCAACATATTCCATACCTGTCCCCACAGTTGGAGCCTCTGATTGTAACAATGGGACTGCCTGTCTTTGCATATTCGAACCCATTAATGCCCTGTTTGCATCATCATTCTCGAGGAAAGGTATAAGAGAGGCTGAAACTCCAACTATCTGTTTTGGAGACACATCCATATAATGCACTTCCTGAGGAGATACCATTCTGAAATCGCCTCCAACCCTTGCAGAAACTGCCTCTCCTATCAGATTCCCCCTTTTATCAATAGGTGACGTTGCCTCAGCTATAATGAATTTTTCACCTTCTATCGCAGAGAGAAATTCTATTTTTTCTGTAACCTTACCATTTATAACCTTTCTGTACGGCACTTCTATAAATCCAAAATCATTTACCCTTGCATATGTTGCAAGTGATGTAATGAGTCCTATATTTGGCCCTTCAGGTGTTTCTATGGGACATATTCTTCCGTAGTGTGTCGGGTGTACGTCTCTCACTTCAAACCCAGCTCTCTCACGCGTAAGACCCCCCGGTCCAAGGGCAGAAAGCCTTCTCTTATGTGTGATCTCTGAAAGTGGGTTCGTCTGGTCCATAAACTGGCTAAGCTGGCTTGAACCAAAAAATTCCCTTACAGCAGCCATAACAGGCTTAGCATTTATTAAATCATGTGGCATCGCTATCTCAAGCTCTGCGAGGCTCATCTTTTCCTTTACTGCCCGCTCCATCCTGACAAGCCCTATTCTGAACTGGTTTTCGAGCAACTCTCCAACCCCTCTGATCCTTCTGTTCCCAAGGTGATCAATGTCATCAACTTCGCCTTTACCGGTTCTGAGCGCCAAAAGATACTTCACTATTTCTATAATGTCTTTATCAGTCAGTACCCTTTTCCCCAATGGGATATCAATATCGAGCCGTTTATCTATTTTCAACCTGCCAACAGGTGAAAGATCATATCTTTTCGGATCGAAAAATAATCCATTGAACAGATCTTTTGCTGCATCTAGGGTTGGTGGCTCCCCAGGTCTCAATTTTTTGTATATTTCAGTAAGTGCCTTCTCCTGTGTATTCACCTTGTCTGTCAACAATGTCTCCCTGAGTGAAGGCAGGAAATGGACATCGTCTATAAAAAGAAGGCTGAGTGAATTAATCTTGAGGGCAATAATCCTGTTAAAGGCATCTTCATGCACAACCTCGTTACCCTCAAGTATTACCTCTCCAGTAGACGGATCAATAATATCTTTCAGAGTAACCCTGCGAAGTATTTCCTCCTTCGATATAGGTATTGCTTTGATGCCAGATGTCTCCATCTTTTTGGTGGCACCCTTTGTGATCTTGCTCCCTTCCTTAACTATCACCTCTTTTGTGTCAGGAGCAATGATGTTCACGTTAGACTTCAGCCCTACAAGGACTTCACTCACAGGACGTGTAAATTTATTGCCATCTATCGTGATTACCTCTACTGGATAGAAAATCTTCAAAAGGTCTTCATTCGAATAACCAAGGGCCTTGAGGACTATTGTTGCAGGGAGCTTTTTCCTCCTGTCTATCCTGACATACAGGATATCTTTTGTGTCGAATTCAAAATCAAGCCACGAACCCCTTGAAGGAATTACCCTTGCAGAATACAGAAGCCTTCCACTGGCATGTGTCTTGCCTTTATCATGACTGAAGAAAACACCTGGTGAACGATGAAGCTGACTGACGACAACACGTTCTGTCCCATTGATAACAAAGGTTCCCACATCAGTCATTAATGGCATCTCACCAATATAGACATCCTCTTCTCTCGATTCCTTGAGCTTCTTGTTTCCCTTTTGTTCAAATTCCCATAGATTAAGTTTCACCTTAATTTTAAGGGGTGCTGCATACGTGATCCCCTTCTGAAGGCAGTCCCGAACACTAAATTTCGGCTCCCCTACGATATAACCTAAAAACTCTATAGACGCTGTTTCGTTGTAATCTGATATTGGGAATACACTCAGAAACGCTGCTTGCAGTCCAAATTCTTCCCTCTTGTCAAGAGGAATTTCTCTCTGTAAAAATTTCCCGTAGGACCTTTTCTGAATATCAATAAGGTTCGGAACTTCAAGGAACTGAGGGACCTTACCAAAATTTACTCTTTCTCTAAGAGTTCTTGCCATTTTTCTCCTTTTTTAAAATCGTGAAGCGTAAATCGTAAGGCGTTAGGCGACCTTTTTATCTCCTTACCCCTTACACCTTACACCTAACGTCATTACTTTACTTCTACTGTTGCACCCTGTTCTTCAAGCTTTGCCTTGACTGATTCAGCCTCTTCTTTGGAGACACCGGTCTTAACAGGTTTTGGTGCTCCATCTACAAGGTCTTTGGCCTCTTTGAGTCCGAGACTGGTAAGTTCCCTTACAACCTTAATGACCTGTATCTTCTTTTCACCAGCAGCAGCGAGAATGACATCAAAGCTTGTCTTCTCTTCAGCCTCTGCTGCAGCCACTCCAGCAGCAGCTCCCGGTACAGCAGCGACAGCAACCGGTGCCGCAGCAGTCACCCCGTATCTTTCCTCGAACTCTTTGATAAACTTTGACATATCAAGCACGGTCATGTTATCAATAAATTCAAACACCTGTTCTTTTGTAACAGCCATTTCTCTATCCTCCTTTTTTTATCACGTTAGGCGTAAAGCGTAAGGCGCTTGAGAGATTTTTTGTCTCCTTGCGCCTTACCACTCACGCCTCACGTTTATTTCTAAGTGATTCTATTGCATAAGCACAACTACTTATCGTTGCATTCAATGCACCAGCCAATTTGCTGAGAGGTGCCTGAAGAACACCTGCAAACATGGATAACAATACCTTCATGGGTGGTAGTTCAGCGATAGCCTTTATATCATCTACGGTACATACCTTGCCCTCAACAATACCACTGCTGACTTTAAGCTTATCATGCTTTTTTGAGTACTCAAGCACCTTTTTTGCTACGAGCACAGGGTCATCATAACTGATTGCTATGCCGACAGGACCCTTAAAAGAGTCTTTCGCTGCCGAAATAGACGTGTTCTGTGACACAATCCTGGCAAGGGTGTTTTTCACAACCTTATACTCAAGGTTGCCTGCTTTCAGCATCCTCCGTAACTCTGAAATCTCGGCAACTGTCAACCCCCTGTAATCAGTAAGGATTATTGCCGTTGCTCTATCAAACTTGTTTTTTAATTCTGTTAAAACCTGTCCCTTTTCTTCCCTTTTCAGTTTATACCCCCTTTCCCAGAGATGCGATATCAACAGTTATCCCTGGTCCCATTGTTGATGAAATCGATACCTTCCTCAGATACCTGCCTTTGCTTGTTGCAGGTTTTGCCTTTATAATTGATTCAATTACTACTTTGGCATTATCAAGGAGCCTCTGGGTATCAAATGAGACCTTTCCAATTGGGACGTGCACGATCCCTGCTTTTTCAGCCTTATATTCTACCTTCCCTGCCTTTATCTCTCTAACGGCTCTTGCTATATCAAAGGTTACAGTACCAAGTTTCGGGTTCGGCATAAGTCCTCGTGGACCGAGTATCTTCCCGAGCTTTCCTACTATGCCCATAATATCAGGGGTTGCAACAGCCTTATCAAAATCAAGCCAACCCTTGGTAATCTTCTCAACCAGGTCTTCTGCACCCACAAAATCTGCGCCTGCGTCTAATGCCTCCCTTTCCTTCTCCCCTTTTGCAAAAACCAGGACTCTCACCTTTTTCCCCATCCCGTGTGGAAGAACAACCGTACCCCTGACCATCTGTTCTGATTTCCTCGGATCCACTCCGAGATTTAGTGCAAGATCAACAGTCTCGTCAAACTTCGCAAATGCAGATTCCTTTAAGAGGCTAATTGCCTCTTCAAGTGCGTATTCCTTTCCCTTTTCAATCTTTTCCATAGCTGCTGTTATTTTTTTACCCATCTCTCCCTCTTCAATCTATTATTTCTACTCCCATGCTTCTCGCTGTGCCTTTTATTATGTTTATCGCTTCATCCACAGAGTAAGCATTCAGATCCGGAAGCTTTTTTTGGGCTATTTCTCTCACCTGCGCTGATGTAATCCTGCCAACCTTATCCTTGTTTGGTATACTCGAACCCTTTATGATACCGGCTGCCTTTTTCAGGAGCTCTGAAGCAGGAGGTGTTTTTGTTATAAATGTAAATGACCTGTCAGCATACACCGTTAATACAACTGGCACCACAGTGTCTCCAAGTGCCTGAGTCTGGGCATTAAATGCCTTACAGAACTCCATGATATTCACACCATGGGGACCAAGTGCCGGCCCGACAGGCGGTGCAGGATTTGCCTTTCCCGCTGGTATCTGAAGTTTAACCTGAGCAATTACTTCCTTCTTCTTCGCCATTTAAATCTCTCCTTTTAAGCTATTAGCAGTTAGTTCTTATTTCCTTCAGTTCCTAACTGCCGCCTGCTAACTGCTTACTAATCATGCCTTTTCTGCCTGAAAGAAATTAAGCTCGACAGGTGTCTGTCTGCCAAATATACTCACCATGACACTAAGCCTTCCATGTTCTATGTCAACATCTTCGACGGTTCCAAGAAAATTAGCAAATGGACCATCAATAATTCTGACACCCTCACCTTTTCTGAACTGGGTTCTCACCTGAGACACAGGTCCCTTTTCTATCTGCTGGAGAATAACTGCAACCTCTTCATCTGGAAGAGGGACAGGATTTGTTCCTCCAATAAATCCTGTTACACGCGGCGTGTTCCTTATAAAATGCCATGTCTCATCATCCATTTCCATCTCGACCAGAATATATCCAGGATAAAACTTCCTATCGCTTTCTTTCTTTTTACCTCCCCTTACTTCTATAACCTTTTCCGTTGGTATAAGAATCCGTGCTATTTTGTCCTGAAGTCCCTTTTTATCCTTCTTATCTTCTATGGTAAGCTTTACCTTCTCTTCAAAACCTGAATATGTGTGTACTACATACCAATTTCTTCCCATGGTCTTACCTTAATGCTATCCCGACTATCTTTGAAAGGCCGAGATCAACAATCCCCAGGAATACTGAAACAATAAGGACTGTAATAATGACAACCCAAGTCGAACCAATAAGCTCGTCCCTTGAAGGGAACACCACTTTCTTCATCTCACCCTTTACTTCCCTGAAAAATTCCTTAACTTTATTTAGCATAATATTTCTTTATTGTAATCAGTTAATATTTCCAAGTTTTTACTCATAACTTTTAACTGATAAGTGGCAGGCCAGGAGGGATTTGAACCCCCAACCCTCGGATTTGGAGTCCGATGCTCTAGCCGTTAGAGCTACTGGCCTATGCCTTTACCTCCTTATGTAATGTATGACGCCTGCAATGCCTGCAATACTTTTTTAACTGAAGCTTGTCAGGTGTATTCTTTTTGTTCTTCATACTTGAATAGTTTCTGTTCTTACACTCTGTACATTGGAACAAAAATATATCTCTCATAGTCTTTTACTCCAGTATCTCGGTAACGACACCAGCGCCGACAGTTCTTCCGCCTTCCCTGATTGCAAACCGTAACTCCTTCTCCATTGCTATCGGTGATATCAGCTCTACCGTCAGAGTTACGTTGTCTC
>Ga0194113_10011415_pt1 | contig 10512 bp, 7 predicted proteins | sample TA2MahC200mmetaG_FD_146193 | JGI IMG/M metagenome (GOLD analysis project Ga0194113, IMG submission 146193) | Freshwater microbial communities from Lake Tanganyika, Tanzania - TA2015017 Mahale Deep Cast 200m | ecosystem: Environmental > Aquatic > Freshwater > Lake | place: Tanzania: Lake... | reverse complement strand
AGCAGTTCCATCTCCCACCCCCTACCCTTCCAACCCCTACCCTCCTAACCCCTAACTCCATCCCCCATGCAACTCGCCCTCAACTACTCTCCCCAGGCCACGGAGTTACTCGACGCTAGCCGCATCGAGATTGATTACTTCAAAACCCCGCCCTGGCCTGAGATGATCGCCAAGGCTCAAGCATATCGCCCCGTGGCTGTGCATTTCAACCTGCGCGCCGGAACGGGGCACCTTCATCGAACCCATTGGAGCAAGATCGAGGCGACCCTCGACCACACGGCCGCCCGGTATGTCAATCTGCATCTGGCTGCCGATATCCGGGATGGCCTGCCCTTCGATCCGGACGATCCCAGCCCGGCGGAGATCGAACAGGTGATCGCCGGCTTGCACGCTGATGTCGCCGCTGTCGTTCAGCGCTTCGGCCTCGAACGGGTGATCGTCGAGAACGCGCCCTATCGCATCGGCGAGGGGCATGTCATCCGTACCTGTGTTGCTCCTCATGTGATTGGCGAGATCATCGCCGCCCACGGCTGCGGCCTGCTGTTGGACATCTCCCATGCCCGCATCAGCGCGGACGCCCTGGGCATGGATGCCAAAGACTATATTCAGGCCTTGCCCCTGGATAGGCTGCGCGAGTTACATTTCACCGGCCTGCACGATCTGGGGGACGGGTTCCTGATGGATCACCTGCCGGTGCTAGACGCTGACTGGCCCTGGCTGGAATGGATCGTGAAGGGGATCAATCGAAATGGCTGGGGAGACCCCCACATGGTAGCGCTCGAATATGGCGGCGAAGGTCACGAGTTCTTCGCCGCCAACAGCGACATCGAAGTCATCGCCCGCGATGTGCCGCGGCTCTACAAATTCTGTCACAGGTAATACTCGACCCTTACTTCAAAATATAATACGTCCCCCGCTTCGAACCCATTTTCAACAGAATCCCCTCGTCTACCAAATCGGCTAGATCGCGGCGCAGGGTCTCGGGAGAGACATTCGGGCAAAGTTCCTGATAATCGCTGTTGGTCAGGCGTTTGTGGGTTGCCAGGTAGCCCAGGGCCAGCTCCTGGCGGGGGTTGAGGTCGAAATCACGGCGCATTGAGAATTGGTAGATTGGTTGGTCGCGCTCATCCAGAGGGGCGGCGAACAAGGTCACGCTGAATACCCCGGCGGTTTCCTCGAATTTGGGAGCTGGAAGGTTGTTCTGGCGCAGGACGGCCACCACACGATTGAGTCCGTAACCCAAACGCTCGACGTAGCCCATATCCGAGAGCACCTGGGCGATGATGGGGTTGCGCGAAAAGCGCGCTTCCAGCAGATTCTCCAGAGTGACCGGGCCGGGCAGACCGCCAGGAGAGTGCACTTCCAGCCGGTCGGCGAAGATGTGCAAATGGATGCTGTCGCCGCCCTGGTTGTAGTCGCGGTGGGCGACGGCGTTGACCAGCAGCTCGCGCACCGCTTCCAGAGGGTATTCAGGGGTTTCCTGGCGTGTCAGACCTGCCAGACGAACCACGCTGCGCAACTGGTCACGCACGAAAGCCTCGGCCTGACGCAACTGCTGGGGCAATGCGCCGCGCATCTCCTGCTTGACGAATTGATCCGAGATGGCCGACCCCGAGAAGCGCGCCGCCAGGATCGTGGCGCTGGGCATCCATTGTTGGGGATGACTTCCGAAGAGCAATAATCCCGCGTAGCTGGGACGCAGCTCGCCATTTACTTCTCTCAGGCAACCCCGTCGGGTGAGTAACGATTCTACAGGCTCATCCGGCGGCAGGTTCAAAGCCTCTCGATAAGCAGTCACCTGATCGAGATCTATATCGTCGAGGGAGGCGCCATCAGGGGCTTGAACCTCGAATTGCAGAACGCCGCGTTTCATCATCAGTTCGCGCAATCTACGCGGCGGCAGCGGCTCAGTGCGCTCTCCCTCGCGAATCAGGTAACGCCCCTCGAGATGATAGGCATGCGGCAACCCCGGCGGCACGACCACCGATAAGATTTTCTTGTCCTCTACTTTCTGAACCTGGGGGATGGGCAGCACCAAGGGCGGATCAACCAGAAGCGCGGACTGGAAGACGACATCTAACAGGGAATCGGCGTCGCGAACCCCCTGCACCTGTCCAGAACGCGGCGCGATGCCCAACAACACCACGCCCCCTTCGCCGTTGGCCATCCCCGTCAACACCGCGGCCAATTCAGAGACGGACACACCCTCGGGGAACCAGTGTAACTTTGGCCCCTTACCCTGGGAAAGCAGTTCGTTCCACCGTCCACTGTTCACTTCTCCCCTTCTTTCTCCTCTTTTCTCCCCTTCGCGTCCTTCGCGCTCTTCGTGGATCGTTTTTTCGCTGCCGCTGGCCGCAACGCAATCTCCAGCACTTCGTCCATGTGGTTGACCAGGCGGATATCGAGATCGTCACGCGCTTTCTGGGGCACATCCACCAGGTCTTTCTTGTTCTCCTCGGGTATGATGACCGTCTTCAATTCGGCGCGATGGGCAGCCAGGATTTTTTCGCGCAAGCCGCCCACGGGCAGCACACGCCCACGCAACGTGATCTCCCCAGTCATACCCACATCGCAGCGCACCTTACGCCCGGTGAAGGCCGAAATCAAGGAGGCCGCGATGGTCACCCCGGCGCTGGGACCATCCTTAGGGATGGCGCCTGCCGGGATGTGCAGATGGATGTCGGTATCCTGAAATATTTCGGGGGCGATATCCAACTCTTTGGAACGGGCTTGCATGTACGATAGCGCCGCCTGAGCCGACTCCTGCATCACCTCGCCCAACTGACCGGTTAATTTCAGGCCGCCCTTGCCATCTACCAGGACGACCTCCACCGGCATGATCTCGCCGCCGCCGGCGGTCCAGGCCACGGCTGTCGCCACGCCGACCTCATCCTCGCGCTCCGATTGATGATAGAAGAACTGCGGCGGCCCAAGGAAGCTCTCGATCTGTTCGGCTTCGATCTGCCTGGGATACTCATCCCCCATCGCCTTGATGCGAGCAATTTTGCGGCAAACGCGCCCAATTTCACGTTCCAGGTTGCGCACGCCGGCCTCGTAAGTATAGTCACGGATGATGCGCCGCAAGGCCGCCTCGGCAAACTCGATCTCCCCTTCTTCCAGACTGCTCTCTTCGCTCTGGCGGGGGATCAAGAATCGGCGGGCAATTTCTATTTTTTCTTCCTCGATATAGCCGGGGAATTCGATCACCTCCATACGATCCAGCAAAGCATCGGGGATCGTATCTTCTGAGTTGGCGGTGGTGATGAACATGACCTTCGAGAGATCGTAATCCAATTCCAGATAATGATCCGAGAAGGCGTGATTCTGCTCGGGGTCCAGCACTTCCAGCAAGGCAGCAGCCGGGTCGCCGCGATAGCTCAACCCCAGCTTGTCCACTTCATCTAACATAAAAAGGGGGTTGATCACCTTTGCGCGTCTCATCGTCTGTAAGATACGCCCCGGCAGAGCGCCGATATAGGTGCGACGGTGGCCGCGGATTTCGGCCTCATCCCGCACACCGCCCAGGGAAATGCGTACGAACTCCCGCCCCAAGGCAGCCGCTATCGAACGCCCCAAAGAGGTTTTGCCCGTGCCCGGGGGGCCGACAAAGCACAAGATTGGCTGGCGGGATTTCTTGGGCTTGAGACTCTTCACTGCAATATATTCCAGGATGCGATCTTTGGCTTTCGGTAAGCCATAGTGATTCTCGTCCAAAACCCTGGCGGCGTGTTTGACATCGAGATTGTCTTCGGTAGTCTCCTGCCAGGGCAAATCCAGGATCCAATCGAGATAGCCATGAATCATGCCCATCTCAGGCGAAACGGATGGAATATGATCGAGACGTTTGAGTTCCTTGAGGGCGCTCTCTTTTGCAGGCTCGGAGAGCATCTTTTTCTCGATGCGTTCCTTCAACTCAGCTACATCGGTCATGGAGGGATCGCCCTCGCCCAATTCGGTCTGGATGACCTTCATTTGCTCCCGCAAGTAGAATTCGCGCTGCGTACGATCTACTTCCCCGCGGGTGCGCGATTGGATTTCATCTTCCAGCTCGAGCACATCCAGCTCTTTAGCAAGCAGCTCGCCAACATATCCCAGACGTTGGAGGGGATCAACCATGCCCAGCAATTTCAAACGCACATCCAGGTTGAGCAATAGGGCAGTAGCAATCATATCCGCCAACCAGCCAGGATCGTCAATATTCAGGGCAAAGAGGTACGCTTCTTCAGGAAGGCTGCGGTTGTACTGCACGCAACGCTTGAAGAGATCGAGCACAGAGCGCATGGTGGCCTCTGTGCGACGATCAATGTGTCTGTTTTCGAAAATGGGTCGTACACGCGCCCGCAGATAAGGCTTCACCTGGGTGAACTCGATCAACTCAACCCGCCGGCGCCCCTGCACCAATGCCGAACTGGCGCCTTCCGGCATGTTGACCAGATGACCCACCGCGACCTCGACGCCAATGGGGAAAAAGTCCCCCGGGCCAGGATGTTCGATCGAGAGGTCAGGTTGGGCCAACGCGATCAGGGTTTGATTCTGCTCTCGAGCATCTTCGATGGCCCAAATCGTTTTTTCGAGGCCGATGAACAATGGTGAGACCATTTGTGGATAAACCACCACACCCCGCAACGGCATGACCGGCGCTTCGATGTATCCTTCATTATCGGGCAACAGATCATCAACAGCGTAGAGTTCCTCTGTGCGCCAGTTCATCGAATCGAGATACTCATTGGTATCGTCGGGATCCCAATTCTCGTATTGCATAGGCTACTCCCAAAGCCTGCGCTCGAACCAGGCAATCCGCCCCGTCGCGGCCACGAAGATGCTTCCTGTCACCAAAACCACGGCTTCCTCGCCCGCTTCACGCATAGCCGTCTCCAGGGCGTCCCCGACATTTCCGATGGCTTCGACAGGCACATCCAATACTCGGGCATTTTCTACCAGTACTTCTGGCGCCAGGGCGCGCGGGTGAGTGGAGCGCGAGCAGTAGACTTTTCGAATGCTCGGCTTCAATTCGAGCAGCATTCCCTCCACATCTTTGTCATCGGAAACGCCGAAGACCATCCAGACCGGGCGCCCTGGGAAGAGTTCGTCCAGGGTCTCCTGGAGTTTGGTCATCGCCCCAGGGGTATGGGCAGAATCGACCACCACGGGCGGTTCACGGCGCAAAACCTCGAAGCGCCCCGGCCATTTAGTGCGAGAAAAACCGGCTGCGATGGCCGCTTCGCTCATCTCGATCCCCATTTCACGAACGGTCTGTAAGGCCACGTAGGCAACCGCGGCGTTATCTACTTGATGCGGCCCCAGCAAGCCGATGTGCAGCTCTTCGCGAAAGTTGCCATTATTACACACAGAAAAATTTTGTCCATCCAGAGAAGCTGCGTTGCGGCGATAATGATAATCTACCCCCAGTTGGATCAGCCTGGAGCCTTTCTGGGCAGCGATCCGGGCGATCACCTCACGGGCAGAATCAACCTGGGGGGCTACGACCACCGGAACGCCAGGTTTGATGATCCCCCCCTTTTCCGCGGCGATCTGCTCGATGGTATCCCCGAGAATATGCGTATGTTCCAAATAAAGCGACGTGATCACGGACACGATCGGCGTGATCACGTTCGTCGAATCCAATCGCCCTCCCAGGCCAACTTCGATGACGGCGATATCCACGTTCTGCCTGGCAAAATACCAGAAAGCCAGCGCGGTGGTGATATGGAAGGTGGTCAAATCGGGAATGGCTTCTACATAGGGTTTGATTTCATCCACCAACGCCACCAGTTCCGCGGGCGATATCGGCTTTCCGTCCACCTGGATGCGTTCCTCGAAGTTCTTCAGGTGCGGCGAGGTGTACATGCCCACTTTATAGCCCTGCTCCTGAAGAGAAGTAGCCAGCAGGGCGCAAACCGAACCTTTTCCTTTGGTGCCAGCGACATGGATTGTTGGGTAGGTCCGATCTGGATTTCCCAGCGCATCCACCAGAGAGCGCATACTCTCGAGGGTAAAATCTTCTAGCGATAGATCATCCTTATGCGACAGGCTGAAATCAACAAATTGATAGAGATAATCAAGAGCATCTTGATAGCGAGTTTGCAGGTTTTGGCTCATAGGGCGCGATTTTAACCCCATGGATGGCTAGACGCAAGAAGGAAGAGTCATTAAAGGCATCTTCGAGCGTCAAGAGGTTGACTCGGGGATATAGTGTTGTATAATTCTCGAAAACGCAACTCTTTATCGTTATCGGTGTTCTCATCTATAGTCAGTACTTCACGAAAAGAGGATCAAAGACCCGTCCTCGGGTCCCCCGGGAACGGGCTTTCGATCTTTCCGTGATCTACAGATAGTCATCAATATTATTCGATCGATCAGGAATCAAATCGCCTTAGCTGTTGTGTATAGATAGTTCATCTACAGCATGAGCCGGAGCATTTGGCCCTACTACTTCTCGAGAGAGTATGACTTGTTCCACTGGCTTGGGGATTGGTCGGCGGGAGGTGTTTTCGTATATCCGCCGCGAATGAGCAGATAAGCTCTTCGTGGCGGATTTTCTTTAAGGGTCTGAAAGGAGGTGCAATGGATGAAAGTTTGGGTTGATTGACTCGTTTCTTTTATTGTCCGTTTTTTTTCCTGAAGGAGGAAGATATGAATTCTCTATTGGTTTTAGTTTTAGCAGCCATCGGCATCGGCGTAGGATACGGCGTCTATGCCAAATACATAGACAAAAAGGTCGTCCAACCCAACCCGGATAAAGCCACACCGGCAAAGATGTACATGGACGGGGTAGACTTCACCCCCGCCAGCCGCAATGTGCTTTTTGGCTACCAGTTCAAATCCGTGGCCGCGTTGGCGCCCCTCACCGGGCCGGTCATTGCCGTCCAATGGGGCTGGCTGCCAGCGCTGCTGTGGATCATCCTGGGCGTCTTCTTCATCGGCTGGGTGCAGGACTATGGCGCCATGATCATGGGTGTGCGCCGTGAGGGAGAGACCATGGGAGCGTTGAGCTACAAATTGGTCTCGCCGCGGGCGCGCACCATCCTCATGATCTTCATCTACTTCTACCTCTTGCTGATCATGGGCGCTTTCGGCAACGCAGTCGGCAAGACCTTGATGACCAAACCCGCCGTGCCCTTCGGCATGATCTCCCTGGTGCTCATGGGCGTGCTGGCCGGACAGATGACCTACCGCTGGAAGAAAGACATCATTCTCACCTCCATCGTGACTGTCGTCTTGACTTTCGTCGGCATCTGGCTCGGCACCACTGGGCCAGTGGCGAATTTCTTCAGTGCACTCTATGGTGGGGCCGAATCGCCCCAGTGGTTCCTGGGTAATACCCAGGCGGCCGTGCTGGGTACCATCTTGATGGTGATCTTCTGCTATCTTGGCGCTGTGTTGCCGATCTGGTCGTTTGCCCAGCCGGTCAACTACGTTTCCTTCTGGATCGTGACCCTGGGGATGATTGGCGCGCTGTTCGGTCTGTTGGTCTGGCGCCCCGGCATGGGTGACTTCCCGGCCTTCACTCAATTCACCACCGCCAGCGGCCCATTGTGGCCTATGCTCTTCGTCACCATCGCATGCGGCGCCATCTCCGGCTGGCACAGCCTGGTTTCCACTTCGGGAACTGCGCGCCAGCTCGAAAAAGAGACCGATGCGCTTCCGGTGGGCGGCGGGGCCATGTTCATGGAAGCTGCATTCGCTACTGTCGCTTTCTTGACCGCCACAGTAGCCTTCGGTAGTTACCAGGGCTATATGGACGCCGGCGGCCCGGCTGCTGCGCTGGCCGTATTCGCCTCCGGATTCGCAGCTTTCCTGAGCCACGTCGGTGTGCCTCAAGCCTTCGGCACGGCTTACGGCGCGGTCTTCCTGACCATCATGGCGATCACGATCATGCAACTGGTGGTTCGCTTCATGCGCGTGGCCAGCTCCGAGTTGCTTGGCGATAAGATGCCGATGATGAAAAATGTGCACGTGGGCACAACAGTCGCACTGCTTCTGACCCTGCTGTTCGTCTGGATCATCCCCTGGCTGGCGATCTGGGGCGCCTTCGGCGCGGCCAACCAGTTGATGGCTGGACTGGCCCTGCTGCTGATCGCCCTGTGGCTGAAGTCGGAGAGCAGAAAGAATGGCTGGGCGCTCTATCCGGCCATCTTCATGATCATCACCGACATGGCCGCATTGATCTTCCTGGCTTATGTCAACTTCAAGAAGCTGGTCAGTCCCGAGATCACCACACAGGGATTCATCGCGGCTATCCTTCTTGGGATCATCGCTGTGGTACTGATCGTCGCCGCAGCTATCCTGGTATTCGACGGCTGGAAAGCATTACGCGCCCCCTCGAAAGCGGCAGCTAAGGCAGCCTGATCATTGACGACCTCCCGAAGGTAGCCTGCAACAGGCTAGACAATCATCCTAAACCCACCTTCGGGAGGGTGTCGTCCAACTAATCGAATATCAAAAATCCTTTACGGGAGGGTAGATTTCTACCCTCCCTATTATGATGCTAGATCATGATGCCAAAACCAATCAAACTCGAAATCCTATCGCTGGCGCCCATCACGTACAGACAGTGACCCCACTGCGAAAAGTTCTACGACCAATCGGGCATTGGCGATCAGGTACACCAACAATTACTGACGGAATATCCCCCAGATATACTCGAAGATCATCGTCGACTCTCATCCCTGGTGGTATAATTGAGCGGTCGCTTCGAGGATGATCTTGTTATCCATGTGATTGATCCCCAATCAATACCGGGGATTTTCAAATCGCTGCGATACCGTGTGCGAAAGTACCCTGCCTTTATCATAGATGATCAGGAATTGGTTATCGGATGGGATCGGGCCGCATTGGATCACATATTAGAGTCTCGGCTCACGAACCAATAAAGCGGTTGGTCGAAAATATCGCTGGTTGTACCCACCCAAGGAGATCATGCTAAATCGAGCAAAAGACTTTGCGAAGAATTCGCTACAGGTCATCCGCGAAGTTTTGTACGGGATGACCATCTACGATTGGGTGCGCGATCTCGAAAAGGCCCGTAATGAACGCAACCGCCTCTTTACCATGATTGTTTATGGAGATCTGCTCGGTATCCCTGTCCTGCCCCCCTATTACACATTGCGCCTGATTCCGTTCATCGTTTCAGATTTCAAAGGATGGCAACGCAGCATGTTGCGCGAACGAGACTTTACCGATATTATTGATCAAGAGTTAGGATAAATAAGGAGAACCACACCATGACCGAAGAAGAACGACAAAATATCCTCAAGAAAATTGGGCATTCAGTCATCGAATTCATCTATGGCATGGCCGGTCACGATATGACTCGCTTCGCCCTAAAAACCCGGGGGAGTATGGAGCATCTGTTCATCCTGATCACCATGGGCGACCTGCTCGGTGTGCCTATCCTGCCGCCCTATTATTCGTTGCGCTTGCTGCCATACGTCGTTCCACAAATCTCCACCTGGAAACGGCGCATGTTGCGCGAGCGCGACCTGACCGATGCCCTGGCTTAGAAGGGAGCTAACTCATGTCTCTGGCATGCATTTTTGACGAACATCCAGAACGACGTTATATTATGTTCGGCGGCAAGGGCGGCCTGGGAAAGACCACCTTTTCGGCCGCTACCGCCTATTACCTGGCTAAAAAAGGCCAGAGGGTGCTGGTCTTTTCCGTAGATCCCCAGGCTTCCCTCTCCGACATCTTCGAGCGCGACATCTTTGGACAGGGGGCGGTGGAGATCATGCCCAACCTCTATGCCCAGGAGATAGACGCCGACCAGCACATCAAGGAATACCAGGACGAAATCCGCCAGAAGATCTTCGATATGTATGGTCTGGAGGAGATCCCCGAAGAAATCGAGAGTTATATCCAGGCTGCCGCGGCTGAGCCTGCTATGGAGGAAAGCGCCATCTTCGACCAGGTGGTGGACATCGTGGTCAGCGCAGAATATGATTATTACATCTATGATCTTGTACCCCTGGGGCATGCCCTGTATTATTTGAGCATGGCCAGTGTATACGACGAGTGGATTGACAAGATCACCAAACTTCGCCAGGAGATGGAGGAATATAGCCAGGTTGCCTCACTCATCAAGCGCGAAAAAGAAACCGAAGAGGATATGATCCTCAAAGAGTTGCTCGATATCAAGTATCGCATCAACACCTCCTCCGGCATCCTGACAGATAAAGATAGGACAGCTTTCTTCTTCGTGATCATCCCGGAAGAAATGGCCTTGCTCGATACGCAAAAAGCCGCCGGTTTGTTTGCCAAATATCAGGTACCCCTCAGCGGATATGTGGTAAATCGAGTCATCCCGCCAGAATTAGGGCAGCAGAATATTCCCGATTATCTTCGTCATCGCCTGGATATGCAAGAAGGCTATCTCAAACGAATAGACGACCTCTTCGAAGATGACGTCCTTGCCCGAATTCCCGAATTCGAGCGCGACATCACCGGGCTGCCAATGATACGCAAAGTTGCCGAGGCGATGTTCGGCGCGCTGCCAGCAGAGGAAGGAGCGTA
>Ga0194113_10011412_pt1 | contig 10515 bp, 14 predicted proteins | sample TA2MahC200mmetaG_FD_146193 | JGI IMG/M metagenome (GOLD analysis project Ga0194113, IMG submission 146193) | Freshwater microbial communities from Lake Tanganyika, Tanzania - TA2015017 Mahale Deep Cast 200m | ecosystem: Environmental > Aquatic > Freshwater > Lake | place: Tanzania: Lake... | reverse complement strand
CAGGCGGAATATACACTAAAGAAGGCAGGCAGAAAACAAAACAGCTGGACGAATACCTTAGGTCAGATGGAAACAAATTGAATCCAGGAACCACAGCAGACTTGGTTACTGCGGGATTATTTATAACCCAACTGCAAGAATATGTAAAACACAAAAGGGTGTAAGATGGCTGAAAACAAAAAAACTTGGACTGAAAAACTGTGTGAAAGTCATGGACTTCCAAAGGTGGAAAAAATAAGAGGCAAGATGGTCGGAAAATGGGGTGCCGGCACCGTGGCCATTCCAGCCCCAATCGAAGTTGACGAGTTCATGAAAAAAGTTCCACAGGGAAAGGTGACAACCATAAACGAAATCAGAAAGGGAGTGGCTAAAAAACACAAGGCAACCGTTGGGTGTCCAATCACCTGCGGAATCTTCGCCTGGATTGCCGCCCACGCCGCAGAGGAGCAGAAAGCCCAGGGGAAGAAAGAAACCACCCCCTGGTGGCGGACGATAAAAAGCGACGGAACCCTGAACGAGAAATACCCCGGCAGTCTTAAACTGCAGGAAAAACTATTGCAGAAGGAAGGGCACAAAATAACAAAAAAGGGAAAAAAATACTTCGTTGAAGACTGCGAAAAAAACCTGAAAAAATTCTAGGCTCACGCCCAGTAGGGGTTTTTGACGTATTTGTAGGCGTTGAGGGCTGCGAAACCGCCTTCGCCTATCGCGTTTGGAATCCTAAGCCACTTGCCAGTCACGTCGCCTGCGGCAAAAACGCCCTCAATGTTGGTTCTCAACAAGCGGTCTACAACCACGTTGCCTTTGTCGTCAGCCTTCACTCCAATGTCTTCAAGAAATTTTTTGTTTGAAGTGGTTCCCAAGCTTAAGAGAATGCAGTCAAACTCCATCTCCAACCTGTCATTGGTTTTGTTTGAAAACACGACAGCGCGTTCTACTTTGCCTTCGCCTTTTATTTCAGACAACTCTCTGTTCAACATACATTCTACCCTGCTTTCAGCCAATTTTTTGCAGTTTTTCTCGCTCGCCCTATAGGAGTCGCTGCGGTGTATCAATGTCACTTCAGCGTTGTTTTCAGCCAATATCACTGCACTCTCTAGTGCTGTGTCTCCTCCTCCAACAACCAAAACCCTTTTTCCCTTAAAGTCCTTTGGGTTTGAAAGGCTGTACAAGACTCCAGCCAGGTTTTCCCCAGGGATTTCAAGTTTTTTTGGAATCCCAAGGCCGATTGCCAGCACAACTGCCTTACAGGCATGCAAGCCTCTGGTGGTTTCAACATTAATCTGCTTGTCTTTTTTCGCAATCTTCAGCACAGTCTCGTTTTCTTTGATTTCAACGCCCTCAAGCTTTACGTGCTCTACCATGTTTTTTGCCACCTGGTAGCCCAGCAAATGGGGTTGTCCGAGAACTTGGTCCACGCTTTTCCAAGGGTATTTGTTTGTCAAAGCGCCTCCAGCGGTTCCAGACTCCAAAACCAGTGTCTTCAGCTTGTAGTAGGCTGCAGTCAACGCTGCTGAAAGGCCTGCAGGGCCTGCCCCCACTATGACCAGCTCGTATTCCATGCTTTTTACCTATTGGAACTCTTGATTAATTAAACTTCCAGACTTAATTATTACTGCAAAAATGAGTGCATTGAAGCCTGTTGTGGAAAATACGCTGAAGGTTGTGGAATCCAGGAAACGAGACAGGGATTACTGTAGGGAGGTTGAGAGGCGTCTAAGGCAAGCTGGCAAATCCCGCATGCTGTCTAAAGTGCAGAATGGAAATTCAATAATCGCTGAAGCCAAGTTTGCTTCACCTTCCGAAGGCTTTATTTCAGACTGCAGGCTTGAAAATGTTGTCAATGACTATGTCAAAGGCGGGGCTGCTGCGCTTTCCATTTTGACTGAAGAAAAGTATTTCAAGGGCAGTTTAGGATACATTGAGCAAGCCAGAAAGATTGCCAGAATCCCAATTTTGAGGAAGGATTTCATTTTGGATGAGTTCCAGCTTAAGGAAGCTAGAGCGTTTGGCGCTGACGGCGTTTTGTTGATTGCCTGCCTGCTAGAAAACAAGTTAGGGGAGTTTATTGGTAATGTTAAGTCTTATGGATTGTGGGCTTTGGTCGAAACCCACAGCGAGAAGGAGGTTGAGAATGCCTTGGATTCTGGAGCCAGAGTAATCGGAATTAACAATAGGAATCTGTCAACTCTCAAGTTGGAGTTAGGCACTACAAGGGCTGGAATCAGCCCGCACTTGGGGGTTTCATCCCGCTCCGCGGGGTTCAAGCCCCCTGACTTAAACACTACTATACGACTTTGTCATCTAATTCCTAAAAACAAAATTTTCGTCACAGAAAGCGGCATAAACACCCCCAAAGACATCAAGAAATTAAAGCAGGAATGTGAAAGAAAGCCGGACTACTACCTGATAGGAACAAGCCTCATGAAAGCTGTAAACATAAAAGAAAAACTGAAACAACTGGTTAATGCGTGATTTCTCACTTCTTTCCGGATTTCAGGTCGAAGTTGCATTGAGCCTTCAGTTCTCCAGCCACTTCTTCTCTGCTCAAGTCTGCGACAAAGGCAGTCTGGACATCAGTCCTGCAGCCTCTCAAGAATCTCATAGCCTGCCCGTAAATCGGCATGGCGTCGTCAATCCTTCCCGCCATGGCAAAGGCCTCAACCCCCAAGTCTTCAGCCATCCTCAAGCCCACCAAAGGCAATAACAACGAACGGTTGGGGTAGGCGAAAAACCGGCTGCTAGCCGTGCCCTCTCCCAAAAGATTTCTCACCTTGTTATAATGCTCCTTCCACCTGCCAGTCGACTTTTCAAACAATTCAGTAAATTCCTTTATGACTTCAGCATTCGGAATCAACTGTTCATTCTGCAGCGAACTCAAGCCAACAAAAGGATTGCAGTCTTTCAGAAAAAACAGGTGAAATCTAGCCCAACAGGTTGGCTCATTACCCTCGTAATACTTAAACTCCTGCGGATATTTTTCTAGATCCTTCTCGTTGCCAGGTTTCGTGCTAATAGGTATTAATACTCCCCAATAACGGTTAACAACACCTGCTCTAGGATCATGATCCGTTCTCTTCAAACCCAAACACCAGGAAAACACGTGCTCGTCATGCGTGGTAACCCCATAATACGGGCTCTCTATCAAAACAAGGCTGAACTCTTTTGGAAAACTAAAGCCCCTCTCTACTCCCCTAGAATCAGTATACTTGCGAGGCGCATTGAAAGAATCCAACAGCCTGTCCCTGTCAACAGGATTCGGGTAAAACTGTCCTAAAGAACTCCAAATCCTCTCAACAGCAGTGTCGGGAGTCACAACCGCCTTTCCAGCAGCCAGCAGTTTAACATCCTTGATTTCACCGCCAGCCTGCTGCAGCAATTTCTCCCCCCTATTTCCTATGCCGTCGACGACCGCCTCTCTCATCCCTATTACAATTAAACAAAACCCTTTAATTAACCGCAAAAACAGCCCTATTTATACCCCCATTTTCAAATAACTTTTCAGATGAAAGCATTTTATCTACCTCTTTTGGTTGCAGCTTGCATGCTTTTGGCTTCCACTGCTTCAGCTCTAAGCTATATTGACCTGTTTTCAGGCCTGGTGTCTCCAGGCCAGTGTTCAGTCAAAGCCTTTGAGAATGCGTGCAGTGGCTGCTCCTTCACACCCCAAGGAAAGATTGACGAAGCCTGCAAGGAAGACAAGTTAGACGGCGGCAAAGCATGCTTGTTCTCAACCTACCCTGGACTAGCATCCAAATACGACAACAGGGCCAAGGAATGCCCGGCCATAGACATCTGCGTGAACGCGTTGCAAGCTTGCATCGACTCCAAGTGCCCTGGCACAGACAAGCAAGATTGTTTGAGCGACTACTGCAGGAGCTGTTATCCCGAAGGCGACCGCTGTATTGCAAGAGCTTCAGTAGACTGCATGGCTGCTGCGAAATGCCCCAACCAAAAGTGCGAAGACAGCAAAGGCGAAAACCAGGAAACCTGCTGCGCAGACTGCGGCTGTCCGGAAGGAAAAGAATGCAAAGACAACGCCTGCTACACGCCTGGAACAGAACCCAAGCCAGAGATTCCTTCAACAACCATGCCTACTGAAACCGGTGGCGAATCTGAGCGTCCGCCTCAAGGACTTGGAATACTATGGGCGTTGCTGGGCGAAGTGGTTGCGGAAATGATCAGAATGTGCGGATTCGATTTGGCGGCGCCTCTTTTAACAGCCTCAATGTCAGTATTGATTGGAATACCGGTTTTGCTGAAGAAAAGATAAAAAGAAACTTAGTATATAATTGCTCTACTTTAATAGTTTCATCGCTAGGATGTATTACGAAGACTTGATGAGGGAGTTGAACAGAAAAAGGGTCAGGTATCTTGTCGTGGGTGGAGTGGCTTTAGTCCTCCACGGCATTGTTAGACTTACCGTTGACTTTGACGTCATGCTAGACTTGAGTAAAAAAAACTTGTTGAGGTTTTTGTCGGCCATGGATTCCCTTGGATACAAGCCAAAGGTGCCTGTCAGGGCAGCTGAGTTCATTGACCCTAGAAAGAGGCAGACGTGGGTTCGAGAGAAGAATATGAAGGTCTTTTCGTTCATCAATCCGAAAAAGCCCGTTCAAATAGTTGACGTCTTTGTTGAAAATCCGATAGACTTTGAGAAAGCTTATAAGAGCAGAAAGGTTGTTGAGGCTGGCAGGCTTAGAATACCCTTGGTTTCTGTTGGAGACTTAAAGCATTTGAAGAGGCTGTCTGGCAGAAGTCAGGATATTGCAGACTTAAAGGCTTTGGAAGAGGTGCATGAAAAATGAAGCCGGCTGGAAACAAACGTGGTTTTGCATTGACTTTAAGCAGGGATTACATCAGACAAACCAGCAGACTTTCCGCCGAAGAAAAATTGAACTGGCTTGAAGAAGCTAACGAGTTCATAAACAAAACGCTGTCTTCCAACAAAAGAAAAACATGGATGAAATACCCCAGGTAAATGTCTTTCAGAATATGCTGTCGTGCCTCCAGTGTCTCCTGCTTTGCGGGCTGTCTCTGACTTTCCTGTTGGTCTTCGCAAAGACCCAGACTGGAGCGCGTTTTCTAGTTCGACTGGCCTTAACCAAAACTTCCTTTTTCCCGGGTGTTTTAACTCTTGCCATAACCTTCCTATAAAATAGGTAAACGCTTAATAAATACCATGAGTTTGTGCCCCAAGTGCGGGAAAGCCAGCAAGGGCCTCTGTGTGGAGTGTTTTTTCGAAGAGCACCCTTTGGAGCTGGCTGACGTCAAATTGTGCTCCTGCGGAGTGTGCGGCAGAATCCGCTACCGGGACAAATGGGATGCCAGGTTGGACGATGTCAGGAGGGATGTTGAGCGAGGCATGAAACCGCCTTTTGAAATCAGCCTGAATAAGGTTGAAGTCAAACCCAGTGTTGATGAAGGCGGTCTCATCTTGCATGCAACACTTGAAGGCAGCTATCATAGCAGCAAATTCAAAAAAGAATTAAGCAAAAAGATTAAGCTGCAGAAGACAACCTGCCCGACGTGCAGCCGCAAGAACAGCGGCTATTTCGAGGCAGTCTTACAATTCAGATGCGAAATGCCTGATTTGCCAGTAGATGAAAGCCAGATAGCCAAAATAGAAAAAGTCAGAGGCGGCTTAGACTACTACCTGCTTTCAAACAACTATGCAAGAGGCATAGCCTCACAGCTCTCCAAAAAAGGCTATGAAATCAAAACCTCAAACCAGACTTTCAGCAGAAGAGACGGAAGAGAAGTCTACCGAATATTCTACTCAATCAAAAAAGAAAAATAGTTTTTATCTCAGCTGCTTCAAAGCTTTTTCCACTTGTTCTACTGCAGTTCCTATGTAGCTTTCAGACTTCAAGGCATTCTCTAATTCTTTTTTAGACAGCATTTTTGTTATTTCCCTGTTTTTTTCCAGAATATCCCTGAACGGCCTGTTTTTGCTGTAAGATTCCATGGCGCATTCCCTCGTCAACTCGTGCGCCTTCTGCCTGTCCAATCCTTTCTCAACCAGTTTAATCATCATAGACTCTGCCATAATCCTGCCCTGGCTTAAATTCAAGTTTTCTTTAATCTTCCTATGGTTGAACACTAGATTGGAAATCAAATCTACTGTCAAATTCAGTATGTAGTCCGTCAGAATGCAAGCTTCCGGAATAATTATCCTCTCGCAGCTACTATTCGTCAAGTCCCTCTCATGCCACAAAGGCACGTTCTCCAAAGCAGCCATGGCATCAGCCTTGATAACCCTGGAAATCCCGCAAATCCGTTCAGCGTAAATGGGATTCCTCTTGTGAGGCATCGTCGAGCTTCCAACCTGCTTTTTCCCAAAACCTTCGCTCACCTCCCCGATTTCAGTCCTCTGCAGATTCCTGATTTCAGTGCCAAACTTGTTCAAAGACTCTGCAATCAACGCCATCAACAGCATGAACTCTGCAATGCGGTCTCTCTGCAACACCTGGTTTGACACCAACGCAGGCTTCAAACCCAACTCCTTCATGACCAACTCCTGAATTCTGACTGCATGCCTGCCCAAGGCAGCTTGAGTTCCAACCGCTCCGCTCATCTTTCCAACCAAAATCCTCTGCTTGCATTCCTCAAGCCTGTCCAGATGCCTTTGCAACTCGCTAGCCCAAATCGCAAACTTCAACCCATAGGTAGTCGGCACAGCATGCTGACCATGAGTTCTCCCAATGCAAACAGTCTTCTTGTGCCTGCCAGCCTGCATTAAAACAGCCTTCTTCAACTTCAACAAATCTTCAGAAAGAAACTTGACATAATCCCTCAACTGAAGTGAAAGCGCAGTATCAGTAATATCATTAGAAGTCGCTCCCAGATGAACAAAACCTCCAGAAGAACCACACTTTTCAGCCAACGCCTTAACCACAGCCATAACGTCATGATTAGTTACTTTCTCAATCTCATTCACACGAGAAATTTTCACAAACTTCGTATTTGCCTTCCTGGAAATAACATCCACATCCTTCTTCGAAAAATTTCCGACAACAGAATGCGCCCTGGCTAAAGCAGCCTCAACATCCAACATACGCTGAAGCCTATTCTCCTCACTAAAAATACCCCTCACAACATCCCTACCATACCTAAACTCAACAGGATGAACAGCCATAAGCAATTAAATATGGGTTAGAGAACATTATAAACCTGATTACTCGCCCTTCTTCTTCATGGCGTAGGGTACGTCTATGTAGTACACTCCGTTTTCGTCTTGCACTATCACTGGCTTGCCGCCCATCAGTGACGTTACGTCAATCTGGTATTTGCCTTCCTCCAGGATTTTGATGGTCTCGATGCTCAGGAATATGGGCTCTTCTTTGCTTGCTATTTTCACGAAGTCTTTTCCAAGCCACTCCAATTTGTCTTTGGCCGGTTCAGCCTCCTTTTTGACTTCAATGATTTCAGGCTTCTTCTGCGGCAGGTAAGGCGAAGGCTTCGACTCCATAATCACCTGCTCGGGGCTGGGCTCCATCCTCACGGGCCTGCTGACATCCCTTCTTATGTACATCAGAAAACGTTTCCCGCAGCTGCAACTCCCGCGCAGCATAACGTCTCTCAACTCTGGGGAAGTCTCCAAATACAGTTTGCCGCATACGTTGCATTTGTAGGGCATTGTTTTATTTCTCCCTTTCTTTGTCTTTCTCCCCTGCTAGTATAGAAATCTTCTGGGGTTCCTTCTTAATCTTTTTGACCAACTTTGAGGGCCCTATAACAGTCAAGCCACCAGTCCTGCCGCCGAGCATTTTAATCAACTTTTCCTTGAATCCTTCAGCGCTGCGTTCTCTAAGAGTTGACACTTCAATCCCCGGGAACCGTTTGGAAATCTGCTTCATGGTGGCTTCAATCAGCAAAACCTCCTCCTGCGAAGACAAACTCTCCTCCACGACAATAATCTTGTCGTCCTTGATTTTCTCCAAAAGGAACTCCATCTTCTCCTCCGGGGTTTTCCCCTCCAGCACGTCCGAAGTGATGAACTCTATTTCAATATCCATTTTTACCTTGAATGTTTGGCTATCGCCTGATACAAATCATCAATATTCTTCCCTGTCATCGCCGAAATCTCGACCACCGGATGCTGGGGAAACGCCTCCCTAATCCTGTCCGGCTCAGCCTCCTTTAAATCAATTTTGTTTGCAACAATAATAACCGGAATGTCCCTCGCCTCAAGATTCCCTATTATAGTAATGTTAACCTGAGTGTAAGGGTCTTCAGTGGCGTCTATAACAACCAAAGCAGTGTCCACATGCTCCAACCACTTTATGGCCTCAATCACGCCTTTCGTGGCTTCCTTAGCACGTTGCCTGGCTTCCTTAGCATCCATCCCATACTTCATGAAATCCTCATAGTCAACTTTTGTTGCAATGCCTGGCATGTCCAACAAATTCATTTCAATCTTCTGGCCGTCACTCCTAACAACAACTTTTTCCTTCTTCTGCACACTCCTAGTCTCGTGCGGAATCTCGGAAACACTACCAACAGGAGTGCCAGTCCAGTCCATAGAAATCTTGTTCGCCAAAGTCGTCTTCCCGGCGTTCGGTGGCCCATAAAGCCCAAGGCGGATAAGCTTCCTGCGCCTGAAAATCCTCTTAAACCAATTGAACAACAACTTCCTGAAAGACACCCTAAACACCCTCGCGAAATACGTATATCAATTAGATGTCAACCAATTTAAATAGCTTCCGGGTTTCCGAAGATGCTGAAACCAACTTTGCTATTAAACTCGTTGGAGTGAACCCCTGTCGGTAGACATATAGATAAGCAACTTTTGAGTTAATATTTGTATTATTCCAAATTTATATATGCGCGTTTATCTTACTCGACCTAATCTGACAAATAATCGGGATTTTCATCTCATGGAAAAAGAGGCTACAATGGGGGATGAGACTTCCCTGTCTCATTTCCTACGTGATAGGAACTCTTTCGTAAGAAACGGATGGGCTTACGGTGAGGCCCTAGCTCATTTTATCCTTGAAAGAGGACTTATCTCAGGAAATAATCCCCATATTGTAGAAGTGGGGGGCGGCCTTGGAGATGTTGCCAGAACTGCAATACCTGTCTTTTTGGAAGCTGGTAAGGACATAAGGTATACTATGGTTGATTTGTCCCCTAAACTTCAAGAGGCTCAGAGACGTAATACTGCTGAATTCGGCGGTCGAATGGAGTACGTATCAGGAGATGCTGAGAAGATTGACCGACTTGTACCTCACGCAGATTTTGTGTTATGCAATGAAGTAATAGCCGATTATAGGGCGATAGGAAACATCCCTCTAACCCGTGGGGGTAAACCCACAGGTTTGGAGCAGGCAGAAGGTGATATACGACGTAATCAGAGGGTATGGAATGTCGCATGGGACATGATAGACCAATATCACCTGACTGTCCCCAAAGAAGATGATAAGGTATACTCTTTTGCCCTTAACTATGGTGCAATAAAGTTTGTTGAAGCATTGCACCGTCTACTCCCTCCCGGAGGGTCTGCATTCCTTGTTGAGTTCACATCTCCATTTGCTAGGACTGCTGAACTTCCAAAGCATCAGGAACACTCCATATCAAAGATTCATATGAAACAGGTATTAGATACCCTTGGGTTCAAATGGCAGATGGGTAATGGCAACGACTATCTAGGGATAGACCCAAACAAACAGACTGTTAGAGAGGAGGTCGTGGCATTATGGTTGATGATTGGACAGAATCCGTATGATTTCATGAAAGACCCAAAATATCCAAGTGTCTCCAACTTATGGAAACTCCGCCCCTATCAAGACCGTCTTATAGCAGACCCTGCAAAGTATAAGGTATTAGACCGGCGTGTAACTCCAGAGGAGTTCAAAGTCTTGGCTAAGCAGATGGGGTGGAATATCGAAAACCCTGAAACTGAACCAATAGGGAAACCCGGCTTTGACTACTATATCCTGCAAAAACCAGATAAGTATCTTCTTTAGCTTGGATTTGCTCTTACGCTTCTGCTTTGTCATCAGTAAAACATTATGAAAAACGTGCAGCTGAATTAGACACTACATTTACCATCTTTCAACCTCCAAAAATAACCCACATCCACAACCTGCTATTAAACACCCCCCTCTGCTACTAAACTACTCCAAATCACTAGGGTTTAATAGCAAAGATGCTGAAACCCATTCTTTTATATACCAAAACACTAGAATTAAGAACAAAAAACCTTGTTTATTGGAAATGTTCCCCCGCCAAGGGAGAATCCGCAAAAGAGGTCTGTAAAAGGTGAAAAACGATGGGATACCTGAAATACTTAAAGAGGGCTTACAAAACCCTGGGCAAAGAACTGCAAACAGTAATGGATGAAAGAAAGACGGAACTGCGCAACAGTCCTCCAATCGTGAGGGTTGAAAACCCCACAAGAATCGACCAAGCCAGAAAATACGGATACAAAGCCAAGCAAGGCTTTGCCGTAGTGCGAGTTAAAATCCGGAGCGGAGGCCGCAGAAAGCCACGCCCCTCAAGAGGCTCCAGGCC
>Ga0194113_10011409_pt1 | contig 10516 bp, 6 predicted proteins | sample TA2MahC200mmetaG_FD_146193 | JGI IMG/M metagenome (GOLD analysis project Ga0194113, IMG submission 146193) | Freshwater microbial communities from Lake Tanganyika, Tanzania - TA2015017 Mahale Deep Cast 200m | ecosystem: Environmental > Aquatic > Freshwater > Lake | place: Tanzania: Lake... | reverse complement strand
ACGAGAAGCCGGTAACGAGCGTGAGCTATTCCCCGGACGGCGCGCGGATCGCCAGCGGCTCTAAAGACAAGACGGTGCGGGTGTGGGACGCAGCAAGCGGCGAGTGCCTGGAAGTGATTCGAGGTTCCGGGGATGTGGCTGCGATTGCTGCCGGCGCCGCCAGGTTTCCCTGGCGAGCCCTGGCCCGCGACCAAGAGACCATCGTCGAGGATGCCGCGACCGGCGACGTCGTGGCTCAGTTTTCGGAGTCGGTATCTAAGATCGTGACGCATCCTTCCGGCCAATCCTGGGCTGGCCACGTCGGCGAGTCCTATCTGTGCATCATCACCCTAGAAGGCGCCGCGGGACTTCCTGCCATAGTTCTTCGCCACCATGAACTACTCGAGCCGCAACCCGCCTAGCGAACCTGGTGGATGGCCGCGCCCGGGGTGACACCCAAGCCCGTGCGGGGCTTGAGGCGATGACGTTCCCGGTGCGACTTCCAGCGAGAAACAACCGGCCGTGAGGATACACGCCAAGTCACGGTAGGAAACCTCGGCAATGAAAAGAAAAGTGCGCGACACTTGCGAGCAACGTCGCGATCTGAGATGGCGCTGGACTGCTGACACGTCAGCGCGACTGGTGATAGGTGGCGCAAACCGATGTCCGACGAGTTGATCTCGCTGCCGTGCGCATCCATAGCCATGGCACCCCGCCCCATCACAGGTTCTTGTTCTTGCAGTTCACCTTGGTCACCGCTGGTGTGGGCCTGCGGTCACCGGAGAACAGGGCCGTGGATTGCCCTGTCCCGGATTGTTCACGAGTCGTAGCGGAATTGGCCAGAATGCCGTGGCAGCCGCGGAGTTGCCTCGGAACTCTCGCGAGTTCCGCTACAACAGAGGGCGCCGACCTGGCCCTATTCGTCCATAATCCGGGCTATAGCTAGTCGGGTTGAAGGACGGTTCGTTCGGGAGCCCCATGTGGCCTTCAATCGGCAACTGTCTTGACAAGAGGCTCCCCGGAAAGGTCTATTCGATCTGGATGGTGTACGATCATGGTCGGCACGGTGTGCCGAGGTTGGCCCATTCTATCCAAGACGTGCGAAGTGATCCCGAGTGCGCTGGAGAGTGTCGTGACGATGCCAAGACCAGAGCGATCAGCATGTGGCTCCGCTGCCAAGGAGACGCCGCAAATGAGAGGGTCTGGTCCAAGAGTCGCGAAATATCGCCAGGTCGAAGCGCCGATACGACGCGGTGGCATACGAATGATCTCCGGATTTGCCACCTGCCAAGGTCGCCTGTGCCGCTTCCTACTGATCGGCGCTCTGATGAGTCCCTTATCGCCTGCGTCTTGTGCGAGAGCCTCCGAGGGACCGGAGCCACCCAAGACAATCGCCGAGGGAGACGCTGTCGGCACGACTACGAGGCCGGCAATCTCGACGGCCGAACCCGCATGCGTCGATAGAAGCCAGGGGCGTTGGACGTGCCAACCGGCGGAGTTCAACAGCGGCTCGGCCCGCCTCAAGGGGATCATCTTCGTGCCTGACGGAGAATCTGCCGTACCGGGCGTCGTCATCCTGGGCGGGTCTGAGCGTGGCCCGCGCACTCGCATGAAGGAGCGGCTTGCCGAGCACTTTGCCGGCGCCGGGGTGGCCGCTCTCATCTATGACTCGCCCGGCACCGGTCAATCCACGGGAAATGCTCTCCTGCAGACTCGCGAGGCCCGGGCGGAGGAGGCCGTCGCGGCGGCTCGTTGCCTCCGGGAGAACGCACGGATTGCCCGAGAACAGGTCGGCGTCATGGGCATCAGCGAAGGCGCTTTGGTGGCCATGCTGGCCGCGGCGCGTGATGAGTCGCTGGCGTTCGCGATTCCCGTCTCCGGTAGCTTCGGCATTTCGATGACGGAGTTGGCCAGGTACCGCATCGAAGTCCAGGGCTTAGCCCGAAGTCTGAAGCTGGAGGAAATCCAAAAGGCGCTGCTCTTGGAGGAGATCCTCTTTACCCTCATGGTCGGGCCCGAGGGTACCGAGTGGCGACTGATCGACATGAAGGCCCAGCAATGGTCGCAGGAAGATTGGACGGAACTGGTGAGCGTCGTGAAGGCAGTACGACAAGCAGACTCTCCGTCGGAACGGGAGGACCAGTGGCAACGCCTGCGCCGGGCGATGCAGGTGTTTCGGTCAGCGCCGTGGTTCGATCTTGTGGTCGTTGACGTCGACCGCTTCGATCGCTTCATGGGGCTGAGTTCGTCGCAGTGCTACGCGTTTATCAAGCAGGGGCCGCTCGCCGCCGACGATTTCGACAAGGTCCGCCAAGAGTTGGAACAGCTCCCGAAGGTACGCTGCCCGGCATTGGCGGTATGGGGTGAGCATGACAACTTTCTGCCACCGCACCGCAGCGCCGCGTTTGTGAAGAGCTGCCTGAGCCGCGCCGGACACAAAGACGCGACATTCCGAATCGTACCGAACGCCAGCCACATTCTCACGAGCGATGGCGGCGGCGATCGCTTCGCGGACGGGTTCCCCAACCTCCTGACCGAGTGGTTGTCACCGCGGTTCTCCCCAGGCCGGCCGGTCGAAAGGTGAGACCTTGACGAATTCGGCGGCGCAGGCTGTGCGTGCCACCGACCTCCTCGGTCTCTCCCGAAAACTCGTTCCGCGCTAGCTGGCCAGGACTTGCGCGTTTCGCCTCCTCGTGTCCGGTCCGCTACGATTCCGCCTCACAGAACCCAAACGGAGGCGGCCCGATGGGAGCGATGCGTTTGTTCTTCGCCATATCTGTGCGCGTTCTTCACGGAGAAATGGGGAGTCGTGTATTTCCGTGCGTCGAGCGCGCAACCCAAGCAACTGGGCCGCGGCACGGTCGCCGTAAAGTGACATGTCCATGTCAGATAACCGTGAATGCTCATCGGCAGACACGGTGCCGCTCTTATCCGGGGTGATGTCAGCGGCGTCGGAAACCCATTCCGCTCCGTTGTTCTGCGCTGGTGAGGCTCAGTCGAGCTTCCATGATCTATCGGTCGGACGAACCTACTGCCAGCCCGATGTGGCGGTCGGCGGCGCCGTAGTACAGCAGCCACTGGCCCCGGAACGGAACGAGCGTGTTGGCCACCGTGGCCGCGTCGGTAAAGCCTTTCAGCTCCCAGTCCAATTCGGAATACAGGAAGGGGCGGTCCGACTCGTGAAGGACGGTCTTCCCATCGCTGCCGTCGAGCAGCGCCTGGCCCAAGAGCCAGGACCGGCCGGGATAGGCCGGGTCGCCGGCGTTGCAGCCGTTGTACATGATCAGAATCCCGTCCGCACGATTCAGAGCGACCGCGCCGGCCTCGTGAGCGCCGCCGTTCCAGGTGCCCGGCCGGCCGTGCGGCCAGACGGCTATCCCACCTTCCACCGGCTTCCAGTCGAGCAGATTGTCCGACTCGGCCAGCCAACAAGGCATCGAGACGTACATCAGGTACTTGCCGTTGAACTTCGCGGCCACCAGGCGATCGCCTTCGCGGCGGCCGAGCACCACTCCGCTGCGCGTGCCCCAAACCCGGTCGGGCGCGAGTTTGGCGAAGGCGGAACCGTGCTTTTTCCAATGGATCAAGTCCCGTGAACTGGCCACCAGCATGCTGTCCCGCTGACCGGTCCACGCCGTGTAGTTCATGTAATAGGTGCCGTCCTCGCCTTCGATGATGTGCAGATCTTCGCAGCCGCCCTCCCATTCGTGCGGCTTGCAGGGATCCTCGTCCGGATACAAGACCGGTTTGCCCAGCCGAGTGAAGTGCCGTCCATCGTCGCTCCAAGCCAGCCCGATGCGGCAGGTCCGCCCCCAGGCGGTCGGCTTGGGGCCGTCGTCGGCACGATACAGCAGGTAGACCTTGCCGTCGCGCACCACGGCGGCTGGGTTGTAGACGTTCTGCTGCTCCCAACGCACGCTCTTCTTCTCGATGGGACAGTCGAACGTCGAATCGGACGTCGGCGAGAGGACCGGCTTGTCCTGCTTCACAAACGGCCCCATCGCCCAGGCGGGCAGCGGGCTGTCGGCAGCTTGAGCCGGAAACGGCTGGGACGCGAAGAGCACAATCGCGAGTGCGAGGATGCGGAAGTCTGTCATGGATTTGGCCTCCTGGAGGGGCGTTGTTACCGGCGTCCAGGATTGACAGCAAACGGTCCTAAGCGAGACAAATCGACTTTCTTTCTGCGGGGGCGCGCCTGCGCTGAGATCGACGAGTCAATTGCTGTCTCGCAATTGGTCGCTACCACCGCGCGGAGCGTGACGGCCATTGTGTCAATACGGATTCGCCGGCGCCATTTCCCAGGCCGTTACGCTCTTGAACGACGCCTGGCCGCCGTCGCTGAACAAGACCACTCCCAAGCTGTCGGCGCGCGTCGGATAGACGCGGCGGCCGATCGCTTGACGATCGTTGGCGAAGATCTCGACGACCGACTTGTCCACGAACACGCGCAACTTCAACGGTTCGCCGTCGCGCAGCGCGAACGGAGCCTGCTCCACGGCCTTCCGGCCGAACTCGCCGCTGTGCGTGGAATCGAACACCAACTGCTTCGCGGCGGCATCGTAGTAAAGGAGCGTTTCTTCTTTCCCGTCACCCGTTGCCCGGACCTTCACGCCGCAACGCGTGGCGGTGCCGGGTTCGACCTCGATCCGCAGTTCGCATGAATCGCCGACCACGCCGTCCAGACACTGCGCCTGGCCGTCACTCAACGTCAGATCGCTCCACGTCCGCTCGTGGCAGCGCAGGCTCTCCAATTCCGGAACCGGCTGCATCCGCAACGTTCCGTCTTCGCCCAGCCACAGCGAACGCGGCAAACCATAGACGCCCGACCAGCCTTGCGGCTTCTCGTTCGGCGGATTGTCGGTCAGCCACGCCCACATGATCTGGCGTCCCTGCCCGTCGATCAGCGCCTCGGGAGCGAAATAGGTGTTGTCGATCCAAGACATGCGCCCGTGGTTGTCGGCCGTGAAGCGATCGTCGCGGTAGGTGCCGACGTAGTATTGGCATCCTTTGTTGTGGCTGATGAACAGCAGCAGGTGCTTCCCGCTGGGCGGGCCCCCGTCGGGACTTGACGGCAGCGGCAGAAAGCTGGGGCACATGTTGTCTTCGCCGCGGTCGGTCCACTCGGGATTGCGCTGGTAGAAGACGTGCAGGTACTTCCAGGTCTTCAAGTCGTCGGACGCGAACAGATAGAGCCGGTCGCCCTGCTGGTCGACAGGCGAGTCGGGATTGCGTCCGAGCTTGTTCAGCACGAGCAGGTTGCCGGTGAGCATGTAGTAGCGTCCGTCCTTCTTCCAGATGTTCGACGGATCGGCCGAGCCATAGAAGAAGGTCTTTCCCTCGGCATCTTTCGCTTCCGTGACGCCCCATTCCGTCGAGGGAATGACGGGATTGGCGTCGAGCTTTGTCCAGCGGTCGAAGTATCGATCGTTGCTGCTGGCGACTCCGATCCCCTTGGCGCCCCACAGCATCCAATAGGAAAGGTACGCGGCGCCGTCGTCGTCGACGAATCCGCCGCCGCTGAAGCACCCTTCATCGCCATTGCCGGGCCCAATGGCGTCGGGATGATGACGCCAGTGGACGAGGTCCCGGCTGGAGACATGGCCCCAGCAGAAACCCGATCCGTTGCGGTCGTACAGATACATCAGGTGATATCGGCCGTTGTGGAAAAAGGCGCCGTTCGGATCGCCGGGCAGGCCCATGTCTTCGGGCGTGCAGAAGTGGTAACCGGGCCGATACGGATCCGCCAACAGCCGCTCCCGCAGCAGGCGCGTCGAGCGGACAACTTCATCCGGCACCGGACCGCTCAGCGACCAGGCTTTGGGAACGGGCGCCCACGTGGTCGTCCCCTCGGTCGGATCGGGCGACGACGCGGTGATGACCGTCGCGCCTTTCCCGTCCAGCACGAGGCAGCCGTCGTCGATGCGCACGTTGCCGATGAGCTGGATCTGGTTGTAGCGCCCGGTCTTCTCGCGCAGTCCTTCGTCGGCAAAAGACCACCAGGCCCAGGGCTTGCGATCCTCGGCTGAGCGGCCGGGTACGAGCCCGGCGATGGCCCTCTGGTCGAGCGGTTCGGCGTAGATCCGAGCGTCCTTGATGCGTCCGGCAAATGCGTGTTCCGTGTCGCGGGCGTCCAAATGCCGCCGTCCGAACATGACGATCGCCTGAGGGCCGAACAGCTGTGGCCCCGGGGCCATCGTGTAGTGTGCATAGGGCTCGCCATCGCGATACAGGGAGACTTCGCGACCTCGGTAGACGATCGCGATTTGCACGAACTGGCCAGGCGCGGCGGTTTCGGCCGGCCACTGAGTCTGTTCCTTTTGAGTCCGGGAAAAGCCGTTGCTGCCGGGCATCCAGCGCTGCGGCGTCAGTTCCCCGAAAACGATCCCGTCGAAGGCGCCGTCGCCGTTGTCGACGGTCAACGCGGAACCGCCGCCCTGTTCCAGTGTCGCTGGCGAGACCCAGACGACCAAGGTCTTGTCACCCAGCGTCCCCGCGGCGTCCGCTGCGACGCTGGCCGACAAACACGCAAACAACACCAGAGGGATCACCGTGTATTTCGGCGCGGTAAAGTGCATTGAGTGATCTCCTTTCTTCGGCGAAGGGTTGACACGGCCTGCTTGTTGGCCGTGGAAAGCGGCGAGCGACACAGACACCAGGCGAGGTCTCCCGTCACGCGAGTTCGTACGTCACAGCGGCCTCGGAGCCAGGTTGGCCCGTGGCGAGCTCTTTCCGCACGTGGCGATAGGATATTCAACTCTCGCCAGGAAGATCCACAAAATCGTACCGCACCCGCTGCCGGTCAACTACGCATTCATTTCTCCTTGGCCCGTTCCGCCATCCGCTTCTGACCGGCCGCAACGAACTCGGCGAGTTCAGCGCTGAGTCGATTCCCCTGGTCGGTTCGGCCTTGAGCGATGGCGTCGCGAGCCGACCGGACGGCCGCTTCGGCGCCGTCGGGCACCTGATCTTGCCACCAGTTCATCCGCTCGCTGTAGCACCAGACATATTCGTCACTGGTGGTCAGGGCATAGAAGACGTTGTGTTCGAAGAACCGCAGCCGCTCCGCGGGCGTCAGGTAGTGGCTGAGGTATTGCTCTTGCGGCGGGCGCAGGTCGAGCATCTGGTCCACGTACAACGCCATGCCGGCCTGGACGTTCACGGCATGCTTGGCGCGCAGTTCCTCCGGGACGAGGCTGAGCGACCTCTGCCGGGTCGTGTGATAAGCGCGGAAGAACTGTTCGCGATTCGTCATGTAGTAAGCCAGTTCATTGCCATCGACGATCCGCGCTCCTGGGGCGGCGGCTTCGAGCGCCCCGTTCCAAAACGCGGACAACAAGCCCCAGTGCTGCTGCGACAGCCGCTGCTGACGGTCTTGCAGGTCGGGGTTGTCGAGCAAGTCGCCGAACAGGCTCTGATGGAAGAACGTCAGTAGCCGCACATTCGGCAACTCCGTCTGCAGCGCCGTCACGAACTGAGCGCCCCGCTTGTGAACCTGGGCCTCCACCTCGGCAAAACCGCGGTTCCGATTCTCACCCGGATAGGCCCACGGGTTGTCGCCGTACGGTTCGGGATCAAACACAAGACCGACACAGCGGCCGATCCTGGCTGCCTTCGCGCTCAACCGCAGGTTGGCCGTGATGTTCGTCCACTGTTCGTCGTTAAACCAGTCCATCTTCCAGTTGTTGGCCGCATACAGGCACAGGAAATTGTCTGTAAAGGTCTTCCATTCGATCGCGGCGAGGTCGTCCAGTTGCGGCTGCAGCTGCGTCTCGTCCCACGGTCTCGGATCGAACGCGTGGTTCCAATCGCGCAGCCGGAAGATGATCCCGTCGAACGGCTTCTGCTCCATGGCGCGGATCTCTTTTCGCACCTGATCGGGATAGGGCACGCCCCACCCGTACTCGATCAGCTTCTTCGCCGGTCGTGCGGGAACGGGTGACTGAGCGTGCAACGTAGCAGGCGGAACCAACAGCGAAGCGGTGAGGAGGATGATCGTGTGTTTCATGGTGACTCGCCTTGTTTCTTGCCAGGAGCGCACGATCGACATCGACTTTCTTGTTGCAGCGCAAACAAATTCCGCCCCACGATCACCGTTCTATGCCATTGTCTCGCGCCGCGAAAGACCTGCAACGGGAATTTGGAGTGCGGCGACTTGTCGCCGCTTTCTTTTTCTGGAGCGGGCAACGCGACGCTCCCAAAACCGTACTGCCCGAAAGCACCACGGAAATCCAAAGCGGCGACAAGTCGCCGCACTCCAAGGAAATCCAAAGCGGCGACGAGTCGCCGCACTCCAAAGAAAGCCCATCCGGTAAAGAGTCGCGGCAGGGAAAAGGAATCCAAAGCGGCGACGAGTCGCCGCACTCCAAAGAAAGCCCATCCGGTAAAGAGTCGCGGCAGGGAAAAGGAAGCCAAAGCGGCGACGAGTCGCCGCACTCCAAAGAAGAGTACACTACTTCTTGCCGGACACCGGCCCCAGTCGCCGGGTGCCGACGGCCAACTCGTCGATCCACAGCTTCTGGGCGTGCGGCAGCAGGCCGGGTCCGAAGTACGGGGCCATGAGGAAGTGGTTGAACTTCATGTTCGGGAAGTCGGTCGAGCGGAGAATCACGTCCGTGTGGTCGATCACCAGCCGGCCATCGAACCAGCCGCGGACGATCCCGTCTCGGTTCGGCCGGTCGTTGGCCATGTCCAGTGTGTTGAGCTTGAAGTAGGCTTCGACGCAGTGCCAGCGATCGTCTTTGAACAGGACGTCCTGGCTGTCGTAGAACTTGCCGTTGTAGCCGCCGCGGAGCGGTCCCTGAGTCAAGCCGTGAGGCTTGTCCGCGTTCTGGATATCCTGCGCGGCCAGCCGCAGCTTGCCTCCCACCGGCTCGATATACAAGGTCAGATGGCTGGCCGCCGGGCCGTGCCACTTCGAATTCTCCGTGGTCATGAAATGCGTGAGATGCGGGTGGTAGTTCTGGCCGCTCCAGCCCCAGCCTTTGGAAAGCTTGAGGTAGAACCGGATCGCCACTTCCTCGCTTGGCTCGAACAGACGCCGCACGGGCGACGAGCCGCTTACGGGCGACTGGCTGTCCGTCCACTCGTACTCGATGCACCCCTTGCCGGCCAGAGCGTCGCCGGCGATCCGGAACTGCGTCCCGTCGTACCAGTTCCGTTGGGCGAGGCCCGCGTCCTCGAAGCTCTCACCGAAGAGCATGCCCTGCGGCAGCGCCTGGGCCGCCGGGGCCGCGGGCGGCACTGCGATCGCAACCAGACCGAGCCCGGCAATCAACACGCGGATTCTGTTCATGCGTACGTCCGTTCATCGACGGTGTATTTCTCACGTGGACAAGCCGACCGCGTCCGGTGTTAGCACGGATGGTAAAGCCGGAGCACGGAAAACGACGCGATTCGCGACCGCCTGTCGCCGCAGCAGGCTGGACCCAAGAACCGCACTGGTCCAAGAGCGTCGCTGATCATCCGTGCTCCGGCCTTGCCATCCGTGCTATTCCCCTGTTGGCTCCACGTCATGATGGTAAAGTCTTCGCCAGCCGAACCCGTATGCCATGATGCCGGCGAAACACGCCATCGGCATCAGAAACCCGACGCGCATTGAGTAGCGATCGGCCAGCGCACCCATCAGCATCGGCATGATAGCCCCACCCACGATGGCCGTCAACATCCAGGATAATTCGAGTTTGGCACGCTCCCCCAGCCCGCGAATGGCCAGCGCGAAGTGCGTGGGATACATGATGGACGTGAAGAAGAAACTGAGTATCAGCGCCACCACGGAAACCCAGCCTAGACTCAGAAACACCAGCCCCATCAGGATCACATTCACGAGCGCATAGATTCCCAGAACGCGATGCGCCGGAGCGAAGCGCAGGAGAGCGCTCCCCGAAAACCGACCGATCGTGAAGAAGACGAAAGCCAGCGAGAGCATTGCGCCGGCGCAGTAGTCGGTGATGTGCCACGCGTCGTCGTGATAATACTTCATGTCCGTCGGCAGAAGGTCTGCGAGCCAGGCCGGTAGCGCGGGCATGCAGCGCGGATCCTTCAAGTAATTGATGAAAAAACTGAAGACGCCAATCTGCGCCGCGCAGTAGAGGAATTGCGACACGACTGCCAGCACGAAGTGCCACTCCCGGAACAGCGGTCGACTCGCTTGGACCAAGGCCGGTTCTTGGGTCCCGCCCGCCGCGGCGTGGGGCAGTCGCGAATTGCCCTCCTATCGGTGCTCCGGCCTTGCTATCCGTGACAGACTCTGAGCTTTCAATCGCGACCATGTGTCCGAAATGTGGCGGAACAATGCAGCGAGGATTCACCACGTCCGCGGGACTCATTGGCGGGGACAAGTCGGCGGCTCTGGAGCCACGACTTGCCAGCGATTGTCTCGTAGAGGCTAGATGGTCATAATGAGGACCATGATGGCGCGTCGTCGACCCTACGCACTGATCTATCCTCCTGCGGTGAACGAGCACCGGGGCTCTATCGATGCGAAGTACCATGGACTCATCCGGGAGACGATCGAGGACCAGTTGTTGTTCGAGCCGGC
>Ga0194113_10011408_pt1 | contig 10517 bp, 9 predicted proteins | sample TA2MahC200mmetaG_FD_146193 | JGI IMG/M metagenome (GOLD analysis project Ga0194113, IMG submission 146193) | Freshwater microbial communities from Lake Tanganyika, Tanzania - TA2015017 Mahale Deep Cast 200m | ecosystem: Environmental > Aquatic > Freshwater > Lake | place: Tanzania: Lake... | reverse complement strand
GATGGCCTGAAGCTCGACGTACTCCCCGCAACGGAAGGGGTCGGCCTCCTTGATGTCGGCCGCGGCGATCAGCCCGGCCACGCCCGCGCAAAGCCCCGAGAAGCCGTAGACCAGCAGCTTCACCCATCCCGCGCGAATGCCCGAGAGGCGGCTCGCGCGCTCGTTGCTCCCCACCGCCTCGATGCACAGGCCCGTCGCCGTCTTCCGAGTCACCAGCAGCGTCGCTGCCACGACGAACGCCACGACGAACAGCGTGAAGGGCAGGTAGAGCCAACTCCCTGAGCCGAGGAACTCGAAGCCGGGCCGTTCGAAGCGCACCTTCTGGTCGGAGCCGAGCATCTGCGCGATCCCGCGTCCCGCCACGAGCAGGATCAGCGTGGCCACGATCGGCTGGAGGCGCAGGAACGCCACCAGCGCGCCGTTCCACAGCCCCGCCACAAGCGCGGCCGCAAGGCCGCCGAGGACGGCGCCCCAGACCGGTCCGCCGCGGCTGAGCACCTGGGCCGCCACCATCCCAGTGATCGCCATCACTGAGCCGACCGAAAGGTCAATGCCCGCCGTCGCTATGACCAGCGTCATCCCCACCGCCACCAGCATCACGATGCTCCCGCGGCGAACGATGTCCACCAGCGAGCCATACAGCCGCCACTTCCGCACCAGCCACACCGAGTGCAGATGCACGGGAAACGAGGGACGCGGGCCCGCCGTCCCGAAGCCCACACGATAGGAGGCGCAGGGCCTCTCGATGCGGACTCGGCCGACTACCTGCTCCACCCAATCGCCTTCCGAGCGCGCCAGGCGAGTCTGGAGGGCGAACTCCTTGTCGCCGATGGCCACGGCGGCCTCGCGGCCAGCGTGCTCCTCGGCAACGCGGTAGGCGACCATCACGTCATACGACCCGGGCGAGACCGCCTCCAGCTTCCATTCCCCCGTTCCCGGGACCATCGCGTCCACGTGCACCGCCACGCTGGCCAGCGGATCGGCGCGCACCTCGAGTCGGTGGAACCCCTTGGTGAACAGGATGTTGAACAGCAGCAGGAGCGCGAGGGCGACGCAGGGCCGGAGGTTCCGGCTCCCGACGAGCCGACGCCAGAGGGTGCCATGCCGCCGCTCAGCGTTCATGGGGGTGGGTGCTCGCGATGGTGCGCATGATGGCCTGCTCGTCCAGCTCGTCGCCGGACAGCTCGGCGACCTTACGGCGGTCGCGCAGCACGGCCACGCGGTGGCTGCGGCGGACCACCTCATCAAGTTCCGACGAGATGAAGACCACGGCCATGCCTTGCCGCGAGAGCTCCTCGACGAGGCGCTCGACCTCGGCCTTCGCCCCAACGTCAATCCCGCGCGTCGGCTCGTCCAGGACGAGCAGCCGCGGCTCCGTCGCCAGCCAGCGGGCGAGGATGACCTTCTGCTGGTTGCCGCCGCTGAGGGTCTTCACCGGCTGCTCGGGGCTGGCCGCCACGATGCCCAGGAGGCGGATGAACTTCTCCGCGACCTCGGCCTGCTTCCGCCGCGACACAACGCCCCACTTCGCCAGCCGCCGCTGCACAGCCAGGACGATGTTCTCCCGCACCCCCAGGTCGGGGATGACCCCGTCGCTCTTGCGGTCCTCGGGGCAGTAGCCGATGCCGTGGGCCATCGCGGCCCGGGGCGAGTGGAGCGACACCGCCCGCCCCTCGATCCGCACCTGGCCACTCGTCGCCCGCTCGGCGCCGAAGAGGAGCCGCGCGGCCTCGGTGCGGCCGGAGCCCAGCAGCCCCGCCAGGCCGACCACCTCGCCCTTGCGCACGCTGAGGTCAAAGGGCTCGATCGAGCCGCGCCGCCCCAGGCCCTCCACCTCGAGGAATGGCTCGCCGGCCACGCCGGCGCGGTGGGCGACCTTCTCGCGGCCAAGTTCGGCCACTGCCTCGGGGTCCTTCCCCAGCATGTGGCCGATCAGTTCGAGCCGCGTCAGCTTCGCCGTCTCGAACGTGCCGACCAGCGCCCCATTCCGCAGCACCGTCATGCGGTCCGCGATCCCGAATGCCTGGCCGAGGAAGTGGGTGATGAAGAGCACGCTCACCCCCTTGCCCTTGAGGCCGCGAATCGTCTCGAACAGGCGGGCCACCTCCCCCTCGTCAAGGCTCGACGTCGGCTCGTCCATGATGAGCAGCTTCGCCGACATGTTGACGGCTCGCGCGATGGCCACCATCTGCTGCACGGCGACGGGATAGGAGGCGAGGGAGCGGCGCACGTCGAGCGCGAGCCGCGAGGCCGCCAGCACCTCCTCTGCCTCGCGGTGGACGGCCTGCCAGTCAATCCGCCCCCAGCGCCGCGGCAGGCGCCCCAGCAGGAGGTTCTCCGCCACCGACAGATGCGGGATCAGGTTCACCTCCTGGTAGATCGTGCTGATCCCCAGGCGCTGGGCTTCGAGCGGCGACCGCGGCGCGATGCGTGCCCCGTCGAACACGATCTCGCCCGCATCATGGGGGTGGACGCCTGTGAGGACCTTGATGAGGGTGGACTTACCCGCGCCGTTCTCGCCCATCAGGGCGTGCACCTCGCCCCGCCGCATCGCAAAGTCCACGCCGTCCAGCGCCAGCACCCCGGGGAACCGCTTCACGATCCCCCGCATCTCCAGGATTGCCTGGCCGCTTTCTTGTGCCACTGCCATTCCACCTGCCAGAAGCCACGAGCCACGAGCGGCGAGCCACGAGCCTCAAGAGCAAGACACACCCTCTTCTGCCCCGAGGCTCGTCGCTCGCCGCTCGTGGCTCGCGGCTGAGTTCGGCGATCGGCAATCAGTACTGCCTCGTCTTGATGTCCTCCGCCGCCGTCCCCTGCTCGAAGAATGAGTCCTTCACCACCATCTTCTTCGGCAGCGCCTCGCCCCTCAGCACCTTCTCCACCGCATCGAAGGCGTCGGGGCCCAGCAGCGGATTGCACTCCACCGTGGCATTGAGCTTGCCCGCGATCATGGCCTCGAACGCGCCCCTCACGGCGTCAATCGAGATCACCAACACGTCCTTGCCGGGATTCATGCCCGCCGCATCGAGGGCCTGGATGGCGCCGATGGCCATGTCGTCGTTGTGGGCATAGACGGCCTGGATCTTCTTCCCCTCGGCGCGGATGAAGGCTTCCATTACCTCCTGGCCCTTGTCGCGCGCGAAATCGCCGTCCTGCGACTTGATGATCTTCATCTCGGGGCGCTTGGCGATGACGGCCTCGAAGCCCTTCTTGCGGTCGTTGGCGGGCGCCGAGCCGCTCGTGCCCTCGAGCTGCACGATGTTCCCCTTCCCCCCCATCTTCTTCACCAGCCACTCGGCCGCGCGGCGGCCCTCGTCCACGAAGTCCGACGCGATGAGCGTCGCGTACAGGCTGTCATCCGTCACGTTCACCCCGCGGTCCACGAGCACGACGGGGATTCTTGCCCTCTGGGCCTCGCGGAGCACAGGCTCCCAGCCGTCCTCCACCTTTGGCGCCAGTATGATGGCGTCCACCCGCTGCGCGATGAACGAGCGAAGCGCGGCGATCTGCTTCTCCTGGTCCCCCTGCGCGTCGGAGAACTTCAGGTCCACCCCGCGCTTGGCCGCCTCCTCGCGGATGGACTTCGTCTCAGCCGTCCGCCACGCGCTCTCGGCGCCGATCTGGCTGAAGCCCACCGTGAGCGCCTTCTTCCCCCCCTCCCCACACCCGGCCACCAACAACGCGGCCAGAGCTGCGCCAAACCACAAGCTTCGCATTTCTTTTCTCCTCTCTTGTCACGCGTCACGCGTCATTCCTTCACGAACAGCTCCACGACTGGCACTGCCACATTCGGCTTCACGACGGGCAGGTCCAGGGTCAGCGTCTTCCTCGAGTCGTCCGCCGCCTCGCGGGGGAGGAACTGCTCGGGCGTCTTGATGTCCCAGCCCCCCTCCACGTCGCCGAGGTCGAGCCGGTCGTTGATGATGATCCCCGGCTGGAGCTCCCTGGTCATCTTCAGCAGCTTCTTGGCCTTCACCACGCGGCCTCCTCACAGGCGCGGGTTGAGATCGAACCAGTTGCTCTGCGTGCAGTATCGCAATTGGCGGGGGCCTCGTCAAGCGAGGGGCGGCTCCTGGCTGTCGGGCCAGGTGGCCTCGATGAGTTCCTCGAGCGTCGTGATCCCCTGGGCCACCTTCTTCAGACCGTCGGCAAAGAGCGACGGGACGCCTCGGTCGCGCAGGTGCTTCCGCAACACCTGGTGGCGGCTGCCGGCGATGATGGCCTCGGCGAGCGAGTTGTCCACCTCCGCCGTCTCGAAGAGCCCGATGCGGCCCGTGTAGCCGTAGCGGTTGCACTTCTTGCACCCGGCGGCGCGTCGGACCTCTGCCGGCGGCGCCACGCCCACCCGCTCGAAGAGCACGCGCTCGTGCGGCTCCAGCGGCCGCTTCCGCGCGCAGGCCGGGCAGACGCGCCGGACCAGGTTCTGCGCCAGCACGAGCCGCAGGCACCCGCCCACGATATGGCTGGGCACCGACAGGTAGCGAAGGGCCTCGATGGCCGTCGCCGCGTCGACCGCGTGGATGGTCGCCAGCACAAGGCGTCCCGCCAGGGCAGCCCGTGCCGCCGTCACCGCCGACTGCTGGTCGCGGATCTCCCCTATCAGGATGACGTCGGGGTCCATCCGCAGCAGCACCCGCAGCCCCTCGTAGAACGTCAGGCCGTGCCGCTCGTCCACGGCCACCTGGCGCACGTCAGGCAGGTCGAACTCCACGGGGTCCTCGACCGACACGGCGATCAGGGAGCGCAGGTCAAGGCCCGAGGCGAGGCCATAGAGCGTCGTCGTCTTTCCCGCGCCCGTGGGGCCGGCCAGGAGGATGAGGCCGTGCGCCAGCTTGAGCGCCGAGCGCGTCTTCGCCAGGTCCTCAGGCGTCAGCCCCAGGGCCGCCACGTCGCACGTCGCGCCGGAGGCCGACAGGAGTCGGAGGTGCCCGGCCTCGGTCTGGCCCGTCGGCACGATGGTCACCCGGACCTCTCGCCTCTCCGCTCCGTCCCACCAGCCGAACTGCGCCTGAAGCGGCACGAACGTGCGCTCGGTGCCAAGCCCAGAGAGCACGCGGACCTCGTTGAGCAGGCGGCTGCCCGCCTCGACGGAGACCATCTCCTTGACGTGGACGATGCCGTCCACGCGGAAGCGCAAGAGCATGCCTGCGCCGGCGGGGTCCAGGTGCACGTCGGTCGCCCCCTCCTCGAGCGCCAGGAGCAACAGAGTCCTCAGCGGCTCGGGCAGGGCATCGGACCCGAGCACCCGCGCCTCCGCTTCTCGTTCGCCTGCCGCTTCTGCCATTGGTCGGCCTCCGTCCGCACCCGTCCAGCCCCCCGCTCTGGCGACCTCGCCGCCGCCTCCACTATAGCGACGGCCCGCGCTCGGCGCAAGCAGGCAACCGCGAGCTTGCCGTCGAAGCCCTAGCATGCTACCATTGCGCCCCAAACTCACGGGAGATCCCATGCCCCTCGAAGCCCCCTTCCCCACCACCCCCTTCGCCTGGCATCGCGTGACCTTTCGTGCCAAGGCCCCGGCCGGCGCCATGATCGCCGCCATGTCGCTCGATGCGGCTGGCAAGCCTCTCGACGCCGATCACCACACGGGCGTTGACCCCTCGGACGACTGGACCGAACAGGTCTTCTGCACCCGCGCCAAGGCAGGCGCAGCCCACGCACTCATCCGCGTCAACCCGCCCTCGCTGGCCGACTGCGTGCGCGACGTCGCCGTCGAGCCCGTGGACCGCCCCGCCGTCGCCGCCTGGGCCGACGCCCTCTGGTCCACCATGCCCCCACTCCCCTGGGAACCGCCCCCCGACCGCTGGCGCCGCCTGCCTCGCCTGGCCTCTTCGCTTCAGGCACGCGGGACGCGGGACACGGCACGGGTAGTGATGCTCGGCGACTCCATCGTCAACGACACCGGCAACTCCCCCTGGGAGGTCCTCGTCGAGCGCCACTACCCCGGCCTGCGCATCGAGGTCGTCACATCCGTCCGCGGCGGCACCGGCTGCTGGTTTTACCAGCACGAGAGCCGCGTCAAGCCCTACGTCCTCGACCACCAGCCCGACGTCCTTGTGATCGGCGGCATCAGCCACAACAGCGACACCGAGGCCATCCGCTCCGTCATACGCCAGGTCCGCTGTGGCACTGTGGGCGGGGCCTCCGCGCCCCGCGTCTTCGCTGACCCCACGCGGGGCAGAGACGCCCCGCCCACAGGGTCGGCCCCCGACATCCTGCTGATGACCGGCGCCTTCGGCAAGGACCGCGACCCGCGCGCGCTGCCCGACTGGTCGCCGGCCATCGTGCCAGGAGACGGCGGTTACCGCAGCCGCCTGGCCGCCCTCGCCGCCGATGAAGGCTGCGGCTTCCTCGACCTCGAGGGCGCCTCGGGCGCCTATCTCCTCTCGACCGACCACCCCTACGCCTGGTTCATGCGCGACCCCGTCCACGCCAATGCCCGCGGGGGGCAACTCCTCGCCCGCATCCTCGAACGCTACTTCGCCCCGAAGGGCGTGTTGCCCAAACCCTATTCAGGGGATCAACCCCGTTCGGAGTCCCGCCTTTAGGCGGATTGGGGCAGGAGAAGACCCCCTGAAGGCGGGACTCCCAACGAGTTCACCCTTTGGGCAACACGCCCCGAAGCCCTGAAATCAGGTCCCGGGCCCCAATCTTGCGTCCCCTCGCGGCGCGCAGGGGCGCGAGATTGAGGCCGGGGCTCCAGGTGCACGCTTCCAGGAGTTGTAACACTTCAGCCGAATGAAGTGGAGAGCCAACCGTCGCCCTCGGATGGCGCGCCGAGTTCGGAGTGCGGGCTTTAGCCCATATCTGGGCCGCAGGATACGGCCTAAAGGCCGCACTCCAAACCTCCACTTCACTCGGCTGAAGTGTTACCAGAAATTGTGTTTCCCTTTCCCAAGACAAAACAGCCCCCGCCCGCTCTGCCCGGCCGCGTGTCCTTCCCGCCCCGCCCGCGGGCCAGACGGGCTGGACGTCTTCCACTTCCTGCATCCACGCTCCACCTTGCCCCAACGCCACCCGACCGCCGAGCACGTCCCCGACCTTGACCCCACGGCTGCCTTTCGCCCCCCGCCCCTAGAGGCAAGCGGCAACACCACGGCCCGGACCGCCACGGGGCGGCGTCTTCGCCGCACCAAACCACCAAGCCCGAGCTTCAGACAACGCGGCAGCGGAATCGGGTGCCCCCCTCGCCGGGGCCGGCCAGACTGCCCAGACTGGCGACGAGCAACGGGTTTCGGCACGCCCTTTGCCTACGACAATACCTGGAGGATGTTCAGAAAACAAGACAAGGCGGGCGGGCAGACCGGATGGGGGGCTGTTTTGCTTGTTTGGAGAATAACACCAGGCACGTTCTTGGCTGCGGTGGCCCTGGCCGTCTCGGCACCGGGAGGCGTAGTGTGTGCAGATCGGCTTGAAATCGGCCACGCTGCCTGATATACGCTCTCCCACGCCAGGCTGGACAAGTCCAGGCCAAGAACACCAGGAGCCTCCCTTGCGTTCCGTCATCCTCGCCTGCCTCGCCCTGGCCGGCACGGCCACGGCCGCCGTGATCTACTCCGACGACTTCAGCGGCCTCGGCTCGGCCCCCCTCAACGGCACGGCGCCCGACGTGCGGCCAGGCTCCGAAACCTGGACCGCCGGCGCCCTCTGGTTCGCCAACGGCTCCAAGACCGCCAACGGCAACAACAATGCCTGGCTCCCCTTCGTACCCTACGCCGCGAACCGCTACACCCTCTCGCTCGACGTCAATCCCAACTACGCGGCCGGCAATAGCGACTGGTTTGCCCTCGGCTACTCCGCCGGCAACAGCACGACCGATTGGTTTCCAGGTGGGAACGCCATCGGCTGGATCCTCAACCGCGCCGACGACAATTGGGGCAGCGGCGCCTTCCAGTCCTTCACCGGCCCAAGCACCACTGGCGTCCAGAACCACGTCATCGCCAAGTCAGGCTCCGTCAACCTCAAGGTCATCCTCGACACCCAGGGCAGCAACTTGACAGCCCAGTGGTACGTGGACAACGTGTCCGTCCGCGGCCCCTACACCTACGGCGCCACCCCCACCGTGAACTACATCGGCTTCGGCTCCTACAACAACACGCAGGGCTTCGTTGACAACTTTTCGCTGACCTCCGACTTCCCCTAGCAGCCCCCGCCCCCGCTGCGCCGCCACTACACGATGGACGACGATGCGGCCAACACGACTGTCACCGACACGGCCAGGGGCATCAACGCCGCCTACGTGGGCGCCAACACCAACGCCCGCCACGCCGCAGGCTTCCTCGGCACCGGAGCCCTGAGCCTGAACGGCACGACCGACTACATCCGCATTGACGACGGGGTTGACCTCAACTTCGGCTCCGGGACAAGCCGCGGGCTGACAATGGCCGGGTGGGTGAAGACGAGCGACCTGAACGGCATGCTCGTCTCCTTCCGCACCTCGGGCGGCAGCGGCAACCCCCTAGTTGAGCTGGGCGTGTGGAACGGGCGGCCCTTCGGCCAGATCCGCGACGACGGCGGCGCAGGCCTCCAGACCCTCAACCCCGCCTCCCCCACCATCAGCAACAACGCCTGGCACCACATCGCCGTCCGCCGCCGCGCCGACGGCTACCTGGAACTCTACGCCGACGGCATGCTCGTCGCCACCAGCGGCGGCGCCTGCACGGGCGCAATCACCACCTCCGTCTTCAGGGCAATCGGCTCCGAGCGCCGCTGGGTCGCCGACAACGCTAACAACGCCGACCAGCGCTACCTGGCCGCCCTGGCCGACGACATCGGCATCTGGGGCGCCGCACTCACCCCACAGGAAATCGCCACCATCCACGCACTCGCCTACTTCAACGGCTCCGACCTCGCAAGCCCCGACATCGCGGCCGTCCTCGCCGCCTTCGGCTCCCAGGGCGTCGCCGTCATCGCCGACGACCAGCTCTGGTCCTACACCACCGGCCTCACAGGCGTCACAGGCGCACTCGGCGGCTCCATCGAGGCCGGCGACGCCTACTTCATCCTCAACGGCGCCCAGGGAGCCGGCATGGCCTTCCAACTCTACGTCCCCGAGCCGGCCACCCTCACCCTCCTCGCCCTCGGCGGCCTCACCCTCCTGCGCCGACGCCGCCGGCCCAAGGCCTGAGCCGCGGCCCCTGTCTCTGCGCCTCACCCCTCGATGGCGTAGAAGCTACACGGACACTCACGGACCAACACGGACGGGCGGTCCCCGTGCCCCAGGGCGCTCGTCCGTGTCCGTCGGGGTGTGTCCGTGTTGCGCTGCCGCCCAGCGGCATGTCCGCCAAGTTTGCCATGTCTACGCCCCCCTGGAATAGAGTGAACTTGGTGGGCAAGGAACGCCCCGGCGCCCTCACGGTGCGCGCGCGTACAAATGCGTAAGGGCCGGGGCAGAGCGGTTCGCCGGGGAGCGGCATGGAGAGGCGTGTTCAGCGCCCCCTACATGGTGGGGGAGCGCCGGGGCTAAAGCCCAAGAAGTCGTGGCTTTAGCAGATTCTCAGAGAATTGTGGAGAAAACGGATTGACAGGGTGGTGCGTGAGGGATACAATTCGCATCCGTGGTGGGAAGAAGTGGGAAGGAGTGGTAGACGGTGGCCACGCGGTTTTTCGGCCAGTTCCTCCAGCGCCTCGACGACAAGCACCGGGTCGTCGTGCCGCGCCGCGTGCGCGAGCAGATGGGCGAGGAGGAGATTCGGGCCGGCCTGTTCCTCACGCGTGGCCTGGACAAGTGCGCCTTCCTGTTTCCTGCCAGCCAATGGGAGGCCGTGGCGGACGACATTGCCTCGGCCGACTTCCGCGGCTTCAACGCCCGCATGCTCCAGCGGCTGTTCTTCAGCGAGGCCGTGCAGGCTGACCCGGACAAGCTAGGCCGGGTCCTCCTGCCCGACCGCCTGAGAGAGCTCGCCGGCATTGAGGAAGAGGTGCTGTTCATCGGGGCGTCGAACCGCTTCGAGTTGTGGAGCCCGGCCCGCTGGGCGGCGCTGCGAGACGCGCACGAGGCTCAGTTCGAGGAGCTGGCGGAGTCCCTCTACCAGCTCAAGCCGGGCGGGGGTGCCCAGTAACACACGGAGAGGCGAGTTCGTTCTCTGGCATCAGGGGGATTTGTAGCGGGGAAAGCAGGGCTCAGGGCGAGACGGGGAACCTGAGCCCCGCTTTCCTACCCAGCGCCTCGCCGGCCGCTCATGGTCGGGGAAACCAGGCCGGCCGAGGTGCTAGCCAGAAGTAGTCTACTACTTCGGCAAGCCGCTGTCAAGGGTTGTCGTCGAAGCGCCCAACCAACGCTCTCCCGGCCAACCACTGGGAGTCACCGACCCGACGACGGCAGCCCGCCAGGCACGAACTCGCCTCCTCCTCATTCCCCAGAGTCAAATGCGGCCGGTTCGTAGTGCGGGCTTTAGCCCGTATCCGAGCCGCAAGATACGGCCTGAAGGCCGCACTCCAAACGTGCAGCTAGTTCGGCTGAACGGAGATGCACAAGCCAGTCCTGCTCGGTGAAGTGGTGGATGCCCTTCGCCCCG
>Ga0194113_10011407_pt1 | contig 10517 bp, 9 predicted proteins | sample TA2MahC200mmetaG_FD_146193 | JGI IMG/M metagenome (GOLD analysis project Ga0194113, IMG submission 146193) | Freshwater microbial communities from Lake Tanganyika, Tanzania - TA2015017 Mahale Deep Cast 200m | ecosystem: Environmental > Aquatic > Freshwater > Lake | place: Tanzania: Lake... | reverse complement strand
AGACGCCGTAGACCACGAAGGGGATCGTCAGCACCATCCGCCCCGAGGCGGCGTGCTGCGTCGTCGCCGGGGAGATCGTGTAGAGCGCGTAGGCCAGGATCGTCGCGCCCGCGACCACGGAGACGAGCTGATCGAGCAGCTCCGGCGGGTAGCGCGCCAGCGTCGCCCGGTGGTGCTCGGCGCCGCCCGCCAGCGTCACCCGCTCGTGCCGGCGCTTGGCCACGGCCAGGAAGAGGGCGAGGAAGAAGGTGCAGACGAGCAGCCAGGGAGAGAGCTCGGGCAGCGGCTCGAGGGCCTGGATCCCCGCCACCGCGCGCAGCACGAAGCCGAGGGCGATGGCCATGACGTCCACGAGCACCCAGCGCTTGAGGAGCAGCGTGTAGGCGATCTGGAGCCCCAGATAGCCCGCGGCGACGAGCGCCAGGCGGGGGGCGATCCACCAGGCCAGGGCGAGCCCCCCGGCGGCCAGCGCCAGCGACATGGCCCACGCGCCGGCGACCGGGACAAGACCGGCGGCCAGCGGGCGCAGGCGCTTGAGCGGGTGGAGCCGGTCGCGCTCGATGTCGAGCAGGTCGTTGAAGACGTAGCTCGCCGAAGAGAGCAGGCAGAAGGCGGCGAAGGCCCCGCCGGCGCGCAGGAGCTGCTCAGGGAGGGTGAACTGGTGGGCGAAGGCCACCCCCGCCAGCACGACCAGGTTCTTGCTCCACTGCCCCGGCCGCCACTCCTGGATCCAGGCTCCGCGCACGCCCGCCTCCGCTCAGCTCCGGCGCTGGGCGAGGAACTCGGCCAGCCCGTCGCGCCGGTGCGGCAGCGCGCGGCCGCGAGTCAGCTCGTAGGCGCGCGTGTCGAGCACGCTGCGCGCCGGCCGCGCCGCCGGCCGCGCCAGCTCGGCGCTGGTGATCGCCTCGGCGCGCACCCGGCGCATCCCCGCCGCGTCCAGGATCTCCCGCGCGAAGGCGTGCCAGCTCGTCGCCCCGGCCGAGGCGACGTGATAGCGGCCGTAGTCCTCGGTCTCGATCAGGGCGCCGATCGCCTCGGCCAGATGCGCCACGAAGGTCGGGCGGCAGACCTGGTCGCCGACCACGCGCACCGATCCCCTCTCCGCCGCCGCTCGCAGGATCGCCTCGGGGAAGCAGGGCCGTCCGGCCCCGAAGAGACCCGAGGTGCGCACGATGAAGTGCCGCTCGGTCAGCGCCTCGATCGCCCGCTCGCCGTGGAGCTTCGACCAGCCGTAGACGTTGAGCGGCCGGGGCGTGTCGTACTCGGCGTAGGGCCGCTCCTGCTCGCCGTCGAAGACATAGTCGGTCGAGGTGAAGAGCAGGCGCGCGCCGCACTCGCGCGCCGCCAGCGCCGCGTAGCGCGCGCCCAGGGCGTTGACCTCGAAGGTCATCTGCGGCGCGCTCTCGCAGGCGTCGACCTGGGTGACCGCGGCCAGGTGCAGGATCGCCTCGGGTCGCTCGGCACGGGCGCAGTCGCGCATCGCCTCGAGGTCCCGCACGTCGAGCTCCTCGCGGTCGGTCCAGACCACCGCGTGGCGCGGCTCGAGCACCCGCCGCAGCGCCTCCCCCAACTGGCCGCCCGCGCCGGTGACCAGGATCCTCATGCCCGCTCCAGCGCCGCCGACAGCAGCCGGCGCGCCTCGTCCAGCACCTCGCCCAGCCGCTGCGGGTCGCGCACGCCTCCGAGCGCCATGTGGGGCTTGCCCCCTCCGCTCCCCCCGGCCACGGCCGCCGCGGCGCGCAGCAGCTCGTCGGCCCGCAGCGCGCCGGCCTCCACCAGGTCGTCGGTCGCCAGCGCCAGCAGCGCCGTCTTGCCGCCGATCCGCGCGGCCAGGAGCCCGCCGCCGCTGCCCAACTGCCGGCGCACCCGGTCGCCGATCTCGCGCAGCGCCTCGACGGAGTCCGCGGCCACCTCGCCGACGACGGCGCGCCGGCCGCCGTGGGCCTCGGCCCCAGCCAGCAGCTCGTCGAGCCGGCCGGCGCCCTCGCCGCTGCGCGCCCGGGCGAGCTCCTTGCGCAGCCGGGCGCCCTCTGCCAGGAGCTGCTCGACCTTCTCGGGGGCCCCCTCGAGCGTCGTGCCCAGCAGCCGGCGCAGATGCCCGACGTCGCGGCGCATGCCCTGCAGCACGGCCAACGCCGCCGGGCCGCAGACGGCCTCGATGCGCCGCGTGCCGGCGGCGACGGCGCCCTCCTCGAGAATGAGCAGCAGGCCGATCTCGCCGGTGCGGGAGACGTGCGTGCCGCCGCAGAGCTCCTCGGAGACGCCCGCCACGCGCACGCGGCGCACGCGATCGGCGTCGTACTTCTCGCCGAAGAGGGCGACGGCGCCGTCGGCCAGCGCCTCGTCGCGGGTCGAAAAACGGATCTCCACCGGGTGGTCGGCGACGACCGCCTCGTTGACGCCCCGCTCGACCTCCTCGCGCTCCTCGGGCGTCAGGGCCGAGAAGTGGGTGAAGTCGAAGCGCAGCCGCTCGGGCGAGACGAGCGAGCCGGCCTGGGCCACGTGCCGGCCGAGCACCCGGCGCAGAGCCGCGTGCAGCAGGTGCGTCGCCGTGTGGTGCCGGCGGATCTGCGCGCGGCGGTCGCGGTCGATCTCGGCCTCCCAGGCGCGTCCCGCCTCGCCCAGCAGGTCGGCGGCGCCCGGCGTCTCCAACCCCACGAGGTGGCGGATCTCCGCGTCGGCGCGCTGGGCGTCGAGGACTTCCAGCACCGTCCCGCCGCTGCGCAGCAGGCCGGTGTCGCCCACCTGCCCGCCGGAGGCGCCGTAGAAGGGGGTGCGGTCGAGGACCACCCAGGCGCGCGCCGGCTCTCCGGCAGCCGGGGCGAAGCGCACGACGCTTGCCGGAGCGCTCTCGCTATCGTAGCCGACGAACTCGGAGTGGGCCTCCCCGCCCACGCGCTGCCAGGCGAGCGCCTCGCCCGCCGCCGAGAAGCTCGCCGCCGCGCGCGACCGCTCCTTCTGCTGCGCCAGGCAGCGCTCGAAGCCGGCCCGGTCGACCGCCCAGCCGCGACCCGCGGCGAGCTCGGCGACCAGCTCGATCGGCATCCCGTAGGTGTCGTGGAGCAGGAAGGCCTCGGGGCCGGGGACCTCGGTCGCGCCCGCGCGGCCGAGCTCGGCGAGCAACCCGTCGAACCTGCCCATGGCCTGGGCGAGCGTCTCGCCGAAGCGCTCCTCCTCGGCGCGCAGCGCCAGGGCGGCGCGCTCCCGCCCCTCCTCGACCTCGGGATAGGTCTCGCGCATCATCGCTACCACCGGGTCGACCAGCCGGTGCAGCAGCGGCTCGCGCCGGCCGAGCTGGTAGGCCTGGACCGCCGCCCGGCGGATCAGGCGGCGGATGACGTAGCCGCGGCCCTCGTTCGCCGGCAGGATCCCCTCGCCGAGCGCGAAGGTGAGCGCCCGGGCATGGTCGGCGATGATGTGCAGCGCGACCTCGTGGCCCGCGTAGTCGACCTGGCAGAGCCGGCCCGCCTCGGCGATCAGCGGCCAGAAGAGATCGGTGCGGAAGATCGTCGTCTGTCCCTGGCAGACCATCGCCAGGCGCTCGAGCCCGATGCCGGTGTCGATGCCCCGGTTCTTGAGCGGCAGGTCGGTCCCGTCCTTCTGGCGGTCGAACTGCGGGAAGACGAAGTTGCCCACCTCGACGAAGCGGTTCGTCTCGTCCCCGGGGCGGGCGTCCGGGTTCGGGTCGAGCTCGGGCCCGAGATCGAAGTAGAGCTCCGAGCAGGGGCCGCAGGCGCCCGTGTCGCCCGCCGGGCCCCAGAAGTTGTCCTTGGCCCCCAGGCGCACGATCCTCTCCGGCGGCAGCCCGATCGAGCGGCGCCAGATCTCGTAGGCCTCGTCGTCCTCCTGGAAGACCGACGCGGTGAGCCGCTCGGGCGCCAGCCCCAGCACGCCGGTGAAGAACTCCCAGTTCCAGGCGATCGCCTCGCGCTTGAAGTAGTCGCCGAAGGAGAAGTGGCCGAGCATCTCGAAGAAGGTGTCGTGCCGCGGGGTCCGGCCGACATCCTCGATGTCGGTGACGCGCAGGCACTTCTGCACGCTGACGGCGCGGCGGAAGGGGAGCGCCGCGGCGCCGGAGTAGTACTGTTTGAACTGCACCATGCCGGCCGAGGTGAAGAGCAGCGTCGGATCGCCCTGCGGGACGAGCGGCGCGCTGGGCACGAGCTTGTGATCCCTGGCGAGATAGAACTCGACGAAGCGCCGGCGGATCTCGTTGGCCGTCATGCCCCGCTCCTCACGCCCACGACCCCTCCTCCCCCGCCCGCGCCGCCAGCGCCGCACGGATCGCCGCCGCCCCGAAGCCGCGCCCGCGCAGCAGGCGCACCGCCCGCGCGCGGCGCTGGTCGGCCGGCCAGCGCGCCCACCTGCGGGCGAGCAGCCCCTCGGCCAGCTCCAGGTCGTCCCAGGGCGGGTCGGCCTCGTCCAGCGCCTCGGCGGCGACGGCGCGCGCCACGCCCCTGCCGGCCAGCTCGCGCAGCGCCGCCGCGCGGCTCATCGGCCGCAGCCGCCTGCGATCGCGCAGGTAGACCTCGGCGAAGCGTCGATCGTCGACGAAGCCCGCCTCGCGCAGCTCCTCCAGGGCCTGGCGGATCAGCGCGGCGGGGTGACCCCGCCTGGCCAGGTGCTCGCGCACCTCGCGGCGCGTCCGCTCGCGCACGCGCAGGAAGCGCAAGGCGTCGCGCCGCAGGAGCGCGGCGCGCTCGTCCCGCTCCGGCGGGTCGCGGGGGAGATCCCCCCCGCCATCCGCCGGCCGACTCACCGCGCGCGCTCCTCCCCCCCCTCGCGCTTGCGCGCCGGGGCGGCGGGGCCTCCGCGGGAGGGCGCAGCCGAGCGCGCCGCGGCGGCGGGAATCCGCGCCGCGGCCGCGCCCGCAACCGGACGCGCCGCCGCGTGGCCCGCGCCGGATGCGCCGGCCGCGGATGCGCGCGCGCCTTCGGGCGAGGCGGAGGCGCCGGCGGCCGTCTCCCCGGCCACCAGGCCCAGCTTCGCCCGCACCTCGCGCTCGAGGCGCTCGGCCAGATCGGCGTTCTCGCGCAGCGTGCGCCGCGCGTTCTCCCGCCCCTGTCCCAGCCTGTCGCTCCCGTAGGAGATCCAGGTGCCCGCCCGCTCGAGGATCCCCTGGTCGATGCCCAGGTCGATCAGCTCGCCGGTGCGCGACAGGCCCTCGTCGAACATGATGTCGAACTCGGCGGCGCGGAAGGGGGGGGCGACCTTGTTCTTGACCACCCGCACGCGGGTGCGGTTGCCGACGACCTCCTCGCGCTCCTTGATCGAGGCGACCTTGCGGATGTCCAGCCGCAGCGAGGCGTAGAACTTGAGCGCGTTGCCCCCGCTCGTCGTCTCCGGGTTGCCGAACATGACGCCGATCTTCATCCGGATCTGGTTGATGAAGATGACCGTCGTCCGCGACTTGCTGATCGAGCCGGTGAGCTTGCGCAGCGCCTGCGACATGAGCCGCGCCTGCAGCCCGACGTGGGCGTCGCCCATCTCGCCCTCGATCTCGGCCCGGGGCACGAGGGCGGCGACCGAGTCGACGACGATCAGGTCGACGGCGCCGCTGCGCACGAGCTGGTCGGCGATCTCGAGCGCCTCCTCGCCCGTGTCCGGCTGGGAGACATGCAGGTTCTCGATGTCGACGCCGATCAGCTTGGCGTAGCTCGGCTGGAGCGCGTGCTCGGCGTCGATGAAGACGGCGGTCCCACCCCGCTTCTGGCTCTGGGCGATGATGCTCAGGGTCAGCGTCGTCTTGCCCGAGGACTCGGGACCGAAGATCTCGATCACCCGCCCGCGGGGGATGCCCCCCACGCCGAGGGCCTGATCGAGCCCCAGCGATCCGGTCGGGATGGCGTCCCGCTGGACGGCTGCCGCGCCGCCCCCGAGCTTGACGATCGATCCCTTGCCGAACTGCTTCTCGATCTGGGCGATCGCCAGATCGAGCGCCTTCGCCCGCTCCTTGGCCACTTCGCTGCTCATGGCTGCTCTCCTTCCTGCTCCGTTCCGTTGTCGGACGGCGCCTGGTCGCGCGCGGTGGCCGTCTCGAGCGGGGTATGCTCCGCCCCCGCCGGCGTCAGCCTGCTCTTGAACAAGACGATCGTGCGGATGCTAAAAGCGGCCGCCGGGATTGTCAAACGATCGCTGGCCGCGCTCCAGTCGACGCGCCGATCCCGCCGCACGCGGCCGAGAGTGACGTGGGCGGCGAAGGGCTTGTCGGCGCGGCCGAACCCCTCCCTCCGCAGGCCCTCGTCGATCCTCGCCGCCAGCGCCCGCAGGGCGCCCCGCGGATCGGCGAGCCCGAGCCAGATCACCTGCGGGCGCCGGGGGGAAGGGAACGCCCCCAACTCCGTCCAGCCGCTGGCGACCGGGGCGAACGCCCCGTCGAGGGAGCGAGCCCACGCGCGGGCGCGGGCCAGCGCCGGCGGGTCGAGATCGCCGAAGAAGCGCAGCGTGGCGTGCAGGTTCCCGGGCGGCACGCACTTGACCGCGTCCGCCCAGGGGCGCGCGCGCAGTTCGCGCAGGACCGCCCGGGCCGGGTCGAGCGCCGCCGGTGGGAGCACGAGCGCCACGAAGGCGCGCGTCGTCTCGCCCATCGCCCCTCCCCTTTCCGGCCGCTCAGCCGGCGGGCGGCCCGGCGCCCGGATCTTCAGGTGCCTCCGCCCGTGGCCCTCCCTCCACGCGGCTCTCCAGCCCCGGCGTTCCCGCCAGGTCCAGGCGCCCGATCGCATGCAGGCGTAGCAGGTCGAGGGCCGTGGTCGTCGCCCGGTCCTGGACGAGTACGCGGCCTCCGCCTCCCGCGCGCCGGTAGCAGCGGACTCCCGCGGAATCGGCGAGACCGAACCAGACCAGGCCGACCGGCTTAGACTCGCTGCCCCCCCCCGGGCCGGCGATCCCCGTCGTCGCCACGGCGACGCTGGCCCCGTAGGCGCGCCGCGCCCCCTCGGCCATGCCGGCGGCCGTCTGCGCGCTGACCGCTCCGTGGGCCGCCAGCGTCGAGGGCGGGACGCCCAGGAGCGCCGTCTTGGCCCGGTCGGCGTAGGCGACCAGGTCGCCGAGGAAGACGGCCGAGCTGCCCGGGACTCGCGTCAGCGCCTGGCCTACCGCTCCGCCGGTTAGCGACTCGGCCACGGCCAGCGTCCGCCCGGCCCGGCGGAAGAGGTCGACGACGACGCCCGCCAGGCTCGCCTCCCCCAGCGCGTAGACGCGGGCGCCGAGCGCGGCCCGCGCGCGATCGAGAACCGCCTCGAGCGCGGCGCGACCCGCGGCTCCCCCGGCGACCGAGAAGTGCAGGTCGACCCGGCCAGCCGCGGGCAGGTAGGCGGCGCGCACGCCTCCGTCGAGCAGCGGCTCGATCCGCTGCGCGAGCTCGTTCTCGGAGACGCCGGCGGTGCGCAGCCGCGCGGCGAGGATCGGGCTCGGCTCGCGCGAGGCCTCCTCCGCCAGGCGGGGGAGGACCTCGGCGCGCATCATCGCCTCCGCCTCCACGGGCACGCCGGGGAGCGCGAAGAGCAGGCCGCCGCCGCCGCGCGCCAGGAACCCGGGAGCGACGCCGGCCTCGTTGGGCAGCGGCTCGGCGCCCGCGGGGAGGTCGGCCATGCGCCGGGCGTGCTCGGGCAGCGCGCCGCCGCGCGCGCGCAGCCGCGCGGCGAGGGACTCGGCGAGCGCCTCGTCGCGCTCGACGGCGACGCCCAGCGCGCGGGCGGCGGCCTCGCGCGTGCGGTCGTCGGGCGTCGCGCCGAGCCCGCCGGTGGCGATCACCCAGGCCCCGCGGGCGAGCGCGGCGGAGATCGCCGCGGCGATCTCCTCGGGCTCGTCGGGCAGCGTGAGATGCTCGGCCACGGGATAGCCGGCCGCCGCGCAGAGGCGGGCGATGCCGGCGAAGTTGCGATCGAGGACCTCGCCGCGCAGGATCTCGCCGCCGATCGTGATCACCTCGATGCGCATTCTCGCTCCCCGGCCCAGTCGCTCCCGCGCTGCGTATCTCTCCCTCCCGCGCGCGCGCTCCCGTACCCGCGCGCTCCCGTACCCGCGCGCTGCGTCTCTCTCACCCTCCCGCCCGCGGGGCCGGGGCCCGCCCGTCGGGTCCGAGCGTGTCGAGCGGCCGCGGCGCGAGTGGATGCACCCGGCGCCGGCGGGTCCGCCGTCGCCCGGGCGCCGCGCCTAGAAGCCGGGCAGCAGCCGGAGCAGGAGCCCGGCGCCCAGAGCGTAGATCCCGGCGCCGATGTCGTCCATGACCACGCCCCACCCCCCGGGGAACGACTGGAACTGGTAGACCGGGGGGGGCTTGAGCACGTCGAAGGCGCGGAAGAGGACGAAGGCGGCGAGCAGGTGCGGCCAGTCCCAGGGCATCAGCCAGGCGGCGATCAGCATCCCCGCCACCTCGTCGAGGACCAGGCAGCGCGCGTCGTGGCCGTAGCGCTTCTCCGCCCGGCCCGTCGCCCAGACGCCGGCCGCGGAGAGGAGCAGGATAGCTCCGCCGAGGATCAGGAATCGCGACGGGCCCGGCGCGGCGCCGATCCAGAGGAGCAGCGCCGTCAGCACGAGACTCGTGAAGGTGGCCGGCGCGAAGGGGAAGTAGCCGAGCCCTCCGGCGGTGGCGAGCAGGCAGGCCGGGTCGCAGCGGCGGGCGGCGGCGGGCGACGAAGGCGGGGGCGGGGGCACAGCGGGCGCCGGGGGCGGGGGCACGGCGGGCGCCGGGGGCGGGGGCGGCTGCGTCACGCGGGCCTCCTCTGCGCGCTTCGCGGCTCGGCCAGGCGCGCCAGCACGCCGGAGACGACGGCGCGCAGCGTCTCGGGCACCCCGGCGCCGCGGGTCGCCACCGCCTCGATCACCGGGCGGCCCGCCGCGTTGAGCAGCTGCTCGAGCTGCCCGCGCGCGGCGCATCCGGCCAGATCGCGCTTGTTGAACTGGAAGACGAGCGGCAGGCCCTCCAGGCGCCGCCCGCCGCGGGCGAGATTCTCGCGCAGATCGTCGAGGCTCTGGCGATTGTCGAAGAGCCGGGAGCGATCGCTGTCGGCGACGAAGACGAGCCCGTCGGCGCCCTGCAGGACGAGGCGGCGCGTGGTCTTGAAGATCGGCTGCCCGGGCACCGTGTAGAGGTGGAAGCGCGTGCGCAGCCCATGGACGACGCCGACATCGAGCGGCAGGAAGTCGAAGTAGAGCGTCCGCTCGCCCGGCGTCTGCAGGCTGACGAGGTCGCTGCGGCCGGCGGCCGGCAGGCGCCCGTGCAGCCAGACGAGGTTCGTCGTCTTGCCGCCCAGGCCCGGGCCGTAGTAGACGATCTTGCAGTGCAGCTCGCGCTTGGCGGCGTGGATGAAGGCCATCGCTCCTCGGTCGCGCTCAGATCCGGGAGTCGAAGAGCCGGTCGATCCGCTCCAGGGCTTCCTCGCCGAAGCCCTCGGCCAGCGGCCGCGCCTCGGCCTCCCAAGCGTCGAGACCCGACTGGATCGCCCGCGCGAGCGCCGGCAGGGCCCGCTGCACCGCGTAGCGGACCAGACCCAGCGTCGTCGATCGGTCGTGGACCAGCGCCAGGATCGTGCCCGGGGTCGCCTGCGTCAGGTAGAGCGAGAGGTCCTCGCCCTGGTGGGCCACGCTGTGGAACTGCTCCTCGCCCAGCATGCGCGCCAGCTCCCGCGTGGCGCAGAAGTCGGCGGCCATCAGCGAGACGAAGGTGTCGAGATCGAAGCGGGGAGCGTCCCCGGCCATCGTCAGCAGGCGCCCGGCGGAGTCCAGAAGCAGCGCCGCCCGGCCTTCCGCCTCGCCGAGCAGCCGGTCCAGCAGCCCCTGCAGGTGCGCCGGGTCGCCGCCGAATCCTTCCCACCGGACCTGCACCATGGCCCCGCCTCCTGTCCCGCCGTCTGTATGCTCCGCGGAGCGGCGCGCGTCAAGCTGAAACGGGCCGCGGCCTCCCTGGTCATCCGGCCGGCGCCGGCCGGGTGCGTGGAGCGAAGAGGCGCGTGTCGGGAGCGCCCCCACGGAAGGAGCACCTCGAAGCCAATCCTCTGCGCTCGGACATCGACCGGATCCGCAGACAGAGGCCGGCGCTCGGGCTGGCGCCCTCTCCGCCGGCCTCGGCCAAGAACCCTCCAGCTTCGCGCAAAGCGCAAGACTGCAAGACAGCAGACTGCTAGAAAGCCGTCCTCGCCAACCGCAGACCGATGAGGTCGTAGCGGATGTGGGGCGAATAGCCGCTCCGGGACGCTGAGCGGCAGTCCCACGTGAAGGGGACCCAGCTACCGCCCCGTACGACGCGGCCGGCGCCGAAAGCAGGACCGGTCGGATCGATCGCCGGGCCGCCGTAGTCCCCCTTCCAGTCCCAGCACCACTCCCACACGTTGCCGTGCATGTCGTAGAGACCCCACGCGTTGGCGGCCTTCTGCCCTACGTCGTGCGTCTGGCTGCCCGAGTTCCCGCAGTACCAGCCCACCAGGTCCAAGAAGGGCTCGCTGCCGCACAGGCACTGGCTGATCCCGCCGTTGCAGAACGCCGTCACGCTCCCCGCCCGGCAGGCGTACTCCCACTCC
>Ga0194113_10011404_pt1 | contig 10517 bp, 15 predicted proteins | sample TA2MahC200mmetaG_FD_146193 | JGI IMG/M metagenome (GOLD analysis project Ga0194113, IMG submission 146193) | Freshwater microbial communities from Lake Tanganyika, Tanzania - TA2015017 Mahale Deep Cast 200m | ecosystem: Environmental > Aquatic > Freshwater > Lake | place: Tanzania: Lake... | reverse complement strand
CAGCTCCTTCGCCCGCACCACTTTGCCGCCGTACACCTGGGCGATTGACTGGTGGCCCAGGCACACCCCCAGGGTTGGGATGGTGGGACTGAGTTCCCGCAGCACCTCCAGACACACCCCCGACTGATCCGGGTCGCCGGGGCCGGGGGAGATCAGGATGGCGGCGGGGGCCAGGGCGCGAATCTGCTCCAGGGTGAGGGCGTCGTTGCGCTCGACGCGCAGGTCGGCGGCGATCGGATGATCCGCCGCCAGCTCGCCCAGGTACTGCACCAGGTTGAAGGTGAAGCTGTCGTAGTTGTCGAGAACGAGAAGCATCGCCGCGCCTGGCCTGCCCCCATTCAAAGGCCCAGCCGGGTGAGCAGCGGTGGCACCAGCAGCAATAGGGCGATCATCAGCGACGCCAGGGCCGCAACCAGCACCGCGGCGGCGGCGCAGTCCTTGGCGATCCGCGCCAGGGGGTGGAATTGGCGGCCGATGGCCAGGTCGACCACCGCTTCCGTGGCAGTGTTGAGCAGCTCCAGCACCAGCACCGCTGTCACCGTGAGCACCAGCACGGCCAGCTGGGCCGTGGGGAGTTGCAGCCACAGCCCCAGGCCGAATACCACGGCGCCGGTGATGACGTGGATGCGGAAGTTGCGCTGGCTGGCGAAGCCGTAGGCCAGCCCCTGCGCGGCGTAGCGAAAACTGGCGGGCAGGTCTCCTGCCACCGTCCAGGCTCTTGCCCGCAGGCGGCGGCCCCGGGTCTGCGGCAGGACCTGCGGCGGAACGGGCTCGGGTGGTGGCAGGGGACGCAGGCTCGTCATGGCTCCGCAGGCACCTTAACCAGCCGTTCCTGGCGCGCCAGCATGGCTTCCAGGCTGGTGTCGTCCGGGTGGTCCCAGCCCAGCAGGTGCAGCAGGCCGTGGCTGGCCAGAAACAGCAGTTCCTGCTCCAGGTTGTGGCCGTGTTCAGCCGCCTGGCGCGCGGCGGTGTCCACCGAGATCACGATGTCGCCCAGTTCCAGGGATTCAGCCCCGTCCGCATCGGCGGGCAGGGGCATCGGCGGGGCGCCATTGAGGTCGTCATCCTGGGCGGCGAAGGCCAGCACGTCGGTGGGGCCGTCCTTGCTGCGCCAGTCGGTGTTGAGGGTGGCGATTTCGGCGTCGCCCACCAGGCTCAGCCCCAGGCTGTAGGCGGGGGCTTGCAGGTGGGGGGGCAGCTCGCCGCTCAGCTGGGCCAGCCAGTCCTCCATACGGGTGTGCCAGGCCTCCGCACCGCTGAGCGGATCGGCCCAGGGGCCGGCGGCCGCCAGCAGCTCCGGCGGCAGCTCCGTGTCGGCGGCGAAGGCCAGGTCGAGATCGGGGGGGGCGGCCATCTCAGCCCCCTGGCAGCTGCGGCCGGCCCAGCCAGGCGATCAGCACGAGGAAGCCGGTGAGGCCGAGGGCGGTGAGGCCGAAGTGAAACAGGCTTTGGCGGCCCTTGCGCACCATGTTGCGCATGGCCAGTTTGATGAAGCTGGGGTTCTCGCCAGGAGCCTGGGGGGCCGGAGGGCCTGGGTCGTCAGTCATCGCTGCTTGCTCCCACCTCGACGCCAGCATGCAGCAGGCTCTGGATGAAGGGATCCAGGTCGCCGTCCATCACGCCCTGCACGTCGGTGGTTTCGTGCTGGGTGCGCAGATCCTTCACCATCTGGTACGGGTGAAACACGTAGTTGCGGATCTGGTTGCCCCAGGCCGCTTCCACGATGTCGCCGCGGATGTCGGCGATCTCGGCGGCCCGCTGCTCCTGGGCGATCACCAGCAGCTTGGCCATCAGCAGGGCCATCGCCTTTTCCTTGTTCTGGAGCTGGGAGCGCTCCTGGGTGCAACGCACGGCCAGGCCCGTGGGGATGTGCAGGATGCGCACGGCCGTTTCCACCTTGTTGACGTTCTGGCCGCCGGCTCCACCCGAGCGCGAGGTGGTGATTTCCAGGTCCTTGTCGGGGATGTCGAGCTTCACCTCCGCCTCGATGTTGGGCATCACCTCCACGCCGGCAAAGCTGGTTTGCCGCTTGTCGTTGGCGTTGAACGGCGAGATGCGCACCAGCCGGTGCGTGCCCTTCTCGTTGCGCAGGTAGCCATAGGCGTAGCGGCCCTCGATCTCGATCGTGCAGCTTTTGATGCCCGCTTCCTCCCCCTCGCTGAGTTCGTCCACGGTCACTTTCATGCCGTGGTCTTCGGCCCAGCGGGTGTACATGCGCATCAGCATCAGGGCCCAGTCCTGAGCGTCGGTGCCGCCGGCGCCGGCGTTGATCGAGATCACGGCGCCCTCCTTGTCGTAGGGGCCGGAGAGCAGGCGCTCCAGTTCCCAACGATCGAGGTCGGCTTTGAGTGTCTGCAGGGCGGTGTTGGATTCGGCCAGCAGGTCGTCGTCGGGCTCGAGGCCGTAGAGCTCGAGGGTGGCTTCACCATCGGCCACGGCCGCCTGCCACTGGCTGAGCTGTTCGAGCTGGGCCTTCACCTCATCGAGCTGGCGCATCTTGGCCTGGGCCTGCTTCTGGTCGTCCCAGAAATCCGGTTGGGAGGCCAGCTGCTCGAGGTCCTGCTGCCGTGCTTTCAGTGCCGGTACGTCAAAGACAGTCCTGGGCGTTGCCCAGGCGGTCGGTGAGCTCGGAGAGGTCGCGCTTGAAGTCGGTGAGGTCGAGCACCGGGATGGCGGCGGTCACGGCGGAGTGCGCAGGGTTGCTGATGGGTTGACCGTATCAGTGCCGGTGGCCAGCGCCAGCGCGGGCGCCGGGCTGGATGGGGATGGGGCACACCTGAGTGATGCCTTGCCTCTCGGCAGGCCTGGCTAAGTCATGACTTAGCTAAACAGCAGAAAGGCTGATCGCCCGCCAGGCTCTGCGCCCGCTTCTACGATTCCAAGTGCTTGTTGGGATCGTCTGAGATGGCCGCCACCGTTGAGATCTACACCTGGCGGGCCTGTCCCTTCTGCATCCGCGCCAAGGCCCTGCTCGATCGCAAGGGCGTGGCCTACACGGAGTTCGCCATCGATGGCGATGAAGCGGCCCGCTCGGCGATGGCGGCCAAGACTGGCGGGCGGCGCAGTGTGCCCCAGACCTTCATCAACGGCCAGCACGTGGGCGGTTGCGACGATCTCCATGCCCTCGAGCGCTCTGGCCAGCTCGACGCCCTGCTGGCGAGCTGAGCGGTGGCCTCCCAACTGTTCGTGATCGATCCGATCGCGCGGCTCAACCCAGCCAAGGATTCCAGCGTCGCCCTGATGCAGGCGGCGCAGCGGGCTGGGGAGCAGGTGTGGGTCTGCACCCTGGCAGACCTGTCGGCGGCTGATCTCACCGCCGCCGAGCTCCCTGGACCGGTGGCAGGGCGCGGCCATGGCACCTGGGTCACCGCCACCCCCGTGATCTGTGAACCCTGGTATGGCCTTGGCGAACCCCAGCGGCTGCCGCTGGAGAGCTTTGCGCACGTGTGGATGCGCAAGGACCCCCCCGTGGATGAGGCCTACCTCTACGCCACCCACCTGCTGGAGCTGGCCGAGCGCCAGGGGGTGCGGGTGCTGAACAGCCCAGCGGCGCTGCGGGCCTGGAACGAGAAACTCAGCGCCCTGCGCTGGAGTCACCTGATGGCGCCCACCCTGGTGGCCAGCCGCGTCGAGGCCCTGGCCGCCTTCACGGCCGAGCACCGGGAGGTGGTGCTCAAGCCCCTGGGGGGACGGGCCGGTCAGGGGGTGGTGTTTGCCTCCGCCAGCACCCCTGGCCTGCGGGCCCTGCTGGAGCTGGTGACGGCGATGGAGAGCCTGCCGGTGATGGTGCAGGCGTTCCTGCCCGGGGTGAGCGCCGGCGACAAGCGCATCCTGTTGGTGGATGGGGAGCCGCTGGGGGCGGTCAACCGGGTGCCGAGCGGCGGCGAATTTCGCAGCAACCTGGCGGTGGGCGGCCAGCCCGAGGCCACCAACCTCACCGATCAGGAGCGCCACATCTGCGCTGAACTGGCGCCGGCCCTCAAGGCCGAAGGCCTGTTCTTTGTGGGCATCGACGTGATCGATGGCCGCCTCAGTGAGATCAATGTCACCAGCCCCACCGGCGTGCGGGAGGTGGAGCGGCTGGGGGGGATCCCCCTGGCGGATCAGGTGATCGAGCGGCTGCTCGTCTGAGCCGGCAGGTTGAGCTGCTGCTGCAGCACGCCGAGTTTCAGCTGCACTTCCTGCAGCTCCTGCTCCACGGCCGAGCTGCGCACCAGTCCGGCTCCGGCGGTGAGTTCGAGCTGCCGACCCCGCAACGTGCCGCTGCGGATCGCCACCCGCAGCTCCGCGTCGCCGGCACTGTCGATCCAGCCGATCGGTGCGGCGTAATGGCCGCGCTCGAAGGGCTCCAGGCTGCGCAGCCAGCTGATCGCCTCCCGCCGGGGCAGGCCCGCTACGGCGGGTGTGGGGTGCAGGGCCGCGGCGATGGTCAGCGGGTCCAAGCCCCCCAGGGGCGCTGTGATCGGGGTGTGCAGGTGCACCAGCTGGCCGTGGCGGGCGAGCCGGGGTCGGCGGGGCCTGCGGGGCTGCAGACCGGCCTGGGTCAACACCGCCAGGATCGTCTCCACCACCAGCTCATGCTCCAGCCGATCCTTGGTCGAGGCCAGCAATGCCGCCCCCCCGTCTCGGGAGGCGGTGCCGGCCAGGGCGTCGCTGCGCAGCTGGCCCTGGCGCACGGTGAGCAGCCGTTCCGGGGAGGCCCCCAGCAGGGCTGAGCCGGGCTGCCGTTGCCAGAGGAAGCGGCAGCTGCCGCCCTGGGTGCGGCGCAGGGGGGCCAACAGGGCTAGCGGATCGACGCCCTCGCTCAACTCCAGCTGTTGCCGCACCGCCAGCACCAGCTTCTCGAGGCGCTGCTCCTCCACCAGGGCGAGGGCCTGCTCGGCGGCGAGGCGGTAGCGGTCCTGCCAGGCGGTGCTCTGCAGCACCCGCACGGCGGGCAGCAGCGGTGCGGCCGTGGCGCTGTGGCTCTCCAGCTGGCGGGCCTTCTCCCAGAGCTCCTCGGCCACGCTGCGGGGGGTGATGCCGCCGCCCAGGGGGCGCTGCAGGCGCAGCCAGCTGTGGGGGCCGTGGCGGCTCAGCTGCCAGCGGGGCAACACCGCCTGCACGCCTGGCACCGCTGCCGGGCCCGCCTCGAGGGGGGCGTCGAAGAAGCCGAAGGCCAGCAGCACCCGCGGCCGGGCCTGGGGCGGACAGGCGGCTAGGCCCTCATCCGCACCATCCAGCCGGCTCAGGCAGAGCCGCGCGAAACGCTGGGCCAGTTCAAAGCGCCGCGGACCGCTGAGCTCCAGGCTGTAAGCCCGGCCGCTGGCGGCGATGCACAGCCCCGGGGCGCCGTCCCAGAGAAAGCGGAAGCCATCCCCGCCGGTCGCGCCCCCATCGCGGTCGGGCTCGAGCAAGGGCAGCAGCTGCAGCGGGTCGCCGCCGTCCAGGGGCAGCGCCAGGCTCAGGACGCCGTCCTCCTCCAGCTGACGGGCCTGGGCGTTGGCCGTGGTCAGCAGGGCGTTGAAGGCGTTGGTGAAGGAAGGAGAGGCCTGCACCAGAAGGGGCCGTTGCCGCGACGAAGAACTGCTCAAATGTATGGGTCCTGCAGCGGCTGCCGCCTGCGGTCCCCATCCCTGTGTCCAAGGTCGTCGCAAGCCGTTACGCCACTCCCGCCGATCGCCGCCGACTCTGGAAGGCGGCGGTGAAGTGGCCGATGTATGCCGTGGCGGTGATGCCGGTGCTGCTGGCTGCCGGCTGGCAGCTCGGTCAGGGCCAGCCGCTGCGGACCGAGCAACTGCTGGCTTTTCTGCTCGCGGCCGTGCTGCTGCTGGCCTGGGAAAACCTGGCCAACGATGTTTTTGATGCCGACACCGGCGTCGACACCCATGGCAAGCCCCATTCGGTGGTGAATCTCACCGGGCGGCGGGATCGGGTGGCCCTGCTGGCCAACGGTTGCCTGCTGCTGGGCCTGGCCCTGATGGCCCTGGTGGCCTGGCGCAGCACGCCGGCGGTGCTGGCGCTGGTGCTGGCCTGCTGCGGGCTGGGTTACGTGTATCAAGGGCCGCCCTTCCGCCTGGGCTACCGCGGCCTCGGGGAGCCCCTCTGCTGGATCGCCTTCGGCCCCCTGGCCACCGCCGCCGCCCTGGTGGCCCTGGGGCCGTCTGGCCCCGCCAGCACCCCGGCGATTCCGTGGGGGACGGCCCTGATGCTGGGCAGCGGCCCCGCCCTGGCCACCACCCTGGTGCTGTTCTGCTCCCATTTCCACCAGGTGGAGGAGGACGCCGCCAATGGCAAGCGCTCGCCCGTGGTGCACCTGGGCACGGGCGCTGCGGCGGCCCTGGTGCCCTGGTTTGTGGCCGGCGCCCTGGCCTTGCAATGGGCGCCGGTGTTGGTGGGCCAGTGGCCCCTCACCGCCCTGCTGGGGGTGGTGGGACTGCCGCCGGCTCGGGATCTGATTCGCCTGTTGCAGCAGCACCGCCACCCTGAGCGCATCGCCGGCAGCAAGTTTCTGGCCCTGCGCTTCCAGGCGCTCAATGGGGTGGGGTTGGCCGTGGGCCTGGCCCTGGGGCGCTGGTGGCCGGGTTGATCCGCCTGCAGTGGCGGCCCTTTGGCTTTGCCCTGCCCCAGCCCTTGGCTACGGCGGCGGGCACGGTGCACCAGCGGCGCGGCTGGCTGCTGCGGCTGCAGGGGGAGCAGGGGGGCTTGGGCTGGGGCGAGGCGGCCCCGTTGGACGGGCGGCGGGAGCCTGTGGCTGAAGCGATCGAGGCCCTGGGCTCCGCTTGCACCCGCAACGGCCTGGAGGCGGCGCTGGCGACTGACGACATGCCCCCGGCTCTCGTCTTTGCCCTGGGAGCAGCCCTGGCTGAGCTGGATGGCCTGCCGCAGCGGCGCTGGCTGGCGCCGCCGGCATCGGCCCGGCTGCTGCCGGCCGGCCCGGCGGCGTTGGAGGCCCTCGATGGCGGGGCGCCCGCGGCCGTGTTCAAGTGGAAGGTGGGGGTGTTCCCCGATCCCCTCGAGCGCGAGCTGCTCGAGCAGCTGCTTCAGTGCTTGCCTGCAGAGGCGCGCCTGCGGCTCGATGCCAATGGCGGCTGGGACCAATCCACGGCGACCGCTTGGGCCGAGCGGCTGGCGGGGGAGCCGCGCCTGCAGTGGCTGGAGCAGCCCCTCGATCCTGCCGACCAGGCGGGCCTGGCGGCCCTGGCCGCCCGGGTGCCGGTGGCGCTCGATGAATCGCTGCAGCATCAGCCCGCCCTGCGCCAGAGCTGGCCCGGTTGGCAGGTGCGCCGGCCCAGCCAGGAGGGAGACCCCCGGCCGCTGCTGGCGGCCCTGGAGCAAGGCACCCCGCGGTTGATGCTGAGCACGGCCTTTGAAACCGGCATCGCCCGGCGCTGGCTCGACCATCTGGCGGCCCTGCAGGCCGAAGGCCCCACGCCCGTGGCGCCTGGGCTGGCGCCGGGCTGGCAGGCCCCCGGGGGCCTGGCCAGTGCCGATCCCGAAACGGTGTGGCAGGCCGCCGGAGCGTCGGCCAGCGGAGTCCAGGCCCGATGACGCCCGAGCAGCTGCAGCAGGCCTGGGCGGCCGGCCAGATCGTGGCGCTGGCGGGTCCTGCTCAACGCGATCAGGAGGCGCTGGCCGCGGCGATCGGGCCCCAGGGGCTGGATCCCCTGCAGCAGCAGTGGGGCCCGGGAGTGGTGCTGGGCAGCGGCGGCAGCAGCGGGGGGCGTCGCTGGTGTCTCCAACCCCTGGCGCACCTGCAAGCCTCGGCGGCGGCCACGGGCTCGTGGCTGGAGCAGCTGGGGCTGGACCCGGCGGCGTGCCTGCACCTCAACCCTCTGCCGCTGCACCATGTCAGTGGCCTGCTGCCTTGGCTGCGGGCGCAGCAGTGGGGCGCCTGCCACCGGCGCCTAGAGCCGGCTTGGATGCGCGATCCAGTTCTGCTGGCGGCCGCCGCGCCCCTGGATCCCGCCCGCCCTGCCCTGCTGTCGTTGGTGCCCACCCAGCTGCAGCGCTTGATGGCGGCTCCGGAGGGGGTGGCCTGGTTGCAGCAGTTGGCGGTGATCTGGGTGGGTGGGGCGCCGCTGTCTCCCCAGCTCGCCGCGCGGGCCCGTCAGGCGGAGCTGCGGCTGGCCCCTTGCTATGGCGCCACGGAAACGGTCGCCATGGTGTGTGCCCTCCCCCCTGAGCGCTTTCTGGCGGCAGTGCCTGGCTGCGGTGCGCCCCTGGGGGATGTGGAGCTGCGCCTTGATCCAGATGGAGGGGCCGTGGAGGTGCGCAGCGGGCGGCTCAGCCCGGGCTGGCTGCAGAACGGCGTGCTTCATCCCCTGCCCCGCTCGCTTGATGGGTGGTGGCGCAGCGGCGATGCCGGCCGGCTGGGGCCGGCGGGTCTGGAGCTGTTGGGGCGTCTTGATGGTGCGATCCACAGCGGCGGTGAAACGGTGTTTCCCGAGCACCTGGAGGCGCAGCTGCTGGCGCTGGCTCAGGCGGCAGGGCTACCCCTGCAGGCCGTGTTGCTGGTGCCGTTGCAGGATCCCGACTGGGGCCAGCGGCTGGTGGCCCTGGTGCGGGCTGAGGGGGCGCCGTCGGGGCGAGAGACGGCCTGGCCGGATCTGGAGCGGCAGCTGCAGCGGCTGTGTGAGCCTTGGGCGCCTGCCGAGCGCCCGACCCGTTGGCTGCACTGCCCCGAGCTGGCCCCCACCGCGCTAGGCAAATGGCAACGCAGCCGTTGGCGGGACTGGATGAATGAGCTAGAAGCAAATCAGAAGTCCCGACCCACATCGGCCGATGTCGACCCTTTCTGACACCGAAATCAGCAACAAGAAGCTGGCGGCGGGCCTTACTGGCATTTTTCTGGGTGCCTTCGGCGTGCACAAATTCGTGCTGGGCTACACCAAGCCGGCGGTCATCATGCTGGTGGTGTCGCTGGCGGGTGGTGTCGTCACCTGTGGCCTCGCCAGTTTTGTGATGGGGGTGATTGGCCTCATCGAGGGCATCATCTACCTCACCAAAACCGACGCGGAGTTTCAGGCCCAGTACCTGGATACGCAGAAGGAGTGGTTCTGAAGGGGGATGTGATGCTGGCGGCCCGCTCCCGGATCCTGCTGCTTCTGGTGGCGGCAGGAGCCCTGAGCTTCGCCGCCGGCGCCAACATTCCGCAGGAAGGCCTGCATCCGCTGGCCCTCATGGCGGCCTTGCTGCCCCTGCAGTTGGCGGCGCTGCTTTACGTCTTCCGCCGGCCCTAAAGCGGCTGCATGCCCTGTCCCAGGCTGGAGGCTTCCAGCCAGCGGTTGATGGGTTCGGGCAACGGGCAGCGTTGCCGGGTGTCGGCGCAGATGGCCAGATGCCGGGTCAGCCCCCGAGCCACATCCCGCTCGCTGCTGCGGAAGCTGTACAGCACTTCAAAGCTGCCGGGGTCGAGCCGCCTGGGCTCCAGCTGGATCGCCAGGGGATCGCCGCAGGCCAGGGGGGCGAGAAAATCGGCGCTGCAGTGCACGATTGGCAGGGCCACTGCCGGGACGTGGCCAGGGGTGGGAAAGACCTCTGCCGCCGAAACGCCGAAGTGCTCCAGGCTCTCCTCGTAGGCCTCGTGGCACCAGCGCAGCAGCTGGTGGAAGTGCATCACCCCAGCGGCATCGGTGTCCCCGAAGCGCACGGTGCGGCAGAGCAGCAACCAGGCGTTGGGGTTCATGCCGTAGCACTGGCTAGACTAGTCATAAGGCTAGTCGGTTCGGGTGCTCTGGCGTCGACTTCCGTGCCATCCAGATTCGTGTGAGTCAGCTTCGAGGTATGGGTCCATGAACACGCGGCCGCTGAGATTGGAAGCTGGAGAGCTAGGTCGCCCTGCTGCCTGGCCCGTGCAGGAGGCCAAGGCGCGCTTCAGCGAGTTGCTCGAGACCTGCGTCCGCGAGGGCCCCCAGGTGGTGTCGCGCCGCGGTGCTGAGCTCGCCGTGTTGGTGCCGATGCAGCAGTGGCGCCGCTTGCAGGCCAGTGCCCAGCCGTCGTTGAAGGAGTTGCTGTTGGCCCAGGCTGCCCGCAGCGACGCCCTCGTGCCGCCCCGCGGTCGAGCGCGTCGCCGACAGACTCTGGCGCTGTAGGAGGCCGATGTATCTGCTCGACACCAATGTGGTCTCGGAGTTGCGCAGGCCCCGCCCCCATGGAGCTGTGCTGGCCTGGCTGGAGGGGGTCAACGATGACCAGCTGCACCTTTCGGTGGTGACCTTGGCCGAAATTCAGGCGGGCATTGAGATCACCCGTGAGCAGGATCACGCGAAAGCCATCGAAATCGAGGCTTGGTTGGATCTGGTGTCCAACTCCTACAACGTGTTGCCGATGGATGGTGCCACCTTCCGCTGTTGGGCACGTCTGATGCACCGGCAGTCAGACACGCTCTATGAAGACGCGATGATTGCGGCTACGGCTCAGGTGAACAACCTCACGGTGGTGACGCGCAACGTGGTGGATTTTGAGCCTTTCGGGGTTGCCCTGTTCAATCCGTTTGGGTGTTCAGCGTAGGTCGATACCCGTTGAGCAGCAACCAG
>Ga0194113_10011389_pt1 | contig 10526 bp, 8 predicted proteins | sample TA2MahC200mmetaG_FD_146193 | JGI IMG/M metagenome (GOLD analysis project Ga0194113, IMG submission 146193) | Freshwater microbial communities from Lake Tanganyika, Tanzania - TA2015017 Mahale Deep Cast 200m | ecosystem: Environmental > Aquatic > Freshwater > Lake | place: Tanzania: Lake... | reverse complement strand
AGCCCTGGTCAACACCTCGTATCAGTTCAGATTTGCGGGGACGAGTTGAGTGCTGGCCCAACAGATAGTGGTCAGAGCATTCCACGACGCCCATAGATTGTGGGCCGCGTGGATTCGTCCCCCAATTTCTGAATAGTTACAACACCTCAAGCGTGCTTGACAAGGGGCGAGTTTTCTGTTAGCATGATTACAGTCCGACAGCATCGGCACGCATGGCCGAGCCAGCAATGATGCGACGAGGGGGATCGGCCCATGAAAGGCAAGCAGGACACTACGCGTTAGCCTAGCGTCCTAGTGTCCTATTTGTCTTTTCCCGGGCCCAAGGGTGCAACGCCGAAAGGAGGGGCAAAAAAAGAGAAATCAGGGCCTTGATGGGTGGGTGCGTCGTATAGGGAAGCTCAACGGAGATCACGACGTGTCCGCTGAGCCAATGGACTGGGCAAGGTCCCAATGGAGGAGGAATCGAAATGGCCAGAAGATTCAATCGTAGGGATTTCCTAGCGGTGACCGGGCTTGCCTCGGTGGGGGCGATGCTCGCCGCCTGCCAGCCCGCGGTCGTCGAGAAGGTCGTCAAGGAGACGGTCGTCGTCGAGAAGGAGAAGGTCGTCGAGAAGGCCGTCAAAGAGACGGTGGTGGTGGAGAAGCAGGTGGGCATCAAGAACGTGCCCCGTGAGCGAACCTTGATCTACTACTTTGGCGGCAGCGGTGGCACCTGGAGCGACGCGGGGAACTGCAACCCCTATCTCGCCACGGGTTTTACACACCAGACCGGCCTCGCGGCCACCATCGAGGGCCTGGAGTACTACTCGGCCTTTGCCGACAAGTTCATGCCCTGGCTGGCGGAGAGCCACGAGTTCAACGACAAGTACGACGAGCTGACGATCAAGATTCGCAAGGGCGTGGAGTGGAGCGACGGGGTGCCTTTCACCGCCAGGGACGTGGTTTACACCCTGAATATGTGCCTCAAGTGGGCGCCGCAAATGCGTAACTCGGCGTACATCAGGGACCACGTCAAGGAGATCAAGGCCCCTGACGATTTCACGGTAAAGATCACCTTCCTCAAGCCCAACCCGCGCTTCTACTTTGAGATCCTGACCTTCAAGTTCGACACCGGGCAGTACATGATCCCCGAGCACATCTTCAAGGACGTGGAGGACCCCACCACGTTCCAGTTCTGGGCTCCGGAGAACGGCTGGCCCGTCACCACCGCACCGTACAACGTCGTCTACTTCACCAACATGCAAAAGTTCTTGGATCGGCGCGACGACTGGTGGGCGGTCAAGACTGGCTTCGCCAAGCTGCCCGAGGTGGAGCGCGTGCTCTGTGTTCCCCAAGTGGATAATACCAAGGCGGCGCAGTTGGCCATCGCGAACGAGCTCGACCAGTGCCTGGACCTGCGTCCCTCCGACATGAAGGCCATCCTGGAGCAGAACCCGGCGGTCATCAGCCACACGGGGAAGAAAAAGCCCTACGGCTATGTGGACTGGTGGCCCAACAACATCGGCTTCAACGACCTGGAGGAGCCGTTCAAGAACCCCGACCTGCGGTGGGCGGTGAGCTATGCCATTGACCGCGATCAGGCCATCCAGGTGGCTTACGACGGCGCGGGCTCGAAGCAGCCGCTGTTCTTCCCCACCTACAAGTCGCTCCAGCCGTTCCTCGACAGCGTCCAGGACCTCTTGGAAAAGTACCCGAGCAATGAGTACAACCCCAAGAAGAGCGAAGAGCTGATGACGAAGAACGGGTACACCAAGGATAAGGAGGGCTTCTGGGTCAAGGACGGCCAGAGGATCGTCATGGAGATGGGTGGCTGGCAGGTCTGGGCCGACATCGGCCCCGTCGTGGCCGAGCAACTGCGCAAGGGCGGGTTTGATGCCATGTACCACCAGCCCTCCGACTGGGGTGATCGCATCGCCCTGGGCAAGGTCAATGGTTTCTGGTGGGGCCATGGCGGTAGCGTGGGCCCCGATCCCTGGCTCTCCTGCACGCTCTACCACGGCAAGTACGTCGAGGTCACGGGAGCGCCGGGCTGGAGTGCTCTCTGGCGCTGGAAGAACGACGAATACAGCGCCATCATTGACGAGATGGGCACCTATCCCATGGGCCATCCCAAGGTGATGGAGCTGTTCCACAAGGCCATGGAAATCTGGCTGCAGGAGCTGCCCAGCGTGCCCATGATCGAGTGGTATCACCGTATCCCCATGAACACCACCTACTGGACGGGGTGGCCGACGGAGGAAGACCCCTACCTCAACGGCGCTTGCTGGCACCTGACCTTCCCGCGCATCCTGGATCGCCTCAAGGCGGTCAAGTAACGCGGCAGAGGGCGACTGGCCCTCCCCTCCTCCCCTCTCCCGATCTTGGGAGAGGGGAGTTTGACTCGATTCGGGAAGGAGGATAGAGCGTGCGGGCTGCATATCTCCTCAAGCGATTTGGGTTGCTGCTGGTCGTAGTCTGGACCGCAGCCACCCTGAACTTTTTCTTGCCCAGGTTGACCCCCAGGAACCCCATCCGAGAGAGGATCGTTCAGATGGCCGTGTCGGGTGGGTATCTGGAGCAGGGCATTGAGCAAATGGTCAAGGCTTACGAGGCCAAATTCGGGCTGGATCAGCCTTTGTGGAAACAGTATTTTCGTTACCTGGGGGACATGGCCCGGCTGGATTTGGGCTATTCTCTGACCGCCTTTCCCAAGACGGTGATGGAGCTGATCGGCGAGGTCGTGGCCTGGAGCATCGGCATCGCCTTGGCCACCTTGCTGCTGTCGTTCTCGATCGGCTCGCTCTTGGGGGCGCTGATCGCCTGGCCCAAATCGCCCAAGTTCTTGCAGTATCTGGTGGCTCCCCTGATGGCCGTCTCCTCCGTTCCTGCGTACATCTTTGGCCTGGTGCTCATCTACTTTCTCGCTTTCAGAGCCAGGCTCTTTCCCATGAGCGGGGGCTTCACCCTGGGCACGGTCCCCGACGGCAGTTTCGCCTTTTATATGGATGTGCTCAAACACGCCATCCTCCCGGCAATCTCCGTCATCCTGGTCTCTCTGGGCGGCTGGGCGCTGGGGATGCGCGGCATGATGGTCACCGTGGAGGGCGAAGATTACATGATCCTGGCCGAGGCCAAGGGCCTTAAGAGCCGCCGTATCTTCTTTCGCTATGCCATGCGCAATGCCCTGCTGCCGCAGATCACCGGCCTGGGCCTGTCCTTGGGATACCTAGTCACCGGGCAAATCCTGGTGGAGTCGCTCTTTGGCTTCCCGGGCATCGGCGCCCTGCTGAACAGGAGCATTTTCGTCTATGACTACAACGCCGTCCTGGGGATCACCTTTATGCTTATCCTCTCTATTGGGGTGGTGACCCTGATCCTGGATCTGATCTACCCCTTGCTGGATCCGCGCATCAGAACTGGCAGGAAAGTGAGATGAGATTCTTCCGCTATTTACGGCGCAACAAGCGTCTGGCTGCAGGGATCGCCATTCTCACATTTCTATTCCTTTTCGCTACCTTGGGACGCCTGATAGCCCCTCCGGCTAGAGCCTATCCTTTGGCCGTCCCAGCGAACAAACCTCCTTCGCTCGAATACCCCTTCGGCACCGATAGTCAGGGACGCGATCTCCTGGCCACAATCGTCATGGGCACTTATCTGACGGTGCGCATCGGTGTCCTCGCCGGGATCATCGGCCTGGCCGTGGGCACGTTCCTGGGCTTCACCGCCGCCTACTATGGGGGCGCGCTGGACACGATCGTCCGCTGGGCGGTGGATGTCCTGCTCACCGTGCCGGGGTTGCTGGTGTTGGTGGTCATCGCCGCGCTGATACAACGCACTCTGAACCCCACAAGCCTGTCCCTGGTGTTGGCCCTGCTGGCCTGGATGGGCCCCACGCGCACCGTCCGCTCGCAGGTGCTCTCCTTGCGCGAGCGGGCCTTTGTGCGCATAGCCCAGCTCTCGGGGGAGGGCAACCTGGAGATCATCTTCAGGGAACTCTTTCCCAATCTCCTGCCCTACCTGGGGGCCAGCCTGGTCGGTTCGGTGACCGGGGCCATCTTTGCCTCGCTGGGCCTGGAGCAACTGGGCCTGGGGGCGATGCGCGAGCCGACGTTGGGGATGACCATCTATTGGGTGCAGTATTACGGGGCCTTCATCCGCGGGCTGTGGTGGTGGATCTTGGAGCCTGTGGCGGTCATCGTGCTCATCTTCATGGGGCTTTTCTTCCTCTCCGCCGGACTCGATGAGTTCGCCAATCCCCGCGTGCGGAGGGTCGCGTAATGGACCCCATACTGAGCGCTCGAGACCTCTCGGTTTATTACTATACGGAGAGGGGGCCGGTCAAGGCTGTGGACCATGTCAGTCTCGACCTGCAGCAGAGCATGAGGTTGGGGTTGGTGGGTGAATCCGGCTGCGGCAAATCCACTTTGGCCATGGCCTTGATGCGCCTGATCAGGCCGCCCGGGCGGATCGTCCACGGCGAGGTGCTGCTGGACGGGGTGGACCTGGTCAAGCTCTCTGCCGAGGAGGTGCGCCGCACGCGCCTGAGCAAGATCGCCCTCATCCCCCAGGGAGCCATGAACTCCCTCAACCCGGTGATGCGCGTCCGTGAGCAGATCGCCGATGGCATCGTGGATCGGGATGAGCTCTTCTCCATAGCCGAGATAGAGGCGAGGGTCACCGAACTGCTAGAGTCCGTGGAGCTCGATCCTCGGGTGGCGGGCATGTACCCCCACGAGCTGAGCGGGGGAATGAAACAGCGCGTGTGCATGGCCATTGCTATCTCCATGCGTCCCAAGGTGATCATCGCCGATGAGCCCACCAGCGCCCTGGACGTGGTCGTGCAGAGGCAGGTGATGGATACCGTCCGCCGGCTGCAGGAAGAGCTGGGGCTTTCGATCATCCTCATCGGCCATGATATGGGGCTGATGGCTCAAAGCGTGGATTTCCTGGCCGTGATGTACGCCGGCAGGTTGGTTGAGATCGGCAGTGTGGAGGATATCTTTCTTCAGCCCTTACATCCCTACACGCAACTCCTGATTAGCACGCTGCCCACTCTGGAGGTCAGGGGAGTCTTCAGGGGGATCCCCGGAATCACTCCCACGCTACTGAACGCACCGGAGGGCTGTTTGTTCCACCCGCGATGCCTCAAGGCCACAGATGCCTGCAGGTCGGAGGAGACCCCTGTCCTGAAGGAAGTGAGTTTCAGCCACTGCGTGTCATGTTACCTATACGAGGACAACAAGTGACAGCTCTGCTAGAACTCCGCGAGGTTACCAAAATCTACTCCGGCGGCGTCTTTAGGAGAAGGACCACCGTCGCCCTGGATCGCGTCTCCCTCTCTATCGGGACGGAGAAACCCACCATCACCGCCATAGCCGGGGAAAGCGGCAGCGGCAAGACCACCATGGGCATGTTGTTCCTCGGCTTCCTGCCCCCGACGAGTGGAGAGATTCTCTACAAAGGCAAGGACCTGTGGGCTGCCTCGAAGGAGGAATGGCGCGTCTTCCGGCGCGAGGTGCAGGCCATCTTCCAGGACCCCTTTGAGGTGTACAATCCCTTCTACAAAGTGGACCATGTGCTGACTATGCCCATCGTCAGGTTCCATCTCGCCAACTCAAGGCAAGGGCAGCAAGAGATGATAGAAAAGGCCTTGATTGATGTAGGGCTGCGCCCAGAGGAAACCCTGGGGCGTTACCCCCACCAGTTGAGCGGAGGCCAACGCCAGCGCATTACCGTGGCCCGCGCGCTTTTGCTGCAGCCCAAGCTGATCATTGCCGACGAGCCTGTATCTATGGTGGATGCCTCCTTGCGAGCCACGATCCTGCAAAGCCTGCGCAAGCTGAATCAGGAATTGGGCATCTCCATCCTCTACATCACTCACGACTTGGCCACCGCGTACCACATCTGTGAGAACATCATGGTGCTCTACCAGGGCTCAGTGGCCGAGGCCGGGGATGTGGAAACGGTGATCAAGAACCCTCAGCATCCGTACACCCGCCTGCTGGTAGGCTCCATCGCCTGGCCCGATCCGAGGCACAAGTGGGGACAAGAGGTCGCTGAATATCGAGGGGAGACGCTGACCCAAAAGACCGCAGGCTGCAAGTTCGCGCCGCGCTGTCCACGAGCCAAGCCCATTTGCCGCGAAAGTCCTCCCCCACTGTACCAAACCAACCACACCCGGGCCGCCGCTTGCTACCTTTATGAGGATAACCCCATCCTCGCAGGACACGAGATCGGCAGGGTACTAAGCCAGTAGGGGAAGTAGACCGATGCAAGAACCTGCTGAGGACGAGGCTCGGCCAAGCGCATCTGCTGCACAGCCCTGCCCCAGCCCAAGTGCACCCCGAATATTGTACATCCACCCCTCCAAGCAAGGGGTGGATTTTGATCCGGGCAAATTCCCGCTGGGCCGGCCATATGGCTTGATTCCCGTTGGGGTCATCGCCCTGGCGAATCTGCTTGCGGAGAATGGCTTCAAGGTCTGCGGCCTGAATTACCCTTTGGAGAGAGTGCTCAACCGCCAATTCAGCCTCCGGGAGTGGCTCAGGCGACAGCATCAAGCCCGACTGGTGATGATCGACTTGCACTGGTACGAGCATTGCTACGGAGCCATTCACACTGCCAAGGTCTGCAAAGAGGAGCTTCCCCAGGCCCTGACGCTCCTCGGCGGGCTCACCGCTTCAGCCTATGCCAAGGAGATCCTGCGTGATTTCCCATTCGTGGACCTGATCATCAGGGGAGACGCGGAGAGACCGCTCCTCGAGCTGGTCCAAAGGCTCCTGGGACCTGACAGGTCTTTGGGAGACCTGTCAGGTCTGTGGATGATTCCCAACCTTTCTTACCGGCTCGGCAGCGAGATCATCGAGAACGAGCGCTCATACTGCGCGACCGAAGCGGATCTGGACCGCCTGAATTTCGTGGATATGGGCTTTCTGGAGCACCATGAGCGATACTACCGCCACCAGTACACGATCCCCGGCCCGCCTCAGGATTTCGATCCGGAAACGATTTCCGGGCACTTTTTGAGCCTCTCCAGGGGGTGTGACCGCGATTGCTCCTATTGTGGGGGGAGCCGCTCGGCTCACAAGACTCTGGCCGGGCGAGACGGCATCGTGGCCCGCTCTCCGGCCAGGATAGCCGACGATCTCAAACGGCTCGCTGAAAGGGGAATCAAGCAGGTTTCGCTCACCTTCGACATCGTTATCCTGAAGGAGGCCTATTGGCAGGAACTCTTTTCCCAGATGGATCAGCATCGAATCAAGATAGGGCTTGTCAACGAGTTTTATCAGCTCCCTCCTGACGCTTTCATCGAGGAATTTGCTGAACGGGTGGTGATGAAGCACTCTTGTGTGGCTCTAAGCCCCCTTTCGGGCGAGGAGAGGGTTCGGCGGCTCAACGGCAAGACATTCACCAACGAGGAGTTCTGGCACACCTTGACCATTCTCAAGGAGCACGGCGTGCCCCTCCTCGTCTATTTTTCCCTCAACCTGCCAGGAGAAACTGAGAAGACCTTCGGAAAAACCCTCGCCCTTGCCGAAAGGATCTATAGCTTTTACCCCTTATACCTGCTCAGGATCATCAATAGCTATCATACCGTGGATCCCCTCTCGCCGATGAGCATGCACCCCGAGAAATATGGCATCGAGCTGAGCATGTCCAACTTCGCCGACTTTTACAAGTACTGCCAGTTGACTTGCTGCAATGAGCCGGGGGCGCGCACGGGGATGCACCGTGGCTATAGATCGGTAGGTCCTCGCGTCGGCTCCTTGCGGGCCATGGCCAACAAGTGGGATGCTCGCAGCGTCGGCCGGGAGATCACCTGGGCACCACTTCCGCCCGGCTGGTAAAAGTCGCCCTATTCTTCATCTCCCATGGGCGGCGCCTGAAAGACCGCCCGCCGCGCCGCCCTCAGAAGCGCGATCTAGCTACCCTATGCCCGAGGGGGCCACGGTGCTGTTGGTGGGCGACAGCGCGTTCGGCGAAGTGCTCAAGCAATTGGAGCATGGGGGCTGGTACTGTGTCCTGCGCCAACGGGGCCAGGTCAAGGTCTGCCTCTCGCTGGCGAGCAAATGGCGGGCCTTCCGCGATCTGCTGCCAGTCGAGGATCGCCCTTATGCTCTATCTCTGGCTCGTTACCCGGGGTTCCCAGGCGATCAAGAGCGGCGAGCGCTATCTGGTCGATCGCCGAGACCGCCGTGATCGGAGCCTCTTTCGCAGCAGTGGCCGCCCTCTGAATCCGTCGGCCACGCAGCACCAGCAGAAGGCGCACCGACTCTAAACGACAGAGGCGGCGCTTGGCTGGCTGCGCTCACTCTCAGATCACCGCCTCGCGGCGCACGCTGAGCACCCGGCCCCGCCACCGCAACCGCGCATCCCCAAAGCCGTGGTAGACGCGCACGCGGGAAGCGGCCTGCAGCGGCTGCCCATCCACGCTCGTGACGGTAAAGAGCACGGGCGCTTCATAGCGGAGCCCGTTGAAGCCGGTGGCGGTGAAGGCCGCCCAGTCCTCGGCCAGGGCCAGGAACCCATAGGGCGGCAGCGTCACACGGCCCCAGGCCCCGGTCTCCACGGAGAACGCGTCCGCGCTCCCGTTGACCCACGTCCGAACCCCGTTGCTGAACGTCGTTCGCCGGATGGTGCGCTCCTCGTCCAGGAACTCGTAGCGCTCGATGAGCGCCTCGGCGGTGCGCTGGTACAGCGGCCCCAGGATCTCGTGGGTGTTCTTCATGTAGCGGTCCCACAGGCACAAGCCCTCCGCCCACCCGTTATGCGCGCGCGTGTACATCGCGGGGTCGAGCACCCCCTCCGCCGCGGGCACCTCCGCCGTGTCGGCCCCCTGCCAGTAGAGGTGGTCGCCCAGGCTGTGGTAGTACAGCGTGCGCCCCATGGCGATGTGGTGGATCACCTGCTCGGCCATCGTCTCGGGCTTGTAGCCGTACTTGCCGTGGATGGCGATGCAGTCGTGGAAGACCATATCAAAGAAAGGCACCACGCGTGCGCCCAGCTCGTCCGGGTCCAGCCGGTGGTAGTAGCGGCCGCTCACCGAGGCCAGGCCCTCGAAAAAGTCGGCGTGGGGCACAGCCCACTCCCGCCCGCACTCGGAGCCGAACATTCCAAAGAGGTCGCGCGCATAGTCGGATAGGACGGTCTTCCAGCGGATGTCGTCGCTCTTGGTCAGGGGGTGGCGCGGGTCAAAGCACTCCTGAGCGCCAACCGCGTAGGTGGTGTCAATGAAGTAGAGATCGGGGTGGAAGGCCTCTCGCACCAGGGGCAGGTTCTCCGGGCGCTGGGCCAGGCGAACGGCCTCGCTCGCGCAGGTATAGTACGCCTGCCCGCCGAGCCACACCCCTCCGACGTGCGGCGAGCCATCGGCATCCTTCTCGAGGTAGGACTCGTCCCAAGACGGCGCGTCGCGGTACATGTCCTGGTAGTTGTCGTGCAGGCAAAAGGTGTAGCCGCAGGCCTGGACGCGACGGGCGCAGTCGGCCAGCCCCTCGTTGCCGCCGCACTCGGGGTTGGCGGGCATGATGTCCGGGTGCCGGCAGTCATAGCCGTAGCGCGTCCAGCCGCCCAGGTGAAAGAGGACGTTGTCCAGTTGCAGGTCGTGCTTGAGGTGCTCGGCGATGCGCGCTGCTTCGTCAAAGGTCCAGCGCACCGTGACCGATTGCTCGACGAGGTTCACGTCCACGCGTCGGGCGAGCGCCGTCCACAGCTTGAAATTGCTGGCCCCAAAGAGCTTGCTCGCCTGAGGGCGGTCGCGCAGCTTGTCCGCCCAGGGGACGCGGTAACCCAGGTCGCTCGTCCGCCGCCGATAGGCCACGGCGAGCGTCGTGAGATCCCCCTGACCGAGGCACTGAAGCTGGATGGAGCGCGCCGTCCCCTGGAGCGCAAAGCGCACCCTGAGCCGTGGGACGCCCTCCGTCTGCTCGCGCGAGACGTGCACGGCCACGTAGGGATCGCCCCAGGTGGCCATCAGGGCGGCGTCTCCCTTCAGCAGGCCGACCATCGCCAGGTGCACGCCCTCATAGTCGTAGGTGCCGAACTTGGTCTCGAAGGGCTTGTCCCCGCGGGCGGGCACCAGCAGGCCCATGCGCACCGGAACGAGCGCCTCGCCCCCCTCGTCCGCCGCGGCCTCCAGCCCGTGAGCAAAGAGCTCGACGGCGGGACAGGTCGCGCCCTCATCGGGGACGACGTACGCCTGCACGGCGTCGCCCGCCAGGCGGAACACGAGGGATAGCCCGGCGTCGCCCTTGTCGGCGCGGGAAAAGCGGCATCGCAGGGCGCCGTCCTCCTGCGCCACCTCGGCCAGGCTGAGGGGCGCCGCGCCGCCGGCCGCCGACAGCCAGGTCGTGCCCTCTGCGTTGCCCCAGGTGACGCCCGCGCGCTTGTCGTGCAGGCGCCATACGTTCTTCTCAGCCGACGCTTCCAGTCGAACCAGGTCGTTCTCCAGGCACGCCGTTCGCGATGCAGACACGATATACCTCCCGGGTGGTTGATCTCTGCGAACAGACACCGTTTCAGAGCAGGCGGACGCCGTGGGCCTGGCA
>Ga0194113_10011388_pt1 | contig 10527 bp, 19 predicted proteins | sample TA2MahC200mmetaG_FD_146193 | JGI IMG/M metagenome (GOLD analysis project Ga0194113, IMG submission 146193) | Freshwater microbial communities from Lake Tanganyika, Tanzania - TA2015017 Mahale Deep Cast 200m | ecosystem: Environmental > Aquatic > Freshwater > Lake | place: Tanzania: Lake... | reverse complement strand
TATGCCATGTATATTTATAAGCTCGCCCAGCCACATTATAAGTGTTGTTCCAGCTGTAAGCGTTATGACTATAAGTATTATGTGCATTGCATCAAATCTTGGTATTGCATTGAAATTACGAAAATAAAAAACCATGGCAACTGACTGTATAAGAGCAAGGCCTGTTGTCATATACCTTGCAATCTGGTTGATTTTTTTCCTGCCTATTTCGCCTTCTTTTGAAAGCTGCGCAAGCTTTGGTATGACAACCTGCAAAAGCTGCATAATAATGGTCGCGGTAATATATGGCATTATTCCAAGTGAAAAAACTGCAAACCTTGAAAGTGCCCCGCCTGAAAAAAGGTCCATTATGCCCAGCAGCCCGGACTGCACCTGCTCGGTTATTGCTTTTGCGTCAACGCCGGGAACTGTAATATTTGACCCGAACCTGTAAAGCGCAAGTATTGCAAGAGTGTAAAAAATCCTGTTTCTTATTTCTTTAATCCTAAAAGCATTTATAATTGCTTTCCACATAATATTTTCCTCTTAAAAATCTTTTAATTAGATAAGCTGCACAAAAATGCCTGCATCTTTTTTACATAACAACTATTTTTTACCGGCATCAATTATCTCTGCACTGCCTCCGGCAGCCTCTATTTTAGAAATGGCAGCAGCACTGAAATAATTAGCCTTTACTGCCAGTTTTTTTGTGAGTTTGCCATTTCCAAGTATTTTGAGCAAGTTTTCTTCTTTTCTTATCATTCCATTCTTTAAAAGAAAACCAAAATCAACAGTATCTTTTTCGCTGAACTTTTCAAGGCTTCCGACATTTACTATATTAAACTCTTTTTTCCTTGTGTTTTTAAATCCCCTTAAATGAGGTATGCGCCTGTGCAGTGGCATCTGGCCGCCCTCAAATCCAACACGCAGATTACCGCCTGAGCGCGAAAGCTGGCCTTTGCTGCCCCTGCCGCTTGTGGTGCCGTGGCCCGAAGCATTGCCCCTTCCAACTCTTTTTCTTTTTTTAGTTAAACTTTTATCCGGTTTTATGTCGCAGAGTTTCAAAACTTCCTCCTTAAAAACCTAAATACTAGGCTTCTGCTTTACTATTAACCAGCCTTGTGGCCAGTACCTGTTCTCTTGTTTTTAATGATTTTAATCCCTCTATTGTTGCATTTGCTATGCTTAAAGCATTTGCGCTGCCGAGTGACTTTGTAAGTATGTCCTTTACCCCGGCAAGTTCCATAATTGCCCTTACTGCGCCGCCGGCAATAACTCCTGTGCCGTGTGCGGCAGGCTTCATAAAAACATGTCCGGCGCCATATTTCATATTGACCATATAAGGTATTGTTCCTTCAATAATAGGAACATCAAATAAATTTTTCTTTGCCGCATTTATGGCTTTCTGGATTGCAATTGATACTTCATTTGCTTTCCCAAACCCAACGCCAACTCTTCCATTCATATTTCCAACTGCCACAAGCGCGCTGAAGCTGAACCTTCTTCCGCCCTTGACAACCTTTGCAACCCTGTTTATTTTAATTACTTTTTCTGAATATTCTTCCGCTGCAGAAAATTCCGGCACGAGCCTTTCCTCCTTATTTTTTACTTAATAACTCTGTTTATTTATTATTAAAATTTCAATCCGCCATCCCTTGCACCGTCAGCTAAAGCCTTTATTCTCCCATGGTATTTATAGCTGCCGCGATTAAATACAACTTCCTGTATATTCTTTCCCTTTGCTTTTTCAGCAAGAGCTTTGCCTGTCTTAAAACTTATATCAATATTGCCCTTTGCGGACTTGTCTGACTCTAAGGATTTGCTTGAAATACCCGCAACTGTATTTCCCGAACTGTCAATAATCTGGGCATAAATATACTTGTTTGACCTGAAAACATAAAGCCTGGGCCTGTCACTGCTTGACCCTACTTTATAGGCAACTCTTGTTTTCCTTCTTAAACTTTTATCTTTTCTTATTGTCCTGCTTTTCATTTATTACTCCTTACTTGCCGCCTTTTGCAGATGCCGCAGCTTTTCCGACTTTCTTTCTAACTGCTTCATTCAGGTATCTTATGCCCTTGCCTTTATACGGCTCAGGTTTCCTTATATCCCTTATGTCTGCAGCAACCTGGCCAACCCTCTGTTTGTCTATACCTTTTACCACTATAGTTGTATTATCCGGCATTTCAAATGATATATCCCCGGGTTTCTTGAAAACCACTGGATTAGAATAGCCTACAAGTATTTCAAGGTCCTCGCCTTTTTTTGAAGCCCTGTATCCCACGCCTATAATTTTTAAGGTTTTTTCAAATCCTTCATTTACACCTGTGACCATATTGCTCAGAAGATTCCTGTAAAGCCCGTGCATTCCGGCAAGCCTTTTGGAATCAGAAGACGGCAAAAGCACCATTTGCCCGTCACTGTAATTTACTTTTATGCCTTTATCCACCTCATGTTTTAACTGGCCAAGCTTGCCTTTTACAGTTACAGTATTTTTATCTATATTTATTTCCACTCCCGAAGGAACAGGAATAGGTTTTTTGCCAACCCTTGACAATTTAAATCCCCCTTAGTTCCAAACCAATCTTTAAAATATTTAATAAATTTTTAACTTTCAAATAATTATTCGTTTTTTATTTTTGAGAGAAACTTCCCCTTGATTTCTACCATATATGGCAGAGCACTTCTCCCCCGATACCAAGTTTTTTGGCGCTTTTGCCTGACATAACTCCCTTTGAAGTAGAAACTACAGCTGTGCCGAGCCCGCCCATAACTGAAGGTATTTTTTCCTTTTCGCAATAAACTCGAAGGCTCGGTTTGCTTATCCTTTTAAGCCCTGTTATAACGCCGGTTTTATTTTTATTATATCTTAAGGAGATCTTTAAAATATCACCGGAATCCTCACCGTCAATTACCTCATAATCATTTATATATCCCTCTTCAAGCATAAGTTTTGCTACCTGGGCCTTAAGCTTTGAAGATGGCATCACTACATCATCAAATCTTGCCTTTATTGCATTCCTAATCCTTGTTAACATATCCGCTATAGGATCTGAAACAGACATTTATCCTCCTTTTTACCAACTGGACTTTGTAAGTCCAGGAATTTTTCCTTCATAAGCCAGTTCACGCAGGCAAACCCTGCAAAGGCCGAACTTCCTGTAATATGATCTTGGCCTTCCGCACCTGTTGCACCTGTTATAATCCCTGACTTTAAATTTTGCCGGTCTTTTTTGTTTAGCTATTAGAGATTTCTTAGCCAATAAAAATCCTCCTGATAAATCTTTCCTTATATAACTTCTTTATTTTAATATCCAAAAATTTACTTTATATTATAAAACTCCTGCTATTTCCTGAATGGAAAACCGAACTTTTCTAAAAGCAGAAGCGCTTCCCTGTTTGACTTTGCTGATGTTACCAGTGTAATATTCATACCCTTTGTGCTTATTATGCTTTCATAATCAACCTCAGGAAAAATGGTCTGCTCTCTAATGCCAAGCGTATAATTGCCCCCGCCGTCAAAACTTTTTGAAGGCAGCCCCCTGAAATCCCTTATTCTTGGAATAGCCACGCTTAAAAGCCTGTCCAGAAATTCATACATCCTGTTACCCCGCAATGTGACCATGCAGCCTATGGAATTGCCCTGCCGCAATTTAAAGCTTGCAATTGACTTGCGGGCTTTTGTAATTACAGGTTTCTGGCCCGCTATCTTCGAAAGATCGCTTACAGCTCCTTCAAGTTCCTTGGGATTCTGCAAAGCTGAGCCCATTCCCATATTAATAGTAATTTTTTTTAATTTCGGCACCTGCATAATATTTTTGTATTTCAATTCATCAAGCAGCTGGGGTATGATGTCTTTTTCATATTTTTCTTTAAATCTAGGTTTCATTAAAACTGTCCTCCGCACTTCTTGCATACTCTGACTTTATTTCCAGAATCCTTTGTTGAATCAAAACCAATTCTTGCCGGTTTTCCACAACTCGGGCAAACAACAGAAACATTTGAAATATGTATTGGCCCTTCCTTGCTTATTATTCCGCCTGGCTGGCCCTGTTTTTTTGACCTTGTGTGCACTTTTATTATATTTGCGCCTTCAATATATACTTTATCTTTTGAAGGCTCAATCCTTAAAACCTTGCCTACCTTGCCCCTGTCTTTTCCCTGCAGTATTTTAACCTTATCATTTTCTTTAATCTTTAACATTTTAGCTTCTCCTAAATAAACTTCTCCTAAATAACTTCCGGCGCCAGTGAAATGATTTTCATAAAATTTTTTTCCCTCAGTTCTCTTGCCACCGGGCCAAATATACGGGTGCCCTTGGGGTTATTCTGGTTATCTATTATTACGGCAGCATTATCATCAAATCTTATATAAGAGCCGTCTTTTCGCCTGTACTCTTTCCTGCATCTTACAAGCACTGCCTTTATAACATCGCTTTTCTTTACAACTCCGCCCGGATTTGCAATCTTAACTGTTGCTGTAAATATATCACCGATACTGGCAACTTTTTTGCTTGTCCCGCCAAGAACTGTAATAACTGACAATACCTTTGCTCCAGTATTATCTGCAACATTTACTCTAGTATATTGTTGAATCATTTTTATAAACCCTTCCCTACAGCTGTTTAACCACAATTGCACAAACAGATTGCCTTTCTCTGTTTATAAGCCGCCAGGCTGAAATTAAATCCAGGCCATTATTCGGCTTTTTTAACTACCTCAAGAATTCTCCATCTTTTTGTTTTGCTTAAAGGCCTGGTTTCAACTACAGTAACCACATCTCCCTCTTTCAGCATATTCTGAGGATCATCAACTTTGAAATTCTTTATTTTCTTCAAAATCTTTTTATATAAAGGGTGTTTGTAATAAGATTCCACAGCAACTGAAGCAGTTTTATCCATTTTATCACTTACTACAGTTCCGGTCCTTATTTTTCGTTTTCCTCTTTCCAACAGTTATCCCCCTTAATTTGCTTCTTTTTCTTTTTGGCTTAATAAAGTCTCAACCCTTGCAACATCTTTCTTTAAATTATGTATGGCCATGTTGTTTTCAAGCTGGCCGGTAGCTTTTTTAAATTTGAGTGCAAGTATGCTCTTTTTTGTGTCAAGCAGCTTTGTTTCAAGCTCTGCTTTTGTTTTTTCCTTAATTTCTTTCATTTTCATTAAAAATCACCCGTGATTTTCTTTACTTAAACTTCATAAACAAATTTTGTTTTAATGGGCATCTTATGTGATGCAAGCCTTACAGCTTCTTTTGCAACGTCATGCGCAACTCCTGAAATTTCAAACATTATTTTTCCCGGTTTTATAACAGCCACCCAGTATTCCGGCGCTCCCTTGCCTCCGCCCTGCCTGGTTTCAGCAGGTTTTTTAGTTGCCGGCTTATGCGGGAAAACATTTATCCATACCTTGCCCCCTCTTTTTATATAACGGGTAAGGGCAACTCTTGCAGCTTCAATTTGCTTGCTTGTTACCCATCCGCATTCAAGAGCCTGCAGTCCATACTCGCCAAAGGTAAGCTTTGTGCCTCCCTTTGACATCCCTTGCATTCTGCCTCTCTGTTCTTTTCTATGTTTAACCCTTTTGGGCATTAACATCGGTGACATAATAATCTCCTTTTAAGCTAATCTGCTTCAAACTGTTTATTTTAAGAACGGTTTTATTTTACTAAGCTTCAACAGCTGCATTTTTCTTTTCATCAAGTTCTTTTTTATCAAATATAGTGTCGCCAAGATATATCCATACTTTTACCCCGATTTTTCCAAAAGTAGTTCTTGCCTCGGAAAAACCATAGTCTATATCAGCCCTTAATGTATGAAGGGGCACTCTGCCTTCACGGTACCATTCAGTACGGGCCATTTCAGCACCGCCAAGCCTGCCCGCGCACTGTACTCTTATACCTTTAGCGCCTGCTTTTAATGCAAGTGAAACAGCCTTTTTCATGGCTTTCCTGAAACTTACTCTTCCAACAAGCTGTGATGCAATACCCTCGGCTACAAGTTTTGCAATAATTTCAGGTTTTTTAACCTCTATTATATTAAGCTGTACATTCTTGCTTACTTCTTTCTGTACCATTTCCCTTATATCATTAATATTGGTTCCACGTTTCCCAATAACAACGCCCGGTTTTGAAGTGAAAACATCCACCTTTACTTCATCTTCTGTTCTTTCAATCTCAATTTTTGATGTCCCGGCATTTGAAAGCTGTTCTTCAAGTACCCGCCTTATTTTAATATCCTCATTTAAATACCTGGCGTAATCCTTTGTTGCAAACCATCTTGACTGCCAATACTTATTTATACCCAGTCTTAAACCATTAGGGCTTACCTTTTGACCCATTAGTTCTTAGCCTCCTTTTTGCTGACCTGGCTTTTCGGCTTGCCGTCTGCCCGGTTTTTTGTTTTGCTGTTTTCTTTGCCTGCAGCATTTACTGTCTTTTTAGCCTGTACTTTTATTTGGCTGCCTGCCTTTTTATCAATGGCTTTTGCAGCTTTTTGTACTGTTTTTGCCTGTATTTTACTGTCTGGCTTTTTAGATTGATTATTTTTATCATCAGAAACGCAAACAGTTATATGTGAAGTCCTCTTTAACACCCTGTCTGCACGGCCCCTTGCCCTTGGTTTAAATCTTTTTAAAGTAGGGCCTTCGGTGACAAAGATTTCTTTGATATATAAATCCTCTTCTGACACTTTATATTCCTTAAAATTTTCCATTGCATTTGCTGCAGCGCTCTGCACGGCTTTCCTTATATGAGCAGCTGCCCTTTTTGGAGTAAGTGAAAGTATTCCAACAGCCTGTTCAACAGGTTTGTTTTTAATAATATCAATTACATATTTTATTTTCCTGGGTGATACCCTTATATATTTTTCTACTGCTTTCGCTTCCAAATCAAGCCCCCTAATATTTTCTTAGAAACTATTTTTTCTTTTTAACCGATGCTGTTTTTTCGCCCTTGCCCTTAAAAACATGCGGCCTTATTGAGCGTGTAGGTGCAAATTCCCCCAGCTTATGCCCGACCATTGCCTCAGCAACAAAAACCGGTATATGTCTTTTGCCGTCATATACAGCTATTGTATGGCCGACCATTTCCGGAAATATTGTTGAACTGCGGGACCATGTCCTTATTATTTTTTTGGCACTGGTCTCGTTTAAATTCTGTATCTGCATTAAAAGACTTTCGTCTACATACGGTCCCTTCTTTAAAGACCTGGACATATCAATTCCTCCACACTTTTAAAAATTTTAAATTCTATTTCTTTTTCCTTCTGACAATAAACTTGCTGCTTGCTTTATTTTTAATCCTTGTCTTATACCCAAGGGTAGGTTTGCCCCAGGGAGTCACAGGATTTCTTCCTGATGTTTTATTCTTGCCCTCGCCGCCGCCATGGGGATGATCATGCGGATTCATCGCAGTTCCCCTGACGCTCGGCCTTATTCCAAGCCACCTGTTGCGCCCTGCTTTACCTATACTTATAATTCCATGATCCTGGTTGCCTACCTGTCCAATGCATGCCCTGCAGTTTACATCCACCATCCTCACTTCACTGCTTGGCAGCTTTATCTGTGCATATTTTTCCTCTTTTGCAAGCACCTGAGCAGCAGATCCTGCGGACCTTGCCATTTCAGCGCCCTTGCCAGGGCGCAGCTCTATATTATGGACTATAGTTCCCACGGGAATGCTTTTTATGGGAAGGCAGTTTCCTGCAACTATGTCAACATTTTCACCTGATAATATAGTACTTCCGATTTTAAGCTCTGCAGGCGCAATAATATATCTTTTTTCACCATCAGCATACTGCAGCAGTGCTATCCTTGAGCTCCTGTTAGGATCGTATTCAATGGACATCACTTTAGCAGGTATATTATCCTTGTTTCTCTTAAAATCTATTAACCTGTAAAGCCTTTTATGTCCGCCTCCGCTATGCCTTTGTGTTATGCGCCCGTTATTGTTTCTTCCGCCTGTCTTGCTTATTGAAACTGTCAGGGATTTTTCAGGCTCCTTTTTTGTCAATACAGAAAAATCTGAAGCTGACGCAAATCTCCTCCCTGGAGATACAGGTTTATATTTTTTTAAAGCCAATTTTTTACCTCCGCCATTGTATTTTAACCACTATACGGTTGATTCAAAGAAATCAATTTTGTCTTTTTTACCCACAGTTACAATTGCCTTTTTCATTTTGGCACTGTAACCTGATGATTTGCCAAGCTTTTTTGGCTTGGGCTTGACATTGATAGTATTTACCTTTAAAACCTTTACATTAAATACTTTTTCAATAGCCCTTTTAACTTCACTTTTATCAACTCTTGTATCTATGTAAAAGGAATACTGTTTGTTTTGCACTGCAGCATAGCTTTTTTCAGAAACAATGGGTGATAAAATAATATCTCTAGGATCCTTCATTATCCAACCCCCCGGTAAAATCCGCCAATGATTTTTTTGTAAACATCAAATAATCTGCAACAAGAATGTCATATGTAACAAGCCCCCTGGGGCTTACAATTTTTACACCAGGAATGTTCCTGAAAGATTTTTCAGTATTGCCGCCGGTATTTTCCAGTACAAGCAGCACCTTTGCCCCTTCAATTTTTAAATACTTAAGCAGTAATGCTGCTTTTGAAGTTGCAGGCGCATCAAAATCCAGTTTTTCAATTACTAATATTTTCTTGCTGCTGAATTTTTCAGATAAGGCAATAAGCCTTGATTTCCTTATTACTTTCCTGTTCAGCTTAAAAGAATAATCTCTCGGCACCGGCCCAAAGGTTATCCCGCCATGTCGCCATATTGGCGAACGGGTTGTGCCTGCTCTTGCATTACCGGTTCCTTTCTGCCTCCATGGTTTTTTGCCGCCTCCGGATACTTCACCCCTCTGCTTGGTTTTGTGGGTTCCGGCTCTTGCAGCAGCAAGATATCTCCTGACTTCCTGGTGAAGTATTTCTTCATTGATCTTTTGGTTGACCATTTCATCAGCAATACTAATTTTTTCTATTTCTTTTCCTTCATTATCAAGGATATTTAATTTTGCCATTTTTTTCTCCAAGTTTTTACCTCAAAACTATTTAAAATCCGCTACTGTATTGCATTTTAAATCCTTTTAAGGGCTAAAATATAAAAATAACTGTTAACAAAATAAATAAATTAAAATTCCAAAATCTTTTTTTGCAGTTTTTGTATAACTGCCCAAAAATAAAACACTCAAATTATAGAGTGTTTTAATATTATGCTTTCTTCAAGCAAACAAGATTGCCTTTTGCACCCGGAACACTTCCCTTTACAAGTATAAGGTTCTGTTCTGCAATTATGTCAATAATCTCTGTATAGGGAACTGTGACCTGCCTGCCGCCCATTCTTCCAGGCATTTTCTTTCCTTTATGGATTTTTGAAGGAGTAGCGCACATTCCCACAGATCCTGTTTTTCTTATGCTGTGAGAGCCGTGTGTCATTGGGCCCCTGTGGAAATTATGCCTTTTTATCACCCCGGCAAAACCTCTTCCTCTTGATATGCCTGTTATTTTTACTTTGTCACCAACATTAAATATCTGCACATCAATAATATCGCCAGGCTTGTATTCAGAAGCACCCCCGTCAACTCTTATTTCCTTAAGGTATTTTTTTGCCTCAAGATTGTTTTTTACAAATATTCCCTTTAAAGGCTTATTTATATGTTTATTTTTAACATTTCCAAGACCCACTTTCAGGGCATTATAACCGTCTGTTGCAGTATCCTTGACCTGCACAACAGTACATGGTCCCGCCTCAATGGCAGTAACATATATTGCAGCACCACTGTCGCTGAATACCTGGGTGGAGCCTATTTTTTTTCCATAAATTGCATTTACCATTTTACATCACTCTCAAAATATCATTGGATAAAGACAAAAACGACATTATATATTTTTTAATGCAATCTTTCAATAAGAACCTTGAAGTTAAACTGCAAATAAATTACATATGCCAGGTTAAGCTTTTTTTATAAATTAACCGTTAAATGCCATTTCATGTCAATTTTCAAACATGCAAATAATTAAGCCAGGCTATGACTTAATTTCTATATCCACGCCTGCCGGCAGGCTGAGCCTCATAAGAAGATCCACAGTCTTTGGATTTGGCTCCATTATATCAATAAGCCTTTTGTGCACCCTTATTTCAAAGTGCTCCCGCGAATCCTTGTCAACATGAGGCGACCTTATAACACAGTAAACATTCTTCTTGTTTGGTAATGGTACCGGACCTGAAACTTTTGCACCTGAATTTTCTACAGTTTCAACAATTTTTTTTGCTGATTTGTCAATTATTTCATGGTCATATGACTTCAGTTTTATTCTTATTTTCTGCCCTAATTTAGCTGCCAACTTTAAGTCCTCCTAACTGTAACTTACTGGCCTCTTTTATATAATGACTTTTTTATTACTAAGCTGATTTATGTATATTTTCCTGATTACTCAAGTATCTTAATAATACTTCCTGCCCCTATTGTCCTTCCGCCTTCACGTATAGCAAACCTCAGTCCCTCTTCCATGGCTATAGGTGTTATAAGCTTTACTTCCATTTC
>Ga0194113_10011383_pt1 | contig 10531 bp, 8 predicted proteins | sample TA2MahC200mmetaG_FD_146193 | JGI IMG/M metagenome (GOLD analysis project Ga0194113, IMG submission 146193) | Freshwater microbial communities from Lake Tanganyika, Tanzania - TA2015017 Mahale Deep Cast 200m | ecosystem: Environmental > Aquatic > Freshwater > Lake | place: Tanzania: Lake... | reverse complement strand
CTGCGAGTGGGACCACCAGTTGTCTCGCCCGGAACTCCGCGCGCCGGTAGAGAAACCGCGCAATGGCGAGCTTTCCTGCCCAGCCTGCCGGCAAACATACTGCCACTGTTACGAGAACTGGCAGCGGCCGATCAAGCAGCAATGCCCACCATGTGAAGCCAGGCATCCAGATCGGCGACAAGCAAACTGCGGCCACCGTTTCCGAAACCCGGGCAACGATGTATAAGAGCGCGGCCCGCCACAGATTCCCCAGCACGCCGAATTGGCGCATCCACACCCCCAGGACAAGCGTTTCGGTGGCCAACATCACGGGGCCGTCGAAGAAGTCCCACCAAGACCATCTGCCCCCACAATACAAACTGCAATACGGCCAGAACGGCAGGGGACCTAAAGGCCAATTGGTCGGGCTGGGGTGCAGGGCAAAAACCGCCGCAGGGCAGAGCGGCAGCACCGCGAACACCCATGTCAATCGAGCTTTCGTGTTCATGCCCAATACGCCAGGGAGCGGCTGTTCGCTCGCCCGGCGTTCGATGCGTCATAGTTCGATAGTTCTCTTATGGACCAGGCCGTTGTGATCGAGCCAAAGTTCCACTTTTGTCTTGGTCAGCGGCAGCGCGATGACGACGCGAAACCTTCTTGGACCCAGTTCATGGCTGGTGCCTTTCAGGGCAAAGGATTGTGGCGGGCCAAAAGCATCGGGCGGAAGGTTCTGCTTCTTGCCGTTACCCAAGACGAAGGCCGTGAGAAAACTCTTAGGGGTCAGGGCGACAACAGTCTCCGCAAGTTGGATCGTGACTGAAACATATCGCCGCTGGCTCTTCGTTTCGGTCTTGTCAATTTCGACTGTAAACACCTCACGCTCAGCGCCCTGGACGCTCGCCAGGAACGACAGTGCGAGAGCTGTCACAGCTACGCCTTCCTGTATGGTCAGCAACGTCTTTCTCATACACTCGTTAGACGGTCACCGCGACCGAATGCTCCGCACGCATGCGTGCAGAGCAGGCACGGCCGCACCCGCCTGGCCTCGCCGCTCACTTCTTGGTCTGGAAGACCAACAGATACGGCACGGCGGGATTGTTGTCGGTGTCGCGGAAGCTGTTGAACTTGCCGCGATTGAACCAGAGCACGTAGGTCTTGCCGGGCTGGAGCTTCACGGGAAAGACACACGTGCGCTTGTCGGCGAGATAGTGAATCTTGCCGTCGCCTTTCTCAGGGAACGTCTCGTTTGAGATTTGGCAGATGGCCCACATCCGCTCGGTCAGCATGTCCTTGCTGAAGGTGACGCTGATCTCCTTCAACGCCGGGTCCACCGCCGTGTCGCCGGCCTGCGGCACGGTCTTCACCACCGACGGCGGCATGGTCTGGATGGTGACGGGTTTGTCTTCGGCCGCCAAAACAACGGCAGCCAGCATCGTTGCGGACAACAGGGTAGTTTCAAACGTGCTCATCTGCATTCTCCTTTCCATCACTTCGTTTCCTCGCATTCATGACTGTCAGAGCAGCCCATCTGCAATCTCTACCAAACCCACGCCAAACCAGACTATCACGAACTCATGGTTTGGTCGGCAGACGATAACTGTAGCGAACTTCCAAACTGTCGCCGCTGGGAATCAGGCGGTCAATGAACAACTCGACGCAGCCGTCGCGCGCGCGCTCGGCCAAGTCGGCGGGCTCCTTGCCCTGCAGTTGAGCGCCAGCCGGCAGCAAGTGGCGCTCGATCCGGCGCGTGCGGCTAGATCCCGGCCAGTGGCGCATGGTGTATTCAAACACGTCCGACTGCGGGAGGCGTTTCACCAAGCCGGTTTCCGTTCCCTCCATGACGTAGGAAAATTCCGCGCCCGGCTTCACCGGTTCGACCAGCGTCGCCTCATAACGCAACGTTATCTTGCCCGTGCGCGTGAAAGAAAACGGAATCGTCCGTCTCCGCGCGTCGGTGAGCTTGTCCACATGGACGAAGTCGGAGTTGGAAAAGCGGATCGTTTGCAGCGGCTCGTCGGCTGTGTTGCGTTGGGTAATGGTCGTCTTGAACCGGATCGTCCCGTCCGGCTGAATGTCCTTCACCACGTCCTGCGTCATGTCCGTCACCGCGGAATGTCTTGGCGATTCCAAACGCGCCGTGATCGGCAACGGCGCGCCGGTTTGCGGGCGGAACTCGCCGATGACATACGAGCCGTCCGGTTCGGGCGACGGTGTGCCTTCGCGGAACACAATCCAGCCTTGCCTGAGGCTCGTCTGGCCAAACTGCGACGTTCCGGTCGAGCTGTGCAGGGACATCCAATACCACCTTCCCGCTTTGACCGTGCAGCCTAATCCTCCGCTGGGCGTGCGCGCCACGGTGGCGGTGAAGCGGGCGTTGTCGAGCAGCGTGTTGAGCAGCCCGCCCTGGCCGGGGATGCAGCAAACGAGCTTCGTATTGACCGCGCTGCGGCCTTCGATGACCGCCTTGTCCGCGCTGACCCGCACGTGTTCGATGCCTGCTGCCGGCGTGCGGCTCGCTGGAGTTGCGGCCCGCGTGTTGAAGACCACCTTGCCGATGATGTCCGCTGCGGCGACCGACTCCGGCGATTCTTGCCTGCGCTGGACGCGCACAACGCCCTCGCGCGGCCCGGCCTCTGCCACACGCCCGGCCAGGACTTTGCCATCGCGCCGGTAGGCAACGACATCACCCGACCCGAAGCTGCGCGCCAGTTTATAGACAAAGATCAGACTCCCGCGCGGGATCTCAGGACTCACCGCATTGCCTTCGGCGTGATAGGTCTCAATCACAAACACCCGCAGCAGCAACGCGATCACAACGGCCACGGGCACGTCGCGAAGGAGGATCGTCCGCCAGCGGCGCGCGAACCAGTCGGCCACGCGGCGTCCGCCCACGAGCCTCAACCAACAGACAACGATTCCGAAACCGAACAGCGCCGCAAAGAACAGATTCCAAGCCTCTGACAAACCCGTGTTGTTCAACGCCAGCGCCCAACCGGCGGCCAGAACGCCAATCGCGTGAACCAAACCGACTTGGCCTGCGAGCCGCACGGCAGCGCGATCTTCCTCGGCCGTCTTTCGTGCGACGAGTGTCTTCGTGGCCACAAACCAGACGCCCACAAGCCCCCAGATCACGGTCGGAATCCCAAAGGTTGCCGGCAGGTGAATGGCGAAGATTGCGGCGGCGATGCACATAATCACGGCCCGCGCGAAGATGATCCAGCGCGCCCGTTCCAATTCCACAGGAGTCAGGAAATCCGGCGCGACCGCGCCGTTGCCGGCAGGCGGTTTGCCGCGCGCCGCGCGCTGCTGCCCAAACGCCACGCGCACTTCAGGTCGGCTCAGCACCACCAACGCCCAGATGCCGAGCGGCAGACCGATGAGGTTGCCGGGCGTGATGATGATGGCAAGGATGCTGGAGGCAACCGCCCAGCCGTAGCCTTCCAACCGTTTCATCTTCAGCGCGCCGAAGATCATCAGGCTGGCGAGCACGAGCGCGCTAATCGGGATCCCCAATGGCACGGACACGGAGAGCACCGACTGGCCGCTGTAAGCAGCAATGCGATACACGACCAACAACACGAGGGGCGGAATCACAAACCAATTCAGTATTCCCGTCACCAGCACGCCGATCGCGGGGCCTTTGACTTGTTGGAGCGCATTGGCGAAACCGGCTGAAGCCGGGACACCAACCGTTGGTGTCCCGCCTTTAGGCGGCGCCGTCGTCGCGATGGTTTCCACGTCGGTTTTCACCTGGCTGGCCTGCTGGTAGCGGCGCTCCGGCTCCTTCTCCAGCGCGTGAAGCACCACCTCGTCGAGCCGCACGTCCACCTGCACCTTCTGTGACGGCGCGGGGAATTTGCCGAGCGGCAGTTCGCCGGTGAGCATCTCGTAGAAGACCACGCCGAGCGAGTAGATGTCGGCGCGATGGTCCACCGTCTGCGGATGCTCGACCTGCTCCGGGGCCATGTAATGCGGCGTGCCCATCACCTGTCCCTCGCGCGTCAGCCGCGCCGCGCCAGCTTCGATGCCGAGGATTCTGGCGAGGCCGAAGTCGGTGATCTTCACCCGGCCGCGGCGGTCCACCAGGATGTTCTCCGGCTTGATGTCGCGGTGCACCACGCCCTCGTCGTGAGCAAACTGGAGCGCGTCGCAGATTTGGGGCACGATGGCCAACGCCTCGCGCGGCGCGAGCCGGCCGGAGCGGATGAGCTGGCGGAGGTTCGCGCCGTCCACGAACTCCATGATGAAGTAGTGGAGAACGCCCGCGACTTCGTAGCCCGCCACTCCGTGGCGGGTCGTTGTTTCAGTCCCGCCACGGAGTGGCGGGCTACTAACGCTGCCGAAATCATATACGGCGACGATGTTGGGATGGCTGAGCTTCGCCAGCGCGCGGGCCTCGCGGTTGAACCGCTCGGCGAAGTCCGCTCCACCTGCGGCCTGGGGCGGCAGGATTTTCAACGCCACGAACCGGTCGAGCGCAAGTTGTCGCGCCCGATACACGGCACCCATCCCCCCGACCCCGATGAGCGAGTGGATCTCGAGTTGGGGAAAGAGCTTTGCCAGTTCGGCGACGCTGGGCGGCGTGAACGGCGCGGCGCCCGGCGCTGGCGCGGTGTCGGCGGCAGCGCCCTGTTTGAGCAGGCAGGCAGGGCAAAGGCCGGCGAGCACGCCTGCCGGCAGGGGCGCATTACACTGCGGGCAATGTTTCTCGGCTTGCATGGCCGGATTCGCCTCGGATGTATTCATACACCTTCCTCAGAAGCAAAACCGAGAATTTGTTACAGGAAATTTGGGGGCAAACGAATGGGACAGCCGAATGGTGGAGTGAGACCACGGAAAACAGGAAGGGCGACACCGAGGGCAAGAACATTTTTGATGAGAACATTTTTGATGAGGACAACCGACTGGCAGTCTCTGATTCGGCTGACAAGCGGGGGCGCCTTGGCCTCCAGTTTTCTAGCCCGTTCTCTCTTCTGTGTCTTCGGTGTCTTCCATGGTTTATGCTCCGCTGCGATACCACTCGATGGTGCGGCGCAGGCCCTCGGCGAGATCCACGCTCGCCGAGCGGCGGAGGATGCGGACGGCCTTGGAGATGTCGGCTACTGAGTGGAGGATGTCGCCGGTGCGGGGCGGGTCGTAAATGGGGGCAATCTTTTTGCCGAGGACGCGGTTGAACGTGGCGATCAGGTCGTTGACGGAGGTGGAGACGCCGCTGGCGATGTTGAAGGACTCGCCGACCGCCTCGCGCGGCGCGATGGCGGCGCCCAGGTTGGCGGCCACCACGTTCTCGACGTAGGTGAAGTCGCGCGTTTGGCTGCCGTCGCCGAAGACGATGGGCCGCCGGTCCACCAACATGCGGCTGATGAAACGCGGGATGGCGGCGGCGTAGGCGGAGGCCGGGTCCTGCCGCGGGCCGAAGACGTTGAAGTAACGCAGCGAGACGGTCTCCAGACCGTAGAGCCGGTGGAAGAGCCGGGCGTATTGCTCGCCCATGAGTTTGTGCAGGCCGTAGGGCGAGATGGGGGCGGGCGGCATGTCCTCGCGCTTGGGTTGTTCGGGTGAATCGCCATAGACGGCGGAGGAGCTGCTAAAGACCACGCGCTTGACCTCCGCCGCGCGCGCGGCCTGCAAAAGATTGAGCGTGCCGGTGACGTTGACCTCGTGCGCGGTGAGCGGATCGGCAACGGACTGCGGCACGCTGACCAGCGCGCCGAGATGGAAGACCACCCGCGTGCCGCTGACGGCGCGCGCGACGGCGTCGCGGTCGCGCAGGTCGCCGCGAATCACCTCCGCCTTGTCGGCCCAACCGCGCAGGTTGCTCTCTTTGCCGGAGGAAAAATTGTCAAGGATGCGCACCGACTGGCCGTCACGCACGAGCCGCTCGGCCAGATGGCTGCCGATGAAACCCGCGCCGCCGGTGATGAGGGAGTCAGGCATGGAAAGCGTGAAACGTAAAACGTGAAACGTGATGGCGGTCAGCGACCGATGCTCTTGTAGGTGAAGCCGAGGGCGGTCAGGGCGGCGGGGTCGAGGAGGTTGCGGCCGTCGAAGAGAATCGGGTTGGTCATCAGGGTCTTGATGCGGGCGTAGTCGAGATGTTTGAACTCGTCCCACTCGGTGGCGAGGGCGATGGCGTCGGCGCCGCGGGCGGCCTCGTAGGGGTCGGCGCAGAGGGTGACGTTGGTCAGCACGTCTCTGGCTTTCTCGATGGCCTGCGGGTCGTAGGCGCGGATGTGGGCGCCTTCTTTTTGGAGCATGGCGATGAGGTCCAAGGCCGGTGCGCAGCGAATGTCGTCGGTGTCGGGTTTGAAGGCCAGGCCGAAGACGGCGATGGTTTTGTCCTGCAACACCCAGAGGGTATCGGTGATTTTCTTGTGGAACCGCCGCAACTGCTCGGCGTTGATGCGCTGGACTTCCTTCAGCAGGCGGAAGTCGTAGCCCAGCTCCTGCGCGATGGCGATGAAGGCGGCGATGTCTTTCGGGAAGCAGGAGCCGCCGTAGCCGATGCCGGCGTTGAGAAAGGCGCGGCCGATGCGTTTGTCCATGCCGATGCCATCCACGACCTGCTGGACGTTGGCGTGGCTGACCTCGCAGATGGCTGACAGGGCGTTGGCGTAGGAGATTTTCAGGGCCAGGAAGGAGTTGGAGGCGTGCTTGATCAGTTCGGCGGAGTTGATGTCGGTGACAATGACTGGCGCGTTGAACGGGGCGTAAATCTCTTTCATCGTCGCCACGGGCCGTTGGCTGGCCACTCCGATGACGATGCGTTCGGGGCGCATCTGGTCTTCGACGGCGGAGCCTTCGCGCATGAACTCGGGGTTGCTGACCACGTCGAACTCCGCGCCGGCCTTGTTGTAGCGTTTGATGGTCTCGGCGACTTTGAAGCCGGTTTTGACCGGCACGGTGCTCTTGTCCACGATGATGCGGTGTTCGGTCAAGGCGCCGGCGACATCGCGGGCGACGCGCTCCACGAACCGCACGTCCACCGAGCCGTCGGGCCGCGGCGGGGTGGGCACGGCGATGAAGACGACCTGCCCGTGGCGCACGCCTTCGGCCGTGTCGCCGCTGAACCGCAGCCGTCCGGCGGCGACGTTGCGGCGGATGATGTCCTCCAGGCCGGGTTCGTAGATGGGGACGCCGCCGCGTTGGAGCAGGGCGACTTTGGCGGGGTCGTTGTCCACGCAGAGCACATCGTGGCCTTTCTCGGAAAAGCAGGCGCCGGTGACCAGGCCGACATAACCGGTGCCGATGACGGTGAGTTTCATGCGGGTGAGACGCGCTGGACTGGCGAAGCGGTGGGCCTACATGTCCTGGCTGAGGGAGAGGCTGGTGCCGGGCAGCGACTTGAGGGTCATCATCAGGAAGACCTCGTATTCGTAGTTGCCCGATCCGGTGCTGTCCCAGGAATTGAAGTTCAGCGACAACTCCCAGTCGTGGAAGTCGCGGACGATGGCGTAGGACTGATACTGCATCAGGCTGTGTCTGGCTTCGTAGTAGTGCAGCGTGCGCACCGCCCAGTTCTCGGTGATCGTCCAGTGGGTGGTCAACGCATACAAATCACTGTCGCCGCCGTAGAGGCCCTCGTCATCCACGATGTAGAGCTTGGAGAGCGCGATGGACCACTTGTTCTGGTTGATGAAGCTGATGGTGCTGTTGGCTTCCTTGAGCGTGCCGTTCTGGTCCACGCGCGAGTCGAAGGACAGGCCCAGCCAGCTCATCGGGCGCGCCTCCAACTCCGAGTAAACATCGCTGAAGGTGGTCTGGCCGTCCTGGCGTTGGGCGCGCCATTCGCCATAGATGTTGAGGTCCGCGATGTCCACGCTCTGGCCGCCGCGTTTGGTTTGCAACTTGTTGCGCACGCCGGCGCGCAACACGTTCATCCGGTCAATCGCGTCAATCTGGTCAAATGTGGACATGTCGTTGGAGAGCAGGCGGGTCGTGGCCATGTTGCGGTCGAACCGGCCGGTGGTGTCGAACTGGTAGAGGTTCTCCGGCGTCGTGCTCGGCGTCGGCAGATAGGTGTAGTCCACCACCGGCTGGATGATGTGACGCAAGCCGTGGATGTCCCAGAACGGATCGTTCACGTCATAGACGCGAGAGAGCTTGAACGAGGTCTCGAATCCCATCGGGAAGGCGAGCCGGATGTCCTGGTCGCCGCCACCGGTGTAATTGCCCGCGTAAAAGTGATCGAAATAATCGCTCAGGGGAGGCGCGGGCCTGTAACCCGTGGGCGTGCGGCTATACCAGGTCTCCCGCACGCCGATGCGGGGCACGACCGACAGCCAGCCGAAATACTGCTGCGGCCAGAGAATCTCGTTGAACCAGTCGAACCGGATGGCGTTGAAGTCGTTGGTCCCGGAGCCGAGGTTGGTGTAGTTCTTGTCCAGGTGCACCGCCGTCAGCGAGCCTTGATAATAGACCGGCGAGCCGAAGAGTTGCTGCCGCTTCACGTCAATGGCCAGTTCCGGCAGCCGCTCGGTGGTGGTGAAGAACGAGTTCAGCGTCGGCCGCGCGATCAGCGCCACCGTGTAGCCCGGATCATACTTCTCGACCTGCACCGTGTTGATCGGCTGCGCCTCGCGCCGAAACTCGCGCCGGAAGAATTCCTCGATGACGCGCGAGTCGCTCTGCACCTTCACGTCCGCCTTGAACGCGATGTCCTCCCGCAACTGGGTTTGGTTGTTCCACGAAACCCGGTAACGCTCCTTGCGGATGGTTTCTTCGGGATAGGGCACCGGCTGGTCGTTGGGATCGGTGTCGTGCAAGAAGTAGGTCTTGATCTTGCCGATGCCAAACGTCGGGTCCTGGTAACTGACATCCAGACCGGTCGCCGGACCGCGCTTGCTGCGATAGTCCGCATGATAGGTGCCGCGGAACCCCGGACTCAGAATCCAGTTGTAGCCAACCAGGACATAAAACCCGTAGCGGCTGCTCTGGCCGGGCGAGATCTCCCAGGCCTGCTCATCGGCCTTCAGCGACTTGCTGACGTAGGGCCAGTAGAACACCGGCGTGTCGCCAATCCGCAGCGTCACGCTCCGGGCGATCAACTTCTCCTTGGGATAAAACTCCACCTGCCGCGCTTTCATCCCCCAGTGCGGCTCCTCGTAATCGCACGTCGTGATGAAGCCGTTCTTGATCACGTATTTCGGCCCCACCTTCTCGGCGCCGTCGCCGCGGATGAACCACGGGAAATTGAACGCCCGAAACTTGCTGAAGATCGTCTGCTGCGTGTCGAAATTGTAATAGAGCGTCTCGCCCGTCCACTGCGCCTCCTTGCGGTAGAGATGCACGTTGCCGTCCGCCCAGACCTCGCGCGTCACCGTGTTATAGCGGGCGCGGTCGCACGTCACCCTTAGATCGCCGTAGGTCACCACCACGTCCTTCTCGGCGTAGGCGATGCTCGTGGCCTGGTCCATCCGCAGCAAGCCGTCTTCGGCCACCTCGATCTTCACCGGCACCGTCACCTGCGGCTTCGCCGGCTTCTGCGGTGGCTGCGCGGGCGCCCCCGGCGGCGGCGCGGTCGGCGGCGGCTGCGCGAGGGCACACGCCGCCCCCAGCAGAATTGCCAGACCAACACCTCCAAACTTGGGCATCAACGATGACGCAAACACAGCGCGTGTTCCTATACACAAGCCGCCCCCCGCTGCCAATACAAAAACCGCTCTTTCGATGCAACAAAAACGGCAACGCGCCGGCGAAAAGTAGCCGCGTCACTCCGTGACGCGATTATGGATGATGATTGATCGCGTCACGGAGTGACGCGGCTACTTCCGCGCTTGGCTCCGCTCCGTCGGCCTCCCCGCGCCCGCCCAATGATCCCTGCTGAATCGCCGCGGAGTCGTGGGGGGAATGGAGTGATGGAGTCGTGCCGAACGCTAATCCATCGAGTTCGTTGTGTAGCCAGTCCGGCACTGCGCACCGCAGACTGGACTCTATGCTTGGCGAGTGCGCGCCGTGGTTTTCCCGACTTGGGAAATGATGCCGCCGACTCGGAAAGCGAAGGCGACAACTCGCAAGGTGAAGAAGCGGACTTGCGGGACGGCTTCGCCGACTCGGGAAATGAGTTTCCCTACTCGGAAAATGATTTTCCGAGTGGGGAAATGATTTTCCCAGTGCCGTTTTCGGCCTTGGCAACGGGTGCCGGCCGCGGCGCAAGTGGTAGAAAACGCGGTTTTTGAGGCATTTCCGGCGCTCCAAACCGGCCTTGACCGCGCGCGGCCCCTTCGGGCACACTCCGGGCCGGTCCCATCGCCAAAACCCAAGAAAACCGATGCCTTTCGACCCGACCCAACCCGCCAGCGGCCCTCCCGGCGAAGTCACCGCGCAGCAACTCAGCGACGCCGTCGCCGGCACCAGCGCCAGCATTCACCACGTTTCACGTGGGCAACAGCGTGCAAACCCTCGACACGAGCGCCGACCTCTCCACGACCATCGCCAAGCTCAACGAGTTGATCGCGGCGCTGCGGAGATGAAAACCATCACAACAAACTTGACGTGCTCTCTCGTAGCTGAACGCGTCAGCGTTCAGAGCCGTTGCGGCGCATGAGGGCGG
>Ga0194113_10011379_pt1 | contig 10533 bp, 7 predicted proteins | sample TA2MahC200mmetaG_FD_146193 | JGI IMG/M metagenome (GOLD analysis project Ga0194113, IMG submission 146193) | Freshwater microbial communities from Lake Tanganyika, Tanzania - TA2015017 Mahale Deep Cast 200m | ecosystem: Environmental > Aquatic > Freshwater > Lake | place: Tanzania: Lake... | reverse complement strand
CGCCGACCGCCGCCAGGGAAACAACCAGTTTGCCGCAAGGCCAGGCAGCCGCGGGCCGTGCGCCCTCGCCCCGGCGTCGCAGGCCGATGATAACCACCGCCGCCGCGCCCCCCGCCGCCAGCACCGTCCACCAGAACCAGTAGTGGAACCAGCCGAAGGCGTACCACGTCCGCAGCGTTACGACGGCCAACCAGGCGCACAGGAACGCTGCCAGGCCGCCGACGGCGGTCGGCAGGATCGCCCCGGCAGCCGCAAGGGCAATTCGCACCCAGGCCCGCCTGAGACGGGCGGCAAGCGCGGTCACGACGGCCGCCAGAAGAATTGCCCCGGCCAGCGATTCCAGCCAGATCATTGCGTAAGCCATGGCGCGGACTCCTTGAGTTGCCGCAGGAGGCCGTCGCGCAGGACGTCGGGCCTCGGCAGCGGCGTAAGGGCAAGGCGCGATGCCGCACGCAGGGCGATCGCCTCGCGCACGGCCTCATCGCGGGTCATACTGGGCACAAGGTCGGCGATGCGTGCGGCGGCCTGCTCGATGTCCGCCCCGTTCCCGGTTCGCGGCGGGGCGAACTGGCCGCGCATGGCTGCGCTCATCGCCAGGTTCAAGAGCAACAGGACGCCCGCCGCCGCGGCGGCTGCGTACTGCCACAGGCCCGGGCGACGCCACCACGGGCCGGCCGAGGGCGTCGCCGGCCCGCCCGCCGGGGGCGCGGCCTGCGTCGCCGCGGCGGTTCCCGCCGGCGCGGCTGCCGCCGATGCCGACGCTGCGGCGGTTCCCGCCGGCGCCGGCGCTGCCGACGTCGCTGCGGCCCCGGACGCCTGGGCCGCCAGTTCCCGGCGCACGGCCGCCAGGACGCGGGCGCGGAGGTCCGCCGGCGGCCGCGCACCGCCGCACGCCGACAGCAGGCGCTCCACCTTGCGCAACTCAGGCGGAAGGTCAGGCGCTTCCACGGTCAGGCTCCTTCATGGCGTAACGCGTCGCGCAGGCGCTCCAGGGCGTATCGGTAACGGCTGGCGGCGGTGTTCGGGCTGACGCCGGTGACCTCGGCGACCTGGGCGAACGTAAGGCCGCCGTCGATGTGCAGGGCGACGGCCTGGCGCTGCTCGGGCGGCAGGCGGCGGAGGGCCTGCTCCAGGCGCGATTCCACATCGCCCGCCGCCCCGGCTCGCCAGGGCGACGCCGTGGCAAGCCCGGCCGCTCCGGGTGCGGGGGAGGGGTCGGCCAGCGCCTCGGCCGCATCCAGGGCTGCCGCGCCCTGCCGCCGCCTTCTCTGCACGGCGGCGTGGCGGAGCGAGGCAAAGAGGTACGCCCGCAGATCCCGCACTCGCCGCAGCCGCCCGCCGGCCCGCACCAGCCCGACGAAAATGTCCTGGACGGCATCTTCGGCCTCCCCTTGCGAGCCGAGCATGCGGCAGGCGGCCGCGAACAGCCGCAACGCATACGCATCGTAGAGCGCGGCGAACGCATCTTCGCGGCCGGCGGCCAGCCCTTCCAGGAGCGCATCCTGCGGCGGATCGTGCGGCTGGCACGCCATCGCGTCACCCACCAGTTAAGAGGCCGGGAAGCGGCCGATTTGTCTGACAAAATCGCAGAAGCGCCGGGCGGAGGCAAAGAGATTCGCGCGGCAGGCCCGCGGCCCCGCGGGCCCCTTCGCGCCGCGGGCGTAAGCCTGCGGGCATGCGCCCGCTCGCGCGGCAACAGAGCCGCGACCGTCAGGGAGCGGCGCCTCAGCCGCGGCTCAACATCGCGCGGGGGCGGCTCAGCGAAGCGGTTTTTCGCCGAAGCGGCGGCGGATGAGGCCGGCGGCCTGCCACAGGTCGGCGTCCAGCGACAGGAACTTCACCAGCGACGCCGTCGAGCAGCCCAGGCGCGACGCGGCGTCGCTTACGCGCCCGCACGCGGCCTCCAGGTGGTCCAGCACGTGGGCTGCCACGACAAGGTGCGCGGGCGAGCGCCGGCTGATGCGCGGCCAGGCGGGGTCGGCGAGCGCGGCGGCAAGAACGCCGGCCGGCGGGGCGCCGGGCGGCACGGGCAGGCGGACCTCAAGCGCGATCGCCCGGCGCAGGCGTTCCACGGCCCGGCGGCGGTTCTCGTGCTGGCTCCGGCGCTCCGCAGCCGTCACAACTACGCCCGTGGGCCGGTGCGTCAGTCGCACGGCCGACTCGGTCTTGTTGCGGTGCTGACCGCCGGGGCCGCTTGCCCGGTACGTCTCTACGGCGCACTCGGCCAGGAGTTTCCGGTCGGGCTGCGTGATAAAGTTGTTGCGGTCGGTTGACATGGCCGACAGGTCCGGCGGGCACGGCCGCGCGTTATCCCCATCTGCGCGGCCGGGCCGCCTCACTTGGCTGCGGCCTCGGCCCAGCCGAGGGCGTCGAGCATAGCCGGGCCGTATGCGGCCCACATCGCGGGGCCGCCGGCTCGTTGGGCGCTTCGCGGCAGTTCAAGCGTAATGATGGGGATGCGCAGGTCCTCTCCCACCCAGGAGCCGAGCGACCCGGGCCGCGGGCCTAACCGGCGCGCAGGCAGGCCGGATGCGGCGGCCAGGCGGTGCGACAGTTCCTCGGCCGGGCCGTCGTAATCCACGACAGCGAGCGGCTGATGGATGGTGACGACCAGTGCGGGCCGCTCTGCAAGTATGAGGTAGTATAGCGCGCGGCTCTCCGGCTCGGAGAGCGGTTCGGGGCCGCCTCCGGCCGTCGGGCGGAAGTTCGCGGCGGGGAAGTTGCGGTTCAGGTCCACGCCGCGGGCGTTCGCGCGCCGGCGCAGGGCCAGGCCGTCGGGGTTCGCTTCGGGAACGACGACCACCCGCCGGTCGGCGGGCATCGCGCGGCGCAGCTGGCCGACGAGTTCATCGCACAACATTGCGCCGGCCGGCTCGCTGCCGTGAATGGAGCCGAGGATGATGACGGCCGGCCCGCTGCGGCCGAAGACATGCGCCCTGATGGGTCTGCCTTCCGCCGAAAAGCCGATGACGGCCTCCGCGTAGTGTGCGTGGTGTGCAGGTTGCGCCGGCGGCGCAGGCGGCGGCTCGCGGACGATGCCCGGCCGGGCGGCACAGCCGCCGGCAAGCAGCGCGGCGATGAGCGCTGCTGCCGGCATCCGGAACGATGATCTCACGCGGATTCCTCCCTCCGGCGCCGCCCGCCGCGCCAGCGGGCGCGAGTGCAGCGGCGGCTCACGGCGCCGCGGCGGCCGGCTCGGCGGACAGGCTGCGGTTGGACTCCTCGAAAAGCCTGGCGATGAGGGCCGTGACGGTCGGGTCGAGTTTCACCTTGCCGTCGAGCGGCAGGAGTGAGGCCTTCGCCTCGGCGATGCGCCATCCCTGGCCGTCCTTCGCCAGGACCAGGTCCACGCGGCCGAGGTAATCCAGGTACTCGCCCGCCTGGACGATGAGGACTTCGCGGCCGCCGGGACCCTTGACGCGGTCGCCCCGCGGCAGGGCGTGGTGCGTGTGCCCGCCGATGATAAGGTCGAGGCCCGCGACGCGCGCGGCCAGGCGGTTGTCGGCCAGGCGGCCCTGGTGCGAGACGGCGACCACCACGTCGGCCTGCTTGCGCAGGTCGGCGGCCAGGCGGGCGGCCGTCGCGGCGGCATCGTCCACGCGGAACTGCACGCTCGCCGGATCGTCCTGCTGAAGCCAGCACAGGCCGAAGAACGCCACGCGCACCGGCCCCGCACGGTGGATGACGTACGGCCGGGTAAGCGGCGCGCCCGACTCGGCCACCCGGACGTTGCTCGCCAGGACCGTGCCCTTGAACTGGGCGATGCGTGCCCGCAGGTTCTCAAGGCCGTCGTAATAATCGCCATTGCCGGGCGTCCATATGTCAAGCGCAAGGTGGTTCCATATGGCGACGTTTGCCTTGCCGAGGCTCTGCCGGGTCATCTGGTCGCCGCGGCTGAACTCGTCGCCGGCGTGGACGAGAAAGACGCGGGCGGCCTTGCTGGCGGCGCGGGCCTCCGCGACGAGCGTGGCCAGGCGCGCGTAGCCGCCGACGCTGCGGCCGCCCTCGGTGCGCGGCTCGGTGTGGCCGTGGACGTCGTTGATGTGCAGAATCGTGACGGCGACCTGCTCGTCCGCCGCAGGGGGCGGCGCGGTGGGCGCCGATGGCGCGGCCGGCGCGGCGTGGGCAGCCGGCGGGGTCGGCGGCGCGGGGGCGGCAGGCGTCGCCGGCGGCGCGGCCTGCGCGGCGGCCGGGGCGGGCCACGCGGCACAGGCCGCCAGCGCCGCCAGAAGCAGAATGACTCTGCGCATCGCGGTTCCCTCTTACTGTGCCCGCCGGGCCGCACCCGCGGAAAATCGCATTGCCCGCAAGTGCGGCCGGCGTATTATACACGGCGGATGCGCGGGGGCTAACGTTTAGCCGCCGGGCTTGCCCGGCGGGTTGACCTGCATGGACGCACACACGCTGGAGCGGCTGGAGTTCGGCAAGGTCCTGGACCGCATTGCGGCCGGGTGCATGCTCGGGCTGGGCGCGGCCGCGGCGCGGGCGCTCGTGCCGCTTACGGACCGCGAGGCCATCCGCACGCGGGCCGACCGCATCGGCGAGGCGATGGCCATCCTGGCGGCCGGGCACGATTTTTCGGTCGAGCGGTTCGAGGACCCGGCGGCGCTTTTCGACCGCGCGGCCATCGAGGACTCGGCCCTTGCGCCGGCGGAACTCGGGACGGTGGCGGCCGTGCTTCGCAACGCGCGCGACCTTCAGCGCACCTTCAAGCGCCTCCGAGGCGAGGCGCCCTCTCTGTGGAAACTCTCGATGGACCTCGCGCCCGAGCCGGACCTGCTGGCGGCCATCGAGAAGGCGCTCGCGCCCGACGGCACGGTTGCCGACGACGCCAGCGGCGACCTCAGCCGCATCCGCCGCGAGGTCCGCGAACTTCAGGACCGCATCCGCCGGCGCCTGGAGCGGCTGCTCCAGAACGCCCAGGTGAAGCCGCTGCTGACGGGCGACTACGTTACCCTGCGGAACGGGCGGTACGTCATCCCCGTGCTGGCGGCGCAGTCGGGCGAGGTTCCCGGCATCATCCACGACCGCAGCGACACGGGGCACACGGCGTTCATCGAGCCGCAGTTCGCCGTGCAGGCGGGGAACGAGTTGCGGTCGCTGGCGTCCGACGAAGAGCGCGAGGTGCAGCGCATCCTGCGTGAACTGACTCGCGGCGTGCGGTCGCACCTGCCGGCCTTGAGGCAGACGGCCGAGGCGCTGGTGCAGTTCGACCTGTCGCGCGCGGCGGCCAGGTACGCGCGGGCGCACAACTGCTCGCGGCCGGTCTTCGCGGAGGACGGGCGGCTGCGCCTGGTCGCTGCGCGCCACCCCATCCTGGAGGATGCGCTTGCGGCGGGCGGCGGCGCGGTCGTGCCGCTCGACTTTGAACTGGGCGGCCCGGTGCGGACGGTGGCCGTGACGGGGGCGAACGCGGGCGGCAAGACGGTGGCCCTGAAGACGATCGGCCTGGCGTGCCTTCTGGCGCAGGCGGGCCTGATGGCGCCCGCGAAGGAAGGGTCCACGTTCCCGCTGCTTGAGCGGGTGCTTGCGGACATCGGCGACGAGCAGAGCATCGAGGCGAACTTATCGACATTCTCCGGGCATATCAGGCACATCAATGAAATCCTGTCGCAGGCGGGCGAGCGCTCGCTCGTGCTGCTGGACGAGATCGGCGCGGGCACCGACCCGGCCGAGGGCGGGGCGCTGGCCTGCGCCATCCTGGCCGCCCTGCACCGCCGGGGGTGCCTGACGGCGGCCACGACCCACCTGGGGCAGGTCAAGGGCTTCGTCAGCGAGCAGCCGGGCATGGAGAACGCGGCCGTCCAGTTCGACCCGAAGACGCTTGCGCCCACGTACCGGCTGGTCGTCGGGCTGCCGGGCGCGAGCCACGCGCTGGCGATAGCGCGGCGGCACGGGCTGCCGGAGGAGGTGCTGCGTGCGGCGGAGGGGCTGGTTGATTCGCGGGCGATCGAGATGGAGGGCCTGCTCGGGCGGCTGACGGCGGCGCTGAAGAAGGCGGAGGCCGACGCCGCCCAGGCTCGCGGCGAGCGGGCCGAGGCCGAGCAGTCGCGCAAGGAACTGGCCTTGCGCCTGGAGGAACTTAAGCGCGAGCGCAAGGAGGCGCTCAGGCGTGCGGCCGAGGAGGCTCGCGGCCTGGTGGACAACGCCCGTCGCGAGATGGAGCGCGCAATAGCCGAGGCCCGCCGCGCGGGCGCCGACGCCGACGCCGCCAGGCAACTCAGGCGCAAGGTCGAGGAGAAGCGGGCATCCATCAAGAAGAAGTCGGCTGAACTTGCGCCGCGCGCGCGGCCGGCGCTGCGCCCGGAGGACCTGGAGGCGGGCCGCCTCGTGTGGATCGACGCGATGAACCGCGCGGGAACCATCGTGCGCATCGACCGCCGCCGCGGCAAGGTGGAAGTCAGCGCGGGGGGCACGCCCATCGAGGTGGACGCGGCGGCGCTGCGCCGGGCGGACGAGGGGGCCCCGCCCGCCCCCGCGGCGCGGGCGCCGCCGGTGGTCCATCGGCCGGCGTCGGTGGCGCCCGAAGTGAAACTCGTCGGCCTGCGCGCGGACGAGGCAATGCGTAACCTTGAAACATATCTCAACCAGGCGTGCCTGGCGGGCCTCGCCAGCGTGCGCATCATACACGGCCACGGCACGGGGGCGCTGAGGGACGCCGTGCAGGCCCTCCTTAAGAAGCATCCGCTGATCGAGTCGTTCCGCTTCGGCGAGCCGCGAGAGGGCGGGCGCGGGGCGACTATAGCGGTCCTCCGATGAATCGCCGCTTGTTCTTCCTGCGGACGGGGATGCGGCACGGCCGGCTCGTCCGGCGGTGGCTGCCAGAGACCGGGGGCACAAATCACGGCCGGGCAAGCCGGCCGTGCCACATCGCCTGGTGGTGGTCGCCCCTGCAAGTAACGCCGCACCTCGCCTCGCACTTTTCACTTTCCTTGTGCCTTGACATCCGCGCGTGCCGACAGTATTAGGGCAACCTGCCCGGCCGCGGCGGGACAGGCGCAGGCGCCTGGGCGGCCGGCGCGGGGGTTGTGCGAGGGAAGTCGGTGGCAAAGAACCTGGTCATCGTGGAGAGCCCCGCGAAGGCGAAGACGATCGAGCGGTACCTGGGCAAGGATTACCGCGTCGAGGCGTCGATGGGGCACGTGCGCGACCTGCCGGAGCGGTCGCTCGGCGTGGACATCGAGCACGATTTCAAGCCGGACTACGAGGTGCTGCGGGGAAAGAAGAAGGTGGTGGCGGGCCTGCGTAAGGCCGCCGGGCCGGCCGCGGCCGTGTTCATGGCCACGGACCTTGACCGCGAGGGCGAGGCCATCGCGTGGCACCTGTGCGAGGCGCTGGGCCTTGCGCCGGGGGACGTGCGGCGGGTGGTGTTCAACGAGATCACCGAGAAGGCCATCGCCGAGGCGTTCTCGTCGCCCGGCCATATCAATATGAATAAGGTATCGGCGCAGGAGGCCCGCCGCATCCTGGACCGGCTGGTCGGGTACAAACTGAGCCCCCTTCTGTGGAAGAAGGTGGCAAAGGGCCTGTCGGCCGGGCGCGTTCAGAGCGTGGCGGTGCGCCTGGTGGTGGAGCGCGAGCGGGAGATACGCGCGTTCCGGCCGGAGGAATACTGGACGATCGCGGCCATGCTGGCCCGGCCGGGCGAGGAGCAGGCGTTCCGCGCCCTGCTGGCCGAGGTGGACGGCGAGAAGTTCCGGCCCGCCGCGGGCGGCGCAGCCAGGGCCCTGGGCGACCGGCTGCGTTGCGCGGCGTACCGGGTGCTGGCGGTGCGGCAGAAGGCCCTCCAGGACAAGGCCCCGCCGCCCTTCATCACGAGCGAACTCCAGCGGGCCGCGGCCACGGAACTCGGGTTCCCGGCCAGAAAGACGATGACCATCGCCCAGGCCCTGTACCAGGGGGTGGAACTGGGGCCGGAAGGGTCGGTGGCGCTGATTACGTACATGCGTACGGACTCGTACCACGTGGCGCCTGCGGCGCTTGAGGCGGCGCGGGCGCTCATCGCCGGAACTTACGGCGAGAAGTACCTGCCGCCGCAGCCGGCGGTTTTCAAGTCGCGCGGCCGTGCGCAGGAGGCGCACGAGGCCATCCGGCCCACGGAGGTCGCCCGCACGCCGGAGGCCGTCCGGCCGCACCTGGAGGGCGACTTCGCGCGGCTGTATGAACTTATCTGGAACCGTTTTATAGCGAGCCAGATGAAGCCCGCCGCCTGGAACGTGACGGAGGCCGACGTCGAGGCCGTCGCCCCGGCCGAGGCCCGTGCGGCGCCGGCCGGAAAGTCGGGCGCGGCGGCGGAGGGCGCAGCGCCCGGCGCCAGGCCTCCGCCCGCAGCGCCCGGCGCGGCCCCGCTGCGCGCGCTTCTGAAGGCCCGCGGGCGGGTCCTCGTGTTCGACGGCCACACGCGAGTCTCGGGCGTCCGCTTCGGCAAGGACGACCAGCAACTCCCGCCCCTGGCCGAGGGCGACCCGCTGGACCTGCGGGACCTCGTGGAAGAGCAGCGCTTCACGCAGCCGCCCGACAGGTTCACCGAGGCCACGCTTATCCGCAAACTGGAGGGCCTCGGCATCGGGCGCCCCAGCACCTACGCCACCATCATCTCGACCATCCAGGACCGCGGCTACGTGGCCCAGGAGCCGAGCGCGTTCCTGCGGTGCGAGAACCATCCGAAGTGCGCATACCTTGTGCCGTGCGACCTCGGGCGTCAGCCCATGTGGCCCCTTCCGGCTGAGGGCAGGTGCCCCTGCGGGGCTGCGCTCGTTCCCCGCCAGGGCAAACGATGTCTTTACGCCACCGAACTGGGCGAGGTGGTCACCGACAAACTCGTCCGCCACTTCCCCGACATCCTCGACGTCAGGTTCACCAGCCACATGGAGGATGAACTGGACGAGGTCGAGGAGTCGAAGGTAGACTGGCGCACCGTGGTGCGCGAGTTCTGGGGCCCGTTTTCCGCCGACCTGGAGAAGGCAGCCGAAGAAATGGAAAGCACGAAACATCAGCCGGTCGAAGAGGCGGGCCCGTGCCCGCAGTGCCAGTCGCCCCTGGTCAAGCGATGGAGCAAACACGGGCCGTTCCTGGGTTGCTCGAAGTACCCGGAGTGCAAGTACATCCGGCCGCTGGAGAACGGCGATGCCTGCGGCCAGGCGGCCGAGGCCGCCGCGCACCAGGCCGGCCCGTGCCCGCAGTGCGGGTCGCCCCTGGTCGCCCGCTCGTCCAGGCGCGGCCCGTTCCTGGGCTGCTCGAAGTACCCGGAGTGCACCTACACGCAGCCGCTTGGCGGCCAGTCGCGGCCGGCGGCGAAGGCCACGCAGCACAAGTGCCCCAAGTGCGGCAGCGCGATGATGCTCCGGTACAGCCGGCGCGGCGAACCCTTCCTGGGGTGCCAGGCGTATCCCAAGTGCCGCGCAACCATGCCCTGCGACGCCGAAGGCAAGCCCGTCGTGCCGCAGCCCACGGGCGAGGTGTGCGACAAGTGCGGCGCGGCGATGGTCGTCAAGAGGGGCGGCCGCGGGCCGTTCCTGGCGTGCTCGGCGTACCCGAAGTGCCGCAACGCCAAGCCGCTGGCGAAGGGCGAAGGCAAGGGCGCAGCGGGCCCCCGCCCGGCGCATCGAGCCGCGACCGTAAGGTCACGGAAAGATGCGGCGGCAGATACGCCGTCGCCGGAAGATGCCCGCGGGCTTGCGTCCGCCGCTCGATCTCCCGCGACGGGCATGCCGGCGGCTGGTACGACCGCGCCCGGCGCGACCGCGCCCGGCGCGACCGCGCCCGGCGCGACCGCGGCGCGCGCCCCCCGTGCCCGCGCCGCGCGGCCGAAGCCGGTCAAGACCGACCGCACGTGCCCCGACTGCGGTGCGGCGATGGTTCTGCGCACCGGCAGCCGCGGACCGTTCCTCGGGTGCTCCAAGTACCCCAAGTGCCGCCACACGGAAGACGCGCCGCCGAACTTGACGACGTCACTTCCCGCCGATTGAAATGACGTGCGACCAGGTGCGCAGGTACATCCGCCCGCCGACGACGGCGGGGGTGGCGTGGCACTTCTCGCCGAGCGGGTTGCGCGCGAGGACCTCGAACTTCTCCCCCGCGGCCAGCACGACCACCTCACCGGTCCTCGATATGTTATACAGCCGCCCGCCAACGCACAGTGGCGACGAGTAGTAACCGCCGCCCACCTTCTCGCGCCAGACGTCCTCGCCCGTGGCCAGGCGCACGCACGCCACCGTGCCCGATTCCGCCCAGAGGAACAGCAGGTCCTTGTGAGCCACCGGCATGGGCACGTACGGGGCGGACTTCGTGATTTTCCAGGCGACCTCGGCCTTGCCGCCGGGCGCGGCCGGCGGGCGGACGGCCACGACGTGCAGGCCGCTGCCCCCTTCGCCGCACTGGCCGAAAATCAGGCCCCCCGCCATCACCGGCGACGCCACCACGCGCTTCGGGTGCGGGAACACGTCGGGCGCCTCCCACGCCTGCTTTCCGGTGCGGGCGTCGATGCCGGTCATGCCCTGGGCGGTGCTCGTCAGGACAATCTGCGGCGCGCCT
>Ga0194113_10011377_pt1 | contig 10534 bp, 9 predicted proteins | sample TA2MahC200mmetaG_FD_146193 | JGI IMG/M metagenome (GOLD analysis project Ga0194113, IMG submission 146193) | Freshwater microbial communities from Lake Tanganyika, Tanzania - TA2015017 Mahale Deep Cast 200m | ecosystem: Environmental > Aquatic > Freshwater > Lake | place: Tanzania: Lake... | reverse complement strand
GCGGACGATTCGGGATATCTTCTGGAGTTGTCGCCGCGGCGCCTGCGCCTGGTGAAGCAGTTCGCAGCGACGGAGGGGCGCGCCGGACGAGTGGGGGCGCGCCGCGAGCGGCTCCTGCTGGAACCCGCTCAGGCAGTCCTGCACCGGGACGAGCCGCCCGCCGAGGGATGGTGGTACACGATGAAAATCCGCGTCCACGAGATGGACGACGGCATCAGTGTGGCCGGCAAGGTCTGGCGGAGCGACACCGACGAGCCGCTCGCCTGGCAGGTGGCGTGGACGGACGTCGGCCAAGCGGGGTGCCCGGCGCTTCGGAGGGGGTTGGCGGGTCTCCAGATCAGCGGCGCTCGCGTCCTGGTGGACAACCTGCTGCTCATGAAGGAGGAAGCGCCGTAGGCGTCAGTCCGGCAAGCGAAGAGACTTGTTCGCGGCCCCCTGCGGGCCGCGTTTTTTGCGCGGTGCGCCGCTAGGGAAGGAACAGGTTCGAGCGGGCTTCCTCGCCGATGGTCGTCGGCGGGCCGTGGCCCGGATAGACGGCTGTTTCCGGCGGGAGCACGAGCAGCCGCTTGCGGATGGATTCCAGAAGCGTATCGAGGTTGCCGCCGGGGAAATCGGTTCGCCCGATGCCGCCGGCGAAGAGCGTGTCGCCGGTGAAAACCACCGGCCGGCTTGCCCCGCCTGCCCCGTTGGGGTTGGGGCCGCCGGGCCCGTCCGCCGAGAACAGGCTGATGCCTCCCTTCGTGTGGCCGGGCGTCGCAAGCACCTCGAACGAAACCGGTCCGAGTTCGACGCGGTCGCCGTCCTCCAAGAGGCGGTCGGGCGGCGGGCTTTTGACCCACGCGCCCATGAGCGGCGAAAGGTTCCGCATCGGACTCCCCAGAAGCCGCGCATCGCCGGCCCCGATGGCGATGGCCAGGTCAGGCCAATGGTCCTTCAGGAGCCGATTCGCGTAGATGTGGTCCGCGTGGCCGTGGGTGTTGACGAGCAGGCGCGGCACGAGGCCGCGGGCGTCGCAGAACTCGATGATCGCCTGCGATCCTTCCGGCGCGTCGATGACCATCGCCTCGCCGTCGGCCGAGACGACGTAGGCCGAAACCCCGTAGCCTCCGAGAACGAACGGGTGAATTTCCATGATGGTTCTCTTTTCCGAAGATTCGCGGTGATTATACGGCACCCGAGCCCAACGCGGAAGCGTCGGGTCACGTGCAAATGCCTGTGCGCGGCGGGCTCGGGCGTCGCGAAAAAAGCCGGAGCCGCGGTAGGGGGCAAGCGCGGCTCCGGAGTTGAAGGCGCGCCCGCCCTGGAGTGAGAGAGTTCCTCTACTCCAGGGCCCGCAGGCGCCGCCTTGCGCATCGGGTTCGGTCGCGCGGCGGGTGTGGAGACCCGCCGCGCTCAATCACCTGCCGCGCGATGGTTATTCATCGTCCGGCGGGTCGTCCTCCTCGTCGGTTTCGTCGGTCGGGGCGCGGGCGGCGGCGTGGGTCGGCGCTCCGCGCTTCTTCAACTTTTCCCACTCTTCGAGGGTGAGCAGGCATTCTCTGGCCTGGCTTCCGGCGTAGGTGCCGACGAGGCCGTCCTCGGCCATCTGGTCGATGAGCCGGGCGGCCCGGCCGTAGCCGATGCCCAAGCGCCTCTGGAGGAGCGAGACGCTGCCTCGCTCGTTCGCCAGGACGATCTCGACCGCCTGGTCATAGAGTTCATCGTCCGCGCCGTGGGCCAGCGCGTCCGCCTCGGTCTCGTCGCCGGCGTCCTGGTCCTCGGCTTTCAGTTGCACCAGTTCCCTCTGGAAGGCGGGTTCGGCTTCTTTGGTGACGAAGTCGAGGACGGCCTGGATTTCCTGCTCGCCGACGAACGCCCCCTGGGCCCGGACGAACTTGTGGGCCCCGGGGGTCATGAAGATCATGTCGCCGGCCCCGAGGAGTTTCTCGGCCCCCATGGAATCCAGGATCGTGCGCGAGTCCACGCGCGTCGCCACCTGGAACGAGACGCGGATCGGGAGGTTCGACTTGATGAGGCCCGTCAGGACGTCGACGCTCGGCCTCTGGGTCGCCATCACGAGGTGGATCCCCACGGCCCGGCTCTTCTGCGACAGGCGCGTCACGTGGGTCTCGACTTCCTTGGCGGCAACCATCATCAAGTCGGCCAGTTCGTCCACGATGACGACGATGTGCGGCATGTGATAGACGAGCCGCGCCTGGTCGGCCTCGCTCTCCGCGCCGAAGCGTTCGACGATCTCGTCGCGTGAGAGGCGATTGTATTGGGCGATGTTGCGGACCCGAGCCTGGGAGAGCAGGCGATACCGCTCGTCCATCTTCTCGACGAGCCAGGCCAGGATCGCCTCGGCCTTGCGCATGTCGTTGACGACGGGGCAAAGGAGGTGCGGCAGGCGGCTGAAGACCGACAGTTCCACCATCTTCGGGTCGATGAGCACGAATTTCAGGTCGTCGGGCGTCCGCGTGAACAGGAGCGACATGATGATGGCGTTCAGGCACACGCTCTTGCCGCTGCCCGTCGTTCCCGCGATGAGGAGGTGCGGCATGGAGGCGAGGTCCTTGACGAGCGGCTCGCCGGTCGCGTCCTTGCCGAGGAAGAGCGGCAGGCCCATCCTCCCCGTCGCCTCCCGGGCCGCCAGGATGATTTCTTTGAATCGCACGATCCGGCGCGACGTGTTCGGCACCTCGACGCCGATCGTGTCCTTGCCGGGCAGCGGAGCGACGATCCGCACGCTCGGCGCCTTCAGGTTGATCGCGATGTCGTCCGACAGGCCGATCACCTTGCCGACCTTCACCCCCGGCGCCAGCGCCACCTCGTATTGGGTGATGACGGGCCCCGTCTCGATGGCGACGACGCGGGCCTCGATGCCGAACTCACGCAGCGTTTGTGTCAACACCTCCGCCTGCTGGCGGACGTAGGCTTCCTGGTCGTTGTCCTTGTAATAGGCGGCATCCTCCAGCAGGTCGGTCGGGGGGAGTTGATAGTCCTGGTTCCGCAGCGTGGAGGGAAGGGGCGTAAACGCGAACTCCTCCTGCTCCTCCTCGGCGGGGCGATGCGAGTGGCGGATGATCACCTGGCGGGGCGGCGGGGCCTCTTCCTCGGCCTCCTCGCGCTCCTCCTCGTCGGCGATCGGTTCCTCGGACTTCGCGCGCCGCGCCCGGCGGGCGGCGAGTTCCTCGTCGGCCTCGCCGGCCGCGGCGCCCGAGCCGACCGACGCCGTCGCCGCCGGACGCGCGGCCGTGAACGCCGCCGATGCCAGACGCTTCACCGGCACTCGCGCGCGGCCGGTGGCCCAGAGGAAGAACTTGTAGATCGCGACCGGCAGCAGGATGCACCACGTGTCCGTCAGGAGCAGGAGTCCCACCAGGCCGACCGGAACGAGGAAGAGAACCGTTCCGACCTTGCCCAGGCCCGGCTCCAGGAACCGCCAGATCGAGAGGCCCAGGACGCCGCCGTTCGATTCCGGCAGGCGCGCCTCGGTCTTGATCATGGCGGAAATGACCGAGACGGTGACCAGGAGCAAGAGGGCGCCGATGACGCGGAAGACCTTGTCCTGAACGCCCTTCTGGGAGAGCCAGAGGAACGCCGCCGCCACGAGAAACAGGAGGAGCGCGTACGCCCCGTCGCCGAGGGCCCAGAAGAGCCGGTAGGCGATGTGGGCGCCGACGGGTCCGCACCAGTTGCGCACCGGGTCGTTGGGCGGCCAGACGCTCGTGGAGGGCGGGTCCGCCGGGCTGAACGTCAGGATGCTGGTGAGGAGAAAAAGGGCGGCGAAGAACGTGACGACGGCCGCGACTTTTCTGCCGAGACTGATCCGGTCCATGCTACCCTCGCTTCTGATCCGTTTGTTTTTCCTCTCCCCTTGTGGGAGAGGGTAGGGTGAGGGGTGGTTTCTCGGCGCGCCGGCTTCACCCTCACCCCTGCCCCTCTCCCATCAAGGGAGAGGGGGATTGGAACGGATGTTTTCAACTCGCTAATGCGTGCCGCTCGAGCCGAAGCCCCCGTCGCCGCGGCGGCTGTCGGGCAACTCCTTCACGAGCCGGACCTCCGCCCGTTCGACCGGCGCGACGACCAGTTGAGCGATCCTCAGGCCGCGCGTGATCGTAAACGGCCGGCGCCCGACGTTGCCGACGATGACGCCCACCTCGCCGCGGTAATCCGAATCGATCGTGCCGGGCGAGTTGACGACCACCAGGCCGTGCGCGAGCGCCAAGCCGCTCCTCGGCCGGACCTGCACCTCGTAGCCTTTGGGGACGGCGAGAAACAAACCCGTCGGCACGAGTTTAACGTCGCCCGGCCCGAGGGTGAGCGGTTCGTCCACGGCCGCACAAACGTCCATTCCCGCCGCCGCCTCGCTCATGTATCGGGGCAGGGGAAGGTCCTCACAGCCCGCTTTTCGTCGGACCAGAAGGGTTATCGGCATGTCGGAAGAGCCTCCTTGAAGCAAACTCGCGGGTTATCGGACGGTTCGCGTCCGAGAAAAAGGGGACGGGAGTCTTTTGTGCGAGGCACCCGAAGGGCCGTTCCGGCAAAAGACTCCCGTCCCCTTTTTCTCACGGACCGTCCTTTTCGACGACGGCGGTGAACTCGTTGTGCATGGCTTTATCCTCCGGGTCTCTTCCATCATTATACCACGCGACCGCAGCGCGTCCAGCGCCTTGGATTTCCCCGCTTGCGAGGCACTGGCTGTTTCGAGCCGCCCGCGGGCTTGTCTCGGAGTAGCCCGCAGGGCGAAGCCGGAAGCGGGCGGTCACGTTCCACGCCCTGGCACGTTCCACGGCCGGGAACGTGACCGCGACCTCACGGTCGCGGCTCGAACGGCGTGCCGCCCGTTGATTTGGCGTTCCGGCGAGGTTATAGTGTCGGCCGGGAGCGAGTGTCCGTTCGGGAGGGTGTCCCATGTGGTTTGTCTCCGTTCCGCTGCTCGTGCTCATGCTCCTGGTGGTGGGGATCACGGTGCTGGTGGTCAAGGGGGGGTCGATCGCGCTGCGCCTGACGGGGCTGGAGGAATCGCGCGCCAACTTCCAGGCGCTTTCGGCGGTGACCGGAACGGGCTTCACGACGCGCGAGTCGGAACTGGTCATGGCCGACCCGCGCCGCCGCCGCATCGTGGGGTTCCTAATGGTGTTCGGCAACGTCGTGATCGTGACGCTGATCAGTCTTCTGGTCGGCTCGTTTGCGGCCGTCGCGCGGACCGTCGAGAAATGGTACCTGGAGTACGGCATCGCGGTTCTTGTGCTCGCGGTCGGCGGGCTCCTGCTTTACCTGGCCCTTCGGTCGCGCGGACTGACGCGGCGATGGAGCGCGTGGGTGACGGACCGCCTGACGCGGCACCTGAAGGTCCGCGAGCGGCCCGTGGCGGAGGTGCTCGCCCTGGCCGAGGGGCATGGCGTGGCGGAGATCCGGGTCGAGGCCGCCTCGCCGTGCGCCGGCAAAACGCTGGCCGAGGCCAACCTCCGGACCGCCGGCCTCCTGGTGCTGGCGATCCGGCGCGGCGACGAGGCGCTGCCGAGCCCCTCTGCCAGCGAACGCATCCGCCCGGGCGACCGCCTGGTCTGTTACGGCGAGGTGGCTCGGATGCACGACTTCGCGGGAGCGGGCGCGCCGCCCGAGGTCCCCGAAACGTCCGAGCTGCCGACGCAAGGGGCGTGACGGTCGGGCGGGGGAATGGTATACTGCCGCCACGCCGCCTGCGGCGCCGCTTGCGGCTTTGCGTCCTTTGCCGTGGGGAGCGATGCATGTACGAACCTACACGCGATGAGTTTCTGGCGATGGCCCGCCGGGGCAATACGATTCCCGTCTATCGCACGCTCCTTGCGGACCACCTGACGCCGGTCCTGGCGTTCCGTCAACTTCTCGGCGAAGACGAACAGGGGTTTCTCCTGGAGAGCGTCGTCGGCCTGGAGCGCGTGGCCCGATACACGTTTCTCGGCGTGGGGCCCCGGACGACCTTCCGCTCAACCGGCCGCGAGGTCGAGATTGCCTCTGGCGATGAGGTGACGCGGGAAGAGTGCGACGACCCGCTGGGGCGACTGGCCGAGTGCCTGGCGGCCCGCAAGGCGGTGCACCACGGCCCGCTTCCGCGGTTCACTGGCGGCGCGGTCGGTTACGCCGGCTACGACATCATCCGCCGCTACGAGCATCTGCCCGACTGCCCGAAGGACGACCGCGCCCTGCCGGACATGGTCTTCGGCTTCTACGACACGATGGTCATCTTCGACCACGTCCAGAAGACGATGATGGTCGTCTCGAACGCACTCCTGGACGACGGGGATCCGGACAAGGCCTACGATGCTGCCCGGCGGCGCATTGACGAGGTGTGCGAGCGGCTCCGCCGTCCTGCGCCGCTGCGGGTCGAGGACATGGTTCCCCCCGAGGCGGTCCGTCTGCCTTTCCAGTCCAACTTCCAGCGGGAGGATTTTCTCCGGGCCGTCGAGACGTGCAAGGAATACATCCGCGCCGGCGACATCTTCCAGGTGGTCCTCTCGCAGCGGCTTCGGGTTGAGTCGAAAGCCGAGCCGATGGACATCTACCGGGCCCTTCGGGTCATCAACCCGAGCCCGTTCATGTTTTACCTCAAGACGAAGGACGTGATGCTTCTGGGGTCGAGCCCGGAGATCATGGTCCGCGTCGAGGACGGGCGGATTACGAGCCGGCCTCTGGCGGGGACGCGCCCGCGCGGCTCGGGCGCCGAGGAAGACAAACGCCTCGAGCAAGAACTCCTCGCCGACCCGAAAGAGCGGGCCGAGCACGTCATGCTCGTGGACCTGGCGCGGAACGACGTCGGCAGAGTCGCTGAGTACGACACCGTGTGCCTCTCCGACGTGATGCACGTCGAGCGCTACAGCCACGTCATGCACATCGTGTCGAACGTGACGGGTCGGCTGCGCGACGGGTGTACGGCTCTGGACGCGCTCCGGGTGAGTGTGCCGGCCGGGACCGTGTCGGGGGCGCCGAAGGTCCGCGCGATGGAGATCATCGACGAACTGGAGCCGACCAAGCGCGGGCCCTACGCCGGGGCCGTCGGCTACGTGGACTACTCCGGCAACCTGGACACGTGCATCGCGCTTCGGACGATGGTTCTTTCGGGCGGCGTGATTGACGTCCAGGCGGGCGCGGGGATCGTCGCCGACAGCGTGCCCGAACGCGAGTACGAGGAAACGCTCAATAAGGCTCGCGCGCTTCTCCTGGCGGTCCAGGCGGCCGAACGCGGCTTCGGGGCGGCGTAGTCCAACGCGGAACTCGGAATGCGGAACGCGGAATGAAACGGCCTACGGTTAGCCGTAACCCGACAGAGGAGTTGTGGGTCTTGACATTGGCCGAGGTTGAGCGTACGATATGTCGAACGAAAGGAGGGTTGGCTTATGACCGTTCTCAGCGCCAGCGAGGCCAGGGATCGGCTTTATCGTCTTATTGACGAGGTGACCCGCTCGCACGAGCCGGTCCACATTGCCGGCAAACGCGCGGCTGCTGTTCTGCTTTCAGAGGAGGATTGGCGCAGCATCCAGGAGACGCTGCACCTGCTTTCGATTCCGGGCATGCGCGAGTCCATCCGCGAAGGTCTACAGACCCCGCTGGATGAGTGCAGCAAGGAGCCGGGCTGGTGACTTGGCAGATCGTTTACACGGCCCAGGCCCGCAAGGACGCCAAGAAGGTTTCGGCGGCAGGTCTGCGCCCGAAGGTCGAAGCGTTGCTCGAGATGCTCCGCGAAGATCCGTTTCGTTCCCCGCCTCCGTTCGAGAAACTCGTCGGCGACCTCGCCGGCGCCTATTCCCGCCGCATCAACATCCAGCACCGCCTGGTCTATCAGGTGATCGAGGACGCCCGGACCGTCAAGGTTATCCGCATGTGGACGCATTACGAATAGCCGTTCTCCGCTGCGGCACGCGGCTTCGATACAGAAACGATGTCATAGGGAGCGACCCTACTTTGCGCTTTACGTGTTAGGTTTTTTCGGTGCTCGCCACCAGATCGTATCCAGATATGCACGACCTGGCAGTCTTCGCTTCTTGGCTTCTTCACGCGCGAGGTCTTGGTATTCTTGGTTGATTTTCGGCTTGAGGTATTTCACCCCCTGCCATTTTGAGGGTTTCCTGGGGGTGGAGCAGTGCTCCAGTTTCTTGGCGACCCCATTGTCGAGAGGCAGTTCTAGTTCGCTGCTCAGCCGATCCAAGCGGTATGCCTTGGACAGATGTCTGTTCATCGAGGCCTGGAAGAGAAAGATATTCAGCACCTTCCTCGCCGCTCCCCAAACTCGTCCCCCCTTGGGGAATTTGTGTACCAACTGGTCAGTCCACTTGTCGAGTTGCCTGCGGAACGCTGCAGGTGTGATTCTCGAGAGATCCAGCCTGCTCAGGAATTCTCTGGCAACCCTGACCATTCCCGGGGTTCCCTGATTCCTTAACGCGGAAGCTCCCACTGCCACGTTCGCCGCGTAGCGCTGCAACTCCCGCAGAAGATTCTGTCTTGTCATGGTTGTCCCCCCCGTAGTTCTGAACCAACCTTTGTTTGCAGTGCCTTGGCCACGTTCGGCGGGACGAGTTTCGAGACGTCGCCGCCGAGCGACGCGACCTCTCGCACGAGGCGCGAGGAAATGTACGCCACTTTCTCGTCGGCCATGACGAACACGGTCTCGGCCCCCGCAATCGTCCGGTTCGTCAGGGCCAACTGGAACTCGTACTCGAAGTCCGAGTGCTGCCTGAGGCCCCGCAGGATGACCGAGGCCTGGTGTCGGCGAACGAACTGGACCGTGAGGCCCTCGTAGGAATCGACGGCGACGTTCTTCAAGTCGGCGACGGCGCCGCGCAAGAGGGCGGTACGCTCCTCGGAGGTGAAAAGCGGCTGCTTGTCGGGATTGGACGCGACGGCCACGAGGAGCCGGTCGAACAGAACCGCCCCCCGCCGAATGATGTCGAGGTGCCCGAGCGTCACGGGGTCGAAGACGCCGGGATAGACGGCCACTGTCTCGCCTGCCATACGATGTCCTCCGCTCGCGTTCCCGGCCTCGCGGGGCCGGGCAAGAAGATTGTAGAAAAGTTCCGGTCGGCGGGCAACAGCAAAGGCGTTCCTTGACGGGGTTGTGCTGCGGCGCCATAACTACCGATACTTGCGGTTGTAAGCGGGGTTCCTTCAGCGAAGGGAGAGTGTCATGCACGACGCGGGTTGGATGGTCGCAGCACTTGTGACGTTTGCACTGGCGGCGGGGCCGTCGAGCGCGGCCGAGGTCGAGGCGCAGCCCGAAATCCTCGCGACGCTGCGGGCGGGTCATCCGCGTCTCTTCGTGACGCGCGAGAGTCTGGAGCGGCTCCGCGCAGCCATCCGGCAGGACGCCGACAGGAAGGCCCTGTATGACAGGCTCCGCAAGGAGGCGGACAGGACGCTCCGCCAGGAGCCGGTGCGCTACGAACTCGTCGGGCCTCGCCTCCTCTCGGTCAGCCGCAGGTGCCTCGACCGCGTCTCGACGCTCGCCCTCGTGTATCTTGTGAGCGGCGAGGCGAAATACGCCGAACGCGCGTGGAAGGAATTGGAGGCGGCGGCGAAGTTCCCCGACTGGCATCCCCAGCATTTTCTGGACACGGCCGAGATGACGTGTGCCTTCGGCATCGGGTACGACTGGCTCTACGGCTTTCTCTCCGACGCGCAGCGCGCGCAGGTGCGCCAGGCGATTGTCAAGAAGGGGCTCCAGGAGGGGCTGAACTGTTACCGCGGCAAGGCGAGTTACGGCTGGTGGACCCGCGCGCGTCACAACTGGAGCCAGGTGTGCAACGGCGGCCTGGCGGTCGGGGCGCTGGCGGTCGCCGACGAGGAGCCGGTCGTCGCGGCGGAGGTCCTCGCTTCGGGCCTGAAGGCCGTCCAGGGCGCGATGGGGAACTTCGGCATAGACGGCGGCTGGAACGAGGGGCCCGGGTACTGGGGCTACACGCTGCGGTACACGTCCATGTACCTGGCGGCGCTTCAGTCCGCGCTCGGGTCGATGAAGGGACTTGACCGGACGCCGGGCCTGGCGGAGACGGGCCTCTTTCGCATTCACTTCATCGGGCCGACGGGGCGGACGTTCAACTTCGCGGACGCCGGCGAGGGCGCGGGGAGCGCGGCCGCGATGTTCTGGCTCGCGCGGGTCTTCCAGAAGCCGGTTTACGCGGCCCACGAACGCCGGAGGATGGGCGCCGGCGCGTTCGATCTCCTGTGGTTCACTCCGGAGGGGCAGGGGCCTGCCGAGAGCGGCCTGGAACCCTCGAAACTTTTCCGCGGGGTGGACGTCGCTTTCCTGCGCAGCGCGTGGGACGACCCGAACGCCCTCTGGGTCGGCTTCAAAGGGGGCGACAACCAGGCGAACCACAGCCACCTGGACCTCGGGACGTTCGTGCTGGATGCGCTCGGCGAGCGGTGGGCGCTGGACCTCGGGCCGGACGATTACAACCTGCCCGGTTACTTCGGCGGCAAGAGGTGGACCTACTATCGCCTGCGGACCGAGGGACACAACACGCTCGTCGTGAACGGCGAGAACCAGGCCCCGAAGGCGAAGGCGCCGATCGTGGCG
>Ga0194113_10011376_pt1 | contig 10534 bp, 10 predicted proteins | sample TA2MahC200mmetaG_FD_146193 | JGI IMG/M metagenome (GOLD analysis project Ga0194113, IMG submission 146193) | Freshwater microbial communities from Lake Tanganyika, Tanzania - TA2015017 Mahale Deep Cast 200m | ecosystem: Environmental > Aquatic > Freshwater > Lake | place: Tanzania: Lake... | reverse complement strand
CCAGCCGCTCCTGGGCCCGGGCGATGGCCAGGCTGAGAGCCGCCGCCAGCAGGTAGAGGCCGCTCACCAGGGCGACCCCCAGCGGATGGTGGAACACGGAGCGCTCGGCGGCCGTGCCAGGGGGCATCTGGATCAGCACGGTCAGTCCCTGCTGCCCGGGGATGCGCTCGTAGAGGAAAAGGCCCTGGCGGTCGCGCCGCATCCCCCTGGGCTGGCGTTGCATCTGGCTCCACAGGTCGGGGTAGCGCTGGGGGATGGTGGCGGTCTGGCCCTGGCCGATCGGGTTGAGCACCTCCCCCTGGCCGTTCAGCAGGAACCCCCTCTGCTCCTGCGGGGCACGGTTGGTGGCGCGATCGAAGTCGCCCAGCAGGGCGTCCAGGTTGGTCACGTAGAGCAGCACGCCGCGCCGGCTCTTGCCGGCGAACAGGGGCCGCACCGCCAGCAGGCAGGGCGTGCGGTCCTCCAGACCCAGGATCTGGGGCCGCTGGGGCCTCTGGGGCCACTGCGCCGAGGAGAGCCAGAAGCCACCGGGCGGCAGGCCCATGCCCTCCTTCAGGGCTGCCGGCAGGCAGGGGGATGGCTGTGGGTCGCTGCGGGCCGGGATCTCCAGCAGGGGATCGCCGGCCTGGTTGACCATGAGCATGGCGCTATAGCGCGGCTCGCGGCGCACCTGCTCCCGGAACAGCAGCGCCAGCGTCGGCTCGTCCCCCCCTTTGCCAGGGCGATCGGCCAGCGCTGCCGTCACGGCCGTGTCGCGCTCCACCTGGCGGAGCATCTGCTGCACCTGGAGGCTGCTCCCGTCCACCAGCGCCTTCAGGCGGGTGTGGAGGGTCTCCCGCCGCGATTGGCCGTAGAGCAGGACCAGCGGCAGGAGCACCAGCGTGATCGCCCCGCTGATCGGCAGAAACAGCCCCAAGGCGAGCCGCAGGCTTGCCTTGGCTCTCTCCTGCTTCCCGGTGCGTTCACCAGCTGTGGGCATGGGCCTGGAGCCCTCTCCAGACCCTCACTCTGGTCGGGTGCGGTTCAAAAGCGCTGGGTTGTTACGGGGAGCATCCAGCCCCTCGCGCCGAAGTGCATGGACGATCCCTTGATCGTCTACAGCGATGTTGTAGAGTTTACTTTGATTCAACGACCTCTCTTCGGCAGGTTTCTTCTCCAGGCGGCGAGCATCACGGTTTTCAAGCCGGCATTTCTCCTCTCGGCCAGCAACTTTCTTCAGGGCTTTCAGCGAATCGCGTTCATAAGTCTGTTCATTTCATGACCATTTACGTGGGCAACCTCTCCTTCGATGCCGAAGTGGAGGACCTTCAGCACCTGTTCTCCGAGTACGGCTCGGTGCGCAAGTGCACCCTTCCCCTCGACCGGGAAACCGGCCGCAAGCGTGGCTTCGCCTTTGTGGAAATGGCGGATGCCAGCGCCGAGGACAAGGCGATCGCCGATCTGCGCGATGTCGAGTGGATGGGCCGGATGATCCGCGTCAACAAGGCGGAGCCCCGTCCTGCCGCCTCCGCCGGTGGCGGCGGCCGTTGGTGAGCGACCGCGCAGCCCTGACGGGCTGAGGTTGATGACCGCTTGCGGTCAACCAGGCCGCCCACCCGGGCGGCTTTTTGCTGGTCCCTCCGCCAGGCTGGAGCGCGTCCTGCCCAGCCGCTTCTGTGCCTGTGCCCGGTGCCGACACCAGCCTGCCGGCCCTGGTGCAGTGGATTGAGGAGCAGCTCCTGCCGGAGCTGCAGCTGCACAGCGCCGACCCCCACGATCCCGTGCTGGTGCTGGCGATCCCGGATCCCTGGCACGTGCTGGGATGCGGCAACTACGCGGCGGTGCTGCACCATCCCCACCATCCCGAGCTCGTCGTGAAGGTGTATGCGCCCGGACGCCCCGGACTGGAGGCGGAAGCGGAGGTGTACCGGCGCATTGGCGTGCACCCCGCCTTTTCCCGGTGCTTCCATGCCAGCGACCGGTTTCTCGTGCTCCGGCGCCTGCAGGGCATCACCCTCTACGACTGCCTGCGCCGCGGCATTCCCATTCCCCTGCAGGCTATCGAGGATGTCGACGCCGCCCTGATCTATGCCCGGAGCCGGGGCCTCCACGGCCACGATGTGCATGGCCGCAACGTGATGCTGCACGGTGGCCGGGGGTTGGTGGTGGACATCTCCGACTTTCTGAACCCCGAGCCCTGCCGTGCCTGGCGGGACCTGCGCTGGGCGTATCACGTCATCTATCGGCCCCTGATCGGGCCCCTGGGCCTGCGGGCACCAGGCCCGCTGCTCGATGGTGTGCGGAAGGGATATCGCCTGGTGCGGCGGCTGCGACGGACTCGGGCCTGAGCCCGCTGCAGGTGTTCAGGTGGGGTCGCGCCCCGGCGCTCCGGCTTCCAGCTGCAGGGTGCACTTGCGGATGCCCTGGGCCGCCACTTGCTCCCGGGCCAGGGTGAGCAGGCCATCCCGGCTCAGCCTGTGCGCGGCCAGGGCGGCTGGATCGATCCGCAGGTGGGCGGTGAGGGCGGTGCGGGAGGTGCTCAGTCCCCACACATGCAGCTCGTCCACGGCTTCCACCCCTGGCAGTTGCTGCAGCAATGCCTCCACGGCCCCCAGATCGATCCCCCGTGGTACCCCATCGAGGTTGAGGGCAATCGCCTCCCGCAGCAGCGCTGCCGCACTCCAGCTCACGGCACCGCCCACGCCGATGGCGGTCACGGCATCCAGCCAGAGCCAGCCGGTGAGGCCCACCACCAGGGCGCTGATCAGCACGGCGACGGAGACCGCGGCATCGGTGAGCAGGTGCAACACGGCAGCCCGCTGGTTGAGGTCGCCGTGATGGCCGTGGCCAAAGAGCTGGGCCGAGCCGAAGTTGATCACGATGCCGGCGGCCGCGGCCCAGGCCACCGGGCCGGCGATCAGGGGCACGGGGTTGAACAGCCGTTCGATCGCTTCCACCACCACCACCGCCCCGGCCGCAAAGATCAGCAGCCCATTGATCAGCGAGGCCATCTGGGTGCTGCGCCCGTAGCCGTAGGTGAAGCGGCCGCGGGCCGGCTGGCGGCTGAGGCGATCGGCGCCCCAGCCCAGCACCAGTCCCACCACATCACCCAGGTTGTGGAGGGCATCGCCGATCAGGGCCAGTGAGCCGAAGGCCAAGCCGATCACCAGCTGCAGGGCGGTGAGGCCGGCATTGAGGGCGATGCTCCAGCGGAAGGCGCGGCCGGCGTGTCCGTGTTTGCGCCCCATGGTTCAGTCCTTGCCTGTGGCGCCCATGGCCGACCTCCAGGACGAGAGGGATCTCCGTTCATTGTGGCCATCTTGGAGGCAGCCCGCCTGTGCTGCCGGAGATCCCCGATTCCAGCTGCACTCGGTGACCGCAGAGATTGCGTGCAGCTGCAAGGGCCTCACATGGTCGAGCCGCAGGGTCTGCGTGCGATCCGTTGTGGGGTGCGGCGCCATGCTGGCCCCAGCGGTTTGTTCTTCCCCATGGGCGCTGTGGGTTCAGCCTTCACCCAGCTCCAGCAGCACCTGCACCACACCCGCCTGCTGGGATCGATCAGCAGCGCCCTCTATTACGACCAGAACACGGTGATGCCGGCGGCCGGTGCGGCTTGGCGTGGCGAACAGCTGGCCCTGCTGGCCGGCCAGCTTCACGAGCGGCAGAGCAGTGCCGAGTACGCCGAGCTGGTGGGGGCGGCCGAGGCTGAGCTGGGCGCCGATGCCCCGCCCGAGCGGCGCCGCAACCTGGAGCTGCTGCGTCTGGAGCTGGAGCGTCAGCGCTCCCTCGATCCGGACCTGGTGCGTGCGCTGGCCATGGCCCAGTCGCGCGGCAACGCGGTGTGGCAGGATGCCCGCGCCCGCAACGATTTTTCGGCCTTTGCGCCGGCTCTCCAGGAGCTGATCGCCCTGCGCCGCCAGCAGGCGAACCAGCTGGCCGCCGCCGAATCGGTGGAGCGCGGCCCCTGGGAGATCCTGGCCCAGCCGTTTGAGCCCGACGTGAGCAAGGCGCGGCTGGAGGAGCTGTTTGCCCCGCTCAAGGTGGAGCTGCCGGCGTTGCTGGAGCAGGTGGCCAGGGCCCGAGGCCAGGCTGCCACCAAGGGGGCCCCTTCAGCCGCCGACCTGCCCGAGGCCCTGCAGGAGCAGCTCTGCGGCGAGCTGCTCGACAGCTGGGGGTACGACCCGGCGCGCTGCCAGCGTTCCCGCTCGGCCCATCCCTTCTCCTGCACCCTGGGGCCCCAGGACTTCCGCATCACCACCCGGGTGGTGCCCGGCCAGCCCCTCTCGGCCTTTCTGGCCACGGCCCATGAATGGGGCCATTCCCTCTACGAGCAGGGCCTGCCCCGCGGCGATGACCACTACTACCCCTGGCCCCTTGGGGAGGCCACCTCGATGGGGGTGCATGAGAGCCAGAGTTTGTTCTGGGAGTGCCGGGTGGCCCGCAGCCAGGCCTTTGCCGAGCGCTGGCATCCCCGCTTCCGCTCCGGTCTGGGTGGCGGCCCGGCGAGCGATCCCTGGGGCGGGGTTCCCGGTTTCTGGCGCGCCCTCAATCCCCTCCAGCCCGGTCTGATCCGGGTGGAGGCCGATGAGCTCAGCTATGGCCTGCACATCGTGCTGCGCTACGAGCTGGAGCTGGCCCTGCTGGAGCAGGAGATGCCGGTGGAGGAGCTGCCTCAGCAGTGGAACCGCCGAATGGGGGAGTGGCTGGGCCTCGTTCCGGAGCGCGACAGCGAGGGTTGTCTGCAGGACATCCATTGGGCCGAGGGGTTGTTCGGCTATTTCCCGAGCTATGCCCTGGGGCATCTGATCAGTGCCCAGCTGGCCGAGGCGATGGAGCGGGATCTGGGGGGCGCGGGGGCCATCGCCGGCGCGATTGCAGCCGGGGAGGAGCGCCGGCTGCAGCAGTGGCTGGGGGCCCGGGTGTGGCCCCTGGGCCGCTCGGTGAATGGCGAGGAGCTGGTGGCGCGGGTGAGTGGCCAGGCCCTGTCAGCCGAACCCTTCCTGCGCTACCTCAGGGGCAAGGTGGAAGCCCTTCAGGCTCCTTCATAGGATGCGCCCCGCTCATTCCCCTGCCACGCATGGCGAACATCGACCACGCCCCCAGCCGCACGATGCTCAATCTCCTGCACGTGCTGCCGGCCTTCGCCGATGAGGCCGAGCTGCGGCTCAACGCCATCGTGGAGCTGAACAGCAACACGATCAACAAGTACGAGCTGATCACCGAGACCGGCCATCTCAAGCTCGATCGCGTGGGCTATTCCTCCCTCGCCTATCCCTTCGCCTACGGCTGCATCCCCCGCACCTGGGATGAGGACGGCGACCCGCTCGACATCGAGATCGTGGGCGTGACCGAGCCCCTCGTGCCCGGCTCCCTGGTGGAGGCCCGCATCATCGGCATCATGAAGTTCGACGACGGCGGTGAAGTCGACGACAAGGTGATTGCCGTGCTGGCCGACGACAAGCGCATGGATCACATCACCAGCTACACCCAGCTTGGAGAGCACTGGGTGAAGGAAACCCAGTACTACTGGGAGCACTACAAGGATCTGAAGAAGCCCGGCACCTGCCGCGTGAACGGTTTCTTCGATGCCGCCGAGGCGGTGAAGATCGTCAAGGAGTGCGAAGCGCGCTACACCAGCACCATTGATCCCCAGCTGGTGAACTGACGCCCACTGGGCCGACCGCCCTCCAGCCGGTCGCCGCTTGCCCCGCACGCCCCTCGCCATCCACGCCGTGATCCCCTCCAAGGCCGCCCGTCTGCTTGCCGCCCCTGCCCCCAGACTTCTGGCCGGAGGGCTTGGGGCCTCGCTGGCGCTGCTGTCGATGCTCGGTTGTGGGCCAGCCCTGCGGGCTCAGGCGGGGGACGCTCCGGCGGCAACCTCCGCCGCACCGACCACGGCTGCCGTCACCAGCACCCGGGAGATCGTGCTCGAGCTGGGCAAGCGGCAGATTTCCCTGGTGGAGGGGACACGTGTCATCGGCCGCTGGCCGGTCGCCATCGGCGATCCACGCACGCCGACCCCCACCGGCCGCTTCAGCGTGCAGAACAAGGTGGTGAATCCGATCTACCAGAGCACCTCCAGCGGCAAGGTCAATGGCAAGGTGGGGCCGCAGGCTCCACTTGGCGACCGCTGGATCGGCTTCAAACAGAGCGGCCTCAACCAGTACGGCATCCATGGCACGCCGGATGCCTGGGCCTGGACCGTCACCTCGCGTGCAGCTGTCTCCAACGGCTGCGTGCGGATGCTCACCCCCCACGTCCGCCAGCTGTTCGATCAGGTGGATGTGGGCACACCCGTGATCGTGAAGCCCTGAGGGATCAGCCCCGTTCGGGAGGGAGCCTGCCGGCTGGCCCATTCAGGCTTTCTTCCCAACCCGGAAAACTTCCTGCAGATCGGTCGGGCTTCCCGCGGTCTTGGGGGGCCTCGCCCCTAGCTTGTTGCCTCGCACTTACCCTTGCATGGCTCTCGCCCCGCTCCACCACAGTCCAGGAGGTGCCACGGCCAGCACGGTCCTCAAGTGGTGTGGCAACGGTGAGTTGTCCGCCCTCGACCTGCAGCGTGTGGTGCATCGTCTCCAGCAGGTGGATCCGGTGGCCCAGAAGGCCCTGCATCCCAGCCATTTCTCCACGCTCCAGGCCGCCCAGCTCGGCTGAGGCCCCCCGGCGTCAGATGCTGACCCCTGAGTGGGTCCCCGGTAGATAGAGCGTTGCCAGGGCCCGGGCCAGGCCATCCCTGCTGGCGAGTCCCCGCAGAGCCTCCACCGGCAATCCCTCCCGCGGCACCCCGTGGGGAAGCTGGGCCACGGTCTGCTCGCCGATCTCGAACACCGGCAGCTGGCGCAGGCCGCTGGGCCGCAGCTGATCCTCAAGCTGCGCCAGGTTGGCCCTGAGAGGAAGCCAGATCAACTCGGAGCGACGGCAGTCCCCAAGGGGGAGATCTTCGCCAGGGCGGCCGCTCTGTCCGCCGCGGGCCAGGGCACGTTGCAGGTCGGGCAGGGTCACCAGGCCAACGACCTCGCCCCCCTTGCTGAGGATCAGGCAGTGGCTGCGGCTCGCCAGCAGCTGGGCGAGCGCCGTGGCTGCCGGGGTGTCGGTGGGCAACACCAGCGGCGCCTCGGGTTCGAAGGCTTCGGAGATCGGTACTGCCGCCAGGTCCCGCCGCCGCAGTTCCTCGGCCCGATCCGGGCCCAGCAGGCCCGGATCGCTGATCCCTTGCCAGCGCTCCACAAGGGCCGCACTGAGTCCGGCGGCCGCCATCAGGGGCAGCACGATGCGGATGTCATGGGTGAGTTCGAAGAGCAGCAACAGAGCTGTGAGGGGAGCCCGGGCACTGCCCGCCAGCACGGCTGCCATGCCCACCATGGCGTAGGCGGGGGGCTCCGCGATCGGTAGCCCCAGCCCCCCTTCCCCGAGGATCTGGCCGTAGCAATTGCCCAGCACCGCCCCCAGCACCAGTGACGGAGCGAAGCCACCGCCCACGAAGCCTGTGGCGTTGCTGACAGTGGTGGCGAGCAGCTTCACCCCCAGCAGCAGCAGCAGGGCCAGCAGGGGGATGCCGCCGTCCCTCCCCAGCAGCGCCTCAATCGTGTCGTAGCCCACCCCCAGCACCTGGGGAAAGCCCAGGGCCAGCAGGCCCACCGTCAACCCGCCGAGGGCGGTGGGCAGACCGGGGGGGAGCTGCGCCAGGAGCCGCTGCAGGCGTTCGCTCCGCCCCAGGGCCAGCAGGCTCACCAGCAGCCAGGACATGCCGCTGGCCAGCAGCCCCAGCCCCAGGTACAGCGGCAATTCCCAGGGGGAGCGCACCTCGTAGGCCGGCAACCGCAGGATGGGGGCATCGCCGAGCACGAGCTCGGTGACCAGGCTCGAGGCCACGGCCGCCACCAGCACGGCCCGCAGGCTGGGTCGCCCCTGAATGGCGCTGAAGCTGCCCTCAAAGGCAAAGAACACGCCGGCGATCGGTGCCTTGAATCCGGCTGCCAGGCCGGCGGCGACCCCGGCCGCCACCAGCGCCTTCTGGCTCTGGGGGGGCAGTCCACCCCTGAGGGCCAGCCACAGGCCGATGTTGCCGCCGCTTTCGACGCTGGGGCCTTCGGGGCCGAGGGAGGCGCCGCTGCCCAGGCTGAGCGATGCTCCCAGCAGGCGTTGCAGGGGCAGCCGCGGTCGGGCCTCCGCACTGCCATCGGCCATCGCCATCAGACTGGGCAGCCCAGGTCCCAGCTCGCCGCCGTAGCGGCGCAGCAGGCCCACGGCCAGGCCACCCAGGGTGGGGACCACCAGCACGGGCCAGAGCCCCAGCCATTCCGGCAGGCTTGAGCCCGGCAGGGGAGGGGGTTCAGGGGCTGCAGGGGGAGCGGGTAGGAAGCCCAGGCCCCCCAGTCCGATCTGCAGAAGCGACTGCAGTGGGGTGCCCGTGCCACTGGCCAGATTCACCAGGGGTGGCGGCGCGGGAGGCAGCGGGGGCGGTTCGGGCGAGCCCGCCCGGCCCACCTGGAACAGCAGTTCCACCAGGGGGCCGAAGGAGGCGTTGTTGATCAGCCCGAGCACCTCATGAAAAGCCACCACCGCCAGGCCGGTGAGGGCTCCCACCAGGGCTGCCCAGGCCAGCAACCCCCACTGGAAGGGCAGGCCGCCTGGATCGGCCGGGGTCTGGGCCGTTTCCGGCCGCTGCTTGTCAGGCCTCCGGCCGAACCGTTGCAAAGATCTCCTCCAGGATCTCCCCGGCTCCCTGCCCCTTCAGCCTGTGGGCCAGGGCGATGCCGATGGCCTCAGGGTTGTTCTGGGGACCGCGGGCCTCGTCGCGGATCAGGCGTACGCCATCGAGGCTGGCCACCATGCCGGTGAGCACCAGTTCGGCGCTCTCACCCTCCCCCTCAAAGCGTGTGTTCACGCCGATCGGCACCTGGCAGCCGCCCTCGAGCTCCCGCAGGAAGGCCCGCTCCGCCAGGCAGCGCCGCGCGGTGGGGGTGTGCTCGAGCACCTTGATCTGCTCCAGCACCGTGGCATCGCCCTCGCGGCACTCGATCCCCAGGGCCCCCTGGCCCACGGCATGCAGGGAGATTGAAGGGTCGATCAGCTCATGGATGCGGTCCCCCAGGCCCAGGCGCCCCAGGCCCGCGGCCGCCAGGATCAGACAGTCGAATTCGCCGGAATCCAGTTTCTCGAGGCGGGTGATCACGTTGCCGCGCACGTCCTTGAAGGTGAGGTGCGGGAAGTGATGGCGTAGCTGGGCCAGGCGGCGCAGGGAGCTGGTGCCCACCACTGCCCCCTCCGGCAGGCTCGCCAGGGTCTGGTCTTGGTGCTTGGCGTGCACCACCAGCGCATCGGCTGGATCCTCCCGTTCGGTGATGCAGCCCAGCATCAGGCCCTCGGGCAGGTTGGTGGGCAGATCCTTGAGGCTGTGCACGGCGATGTCCGCCCGGTCCACCAGCATCTGGGCCTCCAGCTCCTTGGTGAACAGGCCCTTGTCACCGATCTTGGCCAGGGCCACGTCCAGGATCTTGTCGCCCTGGGTGGCCATTGCCTCGATGCTGATCTCCAGGCCGGGGTGAGCCTTGGCCAGCTCATCGCGCACCCAGTGGGTCTGCACCATGGCCAGCTGGCTGCGGCGGGAGGCGATGCGCAGGGAGTGGGCCATCAGGGGCAGATCACAGCCCCCCAGATTACGGGCCGAAGAAATCCAGGGGCAATGGTCCCCAGGTGTCCTCGACGTCCGGATCGGCAGGGCTGTGCCCGGTGATCAGCAGACCCTCCCCAAGGCCGGTTTCCCGGCGCACCAGAAAGCGGCGGCTGGTCTGGTTGCCCTTGAGGAACACCGGGCCTTCGATGGCCTCCAGGGCTTCGCAGGCCGGGTCCAGTTCGAGGGGGGGCCAGCCCAGGGTCGTCTCCAGCGCCCGCAGGCAGCCCACCGCCGCCTGGGCGGAGGGGGCCATCACCCCCACTGTGAACCAGTCACAGCGGCCCAGCAGCGGCTCGAGTTCGGCCCGCAGGGCCCCGCGGGCGCCGGCATCGAGCGCCGGAGCGCTGCGCAGCCCCCGCAGGGACGCCAGGCCGCCGCTCATGGCAGGACCTCCATCACTTGATGTACTCCTTGAGCACGCCGTTGCGGTTGGGGTGACGCAGCTTGCGCAGGGCCTTGGCCTCGATCTGGCGGATGCGCTCGCGGGTCACATCGAAGATCTGGCCGATCTCCTCGAGGGTTTTCATGCGGCCGTCATCGAGGCCGTAGCGCAGGCGCAGCACGTCGCGCTCCCGGGGGCTGAGGGTGGCCAGCACGCCCTCGAGGTCTTCCCGCAGCAGGTTCTTGGCCACGTCCTGCTCGGGGTTCTCGATGTCGGCTTCGATGAAGTCGCCGAGGCGGGAATCCTCTTCCTTGCCGATCGGGGTTTCCAGGGAGATCGGCAGCTGGGCGCTCTTGGCAATGAAGCGCAGCTTCTCGATGGTCATCTCCATCGATTCGGCGATCTCCTCCTCGGTGGGCTTGCGGCCGAACTCCTGGGAGAGGGTCTTGGTGGTCTTCTTGATGCGCGAGATCGTCTCGTAGAGGTGCACCGGCAGG
>Ga0194113_10011369_pt1 | contig 10537 bp, 6 predicted proteins | sample TA2MahC200mmetaG_FD_146193 | JGI IMG/M metagenome (GOLD analysis project Ga0194113, IMG submission 146193) | Freshwater microbial communities from Lake Tanganyika, Tanzania - TA2015017 Mahale Deep Cast 200m | ecosystem: Environmental > Aquatic > Freshwater > Lake | place: Tanzania: Lake... | reverse complement strand
GGACCAAAGAATCCTGCCTCGCCCTTTGTCATAAATTTCTTTAACGCCCGCGTTACGCTGTCTTCACTTACCCCAAAGGCACGCTCAATATCAACATTACGACACAAACCCTGATGAATGAAATTACTGGTTATGTACCGGAAGGCATCCCGATCATCCTTTGCATGGGAAAATACCGGTAAACCATTGATCAAATATTGAACAAGTCCCTCTCGTTCATATACACCTACATGGGCGTTGATCAAGATCGTTTCTTGTGGAAAAAATGGTAATATAAGTTGCATGAGACAAAAGTACCGCTTTCTCTGTTTGCGTCAACTGCGTCGAATTACTTATTTTTGCTACTCGAGGTCAGGAGTTCTGAACTTGCACAAATTTTATTTGTTTGATTAGTAGTATTTTGTGTTTTTATGAGTTTTTGTGCTTTGGTGGCGAAAATGAATAATAGCACTATCGAAGTAGGCTTAAATTTGGAATTCTCGATCCCGCCTCCGGCGGGATAAATAGTCAAATAGTCAAAGCGTCCTAATCCCTTAGGCAACGCACCGAATAGCCACTTCGCTTATCGGAGACTTCCACGAACACGGTGCCATCGTCGTAATGCAGTTCGCGGGTCCAAGCGTAGTAGGATGTGTACCCCGAAGAAGACCACCAGAAGCCGTAGAGGCCAATGCCGTCGCATATGCCAGAGTCGAAACGGAAGCCGCCCGGAAGACCTGAAAATCCGCTGTTGTTGGTAGCATTGATATTCGGACTTTCCCAAAGAGCGGATGCTGATTTCATCTTCCCCGCTGCAACAGATGTTCCGCCCAGATAGGTGGTTAACGCAGTCCATTCTGTATGGGTTGGCACATGCCATCCCTGCGGACATAATCCGCGGGAGTCGATTCCAGTAAACCAGTTGTACAAAGCGCCGTATTTGGCATTGGTTGGCTGGTCATTGTCATACCAGCAGTATGCTCCGGTAGAGAGGGCTGTCCAGGCATTGTTATCTATCACATTCGGGATGGCCTCCCCGTTCCGGTAATGCGTCACCCGTAGGTTCTCCGCCATCCAGCATTGCGTTCCAATTGGAGTAGTCACATAGAAGTTGCCATCAGCGTCAATACACGGTGGGCAATTGACCGCACAGCTATAGCAACTCAGTTTGTCCCGCTGTAATAATAATAACCCGGCGTGTTGTCGGTCTGGTATATTATCAATCCGATTGCAGGCGAACCAATGGCATCACGTTGCGTTTTCGTCATGCGAGGTGGCAGCATCCCTTTTTCGGTCGATTTTACATCAAGCATGGCTGAGCCATCCGGGTTGCTGGCATCGGTGTTTATTCCAACCTGCGAATAAAGCTGTAAACTCAGCATTGAAATTTATGCCAGTGTAGCTGCTAAAAATGCTCGTTTCATGATTTTCATTTTTAATGTTAAACATGTATGTTCTTTTATACAATCACTGAATGATTTTTTTGTTGTAGGCGTAATATTATTATTATGCCGGGTAACGCCAGTTCATGCAAGAACCTGTTCAAAGATTGGGTTGGATGAGTTGGGGAGAGAAGAAGCAGCTTTGAAAGAAAATCTTGAGCCTCCGGAACCGGTTTTTGCGTTTCTCATGCACAAAAATAGTTGAAAAAGCGCTTTCTGCAAATTTTCTTCATTTTCCCGGATAAGGGCAAACTCCTCTCGTAATTCGTAATTTCATTCGTGTATTCGGGAATAAAAGAATGATGTTGTATCAGTCGTGTGAAACGTTTGATCCTCCATCCTCCAGCCTCCAACATCCATTTTCCTTTCTGCGGTAATCCGCGGGAAACAAAGATGAAAGTACGAAGCCAGAAGCCGGAAGTACGAATGAAAGTGCGAAGACAGAGGTTCGAAGCCTTCTGGCACTTGACACCTGACACTTGGCACATGACGAGCAACGAACAACGAACAACGAATTTTTATACTTTCGCTGCCAGAAAAACGTGGACGGTAATCAACGGTCGTCACGAACAACGAGCAACGAACAACGAGCAACGAACAACGAGCAACGAAAATCCCCCCACCCATGACTGATCCCCGCACCGTAATGACCCTCGACGCTGGCGGAACGAACTTCGTGTTCAATGCCGTCCAGAACGGGGAAGAGGTGATCGCACCCGTGATCCTGCCCGCTTCCGCAGCCACACTTGAAAAGGTGCTTCGGCAGATCATCGACGGATTCCGGCAAGTGGAAACACAACTCTCTGAAAAGCCCGTGGCGATCAGCTTTGCCTTCCCGGGACCCGCAGATTATACGCGGGGAATCATCGGCGACCTGGAAAATCTTCCGCTTTTCCGCGGAGGTGTCGCCCTGGGACCGATGCTGGAAGAGACCTTCGGGATCCCGGTATTCATCAACAACGATGGAGATCTGTTTGCTTACGGAGAAGCCATCGCCGGATTGTTGAAAGAGGTCAACGACGAACTTGGAAAGAGACATATCCGTCAACGCTATCAAAACCTCCTGGGCGTCACCCTGGGAACCGGCTTTGGCGCCGGCATGATATCCGGTGGCGTGCTGTTCACCGGCGACAACAGCGCCGCAGCCGAGATCAACCGCATGCGCAGCTACCATTTCCCCAACACCAGCATCGAAGACTGTGTCTCCATCCGCGGCATCCGTAGAGCCTATGCCACGGAAGCCAAGATCCCTCCTGAACAGGCACCGGAGCCCAAAGAGATCTTCCTCATCGCCCGGGGAGAAAAACCGGGAAACCAACAAGCTGCCCTGTTGGCCTATGAAAAATTCGCCACTGCTGCCGGCGACGCCATCCTCAACGCACTCACCATGACCGACGGACTCGTGGTCATCGGCGGGGGACTTTCCGGCGCCTCCCCCCTCTTCCTCCCAAAACTGGTTGACTACCTGAAAAAACCTTATGTTAGCGTGGAAGGAAAGCCCTTTTCACGCATGGAAATTGATGTCTATAACCTGGACGATGACAATGACCGGGAACAATTCTTCCGGATGGAAGAACAGGAGATCTCCGTTCCTTTTTGCAACCGAAAAGTTGTCTGTTATCCTGCTAAAAAGACCGGTATCGGGATCAGCCGGCTGGGTACTTCCAGGGCTGTCTCTGTTGGCGCTTATGCCTTCGCCCTTAGCCGCTTATAACACAATTTTTCATGCAGTGACCCGTTATTATTCGTATATTTAGATATATGCGTAAGAATGAAATCATGCAGTTTCGGCAACTCACCCCTGAAGAAGAACGGGTGATCCTCCATAAAGAAAAAACCGACACCGCCATCGTTGCCGGTGGATGTTTCTGGGGCGTGGAATACTATATGAAAAAGATCAAAGGCGTCGTCTCAGCAGAAGTGGGCTACACCGGCGGACATACAGAAAACCCAACCTACGAAGAGGTATGCTCCGGCAAAACCGGTCACCTGGAAGCCATCCGGATCATCTATCACAAGCATGAAACCGACTTCGAAACCATCGCCAGGATGTTTTTTGAAGTGCATGACCCAACCCAGTGGAACCGCCAGGGACCAGATGTTGGAGATCAATATCGCTCGGCCGTATTTTATCAAAATGAAGAACAACGACAAATCACCGAGAAACTCATCGCTCTGCTCAAAGAAAAAGGTTTCCGGATCGTAACGCAGGTGCTTCCTGCCGCCACTTTCTGGAAAGCGGAAACGTATCACCAAAACTATTATGAAAAAGAAGGATCAACCCCCTATTGTCATGGGTATGTCAGGCGTTTTTAAAAATTCATATATTTGCAAATCAATACATGATAACCTTTAATTATACATCAAAACCCTATGATTATGAAAACCATTTTTATCTTCCTCGTCCTTTTCTTTTCCTTCAGCCTTTCGCTTACAGCCCAAACGGTTGAAAGGGAATTTGTCGTCCTCGAGATCGGCACCGGCACCTGGTGTTACTATTGTCCCGGCGCAGCCATGGGAGCCGATGACCTGGTTGAAAACGGCAAAGATGTCGCTGTGATTGAATATCACAATGGCGACGCATTTGTTAACCCCGATGCCACAGCCAGACTCAATTACTACAGCATCAGCAGTTTCCCTACTGCAAAATTTGACGGTGTCCTCTCCGTCGTTGGTGGGAGCCATTCGCAAAGCATGTATCCCCAGTACCTGCCCAAGTACAACCAACGTAAAGCCATTTCTTCACCGCTCACCCTCACCATGAGTGAAACACACAACGGACTGGACTATACAGTGGTTGTTACCGCAACACAAAAAGCCGCCCTTCCGAGTAACACCCTGGCGCTTCAATTTGCCATTACGGTATCCAACATCAGCGTTAGCTGGCAGGGACAATCCCACCTCGACTTTGTGGCAGTCGATATGGTGCCCAGTGCAACCGGTACCATCCTGGACTTCTCCAATGACTCAACCATTGCCACCACCTTAAATTTTTCCCTTGATCCCACCTGGCCCGTCGAAGACGTCGAATTCGTTGCTTTTATCCAGAATAATTCGGGAAAAGAGATCCTCCAGGGAGCCAAGATGAGCGCCCTTCCCCTTACGCCGGATTTCACCGCTTCCACTACCGATACCTGTCCGGGTAGCGCCATTCAATTCAACGGCTCAGCTACCGGCGGATTCTTGCTCGTACCGGAAGAATACGAATGGAACTTCCCCGGAGGCAATCCACAGGTCTCGATAGAACAAAACCCTGTTGTCACATACTCCAACCCTGGTTCCTACGACGTAGAACTCACCGTCAGGAAAACTGCGAAAAATGTAGAGACTACTGTAAAACAGAATTATATCACCATCAGCCCCAATATTAACATTGCATCCTCTCCCGCCGATACCGTCTGCGATTACGAGACCGTTACCCTCGATGCAACCCTGCCAAATGCAGCCTCATACCTCTGGATGCCAGGCCAATACACAACCCCGACTATCACCTTCGATTCAACAGGACTTGGACTGGGATCCCATGAATTCACTGTGGAGATAACCACCCTAAATGGTTGCATCGGCAGCAAATCCATCACCATCACCTTCGAAAACTGCGCCGGAATTGACTCGCCGGATGCGGCCGTTTCATTGACCATCTATCCCAATCCGGGTACAGGCCTGTTTACCCTCTACTATCAGACAGGAAAAAAGGAAATCCTTGATATCCGTGTAACCAACTCGATGGGCGCCACCGTTTTCCAACAGACCGGAATCGCCTCCAGTGGAAAACTGATCCGCGAAATGGACCTCACCGCACTGGGCAATGGGATCTATTACCTCACCATCACCAGAAAAGAAACACAACAGGTTCAAAAAATCATCATTACCAGATAACCACATCTTTCCATGAAAAAATACATCTGCCTCCTCCTTGTCGGTCTCTTTCTGAGTATTTATGCCTTCCCGGACGAGATCATCCGCAAATATTCCTTCAGGGACTTCCGGATCGAACAAACTGGCGGGTACAACCTGTTCAGGGTTGATCAATTGATGCTTTCCGGTCTTCCCGGGGAGCCTGCATTGCCATATCAAACGGTTTCCCTCCTCTTGCCCCCGGGCCATGTGGCTGCTTCAGTGGAATTTCTGGGCTCAGGTTTCGTGGAAATCCCCGGAACCTATGATCTCTATCCGCAACAGCACGTCCAGCCCCTGTCAAAAGGAGCTGATGGCGTATTCATCCGGAAAGATGCCGTATATGCCCTGAAAAGCGCCTATCCGGCTGATCCCAAAGGAGCTATGCTGACCCAATACCTCAATGGCTACGCCTTCCTGCTTACCTCATTTACCCCTGTTGTCTACCATCCTGCTGACGGAAAAATCGGATACTACAAGGAAGTCACTCTCCGGGTGAAAACCAAACCCGATCCGGGGGCTGCCGAGGCACTTAAAAACCTCTCCTCACGGCAGGATATTCAGCAACGCGTGAAAAGCCTGGCTCAAAACCGGGAAGCTGCCGAAGCTTACCCCTTCAAATCACAAAGCAGCAACTATGATATGCTGATCATTACACCGGCGGCCTATCAGAACGGCTTCCGGCAACTGGTCAACCTCTACAACAACGAAAGCATCGCTACCCAGGTGGTGACAACAGAATCGATCTACGGCTCCATGACAGGTCAGGACCAACCGGAAAAGATCCGAAACTTTATCATCCAGGAATACCAAAACAACAACATTCTTTTCGTCCTGCTTGGCGGTGATGTGGAATTGGTCCCCTATCGCGGGTTTTATTGCTATGTGGAATCATCCTCCATTTATGAAGAATACAACATTCCCAGCGACCTGTACTATTCTTCTCTCGATGGCAACTGGAATACCAACAACAACTGGATGTGGGGTGAGCCGGGAGAAGATGACCTCCTGCCGGAAGTCTCTGTCGCCAGAATGCCCTTTGGGGATGATGCGGAATTGGAGAACATGATACATAAGAGTGAGTCTTACCAGACCGGCTTCGTTCCGGGTGAGTTTGAAAGACCCCTGATGGTTGGCGAATATTTGTATAATGACCCGATCACCTGGGGCAGCGACTACCTGGAACTACTCATCGGACTTCACAACGATAACGGCTATACCACCAATGGAATCCCTGAATCCGATGACATCTTCCGCTTGTATGAAGACAATACGGGATATGTTTGGTCTACCGACGACCTGTTGCAAAAGATCAACGAAGGAAGGTCTTTCATCCACCATTGCGGCCATGCCAATGAAACTTATGTGGCAAAACTCTATATCACCGATATCACCAACGCCAACTTTTCCAATGTCAACGGAACTACGCATAACTACACGAATTTTTATAGCCATGGCTGCCTTTGCGGATCGTTTGATTACAATGACTGCATCGCCGAAAAGATGGTAACCATCGACAATTTCCTGGCAACCGCCGTGGTGAACTCACGATATGGCTGGTTCAACCAGGGTCAGACCGAAGGCCCATCCGCCCACCTCCACCGGGAGTTTGTCAATGCCCTCTATACGGATGAGATCCGGCGCATCGGCAGCACCCAGGTGCAATCGAAGATCAAAACCGCCCCCTGGGTAACCGTCCCCGGACAGTTTGAGCCGGGCGCTCAACGCTGGTGTTTCTACTGCTGCAATGTGCTCGGAGATCCAGCCATGGAAATACAAACGGACAACGTGACTGGCCTGCCGGTATCGCAACGATCGGATTTCATCCTCAATCCTTACCCTAATCCAGCCAGCAAGGTGCTGCATATTGAAATCCCGGATATGTCTTCGCATGAATGTCACATAGAGATCCTCTCCCTGACCGGTCAGAAGGTATTCGATCAGGTTATCCTGCTCAACTCATCTGCCATACAGGTTCCCCTGGATGGGATGGCACCAGGCTCCTATTTCTGCCGGGTAACCTCGAACAATCTTACGGGAACCGTGAAAATTATTATCCAGCCATAGGCCGGAAAAAAAGCGGGTTTTACATGGCTTTTCAGGGATTTTACCTAAAAAGCGTTAATCCTCATCAAGAAATGAGCAGATGAAAACAAATAAGTCGTAATTTTGTGAAAATCACACATATCAATAAAACCAATTAATCATATCCAACAAATCCTAAATCCAATGAAAAAATCAATACGTTTTATCTTGTTGGTCCTGGCTGCGTTGCCGGTGATGCTTTTTGCCCAGAAATTCGCTTATGAGAATGCGTGGGGAAAAGCCGGTTTCAACTTGCAGGATTCCAAAGCAAATGGGGTTGAGGTGGTCTTCTCCGTTCCGGAGTTTTCCATTGAAACCGCACAGATCAATGGCGAAAACATGCAAAGCATCGTTTTCCCAACCTTCTTCCTTTTCAATGATGCAGGCGCCCCCAACCTTCCTGCCGGTGGGCGGTACATCGCCATCCCGCAGGGAGCAATACCCAAGCTGCGGATCACCGATTCCAGGATCTCCGTCATCGAAAATGTGAATGTTGCCCCCGCACCTGTCATCCCGCTGGAAACAGATGACAGCCCGATGAAGTATGAAAAAAATGCTGCTATCTACAACCTGAATGCATTCTACCCTGCACAACCTGTTATTCTCTCTTCCATCGAAAATATCCGTGGATGCGATGTCGTGATGCTGGGAATTTCTCCCTTCCAGTATAATCCTGTGACCAAACAGTTGAAAGTCTATCACGACCTGAAGATCGCCATCGACTTTGAAGGCGGCAATGGCCAGTTTGGCGATGTTGCCTACCGCAGCCGCTGGTGGGATCCCACCCTCTCCGATGCCCTGCTTAACTATGCTTCTCTCCCGGTGGTTGACTACAACGCCCGGATGCAGCAGGTGACCGAAGGTAGCGACGAATGTGAATACATTATCATCTCCCCTTCCGGACCCGATTTCATGAGATGGGCCGATTCCATCAAGATTTTCCGTAACGAACAGGGTGTGTTAACCAAAGTATTTGATGTAAGTACCATCGGCGGGAACACAACCACCGCCATCGAATCCTTCCTGAATAATGCCTACAATACCTGGACACTGAAACCTGCCGCTTGCCTCCTGCTGGGAGATTACGGCACCGATGGTTTGAAAAACATCATCTCTCCCATCTACGACGGCTACTGTGCTTCAGATAATATTTATGGAGATGTTACCGGGGATATGATGCCCGACATCGTAATGGCCCGCTTCACTGCCAACAACGACGCTCAGCTCACCACCATGCTCTCCAAGTTCCTGAGCTACGAAAGAAATCCCCCAACAGATACTTTCTTCTATAACCACCCCGTCACCGCTCTTGGCTGGCAAACCGAACGCTGGTTCCAGATCTGTTCTGAAACAATCGGTGGCTTCTTCAAGCATGAACTTGGCAAAGATCCCGACAGGGAAAATGCCATCTATCAGGGTAATCCCAATTCAGATCCCTGGTCGACAGCTACCAATACCAACACCATTCTTGGCGTATTTGGCCCGAATGGACTTGGATACATCCCTGCAACCCCGCAGGAACTGGGTGGATGGTCAGGCGGAACAGCTACCGGTATCAACACCGCTATCAACACAGGTGCTTTTCTCGTGCAGCACAGGGACCATGGTTATGAAACCGGTTGGGGTGAACCTGCATACAGTAACAGCAATATCAACTCCCTCACAAACTCCAACCTGACCTTTGTCATGTCGATTAACTGCCTCACGGGCAAATACAACTGGAGCGGCGAATGTTTTGTTGAGAAGTTCCACCGCCATACCAAGAACGGGCTCAATGCCGGCGCCGTCGGACTCATTGGCGCTTCAGAAACGTCTTATTCATTTGTAAACGATACCTATGTATGGGGGGTTTATGATAATATGTGGACCAACTTTATGCCAGCATACGGAACAACCCCGGAATCCAGGGGCTGCCTGCCTGCTTTTGGCAATGCCGCTGGGAAATATTTCCTGAAACAATCCAACTGGCCCTATAATACCGGAAACAAAGCGGTTACCTATAACCTCTTCCACGCCCATGGTGATGCGTTCATGCCATTGTACTGGGAGATGCCTGTTGCACTGAATGTAACCCATGCCGCTCAACTGATGGCCGGAGCTACTACCTTTACGGTTACTGCCAACCCCGGCGCATTTGTTGCCCTCACCGTTAACAACAACATCATCGGAACCGGACTCGTCGGATTAGGCGGCAGCATCGATATCACCATCCCGGCGCAAACCGTCGGAAGCCTCATGGTGGTTACCGTTACCAAACAAAATTACTTCCGCTATCGCGCCGAAGTTCCCGTCATTACAGAATCTTTAACCGCTGAATTCGCTGCCAGCCAGACATTGCTCTGTCAGGGCGCTTCCATCAATTTCACCGATCAATCCTACGGAAATCCTGTCAGCTGGTCCTGGTCATTTGAAGGCGGTAACCCGGCTACCTCTACGGATCAAAATCCACAGGGAATTACCTATGCCGCCCCCGGTTCATACAACGTATCCCTTACGGTCACCGACGCCGGCAGCAATCAGAACACATTGAACAAGCCTGCTTACATCAATGCTTATGATTATCCTGTTGCCATGTTCGGTGTCAGCGGTGTCTGCGAAGGCAGCGCTACCAACTTCACCGATGAGTCAACCGGTATGTCTATCTCCATGTGGAACTGGGATTTCGGCGATGGCAACACCTCCACCCTGCAAAACCCTGCCCATACATATGCTGCAGCCGGATCGTACAATGTGACATTAACGGTGAACAATATCGCCTCCTGCGAACATATCTATTCCGCATCTGTCGATATCCTCAGCCTGCCGCTTGTACCCGCCGATCCAACCTCCACCGAACTGGCCTGCCAGGGCAAAACAACGGTGTTCACCACTGCCGGTGGAACATATGCCACCGAATATGCCTGGGAACTACTGCCCGTTGGCGCAGGAACCGTCTCCGATACAACCCCTTCTGCTACCGTCACCTGGGATGCCGCCTACACCGGACCGGCTTCCATCAAGGTAAAGAGCCTGAATGAATGTGGAGAAAGCGCTTATTCCGGAGAATTCAGCGTGACTGTTCAGCCAGTGCCTGCTCTTCCAGGACTACCCGCCGGGGAGGCTCAGATCGATAGCTACAAGTACCCTTCCAGTGA
>Ga0194113_10011368_pt1 | contig 10537 bp, 9 predicted proteins | sample TA2MahC200mmetaG_FD_146193 | JGI IMG/M metagenome (GOLD analysis project Ga0194113, IMG submission 146193) | Freshwater microbial communities from Lake Tanganyika, Tanzania - TA2015017 Mahale Deep Cast 200m | ecosystem: Environmental > Aquatic > Freshwater > Lake | place: Tanzania: Lake... | reverse complement strand
CGCCGTACGAAAGAATGCCGAGGAATTGCGTTCCCAAGAAAAGCGCGCCAAATGGTGCGATGCCGGGAATCTCCCGACCAAACCCTGCCGCCAAGAGCAAAATCCCACTGGCCGCGCCGAGGATTTGCAGCCAGACAATTTGGCAAACGTATTTGCCAAGGAAAAACTGCGCGCGCGTCATCGGGCGAGTCGTCAAGAATCCGAGCGTGTCCGCCTGCAGTTCATCGCGAATCATCCCACCACAAACGGACAGGCAGTACAACGGCAGGAGCAACAGCAAATAAAAATCAATCACCCAATGGAGGTACGGCCGAATGCGCTCGTCGTCCACCGTCAGGTAGGTCAGCAATGGAATGACCGAGAGCGTGACCATCAGCAATCGCAGCCGGCGCAAACTCAATTGGCTTCGCCAGGTCAGCGACCAAAGACCCCAAAATGCACTTGGCCACGCTGGCTGGAGCAGCATCGATTTGCGCTCGAGCTTGGGTGGAACTTCCGGCTCTATGACAGCGACACTCACGTAGTTACCTTTTCGAAAATCTGTTTCAACGATCGATTTTGGCTGCGAATCTCATGAACCGTCACACCGCTGCCCAAGAGCAAGTCGGTCCACTTTTCGTAAAAGTTCTCCGGGGCTTTCACGCGGATATTCACGATGCCGTCGGTTGGTTCCAAATCAAACCCGAGCAGAACATCGGCATCGAACAAGTAGCGAGCCAGTCTCTCGGGTTGATCGCACCGAATCGACAATTGTTCCGACCAGCTCTTCAGATCGGAACGAATTTCCTTTTGTTCTCCGGAAGCCAAAATGCGCCCCCAGCTCAGAATCAGGATATTCTTACAGAGCGATTCGAGCTCAGCGAGAATATGGCTCGAGATGAGGATGCTTGTTCCGGATGCGGCGAGCTCCTTGAGCAATTGCGCCATTTCCTGGCGGCCCATCGGGTCCAGGCCGTTCATCGGCTCATCCAAGACCAGCAAATCCGGCTCGTGCAAGAGTGCCTGGGCGAGTTTGACGCGCTGGCGCATGCCTTTCGAGTATTGCGACATGCGCTTGGACCAATGCTCGCGCGCCAGTTTCACTTTGTCCAAAATCGCCGTGCTGCGCTCGTTCGCTTCGGCGCGGGAAAGACCGGAGATCAACCCCAATCCGCGCAGCCACGCGACGGGTTGCAAGTCTCGCGGAATTGCTTCCCGCTCCGGACAATAGCCGATGCGTTTGAGCAGGCGCGGATTGTTCCAGGGAACTTCGCCGAAAACCGTGAGCGCTCCGGAGCTCGCTTGCAGTTGGCCAGTAATGATGTGAATCAACGTGCTTTTGCCGGCGCCGTTTGGACCGACGAGACCAGTCAAGCCTGAACCGATTTCAAAGCTGACGTTATTTAGCCCCATCACGATTCCATACCAACGGCTCAGTTCGCGGGCCTCGACAACGGCGCTCATTCTGGTTTCACCTTTCTCCAGACGATCAATGCCGCCAGGGCTAGCATGACGGCCAATCCCCAAATTGCTGCGCCTGGTTCGGGGGTCTGCAGGACTGAATTGGCTTGGCGCCGCAGTCCCCGCAGCATATCGCCAAAGAACGGAATGTTGGTGGTGGCCAAGTCGAAATCGTTCTTCAGCCTAAAGATCGCCAAAGAGATTTGTTCCAGGTCGAAACTGAAACTGAAGAACTTGAGCCAAGGTTTGGTGTGCAGCCCAATCGGCACGAGCGCGTTGCCCAACACCCAGAACGCGATCCAAATGCTCACAGTCGCTTTGGCACGAACCGAAATCGCGGAGATGCCCAGCGCCAGCACACTGAGAATGGTCATGCTGCAGAGCGCATAAACTAACGCGTGGCCGAGCGCGACGCGGGAATGCCAGAAGAAATGCCAATTCGTAGAGAGCAGGTTGCCGAGAAACCAAGCGACGCAAACCGGGCCCAGCCACGTCAAAGTCATCAGGCCATACAAAGTCATCACTTTCCCCAAGAGATAATCAAAACGCCCGATCGCTTTCGAAGAATAGACAATGATGGCGTTACTCGAAAGATCACGCGTGATCAAATGCGGCATCGCTAACGCAATTGCAATCAACGTGAACGTCAGAAGGTTCGCTGAGAAAAAGTAAAAAAGCAGATTGTAAGTGGTGCGGACAGAAATCTCGGGATGTTGTTCGAGCCATCCAACAAGCGCGCGCGCGATGGCCTGCAATTGCGGATTGAGATTGCCGAGCCATTGCACGACCACGCTGTCGGCGATGAGAAGCTGACCGAGGCAAAAGAGAAGTGTGACCTGCACAAGGCACCCTGCCCAACACAACGTAATCAAATATCGCATCCACTTGACCTGAAGACAGCTCCTCAACCCATTGGCAGCAATCACCGCTCGCCGCCTCCAGATGCCGAGGTGCGCGCCTTCCCAGTGCTGGTAGCTCGTGTCGTGTTTCATCCGATCCTCTCCCTTCTGAGCCTCTCCCCATCGGATGGCGAGAGAACTTTTCCGAAACACATTTTCGCGCATTGCATCCATGAACGGTTTGGCAGGAGAGCGCGTCCCGCCTGTCCTGCTTTTGGTTTTGGTGCACGCAAATGCTGGACAGGCGGGACGCCCGTCCTACGACACAGGTTCAGGGGGAGGGTTAGGGAGAGGAGTGCGTTCACCTAAGAATTCAGGCTTGGTCCGAAGTTGCCAGGGCTTGCACAAACATTTCTTCGAGCGCATTTGGACTCGGAATGACCTCCAATGGCGCGAGCTTGATCCCTTGCATGAGCTGCAGCACAGGATTCAGATTGTCGGACCGGTGTTCCACTCGCACGCGTCCATTTGGCAGCAGCTCACAAGGCCAGGTGTTGCGCCGGCACGCTTCGATTAACTCCCCTTGCCGGCTGGCAACGACAATCTCCGCGGCCCCGCGCCGACGCGCTTTGAGATTTTTGAGGCTGTCATGAACCAAAACGCGCCCGCGGGCGATGATAATGATCTGTTCGCAAATGCGATCGACATCGTGGAGCAAATGGGAAGAGAGAATGACCGAAATGCCGTGCTGCCTCCAAAGGCTTTGGACGAGCTCGAGGATTTGCGTCTGTCCTTTGGGATCGAGGCCATTGGTAGGCTCGTCGAGAAAGACAATCTCTGGGTCATGAACGATCGCTTGCGCGAGTTTCAGCCGCTGCTTCATCCCGGTTGAATACGTATCGATCTTGCGATAGCGCTCCTGGCCCATGCCGACAAAATCGAGCATCTCATGCGCGCGCTGCCGGGCGGTCTGAAAGGGGAGGCCGCACAATTGCGCGCAATAAGTGACATACTCGCATCCAACCATGCCGGGAATATGGCAATCCTGTTCGGGCGTGTAACCGACACGTTTGCGAATCTCGCGCCCTTCGTGGCCAACTTCACGACCGAGCAAACGCGCAGAACCACTCGTGATTGGTTGAAGTTGGAGAAGACATTTCATGAACGTGCTTTTGCCAGCGCCGTTAGGACCCAAAAGGCCAATGGCGCCCGGAAACACGCTCAAAGTCACATTATCGAGCGCGTTCTGACGACCGTACCGCTTCGTCAGATTGGTGGTCTCGATAATAGGAGCTGACATGCGCGGCGGCATAGTCAACCCGGCCGAACTGTCTTGTAAAGCGAAAGAGACCATTAGCGTTATTACCCTCTTTATTCGCCAAAGGTTGCAAATGGTTACAATCAAAACGAATTACGGTCTTCTTTTCGACATGCATGGGGCCCGCGAAACCTGGTGCATAAAGCCCCTCCCCATGAACCTAAAGGTAGGGCGGCGTTGCTGCGCCGCCTTGGCAAACCCACGATGTTGGCGGCGCAGCAACGCCGCCTTACCGGCGCAGTGGTAGGACAGCGCGTCTCGCCTGTCTATGCTCTTGGTGTAAGCAAATGCTGGACAGGCGGGACGCCTATCCTACCGCGCAGGTTCATGGGGGTTAGGGTCGAGAACCAAGCTTGATTCGGAACTTCGGGTCACTAGAGTCATAACATTGACCCACCAAAACTGGAACCCGTTTCTGCGCTTTCCGCGGGTCTCGCTCCTGATCACCCTGCTCGCCTCGATTCCATTTCTGGCGCACCTGACCCGCTTCGAAGTCAGCTCCGAAACACGCGTGCTCTTGGAAGGAGATCAACGCAACCTCTCTAGTTACGAGAAAGTCCGCCAAATCCTCGCCGACGTCGAAGTCGTCGTGATCAGTCTCGAATGCGAGGAAGTCTTTTCCCCAAAAAGCATCGCTGCCATTCGCCGAGTCAGCGACGCGTTTCAAGCGCAGCCGGGAGTTGAAGATGTAAAGAGCCTGACGCATTCGTCGAAACCGGTGCGGCGTGGCCTAGCCTTCGAGATGGTTCCTCTCGTGCCCGATGGAGCCGGTATCGTCGAGTTGGAGAGGCTCAAGCAATTCTCATTGAGTCATCCGCTCATCCGAAATGTCATGGTTTCGGGAGATTCAAAGCACACACTCATTACCATTAGCTATCGCCGAGAGTTGGATACGCCAGAAAGCCAGCGCCTCCTCCGCCAGGAAATTCAAGCGACGCTCGATCCTTTCCGTGGCGAAGGGTTGCGCTTCCAGGTGCTTGGCTTGCCATTGATCGAAGAAGAGATTCGATCCACATTGCGGGCCGATCTGCAGCGTTTCGTGCCCTTGGCGATTGCGCTGCTGCTGGTCATTCTATGGGCAACTTTTCGTTCTGTGCGTCTCCTGGGATTAGTTCTGGTTAACCAATTGGTTCTGTTGCTCACGTTTCCAGGCGTCATTTACACACTTGGGTTTTCGTTCAATGTTTTTTCGATCATGTTGTTTCCGTTGCTGACGGGAATTCATCTGGCCCAGATGGCGCACGTCTATACCGCGTTCCACAGGGCCTGGACTCGCGGCGAGGAAGCAGGGCAAGCGATTCGTTTGACGCTTGGAGAGACGTTCAAGTCTTGCGGGTTTTCATTAATTACCACCGCCATCGGCCTATTGTCGCTTGCGACCAGTGATGTGCAGCAAATTCGCCATTTCGGCCTTCTGGGCGCCATCGGAGTTGTGCTGGTCTTTTTGATGACTTTTGGGCCGGGCCTGGCCGCTTTGAAGATCGTTTTCGGAAGGCGCGTCTTGTGCGGGCTGCCCGCGAGTTCGAGCGTTGCGGAAGATGCGGGCGCGCTGCCGATTGAAAATCGGCAAGACAGCAGACTGCAAGTCTGCGCTCCCACAAAAGCGAACGCTTGGAGCGATTGGATTGCCACCACCGTGGAACGCAACAGAAGAACGATCATCGGGTTAGCCGCACTCGTAGCAGTGGTCAATTGGATCGGGCTGACCAAGATTCGCACGGATATTAGGGCTGTGGAATTTCTGAACCCGCGCAGTCCTGCGCGCCAGGCGGTCGAGGAATGGGACAGAATCTACGGCGGCATCAATGTGGTCCAGATCGAGATCGATTCGGGTGCGGAGAACGGCGTCAATGCGCGGGACTTTCTCAAATACGTCGAGAGCGTCCAGCGTTATGCGGAATCGCGCCAAGACGTTTCGGCTGCTTATGCCTACGCGCAGTTGCTCGCGATGATCAATCAACTTTGGGAAGGCGAACGTCCTGACGCGTTCAAACTTCCCGAGAATCCTCTTCTCATCAGTCTTTTTGTCGCGGCGCTGAAATCGCAGAATTATCCTTTTTTGACAGCCCTTTCCGACAAAACCTTTCGGACCGCTTACTTGGTTGTGCGCACGCGCGACATGCCTTCCGAGCGATACCTGGCTGCGCTGAATGAAATCCTTGATTTCGCTCAACGCACAAAGCCCGCCAGGGTGAACGTGTCAGCAAGCGCCGGAATTCATTCGATTTTGGAAGCGGATCGCCGAATCATTCGCAGCCAGCTGAACAGCGCCGGCCTAACGACGGTTGTCATCGGGATTGTTCTGACGCTGCTGTGGCGTTCGCCATTTTTGGCGATGCTCTCGCTGATCACAAATGCGATTCCAGTTGCGTTCGTTCTAGCCGTCGCTGGGTTCGCGAACATCCCGTTGAATTCAATTACGATCATGGTTGCTGCCATCTGTTTGGGGATCGCCGTCGATGATTCCATTCATTTCATTACTAATTGGCGGGATGAACGACGGCGTGCACATTCGCGTGAGGATGCCATCCGGCAGACCTTTCGCGTCAAAGGCCGGCCGATCGTTTACACGAGCGTCATTCTGATCGCCATTTTTTCAATCTTTTGGTTCTCCTCATTTCCGCCGGTCGTCCATTTCGGTCTTCTCTCAGCCATTGCCTACGTGGGCGCCTTGATCACCGTCTTATTTTTCCTGCCCGCCGTGCTCTGCTTGTTTGCGCAGCGATCGTAACGCAGACTGCTCGGAAAGTGCAGCGCTTAACTCCGCTAGATTGGCATTCCATGATGTCATGATTTTGTCCTCCATGATTTTGTCCCGCCCCTCCTTCCGGACGTTTCGGGAAAGGAGCGGTCTCAAGGACCTAGAGCTGAACGGCGTTGTGAGTGGGTGAGACAAAATCATGGGGGACAAAATCATGAATCAGAGCCGAACCGAACGTGCGGCTTGCCTACCCACATCGAGGTCCGCTATATTCCCCAGCATCAGTTATGTCACGCTTATCCGACATTCTGCGCGCCTTCAAGCCACCTAATCGCGGGGCGGCGATACTCCGGCGCGACTTTCTGAAACTCGGCGCGCTGGGATTGGCGTTATCTCAGGTGCTGGCTCTGCGTGCTCAGACAAAGTCAGCGCGCTTGCCTGGAGGCAAAGCCAAGTCATGCATTGTCCTGTTCGCCTGGGGCGGCATCAGCCATCTCGATACCTGGGATCCCAAGCCCGACGCGCCGTCGAATATTCGCGGTGAATTTCGTCCGATCGACACTTCAGTGGATGGTATTCAGATCAGCGAACATCTGCCATTGCTGGCGCGTCAGGCCCATCACCTCGCGATCGTGCGCAGTGTGCATCATGCCGCGCCATCGCATCGTTCCGCCGCTTATTGGAACCTGACCGGTCACGCGCCGCCTCTCCTCGACTCGAACTGGCCCCCGTCGCGGAGCGACTGGCCATGTCTTGGTTCCATGACCGCCGCCGCTTTCGAGCGCATGGCCGGGCGATCCCACGCTCTGCCCCGAACATTCGCCCTGCCTTATCACATGGCCGATGGCGGCCGCGCCAACGGACAAGACGGCGGATTCCTCGGTCTTGCCTACGATCCCGTGTTGCTTCGGCCCTCCAGCGGACGCCTTTATGCCGGCGTTTCCCCGAGTTCAGGCACGATTCACTTGGAACCACCGCCAGGCGTCGATGCCCAACGCCTCAGTGGCCGGCGCCAGCTCCGCGCCAGTGTGGAGAGCTTTGGACAAATCGGTTCGATCTCCGAAACAGCCGCCATCGAGCGCGCGAACGAACAAGCTCTGAACATGCTGCTCGATCCTTCGGTGCGTGACGCCTTCGATCTCGACAAAGAACCTGCGGCTCTTCGCGCTAGTTATGGCGATCACATCTGCGGCCAAAGCTCATTGCTCGCCCGGCGTCTTACTGAAGCCGGTGTCCCGCTCGTGACTGTCTATTGTGCGGCCGGCGACCTTAATGGCTCTGTTGGATCACACTTTGATACGCACGGCGACAATTTCAATCGCCTCAAAAAGGATATGTTGCCGCCGTACGACCAAGCCTCGGCGGCCTTGCTTGAAGATTTGCGCCAACGCGGCCGTCTCGATGAAACGCTCGTTGTGTGGCTGACGGAATTTGGCCGAACGCCTCAAGTCAACCGCGGCGCCGGACGCGATCATTTTCCTAACTGCTACTCAGTGGCGTTCGCCGGCGGCGGCATTCGCGGCGGTCAAGTTTATGGGCGCTCGAACAGTATTGGTTTCGAACCGGCCGAGAAGGCCTGCGGGCCAGCCGACCTGCATGCGACCATATTCAACGCCTTAGGTATCGATCCGCACATGGTCCTTCACGATTTGGCGGGCCGTCCACATACGCTATGTGATGGCCGCGCCTTGCCGATTACGTGATACTGGCACGGCAACATAATGGAGGGATGCCACCATTATCTGCCCAGATAATTTTAGCCCCCAATGCCCGTAAACGGGTTAAACACCTTTATTCCAGGCCGGCAAAAATCCTTGTCGTTGCCTGTGACTATGGTGAGACCGTGCCTTCGTGCTGTCGCAGCGATGAAACTATCTTCGACCGGCATTCGTTGGCCGCGAAGTTCGAGTTCGAGTTTTTGTTCGGCCCAAACATGCGCAACACCCACATTAAAACCGATGATTCTTCCCTCCAGCGAATCGACAAGGTCCCGAATCCATTTCTGGAGCGCTGCGCGCGGCCGCCCTTGCTTGGTCCGGACCCAATAAGCGAGTTGCCCGATGACGACTGCGCTGGTGTAACAGTGTGCTTCGTGTTCTTCTAACCACGCGATAACTCGCGGGTCACCGCGACGTTTCGCAGGTTGGCTGAGCACATCCGCATCCAATAGCCAGTTCACAGTTTGAGCTTTTTTGGCAGTCCTCGGCTGCGGACCGGTAAATCGTCGATCGAGACAGGGCACGCCTTCAAGACCTCCAGCCAGGTCCTGGACTGTCTTTTCACTCGGCGCAAGATGATCTCGTCTTCGTCCTCATCGTAAGTTGCTTCAAAAGCATCGCCGGGACTTGCGGGCGCAAGTGCCGCAGGAATACTTAATCGACGCTTAGCATCAAGAGTAACGATCATGGTGGGATATTCCCACTATCGAGCTCCGAGGTCAATTTGCAAGAATGTTAGTTTATTAGCGAACGTTTAAAGAACGCGGGGAGGCTCTGGAACGCCGACGCACCTGAAAACCTCAGGGTTGCATGAATACGGCGGGCGCCTAGACTTACCGCGATTTCAACATCCGAAACTTTGTAATTTATTTATGAATTCCAAAATCTCCCGTCGCCGTTTTTTGTCCGCCGCTGCCGTCGCCGTTGCTGCGCCTCGAGTTCTAACTGCGCAAAAATCCGACAAACAACTCGTCATCGGCGCCGGCGCACACCGCTATGAAGTGCTGCACAACTGGGCGCAGTTGCCGGACAAATATTCCTGGCAGACCACGCACAACGTCGCTGTGGACCGTGACGGTCTGCTCTACGTCATCCATGAAGGCCGCGAAAACCTGAAGGATCATCCGTCGATTTTTGTATTCGATCAGCAGGGCAAATTCGTGCGCGCCTTTGGCAATCAATTCCAAGGCGGCGGCCATGGTCTCGAAGTGCGGACCGAAGGCCGCGAACAATTCCTTTACGTCACCGGTTACCAACAGTTGAAGAACTTCGCGAAGCTTACGCTCAAGGGCGACTTAGTTTGGGAAAAGCGCGCCCCGATGGATTCGCAGCTCTACCCGCAGGACGAAGACACCAAGCCAACGAAACGCTGGGGCCGCGATGCCTTCATGCCGACGAACTACGCGTTCCTGTCTGACGGCGGATTCTTTCTGGCTGATGGCTACGGCTCGTGGCGCATTCATCGGTATGACAAAGACGGCAATTGGAAATCGATGTTCGGCGGTCCTGGAAAGGGCGACGGCCAGTTTGATACGCCGCATGGCATTTGGATCGACAGCCGTCCAGGCCGCGCGCCGTCTGTCGTCGTGGCCGATCGTGCGAACAAACGGCTGCAATGGTTCACGCTCGAAGGAAAACATCTCAAGACTCTCGACGGCTTCATCCTCCCCGCGAACATTGACAGCTTGAACGATGTCCTGCTCGTGCCCGATCTGAGCGCGCGCATCACGCTGCTCGATAAGAACGATCAGGTGATTGCGCACCTCGGCGAAGACCCCGCGTGGCGCGAGCAAGTGTTGAAGGAGGGCATGAAATTGCGCCGGGCTGAAAAGGGTGAAGGCTGGGTTTCCGGCAGGTTTCTCCATCCGCACGACGCGTGCTTCGATCCGGCTGGCAACATTTTCGTTGCCGAATGGGTCCATACGGGGCGCATTACGAAGCTGCGCAAAGTGAGTTAGATCGAAACAGAAGATTGGGACGATTTGAGTTTGGCTCGACAGGTAGGGCACGCCACTTCACCCGCGCCGTCACACGCGTTACATGATGAAACCTTCCCGAAAGCTCAGATGGATTGGCTGCGGGTGGCCCGTCTTGCTGCTCGCTGTGCTCGCATCATTTCCATGGGGATCAAGTTCATTTCCGGTTTCCGAACCCGAATAGTTACGATGAGTTTCTCCAGGCCGCCAGTGTCTTGCGCGGCGGGCCACCGGATTCCTGCGATTCGGAGATACTAGTGACGTGGGTGTCACTGAACTCCGAGTCCTACACTCTCGTACGCGCTGGCCTGGGTAAATCATCCAGAGTCGCAATTGCGGCTTCCGACCAGTGGTTCAGCAAACACACAAATGACGTGTATCGCCTGGAGCGACTGACCCATTTCATGATTGCGAGGGCAAAAATCGCCGAAATCGAAGGGCATGGTAATGCCGCATTTGATCGCTACATGGAGGCTTACCGATTTGCTGCTGAGATCGGTCGTGGAGGGTTGGCGCTCGATTTCCTAACTGGCCTTTCGTGCAAG
>Ga0194113_10011367_pt1 | contig 10537 bp, 11 predicted proteins | sample TA2MahC200mmetaG_FD_146193 | JGI IMG/M metagenome (GOLD analysis project Ga0194113, IMG submission 146193) | Freshwater microbial communities from Lake Tanganyika, Tanzania - TA2015017 Mahale Deep Cast 200m | ecosystem: Environmental > Aquatic > Freshwater > Lake | place: Tanzania: Lake... | reverse complement strand
GATTCGGGCCGTAAGCGCGGGATTCCAGAAGAAGCTATTTTTGGCTTCAACCGCGTCACCTTCACTCAGAGACCTCTTGAAGAACTGCTCCTTAACAAGATTTGCAAGCTCTTTTGCAATCAGGTAGTTCGCTCCCGCGGTCAAGTGACACCAATCCGTGAACACCCATTCCGAAACGTCGTCGAAATAATCGGAGAAGTCGGCCACAAAGTACCCTTTGGTTGCCGCGCTGTGCGCGATTCGGTCAACAATGTATTTGTAGCCGTGAGCGGCGGGGACATCATAGGATTGTTGGTGTTCCGCGACCGCCTCAACTTTTTTCTCCACTTCGTGCCGTGGCTTCTGGCTTAGGTAAAGAAGAGGCTGAAGCGCAAAAATGTGCGGAACGCCGTCGTTTTCCAAAACGCTATGGTAGTTCTCGACCATGCGAACCACCGTGGAGACATTCTCCGTCAGCATCTTGGACCGTTCATCCCGGCTCATGCTCTGCGCCAGTTTGAACTCCTCGCTGTCCTGAGGCGCGCCTCTGTTCGGGTGCGCTTTGTGGGAAAAGTTTTGAAACAGATCGTTTCCGGACCAGAAAAGAGTCATGAGGTAAGAGTTATTCTTGAGCCACAAAGTGAGGTACGACGAAAGCCCCGGCGCGTCATATGAAAAGATCTGTCCAATTATGTTGTTGTACTGTCCCTCTTTGAAGTAATTCCAGTCCTTTGCCGGCCTGCTGACTTGGGCTATTTCATTCACACCATCGAGTGATACAATAAGATCGGGGCTAAATTGGCGCAGTTTTACAAGATACCGCGTTAACAAGTGTTGATACGAGTGGCCCCAGACTGCTGTATTGTAAACTCTTATGGTCTTGCCCTGAATCGGCGCGCTCGCGTTCAGGATTCTCTCCATAAAGTAAGAGATTGTTTCGCGATATTCCACCTCATAATAGTCCGTGAGAGCGGCCGCTTGCCCTGAAGACCCGAGCCCGAACGCCGTGGACCCGCCGGTAAGAAAAATTCTAAATTCATCGTCCGGCTTGTCCGGCATAATGGGCCTGGGTTCTCTAAATCCCGCATTGTTGGCGTACTCCAGCCGGTTTCCACGTTGTTGATTGTAAATAAGACACACACCGGGCGACAAATCGTAATCATAGTAAGACACCGGTCTTGTGAAATCGAGACGGACCTTTGAAAAATCATCCGGGTAAGCCTGGCCGAAATGAGACCTCTTGAGCGCGTATTTGGCCGTTTGTTCCAAACCCATTAGAATGAGAGCTACGGCGATGAAAAGAAAAAGCATATAGCCGGTCGCTTTCAAAAATGGTCGGATGTATCTTGCTGCAAAGCCCCTCTTTGATGGCGCAGGGTCATCAGCGCTGACGTCGGTTCTCTCGATCTGATGATCCTGGGGTGCGGGAAACGAAACAATTCGAGTATGTTTTCGTTCGGCTCCGGTTTGGTCGCTCACCTTTCATTCTCCTCTTCGACGATTGCATGGGCAAGCTCCGCCTTTTTCGTGGCGGAACATCTTCATGCAACGGACTATGTCGCATGTGCGGGTTGTCCGCGCGGCAATTCCGCGGTACTGCCCGATGACCGAATACTTGTTCGGGCTAAGTGGCGCAATTCCAGTCGGGAAGGGCCTCTCAAATCAACAGGATCGCCGTTCTGAGGCTTGCGTGGAGAAAAGAGACATCCGGAGAGATCACGGGAGGCTTGGCAGTAGTGAATATTCCGTCAGGCACGGAACCATTAAGTCCCGTGCAGTCCGATGCGCGTTGAGAATCCTGAGCGTGCCAGATCCTGGCCGAAGCAATCATTGGCGGCAACTTCCGGGCGCACGGCATCGCGTGTCGACAACAACACGGACGATGCTTGCCGAACCGCGAAGACGAGTTGTTGTAATTGTCGGTGACCACGACTGCCTGCGAAGCCGCTCGAACATGATCGGAGAGCGCGGCTTTCACAGCAGCGCTTGGCTGCCTCTTCGGACAAGGAGCCCAGCCGCCCCAAGCAAAGAGGATCACCAAAAAGACAATGAGGCATTTCACAGGCTTCTTATGGCCCATACCGTAACCTATACTCAGCCCCAATCTCAAAACATCCCGCCAAACCGGCTTCTTGCATCCGTCCGACCTATCGGAGCCCGCAAGCTACCTCAGCCGACGTGATAAGTCAAGTCAGCCCGCCCGTAGGATGCGGTGAATGAAATGAACCGCATGGGTCGCGGTATTTGGAGCGCTTCGGAGGATTGGGTGTGGTGTCCTCACGCAACTCGGAGTAGCCGGATCAATCAGAAAAAAACCTCGATCCGTGCGGTTCCCCCGCGGGGCGGGGGCGCCGCATCCTCTCCTTCATCCGAAGTATCGCTTTTTGAACGCGAAAGCCACATTCACCAGGCTGATGAGCACGGGGACTTCGATAAGAGGTCCGATAACCGTGGCAAAAGCTTGATTGGAGGTTATTCCGAAGATTGCGACCGCCACCGCTATTGCCAGCTCGAAGTCGTTGCTGGCGGCAGTGAAGGAAACCGCTGTGGTCTGACCGTAATCCGCACCCACCTTCCTCGCGAAGAAGAATGTTGCGAACCACATGATGAAAAAGTAGCAGGCCATCGGCAGCGCAACCAAGAGCACGTGCAACGGCAGCTCGATGATCACCTCGCCTTTCAGGGAAAACATGACTACGATGGTGAACAGGAGCGCAACGAGGGTAACGGGGCTGATTTTCGGAATAAAGATATTCTCGTACCAGTCTTTTCCTTTCGCGGCAATCAGACTAAATCGAGTGGCGATCCCACCTAGGAACGGAATCCCTAGGTATATGAAGACGGTAATTGCCGCGTCCCACATGGAAATCTCAACATTGAGACCTTTCACCAGTCCGAGCCAGTTCAGCAGCACCGTGACAAAAATGTAAATGTATACTGCATAAAAGAGCACCTGAAAAACCGCATTGAAGGCCACAAGCCCTACCGCAAGCTCTCGGTCGCCTTCCGCCAATTCGTTCCATACGATCACCATCGCTATGCAGCGGGCCAGGCCCACGAGTATGACTCCGATCATGTATTCGGGGTAATTGTGCAGGAACAGAATAGCCAAGATGAACATGACCACCGGGCCGACAATCCAATTCTGAACCAGAGAAAGAACAAGAAGCTTGGTGTTGCGAAAGACCTTGCCCATCTCCTCGTACTTCACCTTCGCCAACGGCGGGTACATCATCAGGATGAGCCCGACTGCGATTGGGATAGACGTCACGCCGACCTGCAGCCCGGCGATAAACTGCGTAACCGCCGGAGCCGCGTAACCGATCCCTATTCCCAATGCCATAGCAAGGAAGATAACGAGCGTCAGATATCTATCCAGTAACGATAGGCGTTTCTCAGTTTTCATGTTTCCCTCGCTTTCGAAACACCCTTGCCTCCGGCCCTAGAGGCCAAAGCCCAGGCTGGGAAAGAGCGCGCCCACACCGATATAGACGCCGACTCCGGCTAAAAGGGCGCCGGCCGCTCGTTTGACAAACAAATTGGCCGAATGCATCTTCCGAGATCCGATGAGATGCCGCGCCGCGCCCGCTGAAGTCCCCACCGCAAGAATCAGGAGACAATGACCTATGCCGTAGAAAAGCATCATAACGCCGCCGAACAGAGGACCCTTGACCGGAATAACACTTACGATTAGCAACAACGCGGGCCCGGTGCACGGTAGCGACACGAGCCCGAACATGAAGCCGAAGAGCGCCGCGCCCAAGACGCCCGTGTATTTTGGGAGCTTATCCTGGGAAAGAGGGAGCTGGATATGAAATAGGTCCATAAAATGCAATCCGAGCAGCACGCATATAATCGCGATCACGTAAACCATATACTCGGACTGAAGAAACGGAGCTGCGGCCAATCCCACGGTGAACAGAACCGCCAGCTCAACACTGAAACCCAAAATGAATACCAGCGTGAATAGAAAGGACCTCCACGCGGTCATATTCTCGTCCATGCCCCCGATAAAGCCGATCAGCAGCGGCACCATGACCAACACACATGGATTCATGGCTGTCAAAGCTCCGCCGATGAACGATCCCCCGGCTGCAAGCCAGATACTTCCGGAAGATACCCACTGTTGAACCACGGCAAAAATCGACTCCATCTTCCGCCTCCTTAGCTCAAATCCACGCTGCCCGATCAAATCATCCGGGCTACCGGTTGCGCTCTTACTGGCGCACAGGCGTCTGTGGCGGGGCGGCAGCCCTCGTGGGTCCCTGGGCGCCGGGGGCAGGTAGACCCATTTGCGCAAAGATTTTCATTATCTGCTCGCGCTCAAGAGTTCCCTCGTTTCTGAGGAACTCCTTGCCGTCCGGCGTGAGAAAGACCTGGGTCGGCATCATCCGAATCCTGAACTGCCGCACCAGATCTTTGTTCGCGTCCATGTCAACCGTCGTGACAATGGCTCGGCCCCCGTAAACCTTGGCCATGTCTTCCAAGATCGGCTTCATATATTTACAGGGAATGCACCAGCCCCTGCCGAACTCCAAGAGAACCGGCATCTTCTTGGCAGCGAGAGCTTGTAAGTTGATTTGCGGCTCCGCGGCGTCGACAAACGCGCCACTTGCTCCGAGAACAATCATCAGGGCGCAACTAACTAAACATACAGTCGTTTTCGTCATTCAGCTCAACCTCCTCTTCAGTTACAAACATCAATGGCTGGGCGCTCTGTACAACTCAAGCCGAGAGCCACGCGAGAATCTCCGATTCTTTAGGCGTCTTGCCCGCTACCTTCACCTCGCCGTTGATCACCAACGCGGGTGTCATGAAGACCCCATACTGCGAAAAGACTTTCAGGTCTTCCACCTTCGCAACTTCAGCGTCTATTCCTCTCTTTTTCACAATGTCGGTCACAAGATCGTAGAGCTTGTCGCATTTTGCGCAACCGACACCCAAGATTTCCACTTTCATTCTTCCCTCCGTTGCTCGGTATTCCCGCGGCGGGCCCCGCAAGTTGTTACACAAGATCCGCCGGAAGTCCACTGCCGCTGAAGTATTCTCCCTTTAAGACAATTCGCGCGTCCTAAGACCCGCTTTCGATCAATCTACAACTGCTCCGAAAATCATCCCTGAGATCGTGGCCATAACGCACACCAGCGCGATGAATACCACGGTTTTCTTCGTACCCATCACGCTGCGGATCACCAACATGCTCGGCAACGAGAGCGCCGGCCCGGCCAAGAGTAAAGCAAGCGCCGGACCTTTGCCCATGCCGCTCCCTATCAAGCCTTCAACGATCGGGACCTCCGTTAGAGTGGCGAAATACATGAACGCGCCGAAGATCGAAGCAAACACGTTGGCCCCAAGCGAGTTCCCGCCGACCAGCCCTGCCACCCAAACATTGGGAATCATCCCTTCCTTATCCGGCCGACCCAGGAGAAATCCTGCAACCAGAACGCCGATCAGGAGAAGAGGGATGATCTGCTTGGCAAACTGCCATGACTCGTTGAACCATTCTTCAGTCTCACCGTTGGAGGTGGTCGTCACCAGAGAGAGCAAGACCGCACCTGCGGTGTAAGGAATCAGAGGCTCGGACGGAAACGCGAGAGCGAGCGCTCCCACGATCGCTCCGGAGATTGACACTTTCAACGCGGACACATCGAACCAAGCCACAAGAGCAACAGCAAACAGAGCTGCAAGCGCCGCGGTGACAAACCACTTTGAAGAATAGATCGCATACCAAAGGCCGATTGTTTCCGTGGGCTTACCCCAATTCGCGAAAACGAGGATCCCCACCATGAGCGCGAAATAGACCGCTGTTTTCCAGAGAGGACGCGCCTCATCGGCCTGAGGCATTATGACGGCCGCGGCAGCGTCGGCTCGCTCCTGCTCTTCTTTTCTGAAGATCAAGCGCATCAGCAAGCCGATCACCACGCTGAATGCTACCGCTCCCACGGCGCGCGCTATGCCCAATTCAATGCCAAGGATGCGCGCGGTGAGTATGATCGCCAGCACATTGATCGCAGGCCCTGAGTAGAGAAAAGCGGTCGCGGGCCCCAACCCGGCGCCCCGCATCCAGATTCCCGCAAACAGGGGGAGCACGGTGCAGGAACATACCGCAAGCACCGTCCCTGAAACCGATGCAACCGGATAGGAAATATACTTTGGGGCGGTCGGGCCCAGGTATTTCATTACCCCTTCCTGGCTCACAAAGACCGCAATCGCGCCGGCAATGAAGAATGCGGGAACAAGGCACAGAAGCACGTGTTCCTGCGCGTACCATTTGACCAGATGGAACGCTTCCATGACCGCGTTATCGAACCGCGCATTCCCCACCGGCAAGTAATAACAGATGAGAAATATTGTCGTTATCCAGGCAAGGGGCTTCCATTCCGCCTTCCAGTATGCGATCGCCACCCACTCCCTGAGCATTCCGGCCAGGCCGTTCGTTCGCGAGGCAGCACAGGACTCGGAAGCATCCATACTTAGCGGTTGTCCTCCAACGCGAGTTCCTGCCACAGGGGCCTTCTCTTCAGGAGCCATTGCTTGTTCTCCGTCACCTTTCGCTTTTCCGCCGCCCGATCTCCATCCCGCGTCCGCGGGGTTCGACCGCCTTGGTGGCCACCGGCGGCCCTCGGATCGAGTCCGGGGCAGGCTCTGCCGGTCCTCTACCGCTCCGGTAGAGGGTTTTGATCGATCACAAGAGAAAAGGGCAACCGTTCCCGATTGCCCGGCTGACGATCAGGAGTCACAGCAGCGCGGCCGCGATTCCATTTCGGCAATTAGCAAAACAGTAAATGATGCCCGACGCGCTGTCAAGACCTTTTTCCACGCACCGCGCCTGCCATCCTTTGAAAGGCCGAGGAACACTACATTCATGAAATGGAGCGCTTTGGGCAGCCCCGCGATAGTGAGACTCGCGAGGAGAGCTTACCGGGCAAGCATCAGCCCCACCCCGAGACAGACGTGGGGCCGTTTCTACGTGTCGACCCTGGCGGGTATGGTCGGAGGGTCTCCCGGCCTCGGACCAGGACGAAACGAGGAGTCCTCTATCTTGAATAGAAACTGACTGGCCCGCTTGAAGTCATTGATGACGTGGCTGCCCAAGTATTTGGCCCAGGACGGCTTGCGCCGGCCTTGGAACCATGCCAGGTGCCCCAATGCGTAGCCATACATTGGCGCAGTCATGTATTCAGGCTTGTTGACCCGCGTTCGAGGCCACTTGGTAAACTGGCTAACCCAGACGCGGGGCGAATTGGCAACAAAGATCGCGAACCCGAGGAAAAACGCTGTCAGATCCGTGAGCAGCTCATCGTCATGGTGGCGACCTCTCAACCTGCCTTCTCCGAGGAGCCGCGCGTGGGCAAGTTCGTGAGCGAGGGTCGCGACCAAGCCGGTGGGCTCGCAGAGTTCATCGGTGTCCAGGGTAATAATATATCGGCCGCGGGACTGAGCGTACGTGCCGGCAGGGCCGGGCAGCCACTGGCCCTTTTCATTCACCAACCAGAGCTTGTTGGGTTCGTGGCGCAACTTCAGAGTAACACCAGCCTCCGTCACTCCCATGAAATGACAGATTCGGACGAGTAGCGCTTCGGTGCGCTCTTGTGTGGGCTCGTACCGTTCGGGAAAGAACTCGTCAGTGGGAAGGGGATCACAGGGACAGGACGGCCTGGACCACAGGAACATTCACCGTGCCTCAGCTCACGCTAAGTGATTTGGCTACGGCGGTCCGATACTCCACAGGAGAGGATCTTGCAGACCGCCAAGCCAAACAAGTGGCGTTGGTTCCCGGTCAGAGCCTCGAAGTTTACGGATCCGGATTCAGCCTTCCCTTGGCGCTAATCGCACAAGTCGAGCGCGTAATCGATTTCCTCAGCCACTATGCCTTCGCTTCTGGGCCGGATGGCTTCGAGCGCTCGTCGAGCCGCGCTGCCGCCGATTCGGCCCAGCGCCCAGGCGCACATTGCCCGCACCCGCTCGTCCCCATTTTCTTCAAACGCCCTGGCCAGCTCCGGCACGTACTCCGTGTCCCGCGTGTTCCCCATGCAGCGGGCAACATTCATCTTCCAGCGCCAGATATCGTTCGCGGACATATAGAACATGTGCGGCCAGATGCGCTGCTCAAAATAAGGCCGATCCATGTGAAGCAGCTTCTCTAAGTGGAAGTCGGAGCTTTTCTTGGCCACTCGTTCGTTCTCCGGCAGATTTGCGGCAAGCCAGGGGGCGTTCCGAGGGCACACGTTCTGGCAGCGGTCGCACCCGTATACGCACAGCCCCATTGGTTCCCTGAATTCCCGCGGGGTGAGGCCGGAGCCGAAATAAGTGAGATACGACACGCAGCGTCGGGGATCGATCTTACGTGGCCCTTTCAGCGCGCCTGTGGGACAAGAGACGATGCACGCGTTCTTGCACCAGTCAGGACAGCCCACTTCCAGAGTCGGCCGGCCGGGTTCATATTCCGCATCCACGACCACTGCGATGGGCAAAACCCAGGAGCTTTGTCGCGCCACAGAATTTGAATAGAAGAGGCAGTTCTTCCCGAACGTGCCCAAGCCCGCACGCGCCGCGGCCAGTCGGTGAGGAACGTGAAAAGGCACCTTCGATTCAAGGCCATGCTCGCTCAAAAAAGAGCGAAAAGCTTTGACGCGCACAGCCAGCCCGTCTTTGGTGACTCGATCGTCATCGAGGTAACACCGACCGAAGAAAGGTTCCAGATGCCGAGGATAAGCTTTGCGAAAGTACACCTCCAAAAGCACGATAATGGTTCGCGCCTGGGGCAGTACGTTCTTGGGATCCGTGCCGGCCATGAGATCTAGGCCGCTTGCAGTGGCCCAGGCGTACTCCGCTTCACGTTCCTTGAGTAATTCCCTTTGTGATTCAAACGGCTCCGCGGTGGTGAAACCGATATCTTCGAAATCCAACTCATGCGCCTTCTCTATGATTTCATCGCGAGACAGCATGGAATGCTCCGTTGGTGAGATATAATAACCCGTCTGTAAGCTCCAAAGACGGGGGACAAACCACATTTATACCCCAGAGTCGTGAGGATATCACACTTATTTCCGGCTGACCCGTGGTTCGATGTGGGATTCCGTGGTATGGCGGCACGAAATCTTCAGCCTACAAAATGAGTCAAGGGCAGACTGGCCCCCTCGCTCCCACGCGGCTACCAGGAGATCAGGGTCGCGCTATCTCCGACAATTTCCACGTAACTCGGCTTTGCGTCGCTGTGGCCCAATGCGCTGGGAATGCACCAACAGCCGTCGTTCTTATACTCACTTTCGGATACGGAATTATGAGTGTGGCCCATCACCACGACTTTCCGCGCAGCGTTTTCCGAGATCAGCTTCTTCGCATACCAATCGAGTCCGTTGGAATCTACACTCACCAACACGGTTCGCAGAAATTCTTCAAAATCAGGGTATTGTCGACCCCATCTGTCGTATAGACTCCCATAGTAATTCCTAATGTCACCAACCGTATACTTGTTGTCCAACGCCGGTTCGGAAAATCGAATCGGTTCGCCGTCATCAACTTCGGCGAGTATCCGGAGCAAACGCATGATCGCCCGCACCATACGAACACCTATAGGAATGCGAGCAATCTCCTCCGGTTCAATGGCCATGTGGAAGGTCGCCAGTCCACGGTACAATTCTTTTAGCTTACGCCAAACTTCGCTCTGATCTTCGGCTGTCGCCGTCAAGCGCGTGATGAAGAATCCTAAGGGATAACCTCCGATTGTGTCATCCGAGTCATCCGGCGCATTGAACATATCGACCGCATGCCCGTGCTCAAGGTATCGCACACCCTGATACTTTTCGCTGTACCACTTGGGACTCACCAACCGAATCTGCTTGTCTCCCGCGCCAAACGGCTGCAGATCGTTCTCCGCAACACCCATATCGTGATTCCCGGGTATGTAATACACCTTCGGTATCTTCTGCACGCACTGTCTAAGCGCATTGGTTACATCAGGATTCGCTTGAAGGATTTGACTGACGGTCCAGGGGACTACGTTAACCGGATAAAGCCAGAGGTCGAATAGATCTCCCAAGAGCACGAGTTCCTTTACGCTTGAGTCGTCCAGGACACGCTCGAGCATATTGACAAAATCCCTTGCATTGGACTGCAAGAACCAACTGTATTTCGCGCCGTTACTGATGTGGACGTCGCTGAGGACTACCGTCTTGGGGTCTGTTGCCATCCTGTTCCTCCTTTCCGTCGAAATACGGAATCAATCCGTATCAGGTTAGGATGAAGGAGTTTGGAAAGGTCGCGCCGCGGCTCCCGAGCAACCAACACCACGGACAACGAAGACGCATCGAAAAACACGCCGCGTACGCAGCCTCCATTGCGCCTGCTCCGAGGACCGCTCTGTTCTTAGTTTCCTTCACGCCACCTCCGATCCGAGTAACCTATCTGTGGCTAACTATAGAAGGCTGCGTTGAGATCTGCGCCTTTGGCTAAGGCTAGAATCCCCCTCTCCCTTCCCTCTCCCGCCAGGGGAGAGGGTTTTATGACCCCTCCCTTGATGGGAGGGGGAAGGGGGAGGGTGACCTTTCGCGCAAAT
>Ga0194113_10011365_pt1 | contig 10538 bp, 9 predicted proteins | sample TA2MahC200mmetaG_FD_146193 | JGI IMG/M metagenome (GOLD analysis project Ga0194113, IMG submission 146193) | Freshwater microbial communities from Lake Tanganyika, Tanzania - TA2015017 Mahale Deep Cast 200m | ecosystem: Environmental > Aquatic > Freshwater > Lake | place: Tanzania: Lake... | reverse complement strand
AGGAGAGCAGAACCTTGAGAGAGGGAAGGGGCAATGCTTTTATCGGTTTCCGAAGGAGGGAAGGGTAGGAGATTGCGAGATGCTGGAAACTCCAGATAGGATTCGGGAACTTCAGAGGAAACTATACCGGAAGGCCAAGCAAGAGTGCGAAAGCTTCTGGAAGAAGATAATCGGGAAGCCGTATTCGAGAAAACCGAATGTACGGTTTGACGAGGGGGAGCTGGAGATAGAGCCTTAGCCACTACGCCAGCTCTCTACTCTACCCAAAGTCCTGACGCAGTTGGAACAGCTACCAGTAATCAAGTTTCCCTTTGGATTGGAACAACTTCCTGATAACGGGATTTACTTTTTCTATGAAGATGGAGAGTTATGGGGACATGGAGGATTTAAGCCTCGGATAGTCAGAATTGGCACTCACAAAGATGGGAATTTTAAGAGTAGAATAAAGGAACACTTCCTTTTGGATAAATCCAAGATGAACTTTGACAGTAGCAAAACTGCCCCACGTGAGAGGAGCATTTTCAGAAAGCATATCGGAAGAGCATTATTAAACAAAAGGCGGGATGACTACCTTAAAATCTGGGAGATAGATTTCACATCAAGAAGGAATCGAGACGAGTTTGGACATCTTCGGGATATTCAGAAAGAAAAAGAAGTGGAGTCAGCGATTACAAAAATATTAAGAAAAAATTTTTCATTCAGGTTTATCATCGTAGATGACCAACTAAGTAGAATGGGGTCAGAAGGACTTGAAAGGGCACTTATTGGAACATTATCACATTGTAAATTATGCAGCCCCACAGGTAACTGGTTAGGCAGACACTCCCCCAAGAAGCAAATTAAGGAGATTGGCTTGTGGCTTGTCCATCATCTTAAAGCAAATGAAATTTCTGAAGCGGATAAATCCGCTATCCTGAATGCAATAACAAAAACAGAAAAATGGATTGAGAGTAGGGGAGCATATTGATACCATTGGGGGTTAAAAGTATTCATGTTATTAGGGCAATCCAGGAGACTAATTCAAAGGGAATTCCTTCAGGGAGGGAATCAAGAAAATTCGCCCTATTTTTCAAAGGAAGGGAGTATCCTCCCAAATATATATTGTCTTTAGCAAATAAATATGCTGGTGGGAAAAAACTTAATCCTCTAAAGTTTAGCGGTGGTCGAGAGACAAACAGTTTTCTAAAAAGGTTGGGGTTTGTTGTTAATGAAAAATCTTCATTGAACCCAAAGGATATAAAAAGCATCAAGTCCGAGAAAACGAGAAAGAAGATTAAGAGGATATGGGTAGCAACAGTGCTTTTAAGATCGAATGCAAGGTTTGGGCAAACGGACAACGATGTTAGAAAAAAGGTTTTAGAAGATGTTCTAAATGAAACATTAAAGAAAACCATTGGAAATGGAGTTATTTTGTTCCCTGGAGGTTACTTTCATAGTGGGGGAAAAAGGCTAAAACGATTTTTAATTTTGCGACAAACCACTTAAAAGAAAAACTGAAGAAGGTAAATAGAAACATCATTGTTTGCATCGGAATTGACGGGAGATTTGGCAGAGGCTATCCAAAAGACTTCCCCAGAGATCAACTTGCAATAGCCGTCAGCAGGAAGGGAATAATTGCAATCGGGCGTAAATTTAATCCTACTAAGGATGAGGAAAGCAGAATTTCCATAGCCTCTTCTTACCAGTCTCTGGAAAGCGGAAAATCTCGCACTTTTTCGTTAAACGGAAGGCGTTTCTTTCTGGCTGTTTGCTATGATGTTTTTAGCTTGAAAGAGCTAATCAACCCAGGGGTAAACACGATACTGAATACCATTCATCAATTTACTCGGAGATGCAAATGCAAAGGGGACATTTGTAAATGTGGAGCAGCTTCAGGGGATGTGGACTTCGCAAGGAAGGGACTTGCTGGGGCATCAAAGGCATGGAATTGTCCTGTTTTTGGCTCAGTAGTCTTTTTTTATAGGGAAATTCCTCCCAGATGGCCATCTGGAGTTTACTGGAATCAGGGAAACAAGAGCGTTCAAAGTTGGAAATACAAAAACAATCCCGTAAAAACTGAAGCTGAATTTGAAATAACCATTAGAGAGGGTGCTGCTTCGGTTAGAATTTATGATATAAATTGATGACCCACTCTGGTATTTGCTGAATTAAAAGTTGAGGTGGTTATTATCCAATGAATGAACGGGTTTTGGCTTGGTTAAAAGACAATAAAGGAAAAACTTTTAAATCTCCAAGAGAGAATGCTTTTGGTAAGAAGACATATTTTATTAAGATTACCGAAATAAATGAAGGATTGGAACGGATTAAAATTGAGTTTGTTGGAGGCACCCCAGCATTGCCACTATTTTTTTGGATGTTTGATCGTGCACTCAAATTTATAGAATGCAATAAAGATAGAACCGTAAGAATTGGAGCAAAGGTTAGGCGACCTTTTGATTCTGATACAGTAGAAGGAAAAATTTGGGAAGGACCAATTCCTGATCCTAAACCTTTCCCTTACAAAGCTGCGCCTCACGTTTGCGATATTTTGGTTTTAGGTCAATTATCGGAGTATCAAAAAACCGAAAACCCTGATACTGGTCGGACCGTTCAGGGGATAAGATATGTAGGCCAGCCGTATAAACCATCAGGCCGGGATTTGCTTGATACAACCGATGAAAAGGAAGATTTCATTAGAAGGTTTAAAGAGGCAATAATTAAATGGACAAAGAAAAATAACAACAAAATAGTTTCAGGTCGTCTCAGATATTCTTGGAGAAAAATGCCAACTTCACAGTGTGTTCGTAAAAGAAATGAAGTCTCAAAGGCAATTATTATGTCCCGAATCATGAACGGTGGAGCTGTTGACCTCGACACATTGGATAAAGTAACCATGTGGGGTTTCGACAGAAAATTTCCGATGAGGAACTCAAAAAAAGTGCTGAAAATAACCAAGAAGGCATTTGCCTGCCTTGATAAGGGTAAGCTGAAAGAAGCTACGATGACGTTATTAAATATGGAAGGTGTTGGCATATCAAGAGCCTCCAAGATACTGGGCCTCTTTGACCAGGAAAATCTCTGTATTTATGACAGCCGTGTAGGTAAAGCTCTTGAAGATTTAAAATATGAGAATAGAACAATAATTCCTTGCCCCCCTGGATATGGGCGAGATGGAGATCAAGGGCTAAATGACGATGCATGGGCCGAAAATTATCAAAGGCTGATTTGGACTCTTGAAATCGTTAGAGATTACTTAAATGAAAAGGGGCATACCTATCGACTGGCTGACATTGAAATGGCCCTTTTTATGATTGGAAAATAAAGGCGTTTTCTTTGAAGAACTCCTCATGTCCCAGGATTTATCTTAGTCTTGTAAATTGAATCCCTAAGACCTACGAAATGAATGATCATATCATCTGAAGTTTCATCATAAGTATAAATAATTCTATAATTGCCAAACCGTCGTTTGAAATAGCCAGTGAAATCCCACTGCAAGTGCTCGTGTTTGACCAGCATGCGATTAACCCACAACCAATCAACTTTTTTCTTTATACGCTCTATCTCATGGCGTTGGATATTATCCTCGAAAGCATCTGGAGCATATAAGAGTGGCATTTCTTATTACTTCCTCCAATTATCAGTTTGCCACAGTATTTTGGGTTGTCAAGCATATTTTTTCCAAAAAGTAGGTAAACAATAGGGGTTTTGTTCAATTTAGCTTTTTGAGTATTTCGGTGGGAGAAACAAGACAGTCTCGTGGCAACTTGGATGATTTTAACAGTCTTTCTTTGATCTCTGGTCTTAATTCAAGACCTTCATCCGGATCAGGCAAATTCTCTTCAAACTCTTCTAATAAGGCACTGAGCCGGATCATTTCCTTCCTTAAAAGAGGGATTTCGGCAAGACTGGTAGTTCGCGCATTAAGAATATAATTGTATTGGTCAGCTGGGAAATCGTCTTGATCTTGAAAGGGACCAGAATATTCAACCTCTGCGGGTTCCTCAAGCCTTTGGAATTCAACGCTAAATAAAGGATCATGGAGGGCAATTGTTACTGGTTCTGGACCAACATTCAATAGATTCATGGTTAGCCGGCCCCTAAATCCTGGGTCGAGCTGTAATCCTCCAAACGCATTTATTCCTCGCCTTGCAAATACAGATCGGATTCCAAATCTGCCACATATATCCAAAGGAAGTTTTAACTTCTCAAGAGATAATACACCAACCATTTGCCCAGACTGAATTTCGTAACTGGGGTTTTTTTCAGTTAATTCAATCACTATTCCAAGTTTTTCGGAACTGAGGGGGCTGGCGAGAATCTTATTGCCGAGTCGAAGATCATATGAAGCAGGCTGAATCAATTTAGGATCAAATGGTGCAATTATTAAAATACCACCTTTTACCATCTCGGCAATTTTTTTACCTGATAAAGTGCTCATCTTATTCCTTTTAAATTATAACTTAATTAGGTCAAGTAAAGAAATATATTGTCAATCCATATTAAAATTATGCCTTCTCCATAGATTTGTCAATAAAAAAATTTTCATAAAAAACTTTACAACCTTATGGAAGGTCTTTCAAATATTATTTTTGGATTTTGGGGCCATAAACTATTTCGCAAACAAGAATCCCGTCCAAAAAGCAAGAAAAATGAAAAAAATGAGACGTTGGTGAAAATTGACACTTATTCTTGTCTCGACCTAATAGAAAGGATAATAAAAGGGGCTAACCCGATTGGGTTACCCCTTTTAATTTTATGGAGCCAACAGAGGGGTTTGAACCAGCAACCCCTTGATTACAAAGGAGCTTCTTAATTTGATTATAATTATTTGATTTTTAAAGACATTTAACCTTTTGACTCCCAATTCCATCGTCAAATTCAGACATTATAAATCATTGTAGATACAGAATCTTCATTTTAGACAGTTAGATTTTTGAAGAACAACCCCCAATTCTCATTGACACCCTGCTTCTGATTTTATACACTTCTCTTGAAGCTGAAGCCATCCGTTCTTAACCCCTAATCAGTTGGGTGGGTATGAAGCCCGAAGAAAAGGCAAGACAGGAGATCGACCAATTGCTTGATAAGGCAGGCTGGAAGGTTCAAGATTACCGTGAACTGAATCTCGGTGCTTCTCTTGGTGTTGCTGTTCGTGAATTCCCCCTTAAATCTGGCTCTGCTGATTATTTGCTTTTTGTGTATAGAAAACCTGTTGGAGTTGTCGAAGCAAAACCCCAGGGAACGACATTAAGCGGGGTGGCAGAGCAGACAATAAAATACATAACAAAAATTGAAGAGAGCCTCCCCCAAGTCACCACGATTTCCCCCTTCTCTTATGAGACTACAGGCACAGAAACTTTTTTCAGGGATTTGAAAGATCCCGACCCCCGCAGTCGAAGGATATTTGCTTTTCACCAGCCTAAAACACTCAATGACTGGCTTTCAGAGGAAGATACATTAAGGGACAGACTAAAAGGTTTGCCACCCTTGATTAAAACAGGGTTAAGGGATTGCCAAATCGAGGCTATCGAAAACCTTGAAAAGTCTTTTGCTGATTCAAGACCAAAGGCACTCATCCAGATGGCATCGGGTGGAGGAAAGACCTTTACAGCCGTGAGTTTCGTTTACCGATTGATAAAATTCGCCAAGGCGAGAAGGGTTCTCTTTTTGGTTGATAGGAGCAATTTGGGACGCCAGACAAGAAACGAATTTCAGCAGTATGTAACGCCTGACGATGGGAGAAAATTTACAGAACTTTATAACATCCAGCATCTCACTTCAAATACCCTTGATCCTGTCAGCCGTGTTTGCATCACCACCATCCAGAGGCTTTACTCAATGCTCAAGGGCGAAACGGAATTTGAACCTGAACTTGAGGAGCAATCCACCTTTGAGGTATTCCCTTATGGAGAAGCACCCAAAGAAGTGACCTACAATCCCCAAATCCCTATTGAAACCTTTGATTTCATCGTCACCGATGAATGTCATCGTTCGATATACCACCTTTGGCGTCAGGTGCTTGAATACTTCGATGCCTTTATCATAGGGTTGACTGCAACCCCTTCTAAACAAACGCTTGGCTTTTTCGACCAGAATCTTGTGATGGAATATAGCCATGAACGGGCAGTCGCAGACGGTGTCAATGTTGGGTATGACGTCTACCGCATCCAGACCGAAATTACGGAGAAGGGGAGCAAGGTCGAGGCAGGTTTTTTCGTAGATAAGCGGGACAAACTCACAAGGGAAATAAGATGGCAACAATTGGATGAGGATTTGGAATATGCTCCCAACCAATTAGACCGAGATGTGGTAGCCCCCGACCAGATAAGAACCATCATAAGGACGTTCAAAGATAATCTCTACACGGAGATATTTCCTGCGAGAAAAGAAGTCCCAAAAACCCTGATTTTTGCAAAAGACGATTCCCATGCCGAAGATATTGTCCATATTGCCAGGGAGGAATTTGGCAAGGGAAACGAGTTCTGTAAAAAGATTACCTACAAGACCACAGGAGACAAGCCCGAAGATTTAATTGCCAGTTTCCGGAACTCCTATAATCCACGGATCGCTGTAACGGTTGACATGATTTCCACGGGAACAGATATTCGACCCCTGGAATGTCTCATATTCATGAGGGATGTAAAATCACGGGTCTATTTTGAGCAGATGAAAGGGAGGGGAACAAGGGTTATCTCGTCAACCGATTTCAATGCTGTCACCCCAGATGCCTCTAATAAAACGCATTTCGTCATCATAGATGCGGTGGGCGTCTGTGAAAACGACAAGACCGATTCCCGTCCTTTAGAAAAAAAGAGGTCTATTCCCTTTGACAAACTCCTTCAATTGATTGCCCTGGGTAATAGAGATGAAGATATTTTGAACTCTTTGGTGGGGAGACTGGCAAGGCTGGACAGAGAGGCAAATGATAAAGATAGAAAGGAGATTGAAGTTTCGTCAGGCGGGAAGCCTTTAAAGGAGGTCATCAATAATCTCCTTGATGCGGTAGACCCTGATAAGAAAATCGAGAAAGCAAAGGCGATTTTCAATACTGAAAACCCAACCAATGAGCAGATCAAAAAAGCCTCGGAAGAACTTGTCAAGCAAGCCTGTATCCCTTTTGATAACTCATCCTTTAGAAATACCCTCATCACCATTAAGCAGAAAAATGAGCAAATCATTGATACGGTAAGCAAAGACAGGGTGATATTTTTTGGCTTTGATGAAAAAGCGAAAGAAAAGGCACGCACTATTGTGGATACGTTTAAAAGGTTTATCGAGGAAAATAAGGATGAACTCACAGCAATACAACTTATCTACAAAAAACCTTACGGTCGCCGCCACCTGACTTATGAAGAAATCAAACAACTGGCAGAATTTATAAAGAAACCACCCTATTTTCTTACACCAGAAGTTATCTGGCAGGCTTATGAACAATTGGAAAAGTCAAAGGTGAGGGGAGCAGGCCCACAAAAACTCTTGACGAATATAATTTCTCTTATGCGTTTTGCGATAGGGCAGAGCGATGTCCTTGAGCCTTTTTCCGACATGGTAGACCGAAGGTTCAATGAGTGGGTGGCTCAACAGGAAGGATTAGGAAAGAGATTTTCGCCAGAACAAATGGAATGGCTCACGATGATAAAAGAACATATCGCAACCTCTCTCGCCATAGAGATGGAGGATTTTGAATATGCACCTTTCTATGAAAAAGGAGGTCCAGTTAAAGTCTATCACCTCTTCGGACAGGGACTGAATGGCATTTTAGAAGAACTTAATGAGAGGCTTGCCGCATAATGGAAGATAGATTGTCAGAACTCCCATGTGGATGGGTATGGGCCAAATTGGGAGAGATATCCGATATAGGGGCTGGAAATCCCGCTCCACAAGGGGAAGAATATTTTGATAACGGTTCTTTTCCCTTTGTCAGAGTTCAAGACATGGGTAACTTAAGGGATGATGTTTATTTAAAAGATACCAATGACCACATAAATAGCAAGGCTATAATTAATATGAAACTGTTCCCAAAGGGTTCGGTTCTATTTACAAAAAGCGGAATGTCAATTCTTCTAAATCAGAGGGCAATTTTAGCAAGGGATATGTATGTAGTAAGTCATATCGGTGTATCTCTTCCATTAGGAGGAATTCCAAGTGAGTGGGTTTTTTATTGGCTTAAAACAATCGACTTCAAAAACATTACTCATGCTACTACATTACCTTCACTTCAATTATCGAAAGTTCACGAAATCCCCATCCCTATTTCTCCCCTCCCTGAACAGCACTGCATTGTTGCCAAGATCGAAGAACTCTTTACCAGGCTGGATGCTGGCGTAGAAGCCTTAAACAAGATAAAGGCTCAACTTAAACGATACCGCCAGGCCGTCTTGAAATATGCCTTTGAAGGAAAACTCACAAAAGAATGGCGTGAAGCCCATAAAGGAGAAATCGAACCCGCCTCCGCCCTTCTGGAAAGAATAAAAGAACAACGCAAAAAAGAAGCCAAAGGGAAATTTAAGGAATTACCGCCATTCAATACATCTGAATTACCCGAACTGCCAGAGGGGTGGGAATGGACGAGAATTGGAGAAGTTATGGAGGTAGTTAGAGGGGCATCGCCAAGACCAAAAGGCGACCCAAGATATTTCGGGGGTAACATTCCATGGATTATGATTTCAGACATTAGTAAGGAGAAAGGCAAATACATTTCCAAGACCAAAGACACAGTTACCGAGGCAGGTAAAGCAAGAAGTAGATACCTTAAAGCGGGGACATTGATTTTATCAAATAGTGGAACGGTCTGCGTTCCAAAAATATTGGCAGTTAATGGCTGTATCCATGATGGGTTTGTTGCATTCCCTGATTTGTCAGACAATTTGGATATTTTGTATTGTTATCATTACTTTGACTATATCCGTCCAAAGATAATTCAGGAAAATAAACAAGGTGTAACACAGGTTAATCTTAACACCGATATTGTTATGAATATAGAGATTCGCCTTCCCTCCCACCTGGAGCAGCAAAAAATAGTTGAAGAAATAGAGAGTCGCCTTTCCATTGCTGACAATATGGAGAAAGTTGCCGAGCAAAGCCTTAAACAGTCAGAAAGGTTACGCCAGAGTATATTGAAGCGGGCATTTGAAGGGAAATTAGTCCCGCAAGACCCAACAGATGAACCAGCAGAAAAACTCCTGGAAAGAATCAAGGAAGAAAAGGCGAAGCGAGAGGCAGAGAACAGGAGTGAAAGAAAACATCGAAATAAAAAATTAAAACAGATGGAGTTAATTTAAGATGACAACGGAATCCTCTACTATTGTTCAAAGGCTATGGAATTACTGCAACGTCCTTCGTGATGATGGCGTAAGCTATGGCGATTATGTGGAGCAATTAACCTATCTTCTATTCCTGAAAATGGCAGATGAGCAGACCAAACCGCCATTTAATAAGCCCTCTTCCATTCCAAAGGGTCTTGATTGGGAGAGCCTCCTAAAAAAAGACGGGGATGCCCTGGAAGTCCAATACCGCCACATTCTTGAAAGCCTGGGCAAAGAAAAAGGGATGTTGGGGGTCATTTTCAGGAAATCTCAAAATAAAATTCAAGACCCTGCAAAACTCAAGCGTCTTATTGAACTCATCAATGACGAAACCTGGGTTGGTCTGGACATTGATGTAAAAGGAGATATTTACGAGGGGCTTCTCCAAAAAAATGCAGAAGATGTTAAAGGTGGTGCAGGGCAATATTTTACTCCAAGACCTCTTATAAAAGCGATGGTGGAGGTAATCCGACCAGAGCCAGGAATGACCATTTGCGACCCTGCCTGTGGGACGGGTGGATTTCTTTTTACTGCCCACGATTACCTGTCCAAATATCCCCTCGATAAAGAACAGAAGAAGTTCCTCAAATTTAACACCTTCAAAGGAAAGGATATTGTTGATAACGTGGCAAGGCTATGCGTCATGAATCTATATCTCCATGGTATTGGAGGGGATGAAAGTCCTATTGAGGTAGGGGATTCCCTCATTTCTGACCCTGGGGAGCGTTTCGATATAGTCCTGACTAATCCTCCCTTTGGGAAAAAGAGCAGTATCACCATCGTAAATGGTGAGGGGAAGGCTGACAAAGAAACTCTGGTTTATGAGCGCCAGGACTTTTGGGCTACCACTTCAAACAAACAACTAAATTTCCTCCAACACGTAAAAACCATTACGAAGATTAACGGGAAAGTCGCCATCGTTGTCCCTGATAATGTTCTTTTTGAAGGTGGTGCAGGAGAAACAGTTAGGAAGAAATTGCTTGCCGAATGTGATGTTCACACCCTTTTGAGGCTCCCCACAGGAGTATTTTACGCCCAGGGGGTAAAGGCAAATGTCCTTTTCTTCGACAGGAAGCCGGCCAGCGAGAAGCCCTGGACTGATAAACTCTGGATATATGATTTACGGACTAATCAACACTTCACTCTTAAAACAAACCCTTTGCGGTATTACGACCTGAAAGATTTTATCAATTGCTACCATCCAGAAAGTCGGAGGGAAAGAAAAGAGACAGAGCGGTTTAAAGCATTTACCTA
>Ga0194113_10011362_pt1 | contig 10539 bp, 10 predicted proteins | sample TA2MahC200mmetaG_FD_146193 | JGI IMG/M metagenome (GOLD analysis project Ga0194113, IMG submission 146193) | Freshwater microbial communities from Lake Tanganyika, Tanzania - TA2015017 Mahale Deep Cast 200m | ecosystem: Environmental > Aquatic > Freshwater > Lake | place: Tanzania: Lake... | reverse complement strand
CCAGTCGTCGCGGAGTCCCTCGACGATGCGCCGGGCCTTGCTGAGGGCGTTGGAGGCACGCTCGCGTCGAATTCCCAACCGCCGCGCCGCCTCGGTGACGCTGTAACCCTCGTTCACCAACGTGAAGACCTGACGCCATGCTTGGTGACGGGTCTACTTACAAAGCCTAAGTCAGAAATAGGAGCGGTCACATCCCTGCTCCTTCTCGACCCGGGATGGGTCACATGGAGAAGAATGACCGCAACAGCCCAAAGTGTGCCGTCGAAAACGTGTCAGATGCGTTTGCCCCTCAAATGATCACCGACGTAGGCCACCACCACCTGATGGGTGTCATCGTCGAAGAACAAGTGCACGCGATACAGGCGTGCGCCTTTGCCGTGGCGGATATGGGCCAGGGCGAACTCGGTGCGACCCCGCCACATGAACGCATAGTCACTACCGAACTTGTATTCGGCGGTGTCGGACACCCCGCCCGCGTAGTTCAGGCCGAGGCTTCGACACGAGATGGTGAGTGACGCGCTGTTGATTCGTCCGGTTTGCCAGTCGGCGGCCACCACGTTGAGACGCACCAAGTCCTGTAGAAGTCTATTCGCGTCGATGTTCTTCAGCTCGCGCGCGGTGGCGAACGCGTTGTCGTGGAAGGTGAGGTGCTCGCAGATGCGCGCAGCCTGCTCCACCGCGTCGATCGCACTGACGGCCCGCAACCCCTGTGGCGAGCGCCCAAGGCGCACCTCGAGTTCGGTGTTCATGAGCACAAGGCTCTCCAGCAGATCGTTGCGATTCTCTAAGAGATCCTGTTTCTCAGCGATCACCCGATCGGCCTCGGCCATGGCTTGTTCGAGATCATCGAGGCGATTGAGATCCTCCTGCCACTGTTCGAGCGCCGCGCGGTACTCGGACCACGGAACGCTTTCCGGATCAGCCACGATGTCATCGGGGCTGGACTCCTTCATCGATGTCGGTGCCAAAACCGAGGCCACCGGGGTCTCGCCGATCTCGACGACCGGTTCGTTGGAACGGCGACGAAACAGCGGTGCTCGCAACGGGGCCAAGGAACCGGCGGCCGCCTCGGTGACCATGTCGATGATCCGACCGCGCTCGGTCTTGCCCGCATCCACTGACAGGCCCGTTCCATCGGATGTCGACGGCTCGGCGTCGCCGGGCCACACGATGGTCAAACCTTGCCGAAGCAGGATGTTTCTGCCGTACAGGCGGTTGAAAGCCATGCACGATGCGTCACCGCGAATCTGCACGATGTGAGCCAAACCGGTAAGGCTAAACGACAGTCGACCCGAGTCGAACACTGGTCGCCCACCGTCGGGAATCGACTCGATGACCAGTGGTAGCGCGCGCCCCGGCGCGTCGCAGAATGCAGCCATCATCTCGGCGCCCTCGGGCCGTTCAATCAACTCGACGGAGTTGCGCAGACGCGTGCCTGCGTCATAGATCGCGCACGAGTCCACCAGATCTCGGGCCAGCATGCGCAACGTCATCACGCTCGTCGATGGAGGCCGGCGCAAGATGCGGCGACCGGCGGGGGTGACCGAACAGCGAATCTCGAGGGTCGTCGACGCGTCCGACGTGGCCAACGTGATGGTGATGCTGGCCATCGAGCCGTCGCCCGCGGGCCGGTCGATACTGCACCGCCACCAGCGATCGGGATCCTCGTCGTCGATCCGCACCGACACCCCCGCCTGGCGCTCGTCGGAGGGGTACTCCTTCATAAGCCATTTCGTGGTGACGTCGCGCATGGTGGCCTGTTGCGCCGACGGCCACACGAGCCCGTCGAGTCGAAGACAGAACACTGGTCGCACAAGGTCAGTCTCGCTGATCTACGACATGGAGACACGGGAGATTGCGACATACGGTGCCCCGTGGACAAAAACGATGTCGAATCATTGCTGTTGCTGCTGAACGCCGTAGCCACCTGGACTATGGCGGGGCTCATCTGGTTCGTCCAGCGGGTGCACTATCCCCTCCTGGCTTCCGTCGGGACCGACCGAGCCCGACCCGTCGCGGTCGAGCACCAACGACGAACCGCCCAGGTCGTGGGATTGCCCATGGCCGTCGAAGGGCTTACCACCCTCGGGCTCCTGGTCCGGACACCCACCGCCGTGGGGACGGTCTGGGTGTGGGCCAACGCGGTGTTGCTGGCCGTGGCCTTGGGGAGCACGGTGTTGTTGTCGGTACCGCTGCACGCCCGAATGGCCGAGGCCCCCGATGCGTCCATCGGGCACCGGCTGGTGGTCACCAATTGGCCCCGTACCATCGCCTGGACCCTCCGGGGGGTCATCTGCGCGGTCCTGCTCTACCGCGTGCTGATGGCCTGACCGGTTGGCCGCTCGCTTTCGAATGAATTTTTTGGAGTTCTGAGAACGGGCTCTGGCGTCTCGGTTCTATGGACGCTCTTTTTCACATCCGTAGAAGAATTAGCCCTGATGCTTCCGCTAACTGGTACCCGACCCAGAAGATGTATCCCGGCGAATTGGGTCAGCCCATATTGGTCCAGAGGAATTTCTCGTCAAGAAGACGCGCCTGTGGTACGCACTCAACGGGCGCACGCATGGCGGAGGGAGTTCGTTCTCCCTCCGAGATCTCACTGACCGGGAATCTATACCCTCGATTCGAGGAACTTGGCCAAAGGTTCGCGTAGAAAGCGTCGCTGGCGATCTGTTGAGCGTTCTTTCAGCGCTCAACTTGGGGGCGCTCACACAACTAAGAACGATCGACCCCGGTGGAAGTGTGCGCGAAAATGAAACTCGGCCTACCAGCGCTCGAACGACCAGCCCGTGGGTCGGCCATCGGCGTACGGCATCACCCCGTGGAAGGCGCGAGGGTCGGCGTCGAACACCAAGGGAAGGAAGAATCGATCCCCTTCCCACATGGGCAAGTCGGCCGCGTCGCGCGGAGCGGGATCGTTCGCGCACGCGCTCAACACCCGGGAGATGGGTATCCACTCGAGGTCTCCCTCGTCGTTGTGGGCGGGCGGTTCGCCGGTGAACTCGGTGACCAAGAAGATGGGCGAGAGCCAGTCCTCGCCGTGAGGCCCGAAGCCGGGCCACGACACGGTCCCGCGCAATGACATCGCGGTGACCTCGATCGAAGCCTCCTCCCGAAGTTCCCGTCGAGCGCACGCGGCGAGATCCTCGTCCGGCTGGACCTTGCCCCCGAGTCCGTTCCACTTTCCGAGATGCTGGTCGTGGTCTCGCTTGTTGCGGTGCACCAGGAGTACGTGTTCATCACGAACCACGTACACGAGGGTACCGATGATCGGCGTGTAGGGCATGGGCTCTCTTGTATCAGAACGTGCGTGGCCCTGACGGTTGGTTGGGCAGACTGAGACGGTGAGTGTGGCCTCCGACTACCAACGCGACGGGGTGGTGGTGTTGCGCGACGTGCTGTCGCCGAGCGAGATCGATCGTCTGCGGTCGGGTATCGACGAGGTGGTGGCCCGTCCCAGTCCTCGCGCCAAGGTGGCCAGCGCTCCCGATGATCCGGGATTCTTCATCGAGGACTTCTGCACGTGGCCTGAGCATCCGACCTTGGAGAGCGTGATCCGAACGTCACGGCTGGCGGAACTGGCCGCGGATCTGATGGGCTCGCGAACCGTGACCGTGTATCACGACCACATCCTGGTGAAAGAGCCTGGCACTCGGCAGCGCACGCCATGGCACCAGGATCAGCCGTACTACGACGTCGAGGGTCGGCAGAACGTGAGCTTTTGGATTCCTGTGGATCCGGTATCGCGTGAGGATTGTTTGGAGGTGGTCGCGGGCACGCACCGTGGTCCGTGGCTGATGCCGCGATCGTTCCTCGATCATCAGGCGAAGTGGTTCCCCGAGGGATCGTTGACCGAGATGCCCGATTACGAAGCCGAGCGTGACCGACACCCGATCGTGACAGCGGATCTACGGCCGGGTGACTGCATCGCGTTCCACATGCTGTCGGTGCACGGGGCGCCCGGGGTATCGGGGACAAATCGGCGACGTGTCTTCAGTTTGCGGTTGTTGGGTGACGACATGGTGTACGCACCGCGCAAGTGGGTCACATCACCGGACATGATGTCGGTGTTCGACGGGCCCGATGTTCGGGTGAGTGGAAGAGGCTTGTCGGGCGAGTGGTTCCCGCGCCTCCTTTGACCCGACACCGGTCAATCGGGGATGGTGGTGGGGTCCAGGGGGCGATCGCCCAAGTCGATGAACAACACCTTGCGGTCCTCGATCACCGGGTACTCACCGTTGGTCGGTGGGGCCAGTTCGCCGACATCGACCGTTCGGTTCTCACAGTCGGTGAACTCGTCCGTGCCCTCGATCTGCTCCACTGCGCACGACGCGTCGCGATCTGCGGGATGGGCGTAATACACGATCCACCCGCGCTGCGGGTCCGAGCCGTTGTGGTCGAGCACGATCGTTCGTTCGCCCGTCAACGTGCCCAGACCCGGAAAGAGCACCGGACCGTTGGCATCGATCGTCTCGGACCAGCGTTCGACGTTGCCCACCTGCAGGCGGTCGGGGATGAACGTGGAGGTCTGGGCTTGCTCGCCCGACATCAACGCGGCGATGCCGAACAGGATCAGAGCCAGTACCGCGAAGAACCCGATGCCCCCCAGCACGGGGGCCACGGCTCGGGCGCCAGGGGAGGACAACTCGGGACGACGCACTCTTCGAGTCTGCCCAGCGTGAGAGGGATTTTCTAACTCTCCGCCAACTTTCCACCGGATCTTCTCGGTTCGCTGTCGTCGTCCGCTGTCGGCACATCGGCCCCGCGCGACACGAGGGATCGTCGATCCGACTCGACCACCGACCTGATCACGAGGATCGTCGACGGGCGGTTCGCCGTGGGATTCGACTCGATCGACACCGGCACCAGTTGCGTGCTCGGGCGGATGGTGCGCGGAGGTTTTGTGGTGCGGGTTTCCCGTTTTTGTCGCGATCGGCGAGTCAGGGTGGCGGGTGCTCGGGGTGTACCAAATGTGTGGGAAACCCCCGTAGGGCGTAGGGTTTCGCTCTTGTGAAGAGGCCCTATCGAGTCGTCGTCGCCAAGCCCGGTCTGGACGGTCATGATCGAGGCGCCAAGACCATCACCCGCGCCCTACGCGACCATGGCTTCGAGGTCATTTACACCGGCTTGCATCAGACACCGGAGCAGATCGCCGAGACCGCCCTGCAAGAGGACGTCGACGCCGTCGGGCTGTCGCTGTTGTCCGGGGCTCATCTCACCTTGTTCCCTCGCACCATGGAGGAACTCAAGAGCCGTGGGATGGACGACGTCTTGATCTTCGGAGGTGGCGTGATCCCCGACGCCGATGCCCGTACTCTGCGCGAGCAGGGCGTGGCCGAGATCTTCGGACCGGGGTCATCGCTGAAGGCCATTGCCCAGTGGCTGGAGACCACCCTCGACGACCGAGAGTGATTGCTCACCACACCTCGTCGTCGATTCACCCGTCACCTCGCACGCCATTCATCAGGAGGAAACAAACACATGGACCTGTTCGAGTACCAGGGCAAGCAGTACTTCGCCCGCTACGACATACCGGTCAGCCCCGGCGGCGCTGCTGACACCGTCGATGAGGCCGTGAAGGTCGCCGATCGGTCCGGTTACCCGGTGGTGGTGAAGGCCCAGGTGCAAGTCGGGGGTCGCGGAAAGGCCGGTGGCATCAAGTTGGCCAACAACGCCGAAGAAGCCCGCCTCCATGCCGGCAACATCCTCGGCATGGACATCAAGGGCCACGTGGTGAGGCGCCTGTGGGTCGAGCACGCCAGCGACATCGCCGAGGAGTACTACGCCTCGTACACCCTCGATCGCGCGGCCAAGAAGCACCTCCTCATGTTGTCGGCCCAGGGTGGTGTCGACATCGAAGAGGTCGCGGCCAAAGACCCGGGCGCGATCGTGAAGTTGCACATCGATCCGGTCGACGGGCTGAGCGTCGCCGTGGCCCGCACGGCCGCCGTCGACGCCAAGATTCCCGCCAAGGCCCTCGACGGTGTGGCTTCCATCCTCGCCCAGTTGTATCGGTGCTTCACCGAGGGGGACTGCGATTTGGCCGAGATCAATCCACTCATCTTGAAGCCCACCGGCGAGGTGCATGCGCTCGACGCCAAGGTGAGCCTGGACAACAACGCCTCGTTCCGTCATCCCGAGTGGGAGGAATACCGCGCCACCGAGGAACTCGACGCCCGCGAGTTGTTGGCCCGCACGCATGATCTGCAGTACATCGGTCTCGACGGCACCGTGGGCATCATCGCCAACGGCGCCGGTTTGGCCATGAGCACCCTCGACGTGGTCAACCAGGTCGGTGGTACGGCGGCCAACTTCCTCGACATCGGTGGTGGAGCCAACGCCGACGTGATGGCGGCCGCTCTCGAAGTGATCAACTTCGATCAGAAGGTGAAGTCGATCTTCATCAACATCTTCGGTGGCATCACCCGTGGAGAAGAAGTGGCCAAGGGCATCGTCGAAGCACTCGGTCGGGTCGACCTGAAGGCTCCGATAGTGATTCGTCTCGATGGCACCAACGCCGAGGAGGGTCGCGAGATTCTGAAGAACGCCGGAATTCCCGCGTCGAAACTCGTCTCCAAGCCGACCATGCTCGAAGCGGCCGAAACCGCCGTGGCGATCGCGAAGGGAAAGTGACGACATGGCTATTTTCGTGAACGACAACACCAAGGTGATCGTGCAGGGCCTCACCGGAGGACAGGGCAAGTACCACGGTCTGCGCAACAAGGCCTACGGCACGCAAGTGGTCGGCGGCGTGACGCCCGGCAAGGGTGGCACTGACGTCGAAGGCATTCCCGTGTTCGACACCGTCGCCGAGGCCGTGGCGGCCACGGGTGCCGACGCGTCGTTCATCGCCGTTCCGCCCAAGGCCGCCCCAGCGGCCATCTTGGAAGCCGCCGCCGCGGGTATCGGCTTCGTCGTGTGTATCACCGAGGGCATCCCGGCTCAGGACGAGGCGAAGGTCTACAACACGCTCGTGCGTGACTACCCGAACACGCGCTTGTTGGGCCCGAACTGCCCGGGCATCATCAGCCCGGGCAAGTGCAACATCGGCATCACCGCCGGTGAGATCGCCGAGTTGCCCAAGGCCGGCCGAAAAAACGTCGGCATCGTGTCGCGTTCGGGCACACTGACCTACCAGGCGCTGTACGAGTTGAAGCAGCGGGGCATCGGCGTGAGCACTTGTGTGGGTATCGGCGGTGACCCGGTACCGGGGACCAACTTCATCGACTGCCTGCGCGAGTTTCAGGCCGACCCCGAGACTGACGCGATCATCATGATCGGTGAGATCGGTGGTTCGGCCGAGGAGGAGGCCGCCGAATTCATCAAGGCCAACGTCACCAAGCCGATGAGCGCCTATATCGCTGGCGTCACCGCTCCGGCCGGCAAGAAGATGGGCCATGCTGGCGCCATCGTGTCGGGAGGCAAGGGAACGGCACAGGGCAAGATGGACGCACTGCGTGCCGCCGGCGTGAAGGTGGGCCAGAACCCCACCGAAGCCGGTGACCTGATGGCCGAGATCATCGCCAGCATCAGCTGAGAAAAACATCGGCTGGTTCGCCCAGCAGCGATGAACGGGGGCCGTGGGTTTCCCCCGAGACTTTTCGAATATCGCAGAGTTGTTGCCGAGTCGGGCGGGGTCGCCACACCAGCCTCGGTCGAAGTCACCCGTCGACTTCGCGATGTCTTTCTGGTCGTCGATTTTTACGCCGCTCTCGTCGAAGCCGATGAACGCGCGGGCGGCGGCCACCAAGAGGACGTTTGTCCATGACTCGGTACCGAACGCAACGGGGTCGAATCAGCGATCCGGGTCACCAGTTGGTGTGGGTATCGTCAAGGGGTGCCCACAGCTCTGCTCAGCGTGTTCGACAAGACGGGAATCATCGAGTTCGCCGCCGAACTGTCTCGCGCGGGTTGGAACCTGATGTCCAGCGGTGGCACCGCCACCGCATTGCGCGATGCCGGTCTCGACGTTGTCGACGTGGCCGACCTCACCGGCTTCGACGCCATGCTCGGGCACCGGGTGGTGACCCTGCATCCCAAGGTGCACGCCGGAATTTTGGCCGACCTCGACGACGAGACCCACCGTGCCGACCTCGCGCGGTATGGCATCGAACCGATTTCGATGGTGGTCGTGAATTTGTATCCGTTCACCTCGGATCCGAGCATCGAACTGATCGATATCGGCGGCCCGACTCTGGTGCGAGGCGCGGCGAAGAATCATGCTCACGTCACCGTGGTCGTTCGACCCACGGATTACGACATCGTCCTCGACGAAATTCGTGTGAACGGTCAGGTGTCGTCGTCGACGCGACGCGAATTGGCCGCCCTCGCCTTTCACGAGATCGCGGCCTACGACATCGCCATCGCCGACTGGATGGCCGGTGATTCATCGTCGACCCTTCCGTCGCATCTTCTCATCGGTGCCGAACACGCTCAGGACCTTCGCTACGGCGAGAATCCCCATCAGCTCGGTGCGCGTTACCGGACGACGGGGGCGACGAGTTGGTGGGACACCGCCGTCCAGCACGGTGGCAAGGAACCCAGTTACCTGAATTTGTACGACACCGAGGCGGCCTGGCGCATGGTGCACCAGTTCGGCGCTCCCGCCTGCGTCATCGTGAAGCACGCCAACCCCTGTGGTGCCGCGGTGGCGAACGATGTCGAAGAGGCGTACCGGGCAGCCAATGAGTGCGATCCCGTCAGTGCCTTCGGAGGAATCGTCGCCGTGAACCGCAACGTCGACGCCGCCACCGCGGGGGCACTGGCCCCCGTCTTCACCGAGGTCGTGGTGGCCCCGTCGTACGACGTCGATGCGCTGGAAATCCTCACCGCGAAGAAGAACCTGCGGGTGATATCGGCCTCGCCCCCATCGCCGCGCGGATTCGATGTTCGCTCCATCGACGGCGGTTTCCTCGTTCAGACCGCCGACGCGGTGAACCTCGATCGATCGACGTGGAAGGTGGTCACCGAGTCGACACCGTCTCCATCACAATGGGACGACATCGATTTCGCGTGGCTGGTGTGCGCCGGGGTCAGTTCGAACGCCATCGTTTTCGCCAAAAGTCAGATGGCTCTGGGTATCGGAGCAGGACAACAGAACCGCCTGGACTCGGCCCGCATCGCCGCCACCCGTGCCGCGGGTCGGGCTCGCGGTGGAGTGTGTGCGAGCGATGCCTTCTTCCCGTTTCGTGACGGACTGGACGTGGTGGCCGAGGCCGGCATCGCCGTGGTGATCCAGCCCGGAGGCAGCGTGCGCGACGACGAGGTCATTGCGGCAGCGAACGAACATGGCCTTGCCATGGTCTTCACCGGCGAACGTCACTTCAAGCACTGAGCGCGGGGGCGCTCACTCGACCGGAGTAGTCGAGGAAGTTCGGTCCTGCGCCGCTTTATTGATGATGTAGGGAGTCAGGGCCAGGGTGCCCCCGGCAGCGATGAACACCACGGCGGTGCCGGAGCTGGAGTCCGGGGTGAAAGCTCCCAAAAAGAACCCGGCCACACCGATGGCGGTCACCGCGGCGCCCCACCAGGTCATGGCACGACGTTCGCCGCGCGAACCCACGTAACACAGGGCCAACCCGGCGATGGCGGCGAGAACACCGGCCCCGGCGTTGGCCATGCGAAACGCCATGAGGAGTGCGCCGACCAGAATGGCGACCATTCCGGCCGGTATCAACGCGGTTCCGACTCCGCGGTATCCGCGTCGGTCGAGGGTCGCAACGCCGAGAATCAAGGCGGTTCCTGCGATCAGGTAAACCGCGCCCTGTTTTCCGAGGTACCCGCCCACCGAGCTGGGGAGATCCAAAAGATCGTCCTCGTAACACTCGTCGGGAACTTCTTCGTCCGAGTAATACAACTCCTCGCAACGTTCATTCGTGAGGACCTCGCCCCCGATGGCCGAGGACAGTCCGAAGATCAAAGCCAGTGCGGCGAAGCCGAGGAAGATCGATCGACCGCGGAACCCCGGTAGCACCCACACCGCGACGTGCAAGACGGCGGCGAGGATCAGCCCGAGGCCCGCGTTGATCTCGGAGTCACCGATGAGGGCGACGCAGAACATCAACAGAGAAGTGATTCCGGCTCCTACGGCGGCCGCTCGCAGGTCGGCGTTCTTGTTGGCTTTCAATCGAATGACGAGGCCGGCACCGAAAGCGGTGACGGTGCCGGCGTACAAACCACCCGTTCCTTCGGAGTCTCCGGCGAGGAGACCGACCCAACCCACCGTCAACAGGAGTCCAGCGAGACCGGACAATGCGGTACTCAGCCGTGGCTCGGGGCGATCTTTCGCCTCGTCTCCCAGCGAATCGAGGAACTCCGTGATGTTCCTCGGTTTGGGTGATCTCGACGAGGTGGGTTCGGTTGGCGGTGGCGGCACGGGTGGTTGGAACGCGGTCATCGGAACCTCCTGATCAAGGTGTGGTCTACCAAATTCCGGGTCGCAGGATTCGCCATACCGATCGGGGTGGATGCCGAGCCCCTTGCGTAAACTCGCCGTCGTGGCACGAATCTCCGATCTCATCGCCAAGGGTCGCACCTTCT
>Ga0194113_10011360_pt1 | contig 10540 bp, 10 predicted proteins | sample TA2MahC200mmetaG_FD_146193 | JGI IMG/M metagenome (GOLD analysis project Ga0194113, IMG submission 146193) | Freshwater microbial communities from Lake Tanganyika, Tanzania - TA2015017 Mahale Deep Cast 200m | ecosystem: Environmental > Aquatic > Freshwater > Lake | place: Tanzania: Lake... | reverse complement strand
CCTTTGGATATTTTTTTTTGGGCAGTGGTGCCATTTAAAACTATTCTCCTTTCCGAAGTGTACCTGTTTTCACTATCGGTTTGACACTAATCTGTGGTGGGCATTCGCATGGTCCCTTGTTGAGGTTGTGACCACAGGCAGGACATAGCCCAGCACACTCTGTCATACATAGTGGTTTGGTGGGTGCTGCTAGCAATGTATATTGGCGGATCACTTCACTCAAATCTAGTACGTTGTTCTCATCGATGATAGTCGAGGTGTCGAGATTTTCTTGCCGAGACACGTCAGCAGAAACAATCTCCCCAGGAAGGAATTCTTCCGTTATATCGAGATTGAGTGTGGAATCTGCAGGATTGAGGCAGCGGCTGCAGATACCTGTTGTGTGGGCTGTTATCGTTGCTTTGACCATAATACCACGTCCGGTACGACTGATTGTTACCTCGCCTTCTACGTGTCTGGCCCCTTCTCTGCCAGTAGTCTCATCCAGTTGGTAGCTGCTACTTGAACCGATAGGTGCTCTGAGTAGTTGCGCAACATTAATTCGCACTTCGTTGAAAGCCTTTTGTGAAGTTGAGTCATTATAAGTTGCGGTATTTTTGAAAGTCAAGCTATGCGAGTTTTGGCTGACCTGTAGCGCTTTAGTTTACTTGGTTATAGAACACCGTGTGCAGTTAGAGTATAATTGCAGTCTGTCGAGGGCTTTGTTCCACATGCCTAAGAAAACTCTGTCGAAAGCTGATCTGAAGGCCAAAGCCTGCCAGCAGGTGGATGACTATCGCCGTGAGCTGGTCGAGTTAAGCCTTAAGATTCATACTAATCCTGAGCTCGGATTTGAGGAGATTAAGGCTATCGGATGGTTGACCGATTTCCTTCGCAATAATGGCTTTGTGATAGAGGTGGGGAGTGGTGGATTTGCCACTGCCTTTAAGGCATTTTATGGCAGCGGGAGGCCGTGCATTGCCTTGCTTGCGGAGTATGATGCCCTTCCGGGCGTAGGCCATGCTTGTGGGCATAACGTGATCGCTGCCGCGGCTGTAGGTGCTGGCGTGGCGAGCAGAGTCGCTACTGATAACTGCGGTGGCACTGTCGTTGTATTTGGGACTCCGGCGGAGGAGCTTTATGGTGGCAAGGTTGGCTTGTTGAGGGCTGGTGTATTTGAAGGAGTTGATGTAGCCTTGATGGTGCATCCTGGCGTACGAAATAGGGCTACTGGTGAAGCGCTTGCTTGTGTCAGTTTAGATATAGAGTTCTTTGGTAAGGCATCACATGCTGCTGCATATCCTGACCAGGGGGTGAATGCCCTGGAGGCAATGATTTTGGCTTTCAATGCTATCAACTCCTTGAGGCAGCATATTAAGGACAAAGCTCGGATTCACGGGATAATCACGCATGGTGGCTATGCTGCTAACGTGGTACCAGCTTATGCTGCTGCCAAGTTATTGGTTCGCGCTCCTGATAATGCATATCTTGAAGAGCTAAAACGGAAGGTGTTGGGTTGCTTAGAGGGAGCGGCATTGGCAACTGGGGCAAGGTTAGAATTCAGATGGGGGGATGTGCTCTATGAGCCACTGAAGGGTAATAGTACGCTCGCTAAGCTTTTTGCCAATAATTTGGAAGCGTTGGGACGTAAGGTGGAGCCTCTGGATTCTCCTAATAGCTTGGGCAGCACTGATATGGGCAATGTCAGCCAGGTGGTACCCGCTATTCATCCCACCATTGCTATTGCGTCCCCGGGCACTTTATTGCATTCTGAGGAATTTGCTCGTGCTGCGGCTTCAGAAACTGCCAGTGATGGTGTATTAGATGCCGCCAAGGCTCTGGCTATGACGGTTGTCGACCTTGTGAGTGAGCCGAGGGTTCTGGCTGAAATAAAATCCGAGTTTACTGGCTCTATGGGCGGAAGCTGACTTTTAGAGTAGATATGGTTAGAAATATGAGGTCATTAGATTGTAAAATAGAGGTGGCAGCAGCACCGGCTTACCCATATTTTAAGCAATAATTTTTGGAGACAGTAACATGAAAGTCGTCTTTTTGGAAGATGTTTCCTCAAAGGGTAAACGTGGTGAGATACGGGAGGTGGCAGATGGCTATGCCCGTAATTTCTTATTTCCCAGAGGGTTAGCATTGCCAGCATCGCCGTCGGCCATTAAGGCGGCCCAAACGGCGTCTAAGGAGAGGGCAGAGCGTCATGTCCGTGAGCAAGAGGCCATGCGCGATGTGATTCAGCGTTTGGATGGCAAGGAATTGCATTTCAAGGCTCGGGCGGGTGCTAAAGGGCGTCTACATGGCTCTATCACCAGTGCCATCATTGCGGCCGAACTCTCTAAGCTTGTGGATTTCGAAATAGATAGGAAGAAAGTCAATTTAGGCCAGCCCTTGCATGAACTGGGCAGCCACGAAATAACGGTTAGTTTAGCTCCTGGGTCGGAAGCAAGGGTCAAGGTGATTGTCGAGGAAGGGATCGAAGATGAATAGCGAGAACTTGCCGCCTCATGATGTTGAGGCAGAGAAGGCTGTACTAGGTTCGCTTCTTGTTGATGGTGATGCCATATTCAAAGTTGCCTCTTCCCTGAAACCTGAAGCCTTCTTTATCCCAGAGCACCTGTGGATCTACGATGTTTGCCTCAGGTTATACCAACGTGCTGAGGCGATAAACCAGATAACTGTGGCCCGTGAGCTGGCACAGAAGAATAAGTTAGAGGAGGTTGGTGGAGCTGCCTACTTGAGCCATCTGGTTGCCTCTGTACCTACTTCTTTGCACATCGAATACTATGCCCGGATTGTATCGAGACTCGATGTAATGCGGCAGTTGATAAAGGCCGCCGGCGAGATTGCGGCCATTGGGTATAAAGCTGATGCTGACGTCGATGACGCAGTAATCAAGGCGGAGGATGTTCTGTTTGCAGTCTTACGCAAGCAAAGCCCACGCTACTTCGTCTCCCTCAAGGAAGTGTTGGGTCAATATTTTGAGGAGACGGAGCCACCTGTTAGGGAAGAGCAGAGGATACCGCATGTACTCACTAATTTTGCGGCCATAGACGATTTGTTAGGTGGCCTGCAACGCTCTGACTTGATTATTCTCGGCGCGAGACCTAGTTCAGGCAAAACCAGCCTTGCTCTCAATATTGCCAGGAATGCAGCTATCAACCAGAAAGCATGCGTGGCCATCTTTAGCTTGGAGATGTCTCGGCAGGATATAGCGAGGCGTCTGTTGGCTAGCGAGTCTGGCGTGGATTGTGGCAGACTTCGTTTGGGCCAGTATACGGAACGAGAAGAGAGAAGGATAATGGACGCCAGTGGTGTACTTGCTGACGCACGTATTTTCATTGATGATTCACCTCAATTAAGAATGGTGGAAATGCATGGGAAGGCAAAGCGGCTTCATTTCGAACATCCTATTGATTTGATTGTTGTTGACTATATCCAATTGATTCGTGATGAATCAAGAAGAGATAACCGTGTTCAGGAACTAAGCGAGATTACACGTTCGTTGAAAGCACTGGCTCGCGAGATAAGTGCACCAGTAATTGCACTCTCACAATTGAGCCGTGCTGTAGAGCAGCGTATGTCTCACAAGCCTGTATTATCTGACCTGAGGGATAGTGGCAGCATTGAACAAGATGCTGATGTGGTAATCTTTATCTCTCGGGATGAGATGTATATCCGTGAAGAAGACTGGAGAAAGAACTATGACATTGAATCTACTCCCTATCCTCGTGGCGTTGCCGACATTGTCATTGCCAAGCATAGAAATGGCCCTACTGGCGAGCGCAAATTGAGATTCATATCTTCGATTACCAAGTTTGAAGACTTGGAAGTCGAGGTAAGCGCTGCCTGAGATAGTTTTTCGAAGATTGCTACGATGTATGAAAAGCCTTTTGCGGGTTTTGTAGGGAAAGCGGAAGTGACACCTGTGCCTAATCAATTTTTTACCATGGTGCTGCCACGCATTGAGGATATTGATGAGTTAAAAACAGTGCTGCATATTCTGTGGTTGCTGAGCCGTCGCCGAGGTTATCCGCGTTTTGTAGCTCGTGAGGAGCTGCTGGCCGACTCCGTTCTTATGAACGGAATAACCAAGGGAGTTGGACAGGGAGAAGAGACGCTTACGCGTGCCTTAACTTTGGCTGTTGAGCATGGTATTTTGCTTCATCTGGAGATACAGCGAGGTGGCAAGCTCGAAGATGTTTATTTGATAAATGCGGAGACGGAAAGGAACCTCGTTGCCAAAGTCGAAAGAGGAGAGGTGCAATCACCCGATTTCATGGTCCGGAAGGTGAAAACTGGTGATGCTTTTCTACAGCCCAACATCTTTGCGCTTTACGAACAGAACATTGGCATACTCACTCCCATGATTGTTGAGGAATTGAAAGAGGCTGAAAAGCTGTATCCGCATGATTGGATTGAGAGTGCTTTTCGGGAAGCAGTTAGGCTTAATAAGCGTAGCTGGAAATATGTTGCACGTATTTTGGAACGTTGGACCACCGAGGGTAAGTTCAATGGAAAGCCTAAGCGAGATTCTGAAAAAGAGAGCGACTCTGCCAAGTATGTCAGGGGCAAATACGGGCACATGGTCAGGCGCTGAGCAGCAGGGCGAAGACCCGGCTGCTAATGTCTGCTCTCTGTGCAAGGGAGCTGGCTTGGTTTATCCTGTTTTGCCATCAGGAAAAACTGATTATAGTCGTGTAGCACCGTGCAAATGTCGTCGGCAGGATCTCAGGAGAGAGAAGCTTAATCAGCTTCAGCAACGGAGCAATCTTGGTGCACTATCACGGTTGACGTTTGAGAATCTCACTCCTGCTGGTCGTCAAGATGATGACGCCTTGCGAGGACTTTTCAGTCGGGCCTATGATGCTGCGAAAGCTTTTGCTGAAGTTCCCAGTGGCTGGTTAGTATTTATCGGACCTGGAGGAAGTGGCAAGACTCATTTGGTTTGCGCTATAGCTAACTATTGCTTAAGTTTGGGACGCCCTGCTTTCTATATGGGCGCTGCTGATTTGTTAGACCACCTCCGCTCTGCTTTTAGTCCTAATAGTGATATCACCCATGATGAGCTATTTGAGCAAGTCAAGAGTACACCTCTTTTAATTCTGGATGATCTGAATATGGCAACGACTACTGCCTGGGCACGGGTAAAGATGGAGCAACTGCTAGATCATCGTTTCAATGCTCGTTTGGCTACTGTAATTACTGCGGATGTGCCGATAGAGGAGTTCGGCGATAGCCTTCGAGGACATCTGGCAGATACTGAGCTTTGTAGGGTGTATGTGCTCGGTAGTCTTTTGTCTTCTTTGCCTTACCTTGCTAGTTTGGATCTAGAGCTGCTACGGAGGATGACATTCAAAAACTTCGACTATAGGCGGTTGAATCTCATGCCTGAAGAACGTCAGAATTTAGAGCAGGCCTATCACCTGGCACTTAATTTTGCTCAGTCTCCCCAAGGCTGGCTGATTTTCCAGGGTACTAATGGTTGCGGGAAAACTCATTTGGCGGCCGCTATCGCCAATCATCTCAAACAAGAAGGTAAGCCTGTTCTCTTTATTGTAGTGCCAGATCTATTGGATCATCTACGTTCTACCTTTAGCCCGGATAGCAAAACTTCGTACGACGAACTCTTTGAGAGAATCAAACAGGTTCAAGTGCTAATCCTGGATGATTTCGGTGAGCAATCTGTTACTCCTTGGGCACAGGAAAAGCTATATCAATTGATTAACTATCGTTACAATGCTCGGCTGGCCACAGTGATTACTACCTGCTTTTCGCTAGACGAGATAGAGAACCGAATCAGTTCGAGGATGGTAGATCCCAGTATTAGTTTGGTATTCAATATTATGGCGCCTGATTACAGAGGCGATAGAGGGGCAGCTAGACGTGCTAAGCTGCCACAAAGTCCAACTAGGCGTCGTTCATCTACTTAGCTGTTGTCGGTAAGTGAGTTTGCTGCTAAAATACCGCTAAATTTAGCGGTAGCAAGATGATAGTCAATTCGCCAGTACTGGTGGTCAATCAGAACTACGAGCCGCTCAATATTTGTCAGGTGCGGCGCGCAGTTGTCCTATTGTTCCATGGCAAAGCTGAAGTTTTAGAGAATGGGCGAGGGAATATTCATTCGGTCGAAAGCGTGTTTGATGTCCCGTCTGTTATTCGGCTTGCATATTATGTCAGGAGACCGCGACGGCAACGGAAGTTGACCAAGCATGAGGTTTTTCACCGAGACGGCTATACGTGCCAGTATTGTGGCCGCGAGACACGCGAGCTTACTCTAGATCACGTTGTTCCTCGTAGAAGAGGCGGACAGCATAATTGGGGGAATGTGGTTAGCGCTTGCGTTCCCTGTAACCGACGTAAGGCTGGGCGCACGCCTGCCGAAGCTAGGATGCCGCTGCTGTCATATCCAAAAGCACCGAGGGATGATGGTTTCTATGTTCCCTATCATTACCTTCGCACTTATACTATATGGCAGAAGTATGTACATCAGTAGCTAGCTTTTGTTCTCCTGCTTCTCTGGCGGTGGTTTCATCTGCCATCTTATTTGAGAGACGGCTAGCTCCATAGTGCCCCCTGAGTTTAGTTCCACAGATATCGCTTCTTTACAAAGGATTTAGTCCAGTGACCTTTGCTTTTCCCAGTGGTGTGGATACCTCTTGACCCAGTGCTGGTAGCTTCTCCTTCATAGCTCGATATTGCTCCACTTCGTAACCTAAGCAACAAAGAAGTCTGCCACAAACCCCTGAGGTTTTCATGGGGTTGAGTGCTACCTCTTGCTCCTTGGCCATTTTTATGGAAACGGGGGTAAACTCGCACAGGAAGGATGTGCAACACAATGGATAACCGCATTTGCCTAAGCCGCCGATCAGCTTGGCTTCGTCTCTGGCGCCAATCTGTCTCAGCTCGACGCGTGTTCTTAGGTTATGGCTTAGCTCTTTAACAAGGTCGCGGAAGTCAACCCTTTTTTCCGCGGTAAAAAAGATGGTGAGGTGATTTCCTTCCAGGTTGTGTTGAGCTGATACGGGTTTCATGGGGAGGTTGAGTTTAGTAACAGATTCACGGCATTGTCTCAATGCTTTGTCTGCTTTTTCTTGGTTATGTTGGGCGCGTTGTATGTCTGCAGGTGTTGCTTTTCGAATCACCGGGTTGAGAGTTTCCGTGATTTCACTGGATAGTAATTGTTTAGGGGCTATAATCACTTTGACTAACTCTCGGCCACGGTTGGTCTCGACGATGACGCAGTCACCTATCTCTATCGGGATGTCGGCAGCATCGAAGTAATACAACTTGCCGGCTTGTTGAAAGCGAACTCCAACTATTTCTGGCATATGCTTCTCAGTGGTCTAATGGGTGTGCATGCTGTGTATTTTATCACTATAAGGGCTTGATAGGCATGTCGAGCATAAGGCATTCAAGTATCAAACGTGGGTTGGCATTTACTGCGATCTGGGCTAGTGACCTCTTCAAAACGTGTATAAAGTCCTTGATCTCAAACAGGCTCAATGCCTGTGTCCATCTCTTGAGCGTTGACATCTGATCTGTGTTCATAATGGCTTGCTGGCAGCCACACTTAGCCAGCATCAAGTCGTGCCACCAGTCTAGCCAGAATCGTATTTGTTCCTCGGCAGATTTTCTATCGGGTCGGAGCTGTGAAATGTAAAGCAAGCGTTGCCCCCAATCTTCACTAAGCAACGATGACATTTGTGCTAGCTTTTCAGCACGTTCTGCGAGATAATCATCATTGGCGATAGTGCCTATGGCCCACCCTGGGCAGCCCCGTGACAATCTCGACAAAAGCTTCGCCTTCTCCTTGTCAATCCCGACGGAATGCAAGAGCATCTCTTCTATGTCTGTGAATGATGCTGGCGTTAATTCCAGTCTCTGACAACGGGAAACAACTGTAGGCAACAGCTGTGATTCATCAGATGCCAATAAGAGTATAAGCACTTTTGGGGGTGGTTCTTCCAGTGTCTTGAGTAAACAGTTAGCTGCTTCGTTGGATAAGTGTTCGGCATCATCGATGATGAATATCTTCAACTTACCTTCATATGGTGGCAAGCTGGCGCTATTCTGGAGGTAATGTATTTTCTTGATCCCTATTTTTGTGCGTTCCTTATCATCTCCGGGAATGTCAGGCGAATCTAAGCTCAGCATTATGATATCGGCGTGTTTGCCATTGCTGATTCTCGTACAGGACTGGCACTGGGTACAGGGTTTGTTCTCTCCTTGACAATTTACGGCTCGTGCTAGATCAAGTGCCAGGGTAGTTTTGCCTATGTGTTCAGGTCCAACAAACAAGTAGGCATGGGCCAAGTTATCTGTCTTTAGGCTGCCTTCAATTAGGGCAATGGCTTTGTCCTGGCCGATTGTTTTCCACATAATACCCTTCAAATTGTGTCCAAGCTCATGAGGTTTTGATAGCTTTCGCGCCTTCGTACTAGACGTGGTTTACCATCTTTGACTATTGCAATAGCAGGTCTGGGAACCATATTGTAGTTACTTGACATAGGTATGGAGTAGGCGCCACTGACCGGGATAGCTATAATGTCACCTGGTGACAAGGGGGGTAAAACCACGTCTTTAACCAAGATGTCGCCTGATTCGCAGTATCTCCCAGCGATCGTTACCTTGGTTGTCGCCTCCTGTCTTGCCTTATTGGCAACTATGGCTTCATATTTTGCTTGGTAGAGTGCTGGGCGGATGTTGTCTCCAATACCACCGTCAACTGCAACATAAGTGCGAACTCTCGGAATTTCCTTTATTGAGCCGATACTGTACAAGGCAACGCCTGCCTGGGCTATTATTCCCCTTCCTGGTTCTATAACACATCGCGGATACGCTAGGTTGAGTTTGTCGCTGATGCACTTGAGCCTTGAAACTATCGCTTCCGCGTAGTCGCTGATGCTGGGTATTTTTGCGTGCAGCGTGTATTGTACGGCAAAACCACCGCCTGGGCTGAATTCTTTCAGGTCGAAGCCGTGTTTCGCTCTCATTTTTTCGACGAATTTCAGTACCAATTCAATGGCCACTTGATAAGGAGAGGTCCCAGCGATGGGAGAACCCAGGTGGAAGTGTAGCCCCAGTAGGTTAAGGTGGGATGCTGAAGAGGCATGAACTATTGCTGCTTCAGCTTGGCCCGTGGCCACGGGAAAGCCGAACTTACTATCGAGTATTCCGGTGGTTGTAAAATGGTGGGTATGAGGGTCGACTCCGGGGTTAATGCGTAATAGGATATCTTGTCTCTTATTTATTTCCCGGGCTAGCCTGTTCAGCAAATCTAGCTCGTATAGATTGTCAACTACTATTCGTCCGACGCCCCGGTTTAAGGCAAGCTTTAGCTCATCTAATGTTTTGTTATTTCCATGGAAGTAGACTCTCTCCGGTGGGAAAGCCACCGATTGGGCAATGCTTAGCTCGCCACCAGAAACAACATCCATGCCCAGGCCTTCTTGCTTGATGATGTTAGCCAAGCTCGGATTCATAAAGGCCTTGGCCGCATATATGACTAAAATGTCGGAGTATCTTTTGCTGAACTCGAATTGGAACTCTTGACATTTAGAGCGAATAGTGAATTCGTCGAGGACATAAAGGGGTGTACCAAATTCCTGAACGAGAGCCATGGCATCGCAACCGCCTATGACGAGGTGGTCTTGGTCGTTTATCGTCGTGTTAAATGGGAAAATGCTCAATATGGATTTTTTTGGTTTCATTCAGAACATCCTGAGTCTGGGGAGGGCTGGGCTCATTATACATGATGGTGTGTCCCTTGACAAGAATTTTGATGAGTGTTATACTATTTGGTCAACATAGCGATGCCATTTCAATCCAAGCCTGTTTTCTGGGCTTTCCTCGGTTACAGCCCGTAGGTGAGTTTGCTCTTTTTCTGACTTCTTTTGTCTTGTTTTGTTTTCTGAGTTATTGAACGCATGTCTAACGTATTGACATCGGGTAAGCCAAGCGCTGACTTGAATAATCGAAAATCACTTGGCAAGTTGCCTTCCGTTTTAGAGATTCCCAATCTCATTCAGGTTCAGCTTGATTCCTTTCGCTGGTTTCAAGAAGTGGGATTGAGGGAGCTTTTTCAAGAGATATCTCCCATCAAGGACTTCACTGGTAATCGCCTGGAGTTACATTTTGTGGGGTACGAATTTCGTCAACCTTCGTATACAATGGAGCAATGCCGTGAGCGCGATATGACGTTCGCAGCACCACTCTATGTTAGAGCGCAGTTGCTTGTTAAAGAGACTGGTGAAATAAAAGAACAAGAGATATTCTTCGGTGATTTGCCCTTGATGACGGCGAAAGGTACGTTCGTTATCAGCGGAGCGGAAAGGGTTGTAGTAAATCAGCTACTGCGTTCACCCGGCATATATTTTAGCGTTCAGGAAGATGCTACAAGCGGCCGCGAGTTATGCACTGCCAAGCTGATCCCAGAACATGGTGCCTGGCTGGAATTCGAAACTTCAGGCAGAGATGTCATCTATGTGAAGGTAAATGGCAAAAGGAAGATCCCTGTCGTTATTCTGTTACGCGCTATTGGGTTTGATAACGA
>Ga0194113_10011359_pt1 | contig 10541 bp, 9 predicted proteins | sample TA2MahC200mmetaG_FD_146193 | JGI IMG/M metagenome (GOLD analysis project Ga0194113, IMG submission 146193) | Freshwater microbial communities from Lake Tanganyika, Tanzania - TA2015017 Mahale Deep Cast 200m | ecosystem: Environmental > Aquatic > Freshwater > Lake | place: Tanzania: Lake... | reverse complement strand
GCTTTCTGACTTTGACCTATGCGAGGGTTTGACCTGCGCCTTCCCTTTGGTGACGGACGCCTTTGCTGTCCTAGCTGAAGCGGCGGGTTTAACTGATATTATCGTTGTTGTCGGCCCCATGACCCCATCAACCTCAAGGGTGGGGAGCCCCAGCCTTCCTGCCAGCGCAGCGATTTTGATGTTCTCCTGGTGGTTGCGGCCCACTATAATTATCGCCTTACATTTGGCAACGGGCTCCTTTGCTGATTTTGATGCAGCGGAGGTGTCTTTCTTGGTTCCTACGCCTATCGGGAAATGCCTGCCCAGCTTCGCAAGCCCTGTCTCATCAGGACCTGCGTCAGGCCTGAGCCTGAGAATGCCTGCCAGCCTGGCTGAAAACGACTCGTCCGTGAGCAGGCAGCCTCCTCCTGGCGAGGGGTAGTCAATCCTGTATTTCTTCGCGAGCGCAAGCTGTTCGGTCCTCCTGCGTCCGCTGATGGCCAGCATCTTGTCCCTGTCAATCCAGCCCTTCCGCTCGGCTTCTGTTTCGGGCAGCAGTTTCGCTGACAGCGGCCTCAGGACGCTCGCGTCCGCCTCCTTCTCAATCAGCTCCAGCGCATGCCTGTTCTGGCTCATGGGCCTCTCGCCAAGGACTTCGCCTGTTGCGATTATCCTGATGCCCTCCTTTGCCGCGATTTTCTTCGCCTCCTTCAGCATGAAGAGGTGGCAGTCTATGCAGGGGTTGAATGCCGCGCCCCTGCCAAAGCGGGGTTTCATTATCATCTTCATGTATCTGCGGAACATCGCGCCCCTTGTGCAATCCACGACGTGCAGCCTGATTCCCTGAACCTGCGCGAACCGCACGACGCACATGCTGTTGCTACAACATCCCCCGCCAAACGGCAGCGCGAAGAACACGGTCTCAACCCCATCCTTGCCCAGCTGCTCCTGCATGAGCCTGCACACTAGCCTGCTGTCAAGCCCGCCTGACAAAAGTACCAATGCCTTGACTTTCCTTGGCTTCGCTTTTCTCCTCATGGCCTTCCCTTTCTTCGCCATACTAGAACAAGAACTTTCCGTCTTTAATAATGACCCTTCCGTCGACGTCAATCGTAGGCTTGTCAAACACAGAGTCCAGGTGCACGTCTGTCTGCACAAGCCCGCCAAGCGCGGCGCTGGTGCCGAATGCTATGTGCGCTGTGCCTGTGACTTTCTCGTCCTCCAGTATGTTGCCTGTTATCCTCGCCTTCGGGTTCGTGCCTATGCCCAGCTCTGCAAGATTCGCGCCGTTTTCAACGCCTGACAGGATGTCCCAGAGCTCCCTGTTCTCGCATCTGACAGCAAAGCCGTCCTTGACGAATACCCTGAACGGCCTTTCCAGCACCCTCTCCAACGATGACAGGTCAAAAACCACCACGCCGTTGGAGCCGCCCTCCTTCGGCGCAATCGCGACCTCGCCGTCAGGCAGGTTCTTCACTATGCCGCGCCTGATAATCCCGTCGCAGCTGTTCACCCTCCTGCCTTCTGCCATCTCCATGGTTATGTCCGTGCCTGCTGCGGTCGTTACCCTCAGCATCCTTCCATCGCGCAGTTTCCCTGCCAGCCTTGCGCTGACCTCTGCCATCCTTGCGTAGTCCACGGGAATCGCGCGGAGGAATATCTCCCTGGTTATGCCCGGCATGGTGGCAGCCCTTCCGCCCCTCTTAAGCACCCTGTCAACCGCTCTTGTGTGCGTTATGGAATGTTCTGTTGGCGCGATGACGATGTCATATCCCAGCATGGCATCCGCGACCTCCGAGGGCGGCTCCCTGCCCGGAAGCCCTGTCGGCTTCATCCTCAGCAGCCCGCATTTGCATGGGCATGCCTCCTTCAGCGCCTCGCCAATCTCCAGCCGCTCGCCCGAAGGGTCGCAGACTATGAGCGCCTTCTCGCCCGGCTTCGCCTGCACGCAGTCCTTCCACACTATCATTGCCACATCCCGCATGCCCATGGTTCTCCTCTTCATGGCTTTATTTTAGAACCCATCCAAATATACTCATGAAGGTGTGGGTCGGGCTGGCTTTCCTTCTCGCAGTCGTGGCGTTGCCCTCAGTCCATGCACTAAATTTCACGGACAACCAAGCCTTTGGCTTCGGCGAGGGCATCAGCGTCAATGTAACTAACATAAGCGCAGGCCTCACACTAGGGAATGACGTCACAGACTACTTCCAGAACGGCACATTCACCTCCAGGACGTTTGATGCGGGGCAGATTGTGCATTGGGATATGGCAGTCATGAACATCAGTTACAATGCATCAGAGCACAGCTATCTTATAAAGAACTTCACAAGCAACGACAGCGTGTCTTGGCTTGAGTTCCCGATGCAATCAATGGTTGGCCGGTACTTCAACTACAGCATCAACCTCTCAAGCACCAACAACCAGACGCGGCCTGTCATTGACCTTGTCAACATCACATATTCATATATAGCGCCGAATGTCCAGCCTGTTTCCCCTGCCGCAGGATACACCACCAATACAAACTCCGTGAATCTCAACTGCTCCGCCACGTCGGTGAATAGCCTGAAAAACATCAGCATATGGTGGAACGGCACCGCAGGTGGATGGTCCGCGAACGCCACCAGCGACGCAGCAGGCTTCTTCAACTACACCAACCTGACCATTTCAGGCTTCCCGCAGGGTGCCTACACATGGGCGTGCCTTGCTTACGACAACCAGTCAAATGCGGCATGGGGGCAGAACAGAACGCTGTATTACCAGCCTGTCACAGCAGGTCCGGTGATATCACCCTACAACATCTCGCAGCCGACCATTATGAACGGCACCGCGCTGTCAATGGCCATGTATGCCAGCAGCAGCGCGCTGTCTGCTGTCTGGATAAACCTGAGCTATCCCAACGCGAGCACCATCAGGCTTTTCCCTTCCAACGGGGGTTCGGTGAGCTTCACGCCGCCTGTGGCCGGGATTTACAACGTCACGTTCTATGCCAATGACACCACAGGCAACATGACAAGCGCGACAGCGTCATTCACAGCAGTGGCGCCCGTGAACCTCAACATCTCGGTGACAGGCAAAAACAGCGCAAGCCTTGTGTCCAACGTCACATTCTACTATGCAGGCACGTCAAACCAGGCGGCCTACTATTCCTCGGATACTGGAAACTACGGCGTCAGGACAGCCCCGAACACAAGCTGCGATGTGGTTGCGAACGCCTACAGCGGCAACCTGACGCTCTGGCTGCTCGGCATGAACCCTGCGCTGAACTTCAACGGCTCGCTGGTGATTGACAACCCGAACGCAACAGGCTTCATCAGAGTGTTTGCGGTGAACAGCACATACTCCGCGGGCAGCGCGAGGATACGCATATCCTACAGAGGCATCAACGTGTCCAGCGAGGGTAACCTGAAGATGCAGAGGTGCGCGGACTGGAGCTTCGCAAGCAGCTCCTGCGCAGGGAACTGGACTGATGTGACTTCAACAGCTGACACGACTGCTGACTACCTGCAGGCAGATGTATCAGGCTTCTCAGCCTACGGCCTGAAGCAGGGCGGGTTCTGCGGCGACGGCTTCTGCGACTCCGGCGAGAGCCCGTCCAGCTGCTCTGCTGACTGCGCCTGCACCAGTGGCAGCACAAGACTATGCAGCGCAACCCGTTTCGGCCAGTGCGCGGTTGGCAACGAAACATGCACCAATGGCGTCTGGACAGGCTGCCCTGCATCTGTAGCGGAAGTCTGCGACCAGCTTGACAACAACTGCGATGGCATCATAGACAACGTAGGCGGAGGCGGCTCGGTTTCCGCTTCGCATTGCCAGTGCTACAACGGCGGCAGGCCTGTGCCCGAGTCATGCAACGATATTGATGACAACTGCAACGGCCAGATTGACGAGAACATCCAGTCGCAATGCGGCACTGACGCGGGCGCGTGCACATTCGGGACAAAGATATGTGTCAGCGGCGTCTTCGCGAACTGCACAGGCGGCGTGCAGCCTGTTGCCGAGATATGCGGCAACAACCTTGATGACGACTGCGACGGCCAGACAGATGAGGGTTGCGCGAGCAATGTTGCGTGCCAGCCCGGGCCGATTCCTGAAACAGGCTGCAGGTGCGGCAACCTGACCTACACGTCAGGCTACTGCTGCTTCGGAAGCTACCAGACCGAGCCGTGCACGCGGCTGCCGTGGGAATTGCTGATGATCCTTGGCGTCATGGGCGCTGTCGCGGGCATCGTGGTGCACATCACAAGGGGCAAGAGCAGGGAGTCTGCGTGGCAGGACCTGGAGAAGAAATACACGCCGGTTTGATGCCGCAGCCCGGCGCCGTTTGTTCCAGTCAGTTCTGATGTCTGTTGCTGGAGATGCATTTCACAAAGAGCACTGGTTTCTGAAAGCATCTGTTTTCTCTATTATTTATTCATTGCCGGACATAACCATCATAGAGGGCGGTCGCATGCACACTGCAATATGCCACTGGAACTGCAGGTGCATTCAAGGGTGGTTTTGGTGATTGAATGCTGGACAAGGTTGAGGCGCTGGTTCTGAAGGCAAACAACACGGCCGAGGTGATAAAGCCCTTCAGCGGCGAGGTCAGGGTGGTAAGCCACCACGACTGCGACGGCATCTGCTCGGGCGCGATAATCGCGAAGGCGCTGCTGCGCGACGGCAAGCGCTTCAGGCTCTCCTTTGTCCGGCAGCTGACAGCCGACGTGGTTGAAAAACTTTCAAGGGAAGGGAACAGGCTGACGATCTTCGCTGACATGGGCTCAGGCCAGCTTGACGCCATACAATCAAGGCTGATGAAATCAGGCGAGGTTGTCGTCGTGCTTGACCACCACCAGCCGCAGGGCGAGGTGCTGAAGGACAGGCTGCACCAGATAAACACCTATGCCATGGGCATGGACGGGAACGTCTCAGGCTCAGGCATAGCCTACCTGCTGGCAAGGGCAATGAGCCCGGACAACAAGGACCTGAGCGAGCTGGGCGTTGTCGGCGCCATAGGCGACTCGCAGACAGACTCCATAGGCCCTGACTGGGGGCTGTTCGGGCTCAACAAGGAGATACTCAAGGATGCTGTCTCAACAGGCAGAATCAGCGTGGAGCGCGGGCTGCGCATATGGGGCAAGACAACAAGGCCCATACACAAGGCGCTGGAATTCTCCATGGACCCCTACATCCCGGGCGTGTCAGGCTCCGAGTCAGGCGCAGTGCATTTCCTGCAGGAGCTGGGCATACCGCTGAAAAACGGAAACGAGTGGAGGACGCTTTCAGACCTTTCAGATGAGGAGGCAAGGAGGCTTTCATCGGGGATAATAAAGGAGAGGATGAAGGGGAGCCATGAGAACCCTGACTGGATTTTCGGCGATGTTTATACGCTGGCAGGCAAGGGGGACTACAGCGACGCGAACGAGTTCGCAACGATACTGAACGCCGCGGGCAAGCAGGACATGGGCTACCTCGGCGTTGAGCTCTGCCTGAACAGCCAGTCCGCATTCGGAGAGGTGCAGGACATGCTTGACAGCTACAGGAGGGAGATTGGCAGGGCGCTTGACGCCGTGTGCAGGAACGGCGACGGAAGGATAGAGAAGAGGACGACCCCATTCGCGAACTACATAATTGCAGGCAGCGCCATATCCGAGCACGTGATATCCAACGTGACGTCAATCCTTTCAAGGTCTGACGCCATGCCTGAGCTGCCCGTGTTCTCGTTTGTTGACGCCGAGAACAGCATGACGAAGATAAGCGCGCGTCTGCCCGACTCAATGTCTGGCAGCATCAACCTCAAGGATGTCGTCGCTGAGGCTGCGAAATCAGCAGGCGGCGAGGGCGGCGGGCACGGCAGCGCGGCGGGCGCAAGCATACCGCGCGGCGCCGAACAAATGTTTATAAATAGCATAGAGACAATACTAACAAATCTTGGCAAAGGGGAAAATACCGATGGCAGAGGAAGCGAAGCAGAATCGCAAACCAGAAGGTTTGCGAAAATCGCAAGCGGAGCTTGCGACGGAGGAAGTGAAGCCGGCAAAGGAAGAGAAGCCGAAGGAAGAGGCGAAAGAGCAGAAGCCGGTTCAGAAGCAGGGGCAGAAGGACGAGTCAAAGTCAGCAAAGCGGTGGAAAGGCAAGGACTGGTTCGCTATATCAGCGCCTAGGATGTTCAACAGCGTTGTTCTCGCGGAGACTCCCGCAATCGACTCCTCGGCCATAATCGGAAGGACCATAAGGGTCAATGTCTCCCAGCTCACTGGCCAGGCGTCCAAATACTACATGAACCTTGAATTCATGATAGACGCGGTTGACGGCAAGAAGGCGTCCACGGTATTCGCAGGCTACAACTCCACCCGCGACTACCTTTTTCACGTCGTGCGCAAGAGGACCGAGAAGGTCCGCCACGTCAGGGACGTGGAGACAAAGGACGGCTGGAGGCTGCAGGTCGTCGCGCTTCTCATCCTCAACAGGAAGACCGACACCAACGTGAAGTCCAAGATAAGGAAGATTATCGACGAGCAGCTGGATGCCGCGGCGAAAAGGAACGGCATAGACGGCTTCGTCAAGGACATTGTCGCGGGCGCCGTGCAGAAGGAGATGAAGCGTCTGGGCAACAAGGTCTATCCTGTCCGCTTCAGCGAGATAGAGAGCATCGAGGTCCTGAAGAGGCCATAACTGCCTACAGCCACCTTCGGTGTCTATGGCTTCGCCAAGACATGCCTGAGTCACATGACTCAGTAGCATGGCATGAAACACGAATTCAAGTGATGTTGATGCCCATAAAGATAATATTCTTCGACATGGACGGCGTGCTGGTGGACTCGCACGACGCATGGTTTGAGGCTGCCAAGAGCCTGCTGAGGATGTGGAACGAGGACATAACCGTCGAGGAGTTCAACCAGCGGTGCTGGGGAATACCATTCGGCTCCGCCTGGAGGAGGAACGGCATGCCCATAGAGAACATGAAGGTCGCAGCCGAGATGCTGCACCGCGAGTACCTCAAGCAGGCGGAGAAGGTCAGGCTTTTTGACGGCGTGGCGGAGCTGTTTGCTTTTCTCAAATCCAAAAGCATAAAGACCGCCCTAATGACCAACACTCCCAAGTGGGTCGCGGAGAAGGTCGCGGACAGGCTCGGGCTCAGGTTTGACGCATTCCCTGACCTCACGCAGCTGAAGCCGAAGCCAAACCCCGACGGCATTCTCGTCACGCTCAAGTCGCTGGACATTGAAAAGAGGGAAGCTGTCATGGTCGGAGACACGCCGACCGACGAGCAGACAGGAAGGAGCGCTGGCGTCGCTTTTGTCATGGTCGGCAGGGACATCAAGTCGGTGGCGGAGCTGCCCGGGAAGCTGGGGCTATAGACCTTTTGCCCATTTAAATACTCTCTCTTTCATATTCTAAACAAATTCAAGCAAAGGAGGACACTTATGGCATCTGATAAGGACCTGAACAAGACCATCACAGAGCTCATGCGCAGGCATGCGAACATCAGGAACATGGGCATAGTGGCGCACATAGACCATGGAAAGTTTCCAAGCTGAAGCTTGTGTAACCCATAAAGACAACTCTGAGCGACACTCTTCTCGCGGGAGCAGGCATGCTCAGCGAGGCGCTTGCTGGGACAGCCTGCGTCATGGACTTCGACCCGCAGGAGAAGGAGAGGGGCATCACGATTTATGCCGCGAACGCGTCCATGGTGCATCATGTAGGCGGGCAGGACTACCTCATCAACCTGATTGACACGCCCGGGCACGTTGATTTTGGCGGGGACGTAATCTTGTTTGACTAAACAAGGCGTCAAACCCGCGCCATGCGCGCCGTGGACGGAGTCATAGTTTTGTCGGACGCGGTTGAGGGAATCATGCCCCAGACCGAGACGGTCATAAGGCAGGCTCTGCGCGAGCGCGTCAAGCCCATACTTTTCATAAACAAGGTGGATAGGTTCATCAACGAGCTGAAGCTGACGCCCGAGCAGATGCAGCAGCGCTTCCTGAACATCATCAACGGCGTCAACAACCTGATACAGAAGTATGCCGAGGAGGAATACAAAACCAAGTGGATGGTGAACATCAATGACGGCTCTGTGGCTTTCGGCTCGGCGAAGAAGAAGTGGGCCATCTCTGTGCCGCTGATGAAGGAGGCGGGCATCTCCTTCAAGGACATCATAGACCTCACGCAGGCAGGGAGGGAGGAGGAGCTGTCAAAGAAGGCGCCGCTATACAAGGTGATTCTGGACATGGTGGTGAGGCATCTTCCGAACCCCGCTGTCGCGCAGAAATACAGGGTGCCGAAGCTCTGGCCGGGCGACATGAAGTCCGAAGACGGGAAGAGCATGGTGGGCTGCAATCCCGACGGTCCGCTGGCGGCCATAATAACAAAGGTCTATCCCACGCAGCACTCGGGCTACGTGGCGACCGTGAGGATTTTCTCAGGCAAGATTGTCGCAGGGCAGGAGGTCGCGCTCATAGGCAAGGGCACAACTGCAAGGGTGCAGCAGGTAGGCGTCTACCGCGGGCAGCAGAGGCTCGCTGTCGATGAAGTAGATGCCGGCAACATAGTCGGCGTTGTCGGGCTGAAGGACGCGTCTTCAGGCGAGACGCTCTGCGCGCCCGAACACAGGATACTGGGCTTTGAGGCAATCAAACACATCTTTGAGCCCGTCGTCACGAAGGCGATTGAGCCGAAGAAGCCGCAGGACCTCACAAGGCTCATTGAGTTCCTCAAGAAGACCGCGCGCGAGGACCCGACGCTGCAGGTCAAGATAAACGAGGAGACGGGCGAGTATCTTGTCTCAGGCCTCGGCGAGCTGCATCTGGACGCGAAGGTGGAACGGAAGCTCAAGGACGAGAGCATCGATGTCTCCATATCACCTCCAATCGTGATATACAACGAGAGCGTGAAGGCCATGACAAAGGAGGCCGTTGAGGGCAAGTCGCCCAACAAGCACAACAGGTTCTATGTCATCGCGGCGCCGCTGGAGAAGAGCGTCTATGACGCAATGGTCAACGGCGATGTGCCGTCCAACCTTGAGGTGAAGGGCAAGAAGGACCAGGATTTGGTTGAGAAGCTTGTGAAGGCGGGCATGGAGCGCGACCAGGCAAAGAGCGTGAAGCTGATACACAACAAGTCCGTCTTCCTTGAGATGACGAGAGGAGTGACTGCCATCCTTGAGGTCATGGAGCTGTGCAAGGAGGCGTTCAGGGAGAGCATGGACGAGGGGCCGCTCGGCCGCGAGCCATGCGCGGCGGTGAAGATAATTCTCGTCGACGCCAAGCTGCACGAGGACGCGATACACCGCGGGCCCGCGCAGGTCATACCTGCCGTGAGGCGCGCGATACGCGGCGCCATGGTGAAGGGCGGCGCCTACATACTGGAGCCCAAGCAAATAATCAGGATTGACGTGCCGACCGAGCAGATGGGCGGAGCGACGCGCGAGGTCGGCAACCGCCGCGGCCAGATAATGGGCATGACAGAGGAGCGCGGCGTCACCAGCATCACGACGAAGCTTCCTGTTGCAGAGATGTTCGGCTTCAACAGCGCGCTCAAGTCAGCGACAGGCGGGCTCGGGTTCTTCTGGCTCATTGACATAGTCTACGAGCCTCTTCCAAGGGAACTGCAGGACAAGGTCGTGCGTCAAATCCGCGAGCGCAAGGGCCTCACCGAGGAGCAGATGCGCGTTGACGAGGGTGAGGAGTAGGCCGGATTCAGCTTATATCCATGTTTCTCACTCCATTTTTATCTTCTTAGCAGTTTCTGGGGAATGCGACTACTACTTGGATGTGCGAACCTGAGACAATGAACATATATGCTCAAACAAAAACTGACGTAGTCGTCACCCTAAGGAGCGCAGAGGGAACAATATTAACACGATAATATTGTAATATTAACGTGATAATATTACGACCTTTCAAAGGTGGTTATGTAGTCATGCATCCTCAGCCTTGTCTGTCTTTTCGTTCCACACTTTTCTTTCCTTCGCGCCTTTCTCGGGGATTGCCATCCATCTGCCGCCAGCAACCGGTATCATGAAATAATGCTCATCTTTCCCGTCATCGCTTTTCAATATCACACTGAACTTGCCGCCTTCGGAAACCCTGCCTGAGTCAGCCAAGATGTAATCATACTTGACGAAGCTGCCTCTGGACAACAGCCTTCTGACCTCAACCCCGCCCTTCCTGTTCCTGGTCAGGACTGATTCAGGATACTTCATGGCTGCCATGGCGATTCACCTCACCTGCTCCTTGCGAATGCATTGACTATCGCGATTATCAGCATGATTACAACCACGACCGATGCTGCCACAAAGAATGTGACGTCCAGCATGGCGACAAGGCTCTGGCCGAATGTCATGCCGCCGAGCAGGGTGGAGAGCGGCAGCAGTAGCAGCAGCGCGGGCATGAGAAGGCTGGCGCCTGCGGCGAACGAAACCTTTCCTGCAACAGACCATTTGCCAAGGCACGCGGCGAGTGCGATAAGGATGGTCGCCACAAGATGCTCAACTGAGAAGATGAACAGCTGCTGTGCTGTCGGCAGCGAGCTTGGGGCAGCAGCTGACTCCATTGAGGGTATCAGGATACACCAGA
>Ga0194113_10011356_pt1 | contig 10541 bp, 8 predicted proteins | sample TA2MahC200mmetaG_FD_146193 | JGI IMG/M metagenome (GOLD analysis project Ga0194113, IMG submission 146193) | Freshwater microbial communities from Lake Tanganyika, Tanzania - TA2015017 Mahale Deep Cast 200m | ecosystem: Environmental > Aquatic > Freshwater > Lake | place: Tanzania: Lake... | reverse complement strand
ATAAGAACTATCAGTCTTTTTAGAATCAATTTTATGTTAGAAACGCATTTTCTTTTCCTTGTTGCAATCAATTTACAAACATAGATATTATATCATATCCTCCCCGGAATTTGTGGGTAAAGATTAGCTTTATTAAGGGGGGTAGGGGGGTTGTTACATTTCGATACGTGATGCGTGAAACGTGATGCGTGAAACGTGATACGTAATGCGTGATATGAAAGTTTTTATCACTCTTCACGTTTCACGTTTCACTTCAATATTGCCAACTTTCCAGACTTACGTTGTCCATTTGCCTCCAAAACGTAAAGATACACCCCGCTGGTGACTTCTGAGGCCGCGCCATTCAGCATAAACCACTCTTTTTTGCCCCTATCCGCATCTTCCACTTTGAGTTGTTCGATGAGAGCGCCGGCGACGTTGTAGATAGAGATTAAAGTGTCGGTTGGTAGGTTGGCGAAGGTAACTTTCCCTGTATGATGTTCATTCGGCCTGATAGGATTCGGATAGACGATGGCTTTGGACAAATCTGTGGAAAGCGTCGGAGTTTCTTCGGTTGGGACAGTGAAACTTTGCCAACGATATTTCGCGGCGATTAAAATTCTGTCGGTATCACGAACATTAAGCGCTACGACATCGTAGTTTTTCCCAGGCAATAATATTCCTGCATCAAAAGCTAAAATCACCCGCTTATCAGATTTATCAAGCAACGCGGAAGAAGGCTTCTGTTCAATGGATGCGCCTTTTTCCCTCGCGACATATTGAACAGCGTCCTGGGCTGATGGGCCCATTGGCTTGTCAAATTTCAGTATCACTTGATTGGGTGGGAAATATTCCGCCGATATCATTCGCGGTGGAGTATCGGGTTTGGCGTAGGTTTTGGAGGAGAGTTCTGTCTCTGCGCCGGTTGACGTTGTCGCAGAGACTGCGTACCAGTATGTTACGCCTTTGGTTAAATCTGTGTCGATAAATTCAGTTCGCGGCACATCATGGGCGATAATTTCCAGTTTTTCTTCGTCAGCGCCTCTATAAATATTGTATGACACTGTTTTGTTAGCTTCAGAATTTTCCCAACCCAAATACACGGAAGATGCTCCTAACGGAATAGCGAAGAGGTTCCATGGCTTTAATAACGCTGTGGGCGTTGTATCCAATTGGTAAATGGCAAAATGTCCTTCCTCATTGAAAAATAGCTCGCCAAAACCATTGCCATCGGTATCAGCAATCAATGGTATATTGCTACTGACAGGGTGATGCCATATCGGCGCATAACTTTTGCCATCGTATTGAAATACATAAAGATTCGGCCAGGCTGATATCATAATTTCATGTCTCCCATCGCCATTGACATCGCCGGTTGTGACGCCATTGCCGCCCGGACGGATGAACATAATCCCTTGCGTCCAGACAGGTCGATATGAATCATCTCCGTCGGATTTGAAAATCGAATATACCCAGCGCCGTCGGGCAAATCCAAACTCCGAATCCTCTATTTTCCCGCCGACGATAAATTCTGATTTGCCATCGCCGTCAAGGTCATTTGCAGCAAGATAGTAGGCGGATGTCACTTCCTTCTCCCATTCCCCCAACTTTCTCCACTTCTCCTTCCATGTTTGCCGAAACTGATAGCCGCCGATATTTTCGTAGATGAATAGGTCGGCGTCTTCATCGCCGGCCATGATTTCTATCCGGCCATCGCCGTCAAAATCATCAATGGCGAAAGTTGTGCCCAATCCATTAGACCCTTCGGTTGGATTTTCCAGTATCGCCACATTTTGATATGAATTATCTCCTATTGCCGCGTAGATGGCGATTGCATTGGTCGCATCATATCGCGAAATTATTTCCGGTTTGCCATCATGGTCTATATCGACAAGCTGTCCACCCCAGATGCCTTCCATCTCCCAAATTTTGTGGCGCGGATATACCATGCCCGGCCGGCATTCCAGCAAGAAAGTCCGTTCCACATCATTGCCCAAGATTTCTAAAAGCCCGTCTCCGTCTGTATCTCCCACGGCCCAGGGATAATAACTGTCCTGGCTGGTAAAAACCAGCTCATAATTGCCCTCTTGCCCATCCCCCTTCCAAAGGGGGGCAGGGGGGTTGTTTGCCCCCTTGCCCCCTTGCCTTTCATTGCGTTCATAGATTTTCACCGGCTCGTAACCAGCGCCGCCTGTTTCCATACCGACCATTTCCAGCCGACCATCCTGGTCGAAATCCGCTGTCGCGGTGGCTATTTGCATTGCGGGCAAATCGACGGGTATGCGATGAAAACCATTCGGTGTAATTGTCAAATTGGTCACTTCCGCTCGATAGTATGCGCCATGATTATCGTCAATTGTTTCCAGGCCGGCGGCGTTACGGGATTTAATGTAATATTCATATTCTCCCGCTGAGACACTGTTAGATAGAAACAAAACCTGTTTATCGCTGGTGAAACCTGTATTTAACGGCGCAAACGGGGCAAGTCCCGCTACCTGTCGATAGTAGACATCGCCGAAAGTCACATCATCAGTGTTCCATAAGATAGCGGTGGTGTAATGGTCGTCGTTCAGCCAAATTTCCGCTCTGACATCGGTAATTTGAGGAGGTGAATGGTCAACTATCACAATAACTTCATCCCTGACAACGTTATCGTCTACATCCACAACCTCAAGTCGAATGGAATAGACACCTTCCTTAACTATGGAGGTATCCCATCGCCCTAATTGTTCATTCAGCTTTTGGGTAGCACATGGTGGGGCAGGCATTCCTGCCTGCGCGGGCAGACAAGAATGTCTGCTCCACAACGGCGTCCAGAATTTAGGCACGGTAGATTCTCCGTAGAGTAACTGATAGCTAACGAACCTATATCCAGCGGCACTACCGATGATATCGATAAATTTATCCCCGCCGCTGTCGTTTTCGGGGGATTGAATTCTGGCAATTAATGAAGCGCTGGCAGCGAGGGCTTTTGCCGCGTTTACCTGCCCCGCCCCAACCGCTTTTTCCCTACCTACCAGAGGAGTAGCAGTAGCCACCATCAATTGTCGCACCTCTTCGTTGGTCAGAGTTGGACGTTTGGAAAACATTAGCGCCGCTACCGCCGCGATGTGAGGCGTCGCCATTGATGTGCCAGTCAATATGCGGTAGTCATCTTTTATATTAGTTGAAAGCACTCTGGTGCCCGGCGCGGCGATATCCACCGCCGCGTTGGAATTAGACCAATGGGCGACTTCACCAAGTTCGTCTGAACCGGCTACCGCGATGACATTTTTCAACGCCGCCGGATACAGCACTGTCGTTTTGGAATCATTGCCCGTCGCAGCGGCCAACACACAACCTTTGCTGTAAGCATAATTGACAGCATCGCGGATGACAAAAGCGTTGACTTCATCGCCCCAGCTCATGTTGATAGATTTCGCGCCGTTATCCGCCGCATAGACAATAGCCGCTGAAACATCGTCATCTTGCAGATATGTTCCTTGAATCGTCGAAAAACCCGCTCGCAATGCCATCAATTTACAATTCCATGCGACGCCCGCTACGCCAACTCCATTGTTCACCGTCGCGCCCGCAATGCCTGCGACATGCGTACCGTGCCCTGTTTCATCCAGCGGGTCATTATCTCGCACGGTATAATCGCCACGGCCGGGCAATGTCGGCGCATCCGAAAAATCCCAGCCTCTGAAATCATCAATATAACCGTTGTTATCATCGTCAATGCCATTGTCAGGAAGTTCACCTTTATTTATCCAAATCTTCGCTTGTAAATCAACATGGTTATAGTCAATTCCACCGTCAACTATGGCTATAGCAACATCCTCGCTTCCCTTCTCAATTGCCCACGCCTCGGGCATTTTTATGGCTTCGAGATTCCACAAATCCTTGTATTGGGGGTCATTGGGAATAATGGGATTAGCAAGCGTTCGCCGAAGATAGTTCGGTTGAGCGTCTTCGACGAGTGGATTTTGCTTGCATGTCTCCGCAAGCGCAATAATATCCGCTTTCATCGGAAACCTGACAAGATAAATCAACCTTAATTCCGAATTCCGAATTTGGCGAGTTTCGGGGAATACTTTAGTGACTGAATAAGCGCCAAGATGTTTGTGCAAAGCATCGAATTCAGCTAACGCCCGGTTATCTGTCAAAATATCTCGTTTAGCTTTGACAATTAGCTCGCCGGGTGAGAAATCGGGAACTAATAGGCTGTTTGAAACAGTTTGTGTAAATCCTGGGATGCACGCAGTGAAAAATATCATCCATAAGGTCAAGATTTGTTTGAAATCCAATTTATTATCCTTTCTCATATTTTGAAAATCGCAAGCAGGTGTGGATAAAATAATATCATAACTATTAGATACCACAGATTTTATGGACGGACGCGGATAATAGATATTGTTTTATCCGCGTCCGTCCATTGAATCTGAGGACAGGTTTACTTCGTAAACACTGTGGTATCATTCCTTATATTCTAATTTGGCATAGGCCGGGAGTTTTGGCAAAACCAAGGCGGAATTTGGGGCTACAATATATTTAACACCCAACTAATCGAAAACAATAATCTGTACCATCAATGAACCCGACTGATTACGATGATTCGGATTCTCATTCATGGCCAAAAATAGCACACCATCTGCATGGGCTTTGTTATCGTAACGAGCGCCTACGGCGAACGGTTCACTACTGCCTATTTTGGCAATCAGCGCGCCGATATTCGTTCCCGGCATAAGGTATCCGTCGCCGGCAATAGCATTGGGAACTCCATCACCACCACACCAACCCGTGCGGTTACGCAAATCAGGGGACCACGAGCCTTCAGCATCTATCACTATCCGTTGTCCTTTATTCACTCGTACATAAGATTCTTGCCATTCCGGACTGGGACGGGCGGTTCTGATTACGGTTAAAGACATATAAACACCTCCAATTTCGGTATGTTTCAGAAAATGGTTTACATTTTGAGTAATGACACGACTTTTTCACTTGGGAGAAGTTTCAGGGTAAAGAGGGAAAAGGGAAAAGGCTAAACGGCAAGAAGGCAAAACGGCCAAACGGCAAACTTGCCCTCTTGCCACTTTGCCACCTTGTCATTAACGTTTCACCGGCCATCTTGACCGTAAGAAAGCGATAACTGAAAAAGTCGTATAATGAGTAATAAGTAATGAGTAAAATGTAAAGAATTACTCATTACTTATTACTTTGTCAACCAATAAGCAACTTTCAGAAAATATTTTAACCTTTTGAAACCGCAGAGAACACGGAGGAACAACCCCCTACCCCCCACAACCCCCTGCCCCCTTTGTTAAGGGGGATTAAGGGGGACGCAGAGAACACAGAGATGGCTTCGTGTTATAGCTAACTTCGTCTGTTCTCTGTTTCCTCTGCACTCCACCTCTGCGACCTCTGCGGTTAGAAAGAAGCGATGCGAAAAAGTGTAACCTATTTTTTAGAACTTGCTTATTTGAGAAACTTTGAAACACGCCTTTCTCTTGTGTATCTATCATATCATTTTATTATCCCTATGTCAACGTTGTATTCCCGAAAAAGAGAGCGTTGCAAACAAGATTCAGTATTGATAGGGGTTTGAGGCGTCTCCTTGACAAAAAAATCTGCCATTTTTAACCGCAGAGAACACAGAGAAGACGCAGAGGACACAGAGAAAAATCCTTTCTCTGCGCTCTTTGCGCCTCCTTAGCGACCTCTGCGGTTAAAAAAGAGAGATAATTTTGGCAAATTTTTTTCTTGGTCGATTTTAGATGTCAAGCCCCATGCGGAATAGGGACACTTGTCAAGTTGGGCTTAAACCCTCTATTTGACTGAATCCTCATTTTGAACCCTTATAAATACTGGCTTCATTTTATGCAACGGTCTCCCGAAAAAATCTTATAATTTTGGAAAATTTCTCTTGACAAAAAATAGTTTTTAATGTATACTATACTATGTCGATTATTTTAGTCAACTTTTAATCGAAATTTCTGTTTCAGAGCCTGCCTTTGAGCAAAACAAAGAGTTGAAAAAAATGAAGATATCAGCGAAATGTGAATACGCATGTCGAGCAGTATTAGAACTATCCCTTCAATTTAGAGGTAATGCGCCAGTACAAATCCAGACTATTGCTGATAACCAAAATATACCGGGAAAATATCTTGTACAAATCTTACTTCAATTGAAGGGCGCGGGTTTTGTAACCAGTATTAGAGGTAAAGAAGGGGGATATTATTTGGCGAAACCGCCCAATAAAATAACTTTAGGTGAGATTATAAGAGGGATAGATGGCCCGCTTCTATCTTTAAGTAGTGCAGATGATTCAACGGAAAGTGCGCGTATTTTGAGAGGGGTTTGGCAAAATGTGGAGAGCAATATTAGCCATATTGTTGATGATATAACCTTTGAAGAGATATCTGATAAGGTAGAACGATTAAAAGCCGCGGGAATATATCATATTTGAGATATGACAGCCCTTTTTGCCAGGTACCCATTTTGGTTTTGATTTCATAGTCGGTTATGAAATCAAAACGACCATTAATGTTAAAATAGGAGAGAAGAGATGGCGAAAACATACAAGGAAATTAACGAAAAGATAAAAAAGGGTGAAGCAGTTGTTGTTACTGCTGAAGAAATCATCGACATCGTCGAGGAAAAAGGCCCTGCAAAAGCGGCCCAGGAAGTTGATGTCGTAACCACAGGAACCTTTGGGACAATGTGCTCCAGCGGAGCATTTATGAATTTCGGACATTCAAATCCACGCATGAAAATCCAGAAGGCGTGGTTGAATGGTGTCAACGCCTACGCTGGTTTAGCTGCTGTCGATGTGTATCTCGGCGTTACTGAAGTTCCTGATGATGACCCCTTGAACAGAGTGCATCCGGGCGAATTTCGGTATGGCGGAGGGCATGTCATCGAAGATTTAATCGCGGGCAAGGATGTCAAACTGACGGCTATCGCTTACGGGACCGATTGCTACCCGCGCAAAAAACTGGAAACCTGGATTAACCTCAAAGACCTTAACGAAGCTGTGCTGACGAACCCACGAAATGCCTATCAAAATTATAACGTCGCGGTAAACTTATCAGCCAAAACGATATACACTTACATGGGTGTCCTCAAGCCCAATTTGGGTAATGCCAACTATTGTTCAGCGGGACAACTTAGCCCACTATTGAATGACCCGTATTACAAGACGATTGGCATTGGCACTCGTATCTTTCTCGGCGGCGCGCCGGGGTATGTCTATTGGCATGGCACGCAACATAATCCCACGGTGGCGCGTACAGAAGGCGGTGTTCCCAGAGGTGGTGCAGGTACACTATCGGTGGTTGGCGACATGAAACAGATGAGCACGGAATGGATACGCGGCGCGTCCTTTTTGGGCTATGGCACCAGCTTGACGCTTGGAATTGGCATCCCAATTCCGATTCTCAACGAGGAAATCGTCCAATACACCGCCGTCAAAGACGAGGATATAGTCGCCCAGATAGTTGATTATAGCGACGCCTACCCAAACATGAAACCCGGCAGTCTCGGCGAAATTGATTACAAAAGTCTCAAAAGTGGGAAGATAATCGTTCAAGGAAAAGAAGTCCCAACATCTCCATTGTCCAGTTATAGCAGAGCAAAACAGATAGCGACACTCCTTAAAGAATGGATTCAGAAGGGCGAATTCCTATTAGGCGAACCTGTCCAACTACTTCCCTCCGCCGATTCTGGATATGCTTTTAAATCAATGAAGATGAGACCAATTGAAGAAAAATAAGGCATGTTTCAAATTTCTCAAAAATTGGTTGGCCTTAAATTGCCTACAATGCCTACAATGTGCTTCCCCCTTTGGAAAAGGGCTTCCCCCTTTTCTAAAGGGGGAAGGGGGATTTGTGGGAGATTTGATTGCTTCGCTCCTCGCAACCACACCAAAACAGATTTTCAAATCAAGCATTGTTGGCGTCCGAATATTCTTCACACACTTCCTGACAGCCGACATCGGCGTCCGTTACCAGCAAAACTTCGACACCATAGCCGACGCCAAAGTCGAAGCTAACATCGGGCTATCTATTCCAACGCATTTAGTGAGTAGATGGTAAAGAGCAATTATAGGGCATGTTTCAGAAAATAGTCCCCTCCCCTCCCCTCCTTGGAGGGGCCGGGGGTGGGTTGAGGGGTAGGGGTGGGTACATTTCGGGCTGATGAGTGATAATTTTTGAGAAAATTTGAAACATGCCTAAAGTCGTTAAGGCAGTTTTTTTATTTGAAACTAAGTTCATCTGAATAATAAAGAGGGTAAAATAATACCAGGAGGTAATATGGATACAAAAAAACGTTCGTGGGCTAAATCTCTCACCTGGCGTGTAATTGGAATTGTACTTTTGGGGGGCATAGCTTATTTAATTACTGGCAACTGGAAAGAGATGACTACAATAACAATTTTGTTTCATGGGATTCGTATGGTTCTATATTATTTTCACGAGCGATTCTGGGAACGTATTTCATGGGGGAGGTTGAAGCACCCCTTATCTGATTTGCCGGTGAAGGAAAAATTGACACCAGATGACCTGAAAATCGTTGCGGAAAAGTTAAAAGAATTGGGCTACATGGACTAATAAGTCTGAAAGGAGATAAGAATGAAAACACCCCATTGTACACCTAAAATTTCACATTTTTATTTATTCCATAATGTTTCTTATGATGGAACTTTTAATCCCTCTTATTTCTTCTTTTCCTTTGTTTGGTTACTGTTATTGCTTTCCAACTTCATAATTATTTCAATATCGCAGGCGGTTGAATCGCCAAAGAAGTCTTTCTTTGAAGCGCCACCAAGGATTACTTTGGAGGAACTTAAGGGGAAATTAGACCAAAAGGCTGATGTTATTGTAGTTGATGTTCGTGGTAATTTATCTTTTGAACAGGAGCGCATCAAAAGCGCTATTTCCATACCATTAGAGGAAATAGAAGAGGGTAAACGGGAATTTCCAAAGGACAAAGAAATTGTCTTCTACTGAAGCTGACCGGGCGAATCGACCAGCGCCCGTGCGGCGCAAATATTGATGGAAAGAGGAGTTAAAAATGTCTTCGCCCTAAAGGGCGGATTCCATGGCTGGAAAAATGCAGGATATCCGATTGAAGTTGGAAGTATTGATGACCCTGTACAAGTTCACTTCAGCGATGCGTCAAACTCACCCGATGGCACAGTCTCAATCAATGTTACGCTCAATACAAATAAAAAGCCGGTTTCCATTATCTCACTTGAGATTGGATTTGAACCAAATCTGTTGACCAATCCCGGAGTGGTTATCAGTCCGATAATCAAACAGGGAACGCCTACAGATAGGATTTTGTCAACTATTACTCCCGCTGAAGGGATTTTAAGGTTGGATTTTAAACCAGCCTCTCAAACCCGGGCCAGTCTTAATGCTATTATCCCGGATGGGGTTATCGCCACCGTGACTTTTGATGTCGCGCCCGAGACAAAATCGGGAACGAAGGTCAATTTGAACGTTGCTCCCGACGCGATGGATAGCAAGAAACGATTTTTTAGAACCATAGGGCAGAACACCACAATTATCATTGAATCAGTTGCTGCCATTAATTCGATTTCTATGAAAGAACATGGCATGGAAATGAGCGCTGAAGAACAAGCTTCAGATAAAGTCAGATGCGCCATAAAGGGCATGGAGATAAAGAAATCCGCAATGGTGGAAATGGAACATGACGGTAGGACGCTCTATTTTTGTTCAAAAGAGCAGATGGAAATGTTCGAGAAGAACCCGACAAAATATTTGAGGGTTATTTCTATTGGCAATATAGATGTAAATATCAATATCCTTACCAGGGAATTAATGGAAACTATGGGAATGAGCGATATGATGATGGAGATAGAAGGTATGGACAAAGCCACGCATTATATCAGCGCATACCTGACAGATAAAAAAACAGGGGTGTTTATTCCTGCGCACTCTGTGGATAAAGATAGCGGGAAAAAGATGGAGAATTTTAAAATACAAATAATAGTAATTTCTTCTGATGGCGAAGTCCAAAAGCCCCAGATGAATTATGTAGAGATGATGAAATATCATGCCGCTGGTTTCAATCTGGCAAAAAGCGGCAATTACAAAATAAAAGTGATTTTGGAAGCCGCTGATATTGAATTATAGAGTATGGCATGTTTCAAATTTTCTCAAAAATTAGTTGACAACGTGATAAGTGATAAGTGATGAGTGATAAGTTTGGGATAAATCACTCATCACTCATCACTCCTTTAAATGTAAACTATTTTCTGAAACATGCCCAGTATAGTAGGTGATAACAATGTCAAAACAGAAAAAGAGTATTACCAGGCGTGAGTTTATCAAGAACAGTATCCAGGGCGCTGGTTTCGTTAGCCTGGGCGGAGCGCTCGGATTTGCTGCCAGCCGCTTCCTTTCTGATACAAAGAATAAGAAGCCTGATAGCGTAAGGGAGGGTTTTCATTTAAAAAAGCTGAAAACAGCCTCTGACTGGAAACAGGATGGTCACTTACCATAAATGTTGATTGTTGATGTAAAAAGAGGTGAAATGAAGTTAAGATAGGATAT
>Ga0194113_10011350_pt1 | contig 10544 bp, 4 predicted proteins | sample TA2MahC200mmetaG_FD_146193 | JGI IMG/M metagenome (GOLD analysis project Ga0194113, IMG submission 146193) | Freshwater microbial communities from Lake Tanganyika, Tanzania - TA2015017 Mahale Deep Cast 200m | ecosystem: Environmental > Aquatic > Freshwater > Lake | place: Tanzania: Lake... | reverse complement strand
CCAATCTCGACCTGGCAAATTCCGGCGGCCAGAGCCTGCCGTTCTGGGGTTCGGAACTGATGGAGAAAGGGCTGCCGGTAACCCTCCCGGCAAAACCGGAATCCGGGTTGCACGTCTACAAGCGGGTTCAGTGAATCTCGCGCTGCGTTCCACGGATCGCCCCTGGGAGCGTCGGCATCTCTGCCGGCACGATGCAAGGGGACGATACCTACGCGCCGGCAAAGATGCCGGCGCCCCCAGGCTCATGAACCGGCTCGCAATCCTGACACTCACGCGCATCTTCCCCCTGTTCCTCGCGCTGCTGGGAAACGCAGTCGCGGCAGACGGCGTGGCCTCACAAGTCGGCGACGCTTACGTGCGGAGCGCGAACAACGGTACGCAGTGGGTCATCGGCACGGCCGCGGTCGAGTTGGCCTTCGAGAGCCAGGGCGGCGTTTTCAAGCTGGCCGGTTTCCGCAACAAGCTCTGCTCGCCGCCGGTGGAGTACGTTGACACGCCCACCACATCCACGCCGTTCTCGCTGACCTCCGGCCACGTGGTGGAAACGATCTGGTCCAAGGACCTGGCGGTGGCGCCTCACATTGACCTCGCCGCGGAGAATCTGCGCGTCAAGGTCGCCCGGGGCGAAATGCTCGGCTTTCGCGTCGGCCCGCTGGGCGAATGGAAGGGCGACCAGATTCGGTGGATCAGCGAACTGGCTTACGACGATGGCGAGAGCTATTCATCGGCCCAGGACACGAAGCTCGATCAGGGCCCGGTCTGGTACTATTACCTTCACCAGCGCGAGACCGGATTCCTCGACAAGGTGGATTCGATGTGGGGTGTGGACGGTGCCGTGCTGCGCGGCCCCAGCATGGAGAGCGGCGCGACCGCTCAACGCGGACTATGGCAGCTCAAGACCCGCACGCCGCGCCTGGACGGGAAACTCCTTTGCCCTTCGATGGATTTCGATGTCCTCCGCGTGTGGAAGGCCCCCAGGGACGGCACCGTGACCCTCAAGGGCAAAGCCGAACGCCTCGGCAGCAAAGGCCGGCTGGCGGTCGTCAAGTTTAACGAACTTCCTTCCGCCGCCGTGGATAGCGATTGGAAGCTCCAGCGCGGCGCGGCGCGGCAGGTCAGCCACGGCGGACGGCCCGCAGCGCAGCTCGACCTGGTTCTGCAACGAGGTCCGCTGGAAGCGAGGTTGCACGTCATCGCGTTCCCCGGCACGTCCGTTCTCAAGCAGTGGGTGGAGTTCGTCAACCCCACTGCCGCGCCGTTGGACCTCGCGATGAAATCCCCCTCGCCCGCGCTCCTCTGGTTGCGAGGAAGCGACGCGTTCGCCTACACCAACTATTGGATGATCGGCGGCAACAGCCAGCCCAACCAGGGCAACCTGGAACGCGCGGCGGTGAACGCGCCGTATCATCGCTTGATCGAAACCATCGCCACGTGGGGCTTCGTGCCCTGGACGGGTTTGCTCCGGAAGGACGGTCCGAAAGACGGCCTCTTCGTGGCGCTGGAATATCTGGGCCGGTGGAAGTTGACGGTGGACCACGAACGTTCCGGCCCCATCCGGCTCGCCGCCAGCGTGGCCGATTTCAAGCCCACCACCTTGAAGCCCGGCGAGATCATCGAACTGCCGGAGGTCATCGTCGGAGTTTTCCGGAACGATCTCGATGACATGGGCCGCGCGCTTTACAACTGGCAGTACGAGTACATGTGGGACTACACGAGCCACGAGTATTACACCAGGACGCATTGCAGCGTGGGTGGCAGCGGCGGTTCCTGCCTCCAGGAGCGCTGGGCCGGCCTCGTGGCAGACCGGGGCATGGAGTGGATTGACCACATGCGCACGATGGGATTCGAGATGTATTGGTACGACGCTGTCTGGGGTGCGCCCCGCAACTGGTGGGAGAATAGTTGGGAAGGTCCGGATTTCGCGCGCGTCAATCGCTTCCTGGCGAAGAACGACATGAAGTTGATCGTCTGGATCACGCACCATCTGGATCCGGGCTTGTTGGACACGAAAGTCGGCTCGTGGGGAAGTTTTCAGCGCCGCGAAGATGGCATGGGCATCACGCCGGCCTGGGAACTTCCGCTGGATCTGGTGCCCTGGAGCATCGGTTTCGATCCCGAGTGCGACCGGTCGTACCGCAAAGATCGGATGCAGTTCCTCGATTCCAATCCTCGTTCCTCAATCCATACCTGTTCCGGTGGCGCCACCTACTCCCTGACATTCGAAGGGCAACGATTGAGCGATCTCAACTACGATCAGGACCCGCCGGGCGGCGACATCATCAACTATTACTGGTCCTACCTTGCGACGCCGGATAAGTGGATGGACGCGCTGAACTCGGCCACTTGGTGGAAGCACGATGAATATGGAAGATCACGTGTGTACGATCCAGATACCGGCAGAAGGATGTTGGCTGGTGTTCCGCATTGGGGGGCTTATGTCACGGCCGACGACATGGAACAACTGCGCATGATTCTGGACCTCTACCGCTACTTGTTGCGCCAGGGGGTGGCCGGCCGTTGGAGCTACATCAGTCACCCCGTGATCACTGGCGACAAGGAGCATCACTACATCCAGCGGCTCAGTCACGACCGCAGGAAATCCATCATCATCCTCAAGCATCGGAGCACCGGCAAAGTGACGGTCTTCCCGCGCGGGCTGATTTCGGAACAGAACTATCTGGTGGATTTCGATTCCGTTCCGGGAACGGGCGTCACGAAAACGGGCGCTGAACTGATGCGGCAGGGTATTGAGGTTGTGGACCAGAAATCCGGCGAGCTGATTTACTTGAATCTTCCGCATCGGCCTCGCGGTGGGCGCGACAAGACGCCGCCCAAAGCTCCGACGAACGCGCTGATCCGCCGGGAAAACAACATCGGGCACACAGGGGTTGGCGTTTACTGGTCGCCCGGCGCGGATGAGAACTGGATCAGCTACTACGAAATCCGGCGTGACGGCAAACTTCTCGGCAAGGCCAGCGTCGGCAATCACTATTTCGACCGCGCGTCCGGCTGGAATCTGGCCGGGCGCTATGCCGTGCGCGCCGTGGATGGCGACGGCAACGCGAGCGAGTGGGCGGACGCCAAACCCATCGCCCACGAGCCGCTGAGGGTCAGCGCGCTGGGCGCTCATTTCACGGAAGCCGGACGCGAGGGCTGGCGCGCGGAAACCACAACCGACGGCCAGACGTTTCAACCGATGAAATGGCTGCCGCAACAAACCAGAAAACCCGTGACGGACCTGGGCGGCACGAGCCTCCAGCCGGGGGGCGCGGAAGGTTGTTGGGAAGGCGAGGGGCGCGCGCGGGTTGGGCGTGGTTGGCAACAAGCCTCGCCGGCGGCGATGTGTGCACGGAGTTGGACGGCGCCGCGGACGGGCCAGGTGCGCATCGTCGGGCGCGCAATCAAGGATTACTGGCATTACAAGGAAGGCGGAACGTTGCGAGTCCGCATTCAGCTTGGACGAAAACAACTGTGGCCAGAAACGGGCTGGGCAGAAGTTGAAGCCGGCAATCTGACTGGTGTGGCGCATGACCTCACTGCCCGAGTGGCGGCAGGCGAAGTCATCCGCTTCGTGCTGGACCGGGGCGCCGATTGGCCGCGCGACATGCTCGCCTGGATGCCGGAGATCATCTACGAAGACGCGCCACCTCAAGGACGCGGCCCGTCGCCCGTGCGGATTTTGTGCGGGGCCAGCGAACCATACACGGATCGCCAGGGCAACATCTGGCTGGCGGACAAGTTTTTCTCCGGCGGCACTGCGACGTCCACCACCGCCAGCATCGAGCCGACGTTTGGCTGGCTGGACGACGAGCGGCTCTACCAGTCTGGCCGGGAGGGCGCGGCGTTCACCTACGCCATTCCGGTTTCAAACGGCTTGTACTCGCTCCGGCTAAAGTTCGCGGAGCCGAGCTTTCACCATTTCGAGCGGCCCTTCAACCTCGATGTCAACGGCCAGCGCATGCTCCGCAACTTCGACATTGCCCAAGCGGCCCGTGGTCCACGCCGGGCCTACGACAAACTGATCCGCTCCGTGGTCCCGGACGGTCAAGGCCGAATCGTGCTTCGCTTCAGCAACGGCTGGGAGCCGATTAACCGATTGGGTAACGCTATGCTTCAGGCGATTGAGTTGCAGCCCGAAATCAAGCCCGTCATTCGGGTCAACGCGGGGTCGACTTCTGACTTTGTTGACTGGAACAGCTTCGTCTGGTCGGCGGACACCAACTTCAATGGTGGGGGCGTAATCGAATCTCAAGCTCCGGTCGAGCATGCCTCGCCGACGCTCTACGATCAGGACCTTTATCGTACGGCCAGAAACGGGCAATCTTTCCGTTACACCTTCTCCCTGCCCCAGGGTCTTTACAATGTTCATCTCAAGTTTGCCGAGCTTTGGCTCAAAGAGCCGGGCGGACGCCCGATGGACATCGAGATCAACGGCCAGTTCGTCCGGCGCTCCTGGGATCCAGCGACGGCCTCCGGCAAACCGGGCCGAGCCGCCGAGCTTCGTCTGGAAGATGTCGTGCCCGACCAGCGCGGCCAAATCACAATCAAAGTGACGGCCGTCGGTGAGGAGAACGCGATCTTGCAGGGGATCGAGATTGAATAACTCTCCGCAAACACTTCTCTCGCTGCAACAGGCTCACCCCTAACCGCTCATCGAACGCTGTTCCAGTGGCCACAGCGGGCGCCGGGCTCGATCCCGCCAGCATCGCGGCGCTCCGGCGCAAGGTGGCGTGGCGCATCGTGCCGCTTCTCATCCTGATCGACTCGAACTTTCGACACTGGACCGGATTTTCTGAACATTTTCGAGGGGCTGTCTTCAAACACCCCCAATGATTCCGATGTTTTCGACTCGAAAAACCGGCGATTTTCGCTGTAGTGAAGACTCACCCCCCTTGTGCTCGCCCGCGCCGCTGACGTTAGACTCTGGCGCATCCTTTATGTTCCTGCGCTCTTGGAGTTCAAGGCTGAGGTCAGCAGAGTGACCAGTGCATCCGCAAGATGTCGGTGGAAACCAAGAAGCGTCCCGGGGCGCGGCTGTGCTGCAAGCCAGCCGCTGCGCCCTCGTCACCCCACGCGGCTAGACGGTTCGGTCACGCCGGTCACTTAGGGCCCTGCTGCGGCTGGTCTACGACACAGCCGCGCTCCGACCGACAACTTGCGGATGCGTGCGCTGGTGAAGTTGGTAACCTCGTGGGTGAGAGTGCCACCGGTCGAATTAGACGGTTCACGATCGAAACGCGGTGTCCGGGATGAGGCCGTGAGGCTGAACCAGAAGCGGGACGCCGTATAGAACTGTCGGGTGGCAACGAAAGTCAACCTCATCGAATGAGCCTCGAAAAGTTCAAAACCGGTAAGCCGAGCCACTGCATCTCTGGCGAAGGCTGCCACGCTGCGTCATCAAATCGTCAGGTAGGCGCAGTTGATTCCCGCGGGGTCTGCGAGGGCGACACGACAGGAAGGGAAACCAAGGTAAGCCAGGAGATCTCCGGACGCTTGGCGGCAACGCCAAAACCACCGGTTCAATGGGGTGAAGCCTCCAAGACCGAATGGGCGGACGGAGAAGTTGGAGTTCTTCGTAGTAGCGAAGAAACCGTGGAGATCAAAACCACGGAGGAGCGAAGGGAGGGCACTTGGGTCAACGCGAACGCAAACAGCGCGGGATCGGAAGATGGCCGGACGGAAGTCGAAAGGCTGTTCGAGCGGATAACAACTCCAACCAAGATCCAGAAGCTGCAGCGAACGCTCTATCGCAAGGCCAAGCCTGAGCCGAAGTATCGGTTTTACAGCCTCTTTGGAGAACTGCTGCGGAAGGATTTGCTGGAAACGGCAATGAGTTCGGTAGCGCACAACAACGGCGCGGCCGGGGTGGATGGACAGACGTGTGAAATCTACCGCAAAAGCGACGAAGCATGGGACCGGTGGCGGGAAGGGTTGCTGGAGGAACTGCGCACCAAGAACTATCGGCCGAGTCCGGTACGAAGGGTGTACATACCCAAAGGCGACGGGAAGATGAGGCCGCTGGCATCCCGACGGTGAAAGATCGAGTGGTCCAGACGGCGGTGGCGTTGCTGCTGCTGCCGATATTGGAAGCGGACAGTCATCCGAACAGCTATGCGTATCGCCCCCAACGCGGGGCCCATCAGGCGATGGAAGCGATTCGAAAGGGGGATGGTGCAAGAACGAGTCGAAGTCATCGACGCGGACTTGAGCGAGTACTTCGATAGCATTCCCCATGGGAAGCTGCTGAGAATCGTGGCCAGACGAATCAGTGACGGAGCAATCCTGAAACTGATCCGAGGCTGGTTGCGAGCACCGATAGTCGAACCCAAAAGCAGAGGGGACAGTGGCGGCGGCGGAACGGGGATCAACCTGCGCCGAACACCGCAAGGGGGAGTGATGACCCCTCGTACACAGTGGATAACTTCCAGTTTTTAAGAGCTATTTCGTTTCAACGATCGCGACGCTATCTCAAATCGAACCCAGAAAAGCGGGATTGACTATATGCCATATATGGTACTATTCTTGCGGCATAGTGACCAAGTCATCCAAGTCCGAACTAGCTCGACGTGTGAATGCGACGGTCCACTTGCTCAACAAAAAAATCCCTCCGCCGAAGATTTTAAGTCGGCTTATGGCCCAGCATGCCATCTCGCGTCGCCAGGCTTATCGTTATCTGCAATTGGCTCGGACCACTTCCGGGCCTGTGCCTGTTCCAGAAGTCAAGACGGTCTTCACGGTCAAGCTCTCCATTTCGTTAGTTCGACAAGTCCGCCAACAAGCCCGACGCGAAGAGCTGACCATCAGCCACTGGGTGGAACAGGCTCTGCGGCGGTCTTTGCCTTCTGGCCAAAGTCATGGCTGAGCCGACAAGCCATCGCCAGATCCGTTGTCAAAATAAATATGTGTATGATCGTTACAGCGGAGTGATGCTGAATCACGGCCTCGGCCGGAGTCGCTGCCAGGGCCAGGGGAACCGCCACGCCAGCCAGGCGAATCACGGATGGAAAACAGCACGCGGATGTTCATACTGAATGCTCCTGAGACCTGTTTGCGATGCACGCCGAGAAAACCTTGTAGCCAATCTCAAGGACTGACCCGTTTACGCTCTTTCATTTTCACTACTCCAGCCAATGAAATCAAAGGTTTGAAAGGGGACGGAGTGGAATCCGTCCCCAATTTCAAATCCAGACTTTGGCCGCCCTGCTAGTTCTTCCTCAAGCGATAGAAACGTGTAATGCCGCTGCCGCTTTCCGTGAAGACCTTGTTCGCGCCTTCGGAGGCCAATTGGTTCGCCGGGACGGCGGTCCACCCGGTGGAGGACAATGTGGTGTTGGCCTCGAGGATGAAGTCGGCTGCCGAAGCCGGCCAAGACACCTTGATCTTGCCTCCGGTCACCGCTTGAGCGCTCAGTTTCGGCCCCCCAGCAACGACCACCTTCTCTTCGTCGGTCAATTGAATGGTTTCGTCCACCGTGCCATTGCTGTCGCGATCGATCAGCAGTGGCATCGTGGCTTTGTTGCCCGCCCACTTGCCGAAGTCCACGGTCGCAGTGTCCTTCGGGCCGAGCTCGATCTCGTCGTGGTCGAAGTATTGGGCATTGTCGAGGTCGAAGCGCCCCATGCTCAGCGCGTAGGTGCCGGTCTGATCGTTCCCCGTCGTGCTGATGCTGAGCGTGTTCTTGGCCTTGTCGAGCCGGATGGTCAGCGTGGAATCGGCTTCGATGTCCACACCTTTGACCGTGAAGTCGAAATCCGCGCCGGGAGTTTCAAACCCGACGCTAATTTCGGGCGATTCATTCGAACTGGTCTTGTAGGAAAGCGATTTGCCGTCCGGCGCAAAGACGATGGTGTCCTTCTGATTGGGATCGAGGTGAATGTCTTCGATGGATAATTGGTAGCCCGGGCCGATCATCGTCACGGACGTATCCGTCATTTTCTGGACGACGCCGCCATCCAGCGTGAGCGTGAAGGGCCGGCCCACGGGGACGTAATAGGTCGGCGAGGGGCTGTCTTTCCACAATTCATCGCCGCTTTTCAACATCCGGTGGGTGACCCCGGGCATCTCCCGATAAAACTTGCCCGCTTCATATCCGTAGCGATTGCCCTGCGGGTCGGAGAGCAGGATTTTCACCCCGTTACCGTCCACCCAGATCTCATTGTAACGCGGCGCGGCCTGATGGAGCGCGTTCAAACCCACTGGCTTGGCAGTGTCCTCGAGAAATGGAGCGGCCTGCGTCTGCAGCCGGGGTGAACTCGGAGACAAAGAAAAACTGCGCGTGGCCGCGTCGCCGGCCCAGACGCTTTCCGGTTCCGCCGGGTTGGTCGAGAGACTGAACGACCAGGTGTTCTTGTTGCGATCGACCGTCAACCGCCGTTCTTTGTTGGGATGATTGTTGTCATACACCAGGACATCCACGATGCCGCCGCCTTTGTCTTCCACGGCGTACGGGGTGACCGCGTGGCCGCCCTTGCCTTCCTGGCGCACGCCGACGGTGTAGGTCTCCTTTGCGCCCGGCTTCAAGGCCTCAATCAAACGGTCCAGAACTTCCGTCGGTGTCCCAAAAATTTCCGTGCTGCGCGTCGGATCGACGACTTGCGTGGCCCACCAGTAAGCGATTTCGCGCTGCAATACCGGATTCCCCTCCAAGTTCAGATCCACCGTCCGCGGAGCGCCGAAATTGCCTGCCTCCAGATTCTTGGCGTAAATCAGGAGGGACACCACAGCCATGCCTTCGCAATGCCCGCCGTTCATGGAGTCGCTGGTTTCCTCCATCCATTTCTGCGCGGCCGGGGTGAGAATCTTTTCGGTGGCATTGGCCGTGGCGAAAACCCGGTCCCCAAACATGCGTTGCAGTTCGGCCGGGGTGAGGTTGATTACTCCTTCGGCTTTGCCGTAATTCTCGAATTTGAACCCGTCATTGGCCGGACGAAAGCCATTGTCGGCGAGCAAACCGGCCGGCGGCGGGGGTGGGGGCGCGGTGACGGTAAGGATGGCCGGTTCACTAGTGATGGAGCCGGCGGGATTGGTCACCACGACGGTGTAAGCGCCCGCGTTGGCAGCCTCTGCGTTGTTCACCGTCAGGGCCGCGGCGGTCGCTCCCGGGATGTCCGCCCCATTGAGTTTCCATTGATAACTCAAGGGAGCGTCTCCGGTAGCCGTCACGAATAACGTGACGCTCGCACCGGTCGCGATGGTCTGCGTCCGGGGCTGTGCCGTGACGGCGGGAGCGACGGCAGGCGGCGGAGCCGTGCCGCCGAGCACACCCGCAGCGTAATCCAAGGTCTGAAGGAGCAATTGTGCGCCGGCATCGGTCAAATTGGCGAAGTCGAGTACTGTGTTGAAGTCCGGAGCCGCGTTCTGTCCCAGGAACAGTCCGATGCGTTTGTTGGGCGCGATGCTGCCATCGGCCAGCTTATCGCCCTTCTCATACACGAAGAGTGAGGGAAAAGAACCGTCTGGCTGCACGCTGGCGATCACATCGGCGTCGGCCGAAGGCAGGCCGAAATTGAAGCTGTAGAGTTCAGTGTAAATTTGCACCTTGCCGGTCAATCCCTTGGCGATGGGATGATCCGCCTTGCGGATATAGAGCGAATCCCGTCCGTCATTGATCGGCGTGTCGGCTACTTCAGTCCGGCTGGTGTTGCCCCATTGGGTGAAGTCATTGGAACCATCCGCCGTGCGCTTGACCCAATCCGCGTTGTCCCACATGTACGCCTCGAAGGAAACGACCGGGACATCCGTGCCCTTGAGGCTGAAAACGCCCGTGCCGTCGCCGGCGGGATCAAGCACGGAAGTCGAGCCGATGGTCTCAGAGATCAGCACGACCTTCTTTCCCACAGCGGCGGCGCGCAAATCATCGGGGGTCGTTCCCGGGGTGGCAAAGAGAGTCACGGTGTAGCCATTAGCCGTGAAGAATTCGATCAATGCGGGATCGGCGTTGACCGGCGCTTCGGCATTGCTGGTGACAAAAAGCATCTCGCCTTTGGCCGCGGCGGCCCTGAGCTTCCCGGCCATTGAAAGCAGCAGCGATAAACACAGCAGCCAGGCGAAACTCCGACCGCGAGCCGAACGGGGGACAGATAGATGTGGATGTGGATTCATAGACCTAGGAATGGTTACGAGTGCTGGAAAACAGCACAAAGTTTTTTTACAAGCGCGTAATTCAAATCAATCGTTTAACGTTTGAGGGTCGGCCGAACCGTGACTGGTTTGGGGCCCATCGGGCGGGGTTTCTAACTCAAGGCGCCGGGCATGGCCAAGACAAAAATGCAGATTTAGTAATTTTTCTTCATCTGCGTAATCTGTGTAATCTGTGAAATCTGTGGTCAAATCCGCCAGGGCAAACGCATCTAAATTCCTTCCGGTTTCACACCGAGCAGTCGCAATAGATAAGCGTGATCCCAACCGGCGTTGAGCTGTTTGCCTTTGATTCCACGCTTTTTAGTTTTCGTCGTGACGGCCCCACTGTCCAGCACGCGCGCGAAGGGCGTTTGCGCCTCACCGTATTGCCGGACGAGCCGGCCATTTTTCATTTCTTTGCGGCC
>Ga0194113_10011345_pt1 | contig 10546 bp, 10 predicted proteins | sample TA2MahC200mmetaG_FD_146193 | JGI IMG/M metagenome (GOLD analysis project Ga0194113, IMG submission 146193) | Freshwater microbial communities from Lake Tanganyika, Tanzania - TA2015017 Mahale Deep Cast 200m | ecosystem: Environmental > Aquatic > Freshwater > Lake | place: Tanzania: Lake... | reverse complement strand
TCCCCGGAAGCCCCTTTCCCTCCATTTTGGTTGCCCACGCTTTATACAGGGGGTCAGCGGCTAACCTCCACTTCTCCATTTCTGCCGAAGGCAGTTCATAGACCTGAATGCCAGCTTTCTTGTGAGTATCAATGGACTTTAATGCAAGGTCATCATAGATCGTAGCTCCTTTGATTGCCACCTTCTTCCCCAACATGTCATCGAGTATCTTTTTGTCCTTGGGTGACAGTTTCTCAAAGGTTTCCTTATTCATCACTGAAACCATGATAGGAACATAGGCGTTCATAATGGTCACATGTGAAGTCACCTCATAGAGGCGAAAATGGAGGCTCGCTGACCAGGGAGTAAAGACGCCATCGATGACCCCCCTTTTGAGCATCTCATATTGCTCGCCAACCGGTGAGGTAATGGGTGAGGCTCCGAAGGCTGAAGCCAGGTCCTTTGTTGCCGGACCGTGGACCCTGATCTTCATCCCCTTAAGGTCGGCCATGGTGCGCACGGGCTTCTTGGTAAACAGTTGTCCTGGATCTCCGGCCCAGATCCAACACATCTTCGTCTCTCCATATTCCTTTCTGAATTCCGGAAACTTATCCCAGAGGCCATAGAGGGTTTCGGTGACGTGTTTGGCGGAACTGAACAGAAACGGAAGCTCCGGTCCTTCGGATAAGGGCATTTTACCCGGAGAGTAAGCCGGAAGGGTATAAACGAAATCAGCAATGCCTGTCACTGCGGAATCATAGAGGTCGGCAGGCTTGGCTAAGGTTGCGCCGGGGAAGATCGTTATCTTGACTCTCCCCTCGGTCGCTTTCTCTAACTCCTTGGCCAAGGGATCGATCACCTCGGCATGCATGGCGTGCGACGTTGGGACGAAGTGACCCCACTTCAACTCAACAGGCTTGACCGCCTGAGCCAACGCAGTGGAAAGGCCTGACCCAAAAAACAATCCCGTGGCCAAAAGTAAGATGATTGTAAATAAAACGGTCTTGGATAGGTTTTTCTTTTCCATATTCTCCCTCCCTGTACGATGTGTATTACTATTGCTTCCTGATGAAGCGAATAGCTGATCCTGGACATGAAATCTTCTCATCCAAATGGGTCACTCCTTGGACCGGATTGTTCTGCTTTCCACTTCAATTTTTTCCATTCCTCGTCCGCTTCTCTCTGGACTTTTTTGATTTCATTGTCTTTGATGTGCTGAAACCTCCCCTGTTTCAATAAATATTCCCCAACGGGCAGCCGTCTTGGCTCGTGATTGATGGTAAACCGGACTCCATCCTCTACCTCATAGAGGGGAAAGATATTGGTCTCAACGGCAAGAATTGATATTTCCGGCGAAAGATCAGGGGCCATCCGCCATCCCGTTGGGCAGGGGCTCAGGAGATGAATAAACTTCGTTCCGCGGATCCCCTTGGCTTTGATAATCTTCTGTTGAAGATCTTGTGGGAAACCGATGGTGGCAGTCGCTGAGTAGGGATTATAATGCGCCGCCATGATCTCCATGATATTTTTCTTCCGCCTGGGGTTTCCTTTCGGTGTCGTCCCTGTCCAGGCGAAACTGGGAGTCGAGGAGCTCACCTGAATTCCGGTGTTCATATAGCCTTCGTTGTCCAGGCATACATAGATGATATCATCGTTGTTTTTCGTCACCCCTGAAAGAGCGGCCAGCCCGATGTCATAAGTTCCTCCATCCCCTGCGAAAGCCAGCGCCTGAATATCATCCCTGCCTTGAATTTTCAGGGCATTGGCGATTCCAGCCGCAGTGGGCGCCGCGATCTCAAAAGCGGAATGGAAGGTCGGCACGCCATAAGCGGTAATCGGATAGAGACCTCCGATCGATCCTTCGCAGGAGGGAACGATGACGGCGATCGTTCGAGGTCCCATAGCTTGAAGCACAAGCCTCATCCCTACAGCCAGGCCGCAACCCGCACAAGCCGCATGACCAGGCCGAAGGAAATTGGGTTGATGTTCAGAGATTACCATATTCGCTCTCCACAATCCCAGGCATTTTCAAAAACATGGTTGGGGAAAATTCGAAATCCGAATATCGAAACCCGAAACAATCACTAAATCTTAAATTCAAATTTTCGTAACAGTTTAGTGCTTTGAAAAAACCGATCTAATCCCCCTGAATCCCCCTTTGTCAAAAGGGGGAAATATTTTGCCTCCCTTTGGAAAAGGGAGGTTAGGAGGGATTTTATAAGACGATTTCAAACAGCTAAATTGATACAAATTTTCGAAAAAAAGTTTTGTATTTTTTGTTTCGGTCATTCGAAATCGTTTCGAATTGGTCCTGCTGGACGCTTCGCCCGGATTTCGTGCTTCGAATTTTAAACATTGCTATTCCATGATCCAGATCGACTCATCGACCGGTCCCGTTCGATGGATCGCATCGAGAGCGATCTTCTGGATCACCTCGGGGGTTACATCCGTCCCCCCTATCCCGGCAACATAACTATAGATGAGAGGATGATCGGAAGAATGAACCATGGCCGCCCTCAATTCCTGGCAGAAGATCCCTCCGCCTCCGATAGAATTGTTCCGGTCGATAACGGCGATCTTTTTCTTTCCTCTCAGCGCCTGTTGAACGGCTTCTCTGGGGAAAGGTCTGAAATAGCGAATTTTCAATAACCCGGAGCGATGTCCCTGCTCACGCAAAGCCCGCACGGCCACCCTTGCGGTGGATGTGATCGAACCTGCCGTCACGATGATGATCTCTGCATCCTCCATCATGACGGACTCGACAATGCCATAGCTCCTTCCAAACCCTTCCTTAAATTCCTGATCCACCCGCACTGCCACCTCTTTTACAGAGTCCATAGCAGTCTGGGCCATATGCCTATATTTCCTGTATAACTCCGATGGAACCACTGGCACGAGAAATCCTGGTTTCTCCATATCGAACCGATGAGGAAGGTTCATCGGTGGAAGAAACCCGTCAACTGCCTCTTGATCCGGTATTTCCATAGGCTCCATAAAGTGAGAAACAAAAAAAGCCTCCAGAGAGATCATGACAGGCAAATAGACCTGCTCTGCAACTTTATAGGCCTGGATCACACTGTCCAGCGCCTCCTGGCCATTCTCACAATAAAGCTGAATCCATCCCGTGTCCCTTTGAGAAAGGCTGTCCAACTGATCGGCCCAGAATCCCCAGGGGGCCGACAGTAAACGATTAACATTGGCCATGACCACTGGCACTCGGCAACCCGCGGCAAAATGGAGCATTTCATGCATGAGGGCAAGCCCCTGTGAAGAAGTCGCCGTAAATGTCCTGACGCCTGTTAAAGAGGCCGCAATGCATGAAGCCATGGCCGAATGCTCGGATTCGGTGCGCATCATGATTCCCTTGATCACGCCGGAAGCTTCCCATTCCGAGAGCTTTTCGTAAATCGGCGTCTGGGGCGTGATGGGATAAGCAGCGATCAGTGGCGTTCTGCAGAGCCTCACGGCATGGGCCACCGCATGATTTCCGGTCATGAACTCTCTCATGAAATCAGCCTCATTTCGATCACATGCCTCGGGCAGGCCCTTGAACAGGTGCCGCACCCCTTGCAGTGGTCAAGATCGACCTTTCTTGTTTGGTCCACAGGATCGAAGGAAACGATTCCTTCCGGACAAAAAAAGTAACAGTTGTAGCAATAATTGCAGGTCCCGCAGGAAAAACATCTTAAGGCTGAAAGCCTCGCTCCCTCCGATGAAAGTCCGGTATGGACCTCTGAAAACCCCTTCAGGGTTTTTCCTGCATCGATTCTTCCTGTTCTCACTCTTTCAGACGGCTTGAAAAAGAGTGTATTGAGCTGATCGTAAACAACAACCCCCTTTGGCTCCTCCCAGATTCCCCTCTCCCTACCCTTGAGATAGGCCTCCATCGAAAGACCCTCTTTTGACCCTGCTCTGATCTTTGTAAAGACCTCCTCCGGGTCCTGTCCCCTGAAAGAAAGATCGATTGAGATGGCCGCTCTCTTTCCCGAACAAATGGCGGTTACCACGCTTCGCTGTTGGTCAATGGCATCTCCTCCTGCATAGATTCTTCTCCCCTTGGTCTCAAGGGAATGGACCGATTTGATGAAACCCTTCTCCCTCAGGTCTTGAGGGATCCATGAGAGATCCACTCCCTCCCCGACCGCTGTAATGAGACGATCTGCCTCGAGTATGACAAAGCTTCCTTTGATCGGGATGGGGCGGGCCCGTTCCTCCCGGCTTGTCTTTCTCAGCTTCATGCGCTGGAATTTGATGCGGATCTTTCTGTTTTTCAGAAGCCTGATCTCAACCGGTTGAACCAGGACCTCAAATCGCACCCCTTCCTGCTCAGCTTCCTCAACCTCGTCCGTAACCGCGGGCATCTCTTTTTTTGTCCGTCGGTAGGCGATGGTTACTGCAGAACCCAGACGCCGCGCTGATCGTGCAACATCCATTGCCGTATTCCCCCCGCCGATCACAATGATTTTTCCCCCGGCCCTGATCTTCTCTCCCAAATTGATCCGGTTCAAAAAGTCCGTTCCTCGCCAGACCCTTGTCAAACCCTCGCCCCCGACTCCGAGAGGAAGGCTTACGCCAGCCCCTGGAGACAGAAAGACAGCATCAAATTGATTTAAACTCTCTATAGGGAACTGTTTCCCCACCACAACTCCGGTTTTCATCTCAATGCCAAGTCCTAATATCCTTCCAATCTCTTTTTTCAGGACCGATTTCGGAAGCCTGTACTCAGGGATTCCCCAGCGCAACACTCCCCCGGGTTCCTGTCTGGCCTCAAAAACGGTCACCTTGTGCCCAAGCAAGGCGAGGAAATAGGCACAGGAGAGGCCCGCAGGCCCTGCTCCGACAACCGCAATCCTTTTCGGATCGCTGTTTAGCGCCGGATGAAGTTTTGGTGACTGGTCCACGGTGGCATCAAACACATATCTCTCCAAGACATTGATTGACACGGTCTCATCATACTGGTTTCGGTTACACCCGCTCTCACAGGGGTGAAAACAGACCCTGCCGCAGACCCCTGGAAAAGGATTCTCCTTCAAAACCGCCTCAAGCGCTTTTCCGAATTTTCCCTCCCCTATAAGATAGATAAACGTTGCTATGGGATTGCCCGCTGGGCAGGCCTCCTCACAAGGGGCTGTCATAAAAGCAGTTTCAGGTTTTTGAAAACCCCACTTGCCGGTCTCGATGACCTCGGTGCTTTCATAGGAGATCGGGATAACTAATTCAAAAGACTCAGTATAAACTTTCATAGATTCGAACCTTATCGTGGGCTTCTCTTAGGGCCTCAACATTGGATTCCGTTTTGATGGAGATCATTTGGCGGACCATCTCGATCAGGGTCTCTTTCTGTACCAGATGGGTCAAAGAGGCATAGGCTCCAAGGATGGTCGTGTTCAATGCCCCTCCCACTCCGGCTTTTCTCGCAATCGGCCCCACATCGATCAGGCCGATCTTGTAATGTCTCAACCCTGTGAAAGAATCGATCTCCCTGTCCGTATTGATCAGAAGAGTCCCTCCAGGCTTCAGTTCCTGGAGCACCTCTGACTCTTCCATCAGGCTAATGTCAAAGACAATGAACTGGTCCGGATGTCTGATCTGGCATTTCAATAGAATGGGCTCCTCATCCACCCGCAAAAAACCAATGACCGGGGCGCCGCGGCGTTCGCTCCCAAAGAGGGAGAAACACTGGGGGTATTTCCCTTCTGTAAAAAAGGCCCTCCCTAAAATTTCGGAGGCGACCACCACTCCCTGCCCTCCCCTACCCTTGAACTTAATCTCGATCATCATTAGCTATCTCGCTTCTTTTGAAGTTTCTTTAAAAGCGTATCTCAATATATCTTTCTTCGATTGATTCAAATGATGTTCAATGGCTTGATTTACGTCTCCTGAATCAGTCTTTTCAATCGCCCGAAGTATTCCCTTATGTCCATCAATGGCTCTTAGAACATTGTCAGGCGAGTAAATACTGTGAATTCTATACCTCAGCATGTGTCGTCGTAACGTTTGCGCCAATTCGAGAAGGCGTTGAGAGCCGCTGAATCTGGCTATGATTTCGTGAAACTGGGAATCCAATTCCACAAATGCCATCACATCTCCTCCGGAGACTTTCTCTTCTGAGACAGCAACGTTTTTCCTCAATTCCTCGATGAGCCTATCACGGGCCTTCTCAATTGCCCACTGGGTGGCAAGTTCTTCAACGACTCTTCTTATTTCGCAAATCTCCTCAACTTCTTGTTCGCTAATAGGCCTGACGACATACCCTACCCTTGGAATTGACTCGATAAGACCCTCCAGCTCCAGATTATGAAGAGCTTCTCTGACAGGCGTCCGTGATGTCCCTATCTCCTGTGCAATCTTCGCTTCGATCAGATGCTCATGGGGAGGAATCTCCCCGCTCAAAAGTTTTTCACGGAGATAATCATAAACTTTCCTTCTTATCGTCTTCGGGTTCCTAATAATCAGCCTTCGCACGAGGTGTACTGTACCCCAGCTTATTTTGTTTGTCAATACCCATTTTTATTTGACAACCGCTCAATATTACTCTATCATTTTATTAAGTACACACCTAAAAATAACAAACCAGATGCTGAAACAAGTTCAGCATGACAACGGGGTACGGTTCTCGTCTTTTTGTCATCCCGAACTTGATTCGGGATCTCGATTTTGGATTTAAAGCCCTGTCTTGTGGAGGGGCTCTTTCATTATCGTAAAATACCTGATTGCAACCTAAAGGAGTCGGCAAAATGAGCCAATATCTCAATTATGATGGAGAGAGAAGAACCTTTTCTATTCCAAAAGGATGGAATCTGATCTCCAGCGAAGACAAACCTCCCATCCCCGGAGTAAAAGACCCGGCTGAAGAGATACGGCGAGCACTCGATCATCCCATCGGATCACCTAAGATAGAAGATCTGGCTCGTCCTGGGATGGAGGTAATTATTCTATTCGATGACCTCCAGCGTCCCACACCTGCTTACCTTGCCCTGCCTGAAATGATGAACCGTCTTAATCGGGCTGGCATTCCGGACAGCCGGATAACCGGAATTTGCGCCCTGGGAACACACCCCATTCCATCCCTTGAGCAACTCGAGGTAAAGGTTGGCAAAGAAGCCTTCTCCCGTCTATCCGGCCGCCTCTATGTCCACAACCCCCACGCCTCGGATAATGTGATCATCGGAAAGACTCATCGGGGGACGCTGGTCGAGGTAAACCGTTATGTTGCCTTCGCCGATCTGATCATTGGCGTCGGAGAATGCATGCCCCATCCCATTGCCGGATACGGCGGAGGATATAAAATCATCATGCCCGGCGTTTGCTCCTATCGCTCTGTTGCCGAACATCACTTCACCTGGATGCGCCATCGGAATAGCAAAGTAAACCTACTCGATGGAAACCACTTTTCTGAAGATATTTTAGATGCTGGCCGGTTATCCAGAATGGCTTTTAAACTCGACTTCATCATCAATGAAAAAAGGGAGATCATCCGTGCCTTTGCGGGAGATCCCTTGGCCGAGCATAGAGAAGCATCCAATTACGCCGCCTCTCTTTATACGATCTCTCTTTCGAAGTTAGCCGATGTGACCATCACCTCTGCTTATCCCTTGGAAATTGGGGTTCAGGCGACCAAAGCCCTGGTCATGGCGGGTTTTTGCACGCGGTCAGGAGGAGCGATCATCTGGGTGGCCCCCCAGAAACAGGCAGGTCCGATCATGCCTCTGATTAAAGAAATGGCAAGCCCGGAAAGTGCTGGGGATTTTCATCGCCGTCTCATCCTGGGGGATGTGCCTGAACATTTACGTTCGTTCGGAATTTCTTACATCATGCAGGTGGTCTATTTCAAAGAGTTAGCCGAGAAATTTACCGTGGTTCATGTGACCGAGGGGCTTTCAGAAGATCAAGTGCGGATGATGAAATTCGCCTACGCTCCCACCATACAGGATGCCATTCAGCAGGTCTCTGAAAAGATCCCCCAAGCGGATGTCGCCATCTTCCCTTCCGGCGGCAACATCATCCCGGAAGTGCACTAAAGCACAGGCTCAAAATTTAGCCTTTTCCGAATACTGCAAAACGGGCGATCATTTTGTCCCCCCTGGAGCATTGGCCGATTCGTTGCCGATCACAACAATCCATGGCCGGATCTCCCATCGAACCACCAGTCCATTCTTAACATAAGGATCGTTTCGGACGAACTCCTCAACGGCAGAAGGATCCGGCACGCGAAATACAAGGAGTGCCCGGTCGATCGGATCGCTCAAGGCGCCTGCCAGGATGAGCTCGCCTCGGTGATTTGCCTCCGAGGCAAGCCGAAGATGTGCATCTCGATAGGGAGCCCTGCTTGAAACATAGTCATCAACCACATAGTAAAACAGTGCATAATAATTCATTCTGTCTCCTTTCAGATTTGGGTTTTGAAGCTTTGGGGTCGCCTAAGGCCATGGACCACGAACCTTTGACTCGGCAATTACAAGATGGCGACCCTCAGGGTTGTAGGCAATGAGATCAATATCTGACCAGGCACCTTTTGGTGTTTGAAGTGGAAAACGTAGGCGTGTCCAAAATCCCCGCATCTGCCAATCGGCTTCGACTATAGTTTCTACCGTCATCGCTTCTGCTATGTTCTGATTCCTCCTTTAATATGCAACCAACGATTGGCATCAGCGGGAGCCGGGTTTATTGGCGATCCGCTGCATGTCCTTGTTCAAGTTAGCCGGCGTTTTCTTCTTGACCGGTTTTAGATTGAACTTAGCGGCCATTCGAGGTCTATGAGCGGGAATACCGTAAAGCATGCCTTCGGCACTGATGTCTTCATCAATGTCGGGCCAATGCACACCATGACCGTCTCCGATGACTTCCCAGTTTGCCCGCTGTTTGGGAGTAGCCTCAGACAACCGCCATGACCAGGCTAATGGTACGCTGATTATCCGCCCATCCATGAGTTGGGCTGTAATGGTGTCCTCGGTGACAATTATATTCTTAATTCTCACTTCCTGTATTTCCACCGCAGTGTTCATACCATGCCTCCATTATTTGTTCCTGTTCTTTAAGATTATTTCCCGTATGGTACTGAGCTCTTTCGGGGCAAAACCCTGATTCCTTGCCAATACAACGGGTTGCATCCAGAATTTGCAGATCATCCTTTCTCTCTGAACATGGACATGCATTTCCTCGTTGCAATCGAAGCTGTAAAAGAAAAACCGGTATGGCCCTGAAATATCTTTGATTGTCGGCATATCGATGTCTATCTGAATTATAGACGGATAACGTGGGGGATGTCCATATCTGTTTTGTAAAGCTAACGGGTCGTGGCTAAACTGCGGGCCGGAGGCCCGTCTGCTCCAGCGGCGTGTTCGCCCGCCGCAGGCGAAAAATACGCCGCCCTCTTGTGAATCTGGTGTGAATCTGGGTCGGACCAAGCTAACCTATTGATCCTGAAAAAGAAACGTCCCAAAAGAACATATTTTCTCCGCTTAAACTCATATTTTCAGGGCTAAAATTAACCTCGTAAACTGTTTCAGGCTCTCGTAACTCGTAAGATCCATTCACTCCGATCACTTCCCTCCCTATCGCTTTTATCCCAAGTTTTTCTTTCGTTTCTCTTACGAAGACCTCGTTCCCAACAGCTATACTCTCTGTCCACTGTGGCTCCCGCTTCCGGTAGCTCTGTTTCTCCAATGCCTCTTCCACCCAGACTCTATACGTCTTCCTCAATTCATCCATGCTCTGAGCATTAAAGAAATCAATTAGACTCTCGTAATCGATGATAGAATACCTTTCCCGCGGATTTTTGATTTCGTTATACCCACAGAAAGGCCACTCTGATGGATGAGTCACAATGCCTGCTCGAACCATGTTCAGATCAATATAGACCATACAGCGACTTAAATGGGAATCTACCTCCACTGCAGTGGCGTGATAACGATCCTCCCAAAAGGCACCCTTGCGATTCTTCCTTTGATTGTATTCCTGGCCCGCCCTCCCTGCGACCAATTGCATCGTTTGGGGTATGACCCCTTCTCCTTTATCGTCCCTAATAACAAGATGAACATGGTTAGAAGTCACCGTGTAGTTCAGGATGGAGGTCCCAAAACGTTTCCTCGCTTCAAAAAGCCACTATAACCATCGACGCTGGTCTCGGGCAAACTTTAACAAGAATTCCCTTTTATGGCACCGATGAGTAATGTGCCATACATAGCCGGGGAGATAATGTCGGTTCGCCCTTGCCAAATCTATAACCTTAGAGGGTTAATTTTAAGTTCAAAAAAGCAGTTCTAAGACCAAAAAAACAAGCATTTATCCGCCGTTCACTAATTATGTCAAATGGTTGCCTTGGTCCGACCCAGTGCTCTCATTTTTTTTGCCTGGAAGTTGCCTTCCAGAACTGTGGTATCACTACATGACCGAATCGGACAATTATCATGGCGGGTCTTTCACCCGCTGGATCGCAGCCTTGTCGGCTGCTCCCTGCAACGCTCCGGGAGCGTCCAACCTCGGTTGTCTCGCCATAGCCAAAGATTATATTCTTCTCTCCTATTTCTCAAGTTGTTTTAGAACCTACGTCCCCTTGTGTCTTCAC
>Ga0194113_10011344_pt1 | contig 10547 bp, 11 predicted proteins | sample TA2MahC200mmetaG_FD_146193 | JGI IMG/M metagenome (GOLD analysis project Ga0194113, IMG submission 146193) | Freshwater microbial communities from Lake Tanganyika, Tanzania - TA2015017 Mahale Deep Cast 200m | ecosystem: Environmental > Aquatic > Freshwater > Lake | place: Tanzania: Lake... | reverse complement strand
CCGCCTCCACCAATTCGCCTATAGCAAATTGCAAATAGGTTTAAAGAGAGAAAAATTAAGGTTGTCGTGAAACTGCTAAGAACATTTTTTTATTTCCATTTGCCATTTGCAATTTTGCTATTTGCTATTTCTGGCTGCGCTACTACCCCTCTAGTTCCAAGCGCAGGCTATCTACCCCACTTTAATGTAATAGAACTCGGCAATCTCAAATTTGTATCTGTTAATGAGTTATGTGCGAGATTAGACCTTACCTATCGTTGGGATAGTTTTTCAAAAAGACTTATTTTAAACCGTGGAAAAGAAAATATAGTTGTGGCCGTGGGAAGTTCTTATGCTTTAGTAAATGATAAAATTGAAGACATAAAATATCCCATTAGACTCTCAGACGGTATGGTGGTTATACCATATGAGTTTGCCCAAAAATTGGGTTATATGTTTCAGGAATCTTTAAAGGAGGTTTCTATAATTCCTAAAAAAGAATTTCTCTTTGGGATAAATACAGTTATCCTTGACCCAGGTCATGGAGGGAAAGACCCCGGCGCTATAGGAAAGACAGGACTGAAGGAGAAGGATGTGGTTTTGGATATTGCAAAGGATTTAAAGGACATACTTTCCTCTAAAGGACTTAATGTAGTTATAACAAGAGGGTCCGATGAATTTATATCTCTTCCTGAAAGGGTAAAAATCGCAAACGATAACAAAGGCGACCTTTTTGTTAGTATTCATACAAATGCCTCCAGAGCAAAAATGGCAAGGGGTTTGGAGGTATACTACCTTTCAGAGGTGGCGGAATATGACAATGAGGTTAAAGAGGATATGAATTGGAATTCTTATAACTCTACTAAAGATAATTCTATGAGCCCTTCTTCCTATCTTGATGAAATCCTGCAGGAACTTATGCTCACTGTAAACAGATATGACTCAATCAAATTGGCAAATAATGTTGCAGATTCCATAGCCGAAAAACTTTTTATACGAAATAGAGGGATTAAGCGCGCAAAGTTCTTTGTTTTAAAAGGAGCCAAGATGCCTGCCATTTTAATAGAAATAGGTTTTATTACTAATAGGTTTGAAGAGAAGAATCTAAAAAATAGTTACTACCGCAGGATGATAGTTGAGGCCATAGCCGAAGGTATAACAGAATTCAGAGAGAGATATAAAGAAGTTAGTATTAATTAAAAATGGATAATCAAAAAAAAGCTATCGGCGTTTTTGATTCTGGCGTGGGTGGGCTTACAGTTGTAAGAGAGATTATGAAACAGTTGCCCAAGGAGGATATTATTTATTTCGGCGATACCGCACGCGTGCCTTATGGAACAAAATCCAAAGACACCATCATAAAATTTTCCATAGAAAATGTGAGGTTCCTTCTGAAATTTGATGTCAAAGTTATAGTTGTGGCATGCAACACTGCATCCAGCATAAGCCTGCCGAGCCTTAGATTCCACTTTAACGTGCCGATAATAGGGGTTATCAGACCCGGCGCAAGAGAGGCCGTAAGGGTTACAAAGAATAAACGCGTGGGAGTTATCGGGACAAAAACCACTATCGCAAGCAGGGCCTATGAAGATGAGATAAAATACCACGACAAGACCATAAGGATTATGAGTAAAGCCTGTCCATTGTTTGTCCCTCTCGCGGAGGAGGGCTGGATAAGGAAAAAGATAACAAGAGAAATAGCCAAAACGTATCTTACTCCTATAAAAAAACAAAAGGTAGATACTCTTATTTTAGGCTGCACCCATTATCCGCTTTTAAAAGGCGTTATAAAACAAATTATGGGAGATGGTATAAACTTAGTTGACTCCGCACATCAGACCGCAAGGGAAGTTAGTAGATTGTTTTTAGAAAAGGGCTTGCTGAATACCTCGGCTGGAAGACCCAGGTATGAGTTTTATGTAAGCGATGAGCCGGAGAACTTTATAAACATAGGGAAAAAATTCCTCGGAAAAAGTTTAAAACACGTAGAAAGAGTAAAGGAAGATGTTTGAGGTATCTGTAAAAGGCGATTTTAGCGCGGCGCATTTCTTAAGGGATTATCATGGAAAATGCGAAAAACTACACGGCCATAACTGGAAAGTGGAGGTATGTGTTTCAGGCAGAACGTTGGATAAGTGTGGGATGGTCATAGATTTTAAAGAACTTAAGGATAAACTTAATAGGATACTTTGCGAATTTGACCATTCCTTTTTAAACGAGATTTCGTATTTTAAGAAGATAAATCCCACCTCAGAAAACATAGCAGAGTATATCTATAAGAAACTTGACAAACAAATCTCAAATAAAAACCTGAAGGTAAAAAAGGTCTCTGTATGGGAGTCTGAGAAATCCTACGCTACCTTCCTTCCATGAAAAAGGCGGTTGTTTTACTTTCAGGAGGAATTGACTCCTCTACCACGCTATTTTTTGCGAAGAAAAAAGGATATACCTGCCACTGCCTGATATTTGACTACGGCCAAAGGCACCGCAAGGAGGTTGACGCTGCCAAAAAAATAGCGCAAATAACAAATAGCAAATCGCAAATTTTAAAAATCGCCTTGCCCTGGAAAGGCTCAAGCCTCCTGGATAAAAGACAGTCAACAGTCAACAGTCAACAGTCAACAGGTATTCCCTCTACGTATGTTCCAGCACGAAACACTATATTTTTAAGTTATGCCATTTCATTTGCTGAAGCGACTGGTTCAGATAACATATTTATTGGAGCAAATGCCATTGATTATTCAGGCTATCCAGACTGCAGGCCTATGTATTTTGAGATATTTAATAGATTAATAAAAGTTGGGACAAAATCAGGGGTAGAAAAAAAAATTATAGTTATCAAAACACCCCTTATAGATATGACAAAGGCACAGATTATAAAACTTGGAGCAAGGCTCGGAGTGCCATATGAGCTTACATGGTCATGCTATAAGGGCGGGAAGATTCCTTGTATGAAATGCGATTCCTGTAGGTTTAGAAAAAAGGGATTTGATGAAGCGAAAATAGAAGACCCCCTATTTAGTTTCAGAGGACAGAGATCAGAAAACTGATGACAGAAAAATCTAACATCTGACTTCTGTCATCTGTATATTTACATTTAACTTAATAAATACAACATATGTCAAAAAATAAACCAAAGGCGCATATACTTGAAATATTCTCATCTATTCAGGGCGAAGGCCCATATGTCGGCATAAAGCAGATTTTTATCAGGTTCAGGGGATGCAATTTAAGATGTAGTTTCTGCGATACCGATTCATTTGGAAAGTCAGAGGGTTTTTCAGTTGATGAAATTTTAGGAAAACTTTCAACCTTAAAAAAAGAAAACCCAAATATCCACTTTATCTCTCTTACCGGCGGAGAGCCACTTTTACACAGCAGATTTCTTGGAAAATTATTACCAAAACTTAAAAAGATGAATTTTAAAATATTCCTTGAAACAAACGGCACGCTCCCTGAAAAACTGATGGAGATTATTAATTTTGTTGATATAATATCTATGGATATAAAACTTCCTAGCACAACAGGAAAAACCCCTTTTTGGGGCGAGCACAAGAGATTTTTAAAAATCGCCTTAAAAAAAGAGGTCTATATAAAGACACTAATAAGTTCTACAACCAAAGAAGAAGAATTCCTTAGGTCAGTAAATCTTGTAAGGGATATTGATAAAGATATTCCTTTTGTAATTCAGCCTGTAAGCGCTAAGAACGGCATAAAGCCGCCACTTGCGGAAAAACTTTTAAAATTTCAGACCCTTGCCAGCAGGAATTTAAAAGAGGTAAGGATAATTCCACAAATCCATAAAATCTTGGGGGTAAAATGAGAAAATCATATGAGGGGCTTCAAGAGAGTATAAGGAAACTTAAAACACCTGAAATTGAAGTCTGGCAGAATAAATACCCGGATAAAAACTACACCATAAACCTTGAAGTTCCCGAATTTACCTGCATATGTCCCAAGACAGGACTGCCAGATTTTGCTACCATAAAAATAGAGTATATCCCTCATAAGTTTTGTATAGAACTAAAATCTTTTAAGGAATATATTGTATTTTACAGAAATGTGGGAATTTTTCACGAGCATGTGGTAAATAAGATTTTAGAGGATTTTGTAAAAGCGTGTTCTCCGAGGTTCGTTTCTATAACAGGCGAGTTTAATGTAAGAGGTGGGATTAAAACCACTGTTAAGGCAGAATATAGAAAGAAATCCTAAATGCGAATAATAAAAAGAACTGACATTAAAAAAACTATTATACGGGCGCTTATAAAAGCAAACATTGTTTTAAGAATAGATGTTCTATCTTCTTTAAAAAGTGCTTTAAGGAAAGAGAGGAATAAACGTGCAGACTATATCCTAAAATCCATAATAGAGAACGCCCGCATAGCAAAAAAGGGAAATCTTCCCATATGCCAGGATACCGGAATGCCGGTGGTATTTCTTGAGGTTGGCCAGAATGTTAAAATCGTAGGTGGCAATTTAGAAGATATTATAAATGAAGCTATCGCCGAAGGGACAAAGAAGGGTTTTTTAAGAAAATCAATAGTTGAGCCCCTTTTCAACCGAAGATACGTTAAAACCAAACTCTGCATTATCCATACAAGAATAGTAAAGGGTAGCAGATTAAAAATCACAGTTCTTCCAAAGGGTTTTGGCTGCGAGAATAAGACTACTCTTAAGATGTTTAAACCCACAGCAGATTTATCCAAGATAGAGGATTTTATTGTTGAATCGGTAAGAAATGCAGGTCCTGATGCCTGCCCGCCATTTGTGGTGGGTGTTGGCATCGGCGGCACAGCGGATTACGCCTGTCTCTTGGCGAAAGAAGCTCTCTTAAAAAAAGTTCACAGTTTACAGTCCACAGTCCACAGTAAAATCTCAGAACTAGAAAAGCAGCTTTTAAAGAGAATAAATAGACTAAATATCGGACCAATGGGATTGGGTGGTAAGACCACCTGTTTAGGCGTCCATATCCTTACTAATCCCACCCACATAGCGGGTTTACCTGTCTGTGTGAATATAAGCTGTCATGCCCTGCGAAGTGCTACAGTAAGCCTATGAGAAAACTTACACTTCCTCTTAAAGAGATAGATTTGATATCCCTTAAAACAGGTGAACTGCTTTTTCTCTCAGGAAAGGTCTATACTGCAAGGGATATGGCTCATAAAAGGCTGAAAAGTGCGATAAGGAATGGTAAAAAACTCCCCCTGCCACTTAAAGACCAGACGATATATTATACAGGTCCAACACCTGCACCAAAAGAGAAAGTAATTGGTTCCTGTGGTCCAACTACAAGTTCACGAATGGACGATTTTACTCCATCGCTTCTTAAGGCTGGATTAAAAGGTATGATAGGAAAAGGCTCACGGTCCAAAGAGGTGATAGCAGCCATAAAAAGATATAAGGCAGTGTATTTTTTAGCCTTGGCTGGCTGCGGTGCTTTATTGTCAAAATATATCAAAAAGGCAAGGGTAATTGCTTATAAAGACTTAGGCACAGAGGCAATTTATGAATTGGAATTAAAAGCTTTTCCTGTAATTGTAGGGATAGATTCAAGAGGAAGGAGCGTGTATGTCAAATGAAACCCAAACTTATGGAGTGATAGCGAGCATAAGTTTGTCCCGAATGATGCAGCTACTTAAGTGTAACTTCGGGATCCCGAGGTTATTTCTGAAACGTAGCTACATTCGGGATTGGTTAAATTTGACCCTTGACAATTTTTGAGTCTATGGTTAATTTCGACACCAACCCGCATTTCAAAAATTGTCAAGGATTTAATTCGCAGACGGGCTACGACTTACGTCGTTTTGCACTCCGTAAGTCATCTGCTCATTGAAGAAGGAGCGCGTATGATAAGAACTGACGGAAGAGGTCCTACCAAATTAAGAAAAATTGCTATTACGCGTAATTATATAAAGTATGCAGAAGGTTCTTGCCTAATAGAACTTGGTAATACCAGAGTTATCTGCACCGCATCTATTGAGGAATCTGTACCACTGTTTTTAAAAGGCACAGCCACTGGGTGGGTTACTGCTGAATATGGCATGCTACCACGCTCCTGCAAGAAAAGAATTCCAAGGGAGTCTTCAAAGGGAAGACAAAGCGGAAGGACATATGAAATACAACGGCTTATCGGAAGAAGTCTTAGAGCTATTGTTGACACGAAAGCGCTTGGGGAAAGGACAATCTGGATAGACTGTGATGTCCTTCAGGGCGATGGTGGAACACGAACAGCGAGTATATCGGGCAGTTTCATCGCCTTGACCGAGGCATTATCAAAACTTAAAAATGAAGGATTGATAACTAAGATGCCGATAAAAGATTTTGTTGCCGCCACAAGCGTGGGTATATTAAATGGTGAGCCTATCCTTGATTTGACATATGAAGAGGATTCAAATGCCCAGGTAGATATGAATGTAGTTATGACAGGAAAGGGAAGGTTCGTTGAGATTCAAGGCACAGCCGAGAAAATCCCATTTGATAAAAAAGAGATGGACAGACTCATAGATTTAGCAAAAAAGGGAATAAACCAAATTATAAAGATACAAAAATCTGTTGTTAAAGATTTATTATGAACCCCGTTACTCCTTGTCAGGAGGGAAAGAGTTTATTTGATGAAGATAGGTTTTTGATAACCATTCCTCAGCAAGCTGAGCCTCGGGGTTTCTTGGAGTAACGGGGTGAGAGAATTATTAATTGCAACCCGAAATGAGAGAAAGAAAAAAGAATTAAAAACACTCTTAGATGGCATAGATGTTAGGATTTTAACCCTTAGGAATTTCCCTGGGTTGCCCAAGATAGTTGAAGATGGAAGAAATTTTAAGGAAAATGCCATAAAGAAGGCAACAACAGCAGCAAAACTTACTGGAAGACTTACCATTGCTGATGACTCAGGGCTTGAGGTAGATGTGCTTGGAAATAAGCCGGGGGTATATTCTTCCAGATTTGCGGGTAAGGGCGCGACCGACAGAAAAAATAATCTTAAACTTTTAAGACTGCTAAAGGACACCCCCTTTAAAAATCGCACAGCACGATTTGTATGCCACATCGCAATTTCAGATAAATCAGGTCTTATCGGAACCACTAAAGGAGTCTGTAGCGGCGTGATAGGTTTTAAGATTCAAGGGACCTATGGATTTGGCTATGACCCTTTATTTGTTATTCCGAAATACGGAAAAACCTTTGCTGAACTTGGCGCAAGAATAAAAAACAAAATGAGCCACCGCTATAAGGCGCTCAAGAAAGCAAAGAAGCTCATTTTAGGATATTTCCGAAAAAATTCTTGAATTTTTCAAGAAGCATTTTATCAAACCTTGCGGGCTTAACAGTATATTTTGGCTCTTTCAGGCTTCCTGTTACGTGAACCTCTCCCACAAGCCTGCCTAAACTATCCAGCACAAGGGTTTTTATTTTTTCAGAAGCAGTCTTATTCACAAAATTTCTTGAAAAAGAAGTTGTAATAACAAGGTCTAAGTTTCCATCAAAGTCCATTAAACCACTTATGATGAGGTTGAGCTGGTCACTTGTTAAAAGGGCATCGCTTGTAGAGATTTTCCTATCCGTTATCTCAAAATTGGCAAAGGCCTCCTTAAAAATAATCGTCCTTAGGTTAGGCATAAATAGTATATCCGCAAGCCCCTTTAAAAATGAAATCTCCCAAAGATTTCCATTTATAATCTTAAGCCACCCCTTTGCCTTCAGGCTATCAAAGTTATTTGCGTTCCCATTCGCGAGTATTTTCAAGCTTACGGAACCTGCGATATCCTTCTTTTTTAACTGGGTATCCTGAACGAGTTTATTCAGTTCAAGCCCGCTTAAGTCTATATCCAGACTGTAAGGTATTTCCGCCTGGTTCAAATCAAAACTTCCGCGTAAGAATAAAAGCCCATCATACGGCTTAAGGTTTAACGAGGCTATTTTAAGGATTCTATCCTTGAGTCTTAAATCCGCATAGAGGTCATTCACCTTATATGTAAGAAATCCTATCTCGTCGGATTTTACCTTTATGCCTATCTCCCAGTCTCTCCATACCAGGCCCTCTCCATTTAAAAAAAGGTTTAGCCTTGCATTCCCACAGATCTTATTTTTGTCGCAGAAATCTGCTATTTTCGGGAAGATTTTTTTTAAATCATCAAGGTCAAGCAATATATCTCCATAGGCGTTGAAAGAAGGGATAGTTACGTTTGATTCACCTATCAGGTTAAAACTTGTATTATAAATTTTTCCATCAAATTTTGAAAAACTCAACTCGTTATCCGCAAATTCACATTTTGTTTCAATATGAAGTTCGTCGGAATTTAGCACAAGGGAAATATCGGGCTTCCTGAAATTTAATATTTCCACGTTGACTACATAATTTTTATCCATAAAAATCCCACTAAGCCCTCCGGAGAGGAAATCCTTCTTTATTGATACCAATCCGTCTATTTTACTAAAGGGTTTGTCTATTCCTTTATAGTTAAATTCAACGTCCTTTAGTCGTATATCAAGGGCATAATACATATTTCTTAATGTGCCGTTTAACAGTAGATTCATAGAGGCAGTCCCTTTTTTAAGGTCAAATTTTTCCACCCTCTTTTTTATGTTTACAGGGCAAAGATTTAACATTTTTACTATGTCCACCTCTAAATTTATAAGGGTTTTTATGAAGGGATTGCTGAAATTCTCAAATGTGCCGCGTAGATATACCCCGTTTCCGAGAATAAAACCGTTAAGGTCAGAACTTGTTAGAACCTCCCTTGAGAATATAATCCTTCCCGAAATATCCTCTATGGAATTTATATAAGGAATGCCCGATATATTTATCTTATCAACACTTGCTTCGCCCGCATAGTTGATAGGTTCTTTTCTTTTCTTGGAAATGTTAAAATCAGTTCTGGCAGAACCTGAGATATTTAATTCCTCTTTAGCAATATTAACGTTATTTAGGTTTAAGACTCCCCTTGAAAAAAGGTTTCTGTCTTTGTCAAGCAATAACTTTAAATTAAGGCTAAAACGGCCGGCGTTAACCTCAAAGGGTAGTTTTTTATTAAGATAATTTAACGCCCTTACGCATTCCACGTCCCCTGTGATTATAATTGCATCAAGAGTTTTATCTCTGAGGTTATAGGTGCCACAGGCATTTATTTTTGCAAAGCTATCCCTACCGAGTTTAAGATTTATATTAAAATATATATCCCTTTTTATTATCAGAGGTATAGGATTTACCCAAATTGCAATGTCTGGAATTTCAATTAAAGGAGTATCTTGGGTTTCATAAAATACCATGTCTTTTAGGATAAGGCCCCTGTGGTTTAAATATATTCTGGAGAGGGTTACTTCTTTAGATGTGGTTTTCTTAAGCTCGGCTATTAGACGAGGTTTTAGTTTTTCTGGCAATACCTTTTCGTTTAGATACCATACTGCCAAAGGCAGGCTGACGAGGATTATTAAAAGCAAAAATAAAAATAATTTTAAAAATCTTCTTCGCCTTCGCATGGCAAAGATTATACCGCAATTTTGCATCAAACAGGATATTTTTTTTGACTTTTAGAGTTTAAGTTGGTAGAATTAAAAAATCTCAGTGCTATTTGCTAAACGCCATTTGCTCTTTGCCATTTCCGGGGCGTGGCTCAGTTTGGTTTAGAGCGCCTGCTTTGGGAGCAGGAGGTCGGTGGTTCAAATCCACTCGCCCCGACCAAAATAGTTCACAGTCAACAGTTCACGGTTGACTGTTTACAGAGAGATTTGCGCCTGTAGCTCAGTTGGATAGAGCAACTGCCTTTCAATGAATCCCGAATCTTCGGGACGAATTGATCCCGAGCGGGAGCGAGGGACCAAAATTGGGAGCCTTCATAGGGAAATGAACCTATGGAGTGGACGCTGTTAATTCGGTGGATACCCTGAAATATTCGGGGCAACACCGAGCTATCCCGAGACCTCAGGAGAGTGTAGAGACTTTACACAGCGAGGCTGAGATGCCTAAGAGAAAGTCCAGACCGCAACTTTAAAGGCCGGAGTAATTCGGTGCGGTATGCTAAGCAGTGGGTCGGGCGTTCGAGTCGCCCCAGGCGCGCTACTTCTTTGACAACGAGAACGCAAAAAAGGGATTTTAAGGGAAAAAGGCATCTTTTTCCCTTATCGGCGCAACCTTCATCTATGCGGAGGGAAAGAAAACAGTCCCGAAACCTCGGGACGTTAGAAGAAAAACCATCAGGGTTTTCTTCTAAGGAGCAAAGCGACGCGTTCGTAGTCGCCCCAGGCGCGCCAAACTTTGCTTCGCAAAGTTTGATACTGAAGTAGCGTAAGATAATCCGACGAATAGAAGGATTATAGCTACTGAAGTACATCCTTAAAGCGAAGCAAAGTTTGATACTGAAACGGCGTTAGACAATACGAGGAAAAGGAGTATTGTGTTTGTTTTTACGTGATGGGAACTCACAAGTTACCGGATGCAAACGTAATTTTAGAGAATCAGAAGATAAGTTTGCATATCAGTTGTTTCAGAATATAAAGAGTAATTATTCTCAGCTAAAAAAGCTTTTGGAGAAAATAAATTCCCATTGGGTTTATGAAGATTTTGTCTATCGCAT
>Ga0194113_10011332_pt1 | contig 10555 bp, 8 predicted proteins | sample TA2MahC200mmetaG_FD_146193 | JGI IMG/M metagenome (GOLD analysis project Ga0194113, IMG submission 146193) | Freshwater microbial communities from Lake Tanganyika, Tanzania - TA2015017 Mahale Deep Cast 200m | ecosystem: Environmental > Aquatic > Freshwater > Lake | place: Tanzania: Lake... | reverse complement strand
TGAATCGTGGACTGAAAATCTTCAGGCTGTATAACATAAAATACTATATCGCCACGTCCAAGAAGACAAACAGCCTGCTTGCAGGAAATGCGGACTACCATCTGGAGAAGACGATTGAAAGCCCGCAGCATGGCATCTCTTTGAGCTTCTACCGCATAAACGAGGACTCAGACTACGTCGAATACCCGTCTAGGGAGCCGGTTTTGGTTGTGACAGACGATTGGAAGACTTTCTCCTACAGGTGGATTAACAGCAACTTTCTGGATGTTCCGCTTGTCTACTCGAACACTTTGGGGGAATACGAGCTGAGTCATTTCAAAATAATCGTGTTAAACAAGAGCATTACTGTGAATCCTCGGGCTAATGTCAAATTCTACACGACCGACCAAGTTGAGGCGGCTATAATGTCGTCGCCTGCCTTGGACAAGACTGGATGCACCACTAAGACGGTGTTGCGTGAGGAGGAGCTTCTTGCGGACATATCTTGTCCGGGTAGGCCGCTGTGGGTTAAGATTCCTTATTTCCCCAACTGGCAGACGCAGGATGCCGGAAAAGTCTACTTGAGTTCGCCCTCGTTGATGCTTATCTTCCCTGAGAAGAATCGAATTAGAATTTATTACGGCATGACTCTGGCAGACAAACTGGGCTGGCTGGCGTCATTGACAGGTATCGCGGTAGTGGTATACCTCCTGGTGAAAAAGCAGGGGAAATATAAAAAATAGATTATATTAGTTATTAGCATCCTCTTGTGGGGTTTGTGTCCTGTCCCATAGTTAAGATGAAGTCTTCCGGGGGTGTTGTAAACAGTGGTTCATCTATGGATAAGGGTGAAGTGGTTCAAAAGATGGGGGTTTCCAAAGGCGTTGTAAGCGGCAGTCCGCCTCCAGCAAAGGCGAAAAAGCCTAAAAACATTCTGATTCCGGTTGTTTTATCAGTGTTAGTCCTCATTCTTCTTTGGTATAGTTTTGCAAGGCCTTCAGTCAAATTGTCCAACTGGAAGATTTCAAACAACGACGGTGCCTATGGCGACACTCTAATGCCCCACTACTCCTACCACACCATAATTCCCTACATCTACTTCAAGGGGGATTTGCTTGTTCCAGAGGGTCTGGAAGAGCATGTAATGCACCTGAGCGTTGACGGTTGCTTCATGGAGGTGAAGGTCAACAACCAAGTCGCCTACAGCAACCAGCAGTGCAATACAACCATACTCCATGACGAACGGGATGTGGACTTAACTGGAAAGCTTGGTTCTGGAAGAAACGAAGTCTATGTGAAGGTGATGTTTGACGGCGGCACAACCAGGTTTGAAATAGCGGAGGACATAAAATACAACCTGCTGAGGTTTTCGCTGATTACAATACTATTGTCTGCTTTGGTATACTACTATACAAGGAGTCCAAGGCATGTTTTTTCAGTGCTTCTGGCGTCTCTGGTGTTCCTCTGTGTATTCAGCCAGTGGTTTCCGGTCAACTGGGGCTACAATGCACTGCAGGCGTTTCCATGGCGTGTCGGCTTTATCCTGGCTTTGATTGCAATAGCCGTTGCGGTTCCGTTTTCATATGACACGCTAGCAGATGGTGTCCTGAAGGTCCATGCTAGATTGATGCAGAAGTTCAGGCCTGCTGGAAAGTCCAAGCCAGGGGAAATCCCGGCTTTGCGGAAAGAGTTGGATTCCGCGAAAAAATATCTGCTTTACTTTTTGGTTTCGTTGTTTTCCTTCATCGTCTTCTGGGTTTTCAGGACCAGGCACAGTGCCGGCGACTCAGGCTTTGTTGGACAGATTGCTTTAGACAAAATTCACATGTTCTTTGCGACCTCGCCTTTGACTGCTTGGGCTCTCTCTTTTTCATACAAGCTTTTGAGGAGCATTGGCTTTACTTTCAGCAGCTATGATTCGGTCTCGCTTGTCTCCTGTTTTGTCGGGGCGGTTTCGATTCCAGCCTTGTGGGTCATCTGTAGAGAATTGTTCGACTCGGATGGAAAGAGAGTCGCTTTGTTTTCAATCACAGTTTCAGCCTACTTCATGCAGTTGTTCTTCGGCTATGTGGAGTTCTACCCCATGTTGCTTGCGTCAATGATCTACTACACTTTGGCTTCAGTCTACTATCTGAAGGACAAGGCCAGCATACTCCTCCCTTCAGTGGCCTTTGCAGTAATGTTCTTCCTGCATTTGTCTTCCGGATATCTGGGGTTCTCGCTTCTGTTGCTGTATGTCTACAAGGTCTATGAGAGGAAAGAAGGCCTGATTTCCGGCTTCCTGAAGATGTCCCTCTCAATCTTGATTCTGATGGTCTTGTTTTTCGGCTATGTCATTTTCGTCAACAACGACTGCAGTCTGGGGTTTGCGGAATGCATTAAGGACTATGTGAACGCTTTAAAGGGCAGCGACCCGGGCTTCTTCAGGACTGACATCTTCACGCTGAATTTCATCCAGGAGATACTGACTGAATACATCTATGTCGCCCCTGGGGCTTTGATACTGCTGTTCTTCCTGACTGCATTCTACCGCAGGAATATAAACTACAAGGACTCGTTTTTGCTATTCACACTGCTCTCAACATTCGGCTACTTTCTCTACACCATAACCCATATGACTGGCACTGGACTGCCAAACGACTGGGACGTTCTTGCGCCAATAGGGCTGCCCATGACAATGCTTGCAGGCTATGCGCTGTTGACTGCAGTAGAAGACAAAAAACTTTTGTATTACTACGCAATATCAACTGTCATTGTTGTAGTGCTGGTCCATACAGTTCCAACTCTTTTGGACAGCGCTGACATGGAAAACGTGCTGACAAACCCAATAGGCGCTTTTTTCAGCGGCCTAAGGGGCCTATTCCAGTCTTCAGTAGGTTTGGTGAGTCCTCAGGAAGTCTCGCTCATACTCGTTGACTCTGTTGATGTTGGCAGTAATGTGAGCGAGATGTCGCATTCCTACGCAGTGGACGGCCAGGTGAGCCTGGGTTCACACAAAACAACCTATCAGAATGGTACTGTGATTGAAGACGACTACCGCAGTTTCAAGAACTATGAAAGCTTTATCGTGTCTTCAATTCCGAAGAGGGGCTTGGTGATAGTCAGGAGGGTTAAATGTCCGTCTGAGCAAAATGTAAGGGCGTACCTGCACGGCACACTGCTGGGTTTGATGGAAGCCAACTGCAAGAACACAGACGACATGTGGAAGGACATTCAGATTGAGGCGCCTGTGAGACTGATTGAAGGAAGCAAAGTGGGCTTGATGTTTGTGTCAGACAAGGGAGAAGTTGTTGAATCGTACTACTACTGGTTTTATTCAGCAGAATAAGTTCAGCTGGAAATCTTGTAAGCATACAGTCTGGCCAGGTGTGTCAGATATTGTTTGTATACCTTGAATCCTATCTTGCTTTTGCCCAGTGCGCGGTCTTTGAATGTTATCGGCACTTCAGCGATGTTCTTTATGCCTGTTTTCACCAGAATTTCAAGCATTATTTTGTAGCCGATGGGGTTGAATTCCTTACCTTCAACAAGTTTTTTCTTCAGGAAGAAATAGCCTGACATGGGGTCTGAGACCTTCACCAGAGGTCTGGCGAGGAGTGCAGCCCCTGCTGAAATAATTCTTCTGTATAAAGGCCAGTTCTCAACGCAACCTCCGGGCGCTCTGCGGCTGCCGACAGCGAAGTCAGCCTTCTCCAAGGCTTTCACCAATTCTAGAATCTTCTCCGGCGGGTGGCTCAGGTCAGCGTCCATAACGCCGATTATCTCGCTGTTTGCATGCTTGAAGCCTTCCAAGACTGCTGGCGACAATCCTTTGTCAGTCTTTCTGACTATGACTTTGATTGGATACTTTTTGCTTAAATCTTCTGCTACTTTGGCGGTGCCGTCTGGGGAGTCGTCGTCCACAACCAGCATCTCCAAATCCAGTTTGCTTTCTCCCACAGCCTTGAAAACGCGCTCAGCCAGCAGGGGGAGGTTTTCCTTTTCGTTGTAGGTGGGCACAATAAGCGATACTTTAACCATAAACCCTTATTGGATTACTTGATTTTAACCCAAATTTCAATAGCTATTTGAGATGAAGGTTTCTGTTGTAACGCCAGTGAACAACGAGGAGAAGATTCTGGAGGAGAATGTCAGAATCATTTCCAAGTATCTTGACGACAACGGCATCGACTTTGAGCACATTCTGGTTGAGAACGGCAGCACAGACAATACTTTGGAGATTGCCAGAAAGATTTCTGCAAGAGATTCCAGGATAAAAGTTTTTCAGATTCCCTACCGCTCCTTAGGCATGGGCTTGCGCACTGGCTTTCAGAACGCAAGAGGGGATTTTGTAGTCTGGTATCCCATTGACATGGCAATAAAAATTGACTACATCAAGGATTCCCTTAGGGACATCAAGGACTATGATGCCGTTATTGCTAGCAAAGACCATCCCAAGACCCGGCTGAAGAGGCCTTTCTTGAGAAAGCTTTCATCCAAAATATACAACCTGCTGATAAGGATTCTCTTTGGCATTCCTTTCTCGGACACCCAGTGCGTGAAGACCTTCAGAAGGGAACCACTACAGAAGATTCTTCCTGAAGTCAAAACCAATGACATAAACTTTGAAGTGGAACTGCTCTATAGGGCGCAGAAGCGTGGCCTTAAGATGATTGAATATCCAGTTGAAATACACGACACCAGGAAGTCTAAAGTCAGGCCTCTTGACTTCATTAAAACCGCGCTGAAACTGTTTTTATTACGCTTAAGAGTATAATTAGTTCAGACGATGATTCCTATTGCTAAACCTCTCATTGGAAAAGAAGAAGTAAAACTTGTTGTCGAGGCTTTGAAGTCCAGAAGCATTGCGCAGGGGCCTAAGGTCAAGGAGTTTGAAGGCAAGTTTGCCGAATACATTGGAGTCAAAAGGGCTGTTGCAGTCAATTCCGGGACTGCTGCACTGCATGTTGCCTTGCTTGCTCACGGAGTGAAGCCTGGAGACGAGGTTATTGTTCCGTCATTCACTTTCATCGCTACTGCAAACTCGGTTTTGTATTGCAATGCAAAGCCGGTTTTTGCTGACGTAGATGACGACAGCTTTAACATAGACGTTGAAGATGTCAAGAGAAAGATCACCTCTAAGACTAAGGCTGTTATTCCCGTTCATTTGTATGGCCAGCCTGCTGACATGAAGGAATTGATGGAAATTTCCAGAGAGAAAAATATTGCAGTGATTGAAGATGCTTGTCAGAGTCATGGCGCAGCTTATGAAGGAAAGAAAGTCGGCGGCTTTGGAATCGGATGCTTTTCCTTTTATCCTACAAAAAACATGGCGACTGGCGAAGGCGGGATGTTAACAACAGATGACGACAGGATTGCGGAATTGTGCGAGGTAATCCGAAGCCATGGTTCCCGGAAAAGGTATTATCACGAGATGTTGGGCTTTAATTACAGGATGACTGACATCAACGCTGCTATCGGGCTTGCGCAATTGGAAAAACTGCCTGATTTCAACAAAAGGAGGGTTGAAAACGCTAACTATCTTTCAAAAAAGCTGGGGAAAGTCAAGGGCGTTGTAGTGCCTAAAACCCTTGAAAACCGCACTCACGTCTACCACCAGTATACAGTAAAGATTACTGAAGAATTCGGGAAAACGAGAGATGAAGTTGTTGCAAAACTGAATGAAAAAGGCGTTGGCACTGGAATCTACTACCCGCTGCCGATACACCAGCAGGACTTGTACAAGCAAATGGGTTATAACGTAAGCCTGCCTGTGACTGAAAGAGTGTGCAAGCAGGTTATTTCACTGCCCTGCCATCCAGCAGTCAAAAAGAAGGATTTAACCTTTATAGTAAAATCACTTAAGGAGATTAAGAATGCCTGAAAAAATTAGAGAACCTTCAATAATCTACGAGAACGTAAAATACGGCAAAAACTTCCAGACCGGACACTTTGTGTTGATTAGAAGCGAAACCGAAATAGGAGACGACTGCCTTGTAGGAACTGGAACAATAATAGACGGCAAAGTAAAAATCGGCAACAATGTGAAAATCCAGAGCGCAGTCTACATTCCGCCCAATACAGTCATTCATGACAACGTTTTCGTCGGCCCTAGAGTATGCTTTACCAATGACAAGTATATGTATTACGGCGCTGAATTAATCGGCGCTGAAGTCGGAGAAGGCAGTCGCATCGGCGCAAATGCAACAATCCTGCCTGGAGTCAAAATAGGCAAAAACTGTCTGATTGGAGCTGGAAGCGTAGTCACAAAAAACATTCCAGACAACTCGGTAGTATGCGGTAATCCGGCTAAAATAGTCGGAAAAACCAGTGAATTACTGGCCAAAAAGACGAAAAAGTAATAATGCTAGCTGGTTTGTGTGCCGCTTCTTTTCTTGAGTTCCTTGTTTACTGCATCTACCATGGCTTTTGGCGTGAACTCTCTTTTGTTCCAGTCTCCGACTATGATTCCCTCTTGCCTTAACGCCTCTATCTCCTCCCTATAGATGTTTGGGTTACTGGAGTATATCATGAGAATCATCGGGTTTCTGCCTGCTGCTCTCTCGCTTTCATGCAGTCTTCTGACGAATTCTGTGCCTTTCATGTTCACGTTTGGGTCTCCAAGCTCTATGTCAGCAAGGATTATGTCTGGAGGAAGTCTGCCTGCTTTGAGGCTGGCGTCTATGACTCCCAGGGCTCGTTCGCCTGTTTGATAGCACCCCCTGCTTTCGTATTTTCTGGCCAACTCGTCTTGCGCTAGACTGCCTTCTTGAGGGGTATACCTCTTGAGGTTCTTCACATCATTCAATGCCTCAACCCATGTTGTGTGAAATGGGTTGTCTTCTACCAGCATGAAATATGCCTCCCTCACAAGTTGTGGCATTTGCATTTCAATACCCTCACCTAATCTTTTATTCACGTAAATACTGTAGAAAGCAAGATTTGTCGTAAAATCCAGGGCGTGGCCTGGGTCAGACAGAAACCTGCTCTCCCTACCTTCCGCTTTAGCGCCATGATAATGCTCAAAATTATATGCCTCTGACATTTCTGTTGTGTAACATATATCCCAAATACTTTTCGCCACTTCTACCGCCTTTTCCACAGTTCCATGGGCGAACAGCGGGCAGGCTTCTATCGCACCCTTAAATTCCTCCATTTCCTTTGTTGTGTTAATCCAAACTTTTCGTCCAGGGTGCTTTAATGCAATCTCCTGCCTCAGCTCCGCCTTCTGAACAAACCTTGACCAGGCAGAGGCCCTATATGGGGCAATGAAAACTTCCTTCATCCTCTTTTCAGCGTCTGTTTCCGTTGGTATGGCCTCGTCAAGCTTCTGCGCAAAATAAGTGGCCATAAAAGGCCTTCTAATCAGGTTTCCGACTGGGTCAGTAAGCAGAAACAAAACATCTTCCTGCGTGAGCGTTATGTTTGAAATTTGCCTGCCTTGGAAGAAATCCCAGATTTTTTCAAAAGAATCCAAGCTTTCCAGACTATGATGTTGCTTCACGTCTTTAAGTCTGTCTCCAAGCGTCTCCCTCAAATCCTCAATCAACGGCTTGACAGTCTGCCCTAAATCCGTATTCGGGAACAAACCAAGTTTCCCAATCAAGGGAGGAACCTCGCTTCCGCCGTGTGTTACCGTCTTTACTGCCATAAACTCCTTTAATATATGCGCAACTGCACCTTAAATATTTCCGTATGTAAACCAGGCTGCCTGTCTGTCAAAGAAGACGGATAGTCATTGATTCCGGCAGGCTGGCTTGCGAAAAAGGCAAGGAAATACCTCTTCTTCCTGATTTATAATATCTCTTATTCTAATTTTATGTAGACTATGGACAAGCTTCGTGTTGGTGTGGTTGGCGTTGGCAGTATGGGCAGGCATCATGCTAGGGTTTACTCCCAGATGCCTGATGTTGTTTTGGTCGGAGTTTCTGACTTGGACAAAAATCTTGCTGACACCATTGCCTCCCAGTGTAAGACTAAGGCTTTCACTGACTACCGTGATTTGCTGAAAGAGGGTGTTGACGCGGTGAGCATTGCGGTTCCGACCACAATGCACAAGAAAATAGCGTTGGATTTCATGGAAAAGGGCGTGCATGTCTTGGTTGAGAAGCCTATCGCGGATTCTTTGGAAGCCGGCAGGGAATTAATCAAGAAAGCCAGAGAGAAGAATGTGAAACTGATGGTCGGCCATATTGAACGGTTTAACCCGGTTATTCCTGTCATAAAGAAGTCTATTGAGAATTGTAAAGTGATTTCCATTGGCATCACTCGTGTTGGTCCACTTCCCCCTAGAATCAAGGATGTGGGCGTTGTTGTGGACATTGGAGTTCACGACATTGACATAATCAGGCATCTCACAAATTCTGAGTTCAAGAGGATTTATTCTCTGGTGCAGGCGAGTGTTGCAGCCAAGGAAGATATTGCAATGCTTTCTTTTGTGATGGAAAACGGCGTTCTTGCTCACATTACTACAGACTGGCTGACTCCCTACAAGGTGAGGGAAATCAACATTTCTACCAAAGAGAAGTTCATTCGCGGAAATTTCATAACCCAGAAGGTCAGCGAGTACAGCAGCTGGAAGGACTCCTCCTACATAGTAAAGGATTTGTTTGTGCCCTTTGGCGAGCCTCTGATGCTTGAACTCCAAGCTTTCCTGAAGTCCATCAGAGAAGACACGCCTGTGCCGGTTTCTGGGGAAGACAGCTTGAAAGTTCTTGAAGTCGCCTTAAAGTGCTTGGAGCAGAAGTGAAGATGAAGCTTAAAGAAACCCTTGAAGTCGCCTTAAAGTGCTTGGGGCAGAAGTGAAGATGAAGCTTAAAGAAACCCTTGAAGTCGCCTTAAAGTGCTTGGAGCAGAAGTGAAGATGAAGCTTAAAGAAACCCTTGAAGTGGCCTTAAAGTGTCTAGAGCAGAAGTGAAGATGAAGTTAAAGAAAACGTTGCCTTTTCTGGTCGGCTTTCTGTTGCTTGCAGTATTGCTATACACCCTAGGCGTGGAGAAAGTATTGGGCCTGCTTGCGAAAACCAAACTGGAGTATCTTCTGCTTGCATTGCTTGCATACTTTGTTTGTGAATTGCTTGCCGCATTGACACTTAAAATACTCTTCCCAGAAGGCAAATTGAAGTATCTTCTTCCATGCCACATGTGCGGCATGCTCTACTCTGCTTTGACTCCTGGAAGAGTCGGCTACTACTATGTGGCTTACTCTCTTTCCAAAAAGTTGGGCAAAAGCATCTCCTCAAACGCAGGCTTGCTGACCTTGATGCAGGCCATAAACTTCTTTCTGAAAGTGATATTCTCGCTGGCCGCAGTTTTGTATTTTTCATTCTACTTCATAACAGTTGAGGCTAAATACTACCTGATTCTGGTTTCCCTAGCTCCTTTGGCTGTTGTTGCGGTAATAGCAGTATTCCTCTACACAGGCATCCCGTTGAAACTTTTGGGCAATTCTTCAGGCTTGCTGGCTAAAATAAAGTCTTATGTAATTTCAATGCAAGACGCAAGCCAGAATGTTGGCAAGATGTCAATCCTCAAAATAATGCTGTTAAGTTTTTTAAGCTGGTTGCTGCTGGGCCTGATGCTCTACCTGACTGCAAAATCTTTAAGCCTGGAAGTCCCCTATTTGGCCTGCCTTATGATGCACCCCCTGCTGTCTGCAATAATGTTCGTTCCATTTGTCCCAGCCGGCCTTGGTTTAACGGAAACGGGCAGCGCGCTGTTGTTCAAAATAATCGGCCTAACAACAGCAGACGGAGTCGCATTCATGCTTCTTGTAAGGGCAGGAATGATAATAATAGACTCCTTTGGAGTCGTAGACATGAAACTACTGGGCGAAAAATAAACCCCTCCACAGGACATTCCAAACTCTTTTTATGGAAGATTAAATAATATCATGTTCATAGTATAATGTCCTATTGCACTCTAATAATGGCCAAAACTTCAAAACGCGGGCTGGAAGGCGCAGGCAGACTCTCTCACCCCATGATTCTTTCATCAATTTTGCTGGCCTGTGTTTTGCTTGCGTGCATTCCTCTGACTACTGCTCAAGAGATTGTGTGGGTGCCTGTTGGCAGCGGCTGCCAGTGCCAGGGAATGGGGGTTTCATACCACTGGGGGTGTCCTGGGGACTGTCCTGGTGGATGGTGTTATGGCATGTGCCAGCAGAAGGAGTATTGCGATGGTGATACTGCCTACATAATAATAAGCGATGAACGCGAGGTGGTCTGTCAGGAGGATGGAGGCGGTGCTTACTGTCTTCTAATGCCGGTTGACTGCAAGTATAACTATGCTTTCAATGCGTATCTGCCTATGTGTGTTCTCCAGCAGTTTATTGTAGACGGCACATGCGGATACAATCCTTACTGGTGGTCTGGAGGAGCTGACTTGTGGGCGGGCCACTTTGCAGTCTGTTCGACTTCTTCCACAGACTGCGGTGACAGCGGGTGTTTGGATAATGTTGCAATCAACCGCGGGTGTGTGGAGACCGATACTGGGCCAGAGTGCTGGGGGAATCGGACTGACTGTTCACAGGCTTTTTGCAATGAGTGGGGTCAGCTTGTTGAGCCCGGAAACGGGCAATGTTGGTTTGACTATGAGAG